>JAABUK010000024.1_pt1 | contig 332777 bp, 111 predicted proteins | sample 5559141 | NCBI WGS metagenome assembly JAABUK01 (sample SAMN10711869, study PRJNA513367) | rock metagenome | isolation source: Antarctica rocks | place: Antarctica: Victoria Land, Pudding Butte nord | collected 2016-01-03 | reverse complement strand
AACTGACAAAATGCTGTACCAGGCGCTCGCGCGTACTTCCTCCGGAATATCTTACACAACTGGTCGGACGCTCACAGCGCCAAGATCCTGTCGCGTGTGGTCGAAGCCATGGATTCGGAGTATTCAACACTCCTCATTGATGACTACGTCCTGCCCGACACCAACGTGAAGCTCAGGGAAGCTGAGATGGACGTCCTCATGTGGCTGCATACGTCCGGTATCGAGCGCACCGAACGGCACTGGCTGTCACTCTGCAAATCAGTCGGGCTTGAGATCGTGAAAATCTGGTCGGCGGATAGGGGGGAGGAATCTGTGATCGAGTTAAGGAAGATACAGCCAACGTAGCAAGGATGGAGTCGCAACAGGTAATTTAGGAAGCCCATGTATCTTGTAAGTGACAAGAACAAAGCGGCGTTCGGCAGAACTTTGCCGTCTACCGTTTTGTGACTGCATTGCTTGCGTGAATACGCGATCTGTGAATAAGAGTGGAGTCGTAACAGGCTACCATGTAGCCCAAAATCCTTGCAACAGACAAAAACAAAGCAGTGATCTGCAGAACCTTGCAATCTACAATCTTGTGACTACGTTACTTCATTATTTCAAAACTATAATATATGAAATATAAAGCTATGACTCAGTAATTAGGTCTCTTCATACAACAACAATGCGCTCCTGGTTTCAAGTCTTTTGGGTTACGATATAACCTGTTACGACTCCAGTCTTACTCACAGGTCGCATATTCACGCCGAAAGCTGCTTTGTTCTTGTCTGTTACAACATGGATGGCTTCGCATAGGATCCCGACGCTGTGACTCTTACCCATCAGTGATGGAACAGCATGCACTGACTCAACGTTGAGCACAGTGGGTATAAGAAGATGACTTTTGCGGTGTTTGAACCTCGTTACCAGTTCATCAATCAAGAGCCACTATTTCGCGTTTATAATAAAAGAAGAAAACGCTATATATTAATATTTATAAGATTTTTAATTCTTTATATATATCCTACCGGCGCCCGATATTTTTGATCCAAAGACAACAATCGATTGCTTCCACCAACTCAAACGCAATCACAGGTACTTGACCCTAGATCCTCTGGACTCTCATGATGGTGACTTACGTGCAAGACAGAACTTCCACAGAAACAACAGACCTCCCACTCACGACTCAATTTGAACGTAATCAGTCAGAGTCCAGGTACAGTCCCCGGCATCTGTCATCCTTTCGATACTTATAGTACTAACCTACTGGCAAGTCGAAACCTCAAGAAGAGGCTGAAGACTCTCATCCACCACTCAAACTCACGTGAAGATCTATATTCTCAACTCCATCCTTAGTCCTATACACCCAATTGGCTACTCAAGTCAGACCTCCAGGCACGTGAATCCAACTCTATTTTCTGTTCAGTGGCATCGTGACGCTAACTTGAAAACAAGCGAAGGAATCATGTCCAGCTCAAGTGGCCCCATGAAAGCCGATCTCTGCCAGATCGCCAAGATCGAAATAGGACCGAGCTGGATCCGTGATGGAAATGGCGCATACCAATACACTGTTCAGATCATTGTCAACGTCAGCCTAGAGGCCAGATATTTCGAGGGTGATTACCGGGTGGGAAAGGAGCACTTCGACGTGTTCCACAGGGGCCCACAACCCAATGAAGGAGATTATCTGTACGCTTTCTTCTACGCGGCAAACCCAGCATTATGGAGGGACAAATACGCTATTCCCATTTGGAGAGGAGACGTGTATGGAACGCCATCCCAGATAGAGAAAACACCAGGAAGGAGGGAATTCATCTGCACTGGTGGTAGTCAGAGAACATTCAAGCCCAGCGACGCTGACTGGGAGGCAAAATGTGCGCCCGCCCTTGCCATTGGAGGGATGTCCAGTCGGTAAATTGGCCAGGAGGGCGTGAGACTGCAGGTTAGAGTGTGCATTGGATTTCTTCTTGTTGATGTTTGATGTGGTGTACGGCGGTGACTACAGATGTAATGGGTGGCAGGTGTGAGGGGTCCAAGAGCACCCTCTCTGGTAATGGTTGTGGTGGTTGATTTGATATGCGATGACAGCTGAGCCGACGTGCTGGCACAAAGGCTATGATTCATAATTCATAATTCCAACCCTTACCTATCTCGGGTAGGCCCATGAGCTCACGTGATTTGCATGTATATCCATGCCAAGGCGTTCGAGACTTTCTCGCTAATTGGCGCCAAACCAAGGGTCATAATTACTACTGCAAACATTTCGAACGCTGACCGGTCAGCAACTTTGAAGGAGATTGAAGCAGTGTGCGCGTCTCTCCGTATGCTCAATAGAGGGAGCTTTGACGAGTACGTTCAACGACCAATTCCCAGGGTTGACATCCGACTCTTACCAGTCGACTGGCCCACGACCTCTCCTCTCAAGTTAAGAAAATCAGAGCTTCATTTGAGGGCTATATCCGCAAGCTTTCGCCAGGTCGCATCGAATCCACTAATTCTTCAGTCGCCAGCTGCTGAGCAGATGAAGCTTACATTCACCATGAGATATTCCCCATTGCGCTCCTAACAAATCGTTTGACTGTCAAGCAATCCCCACACTGAGCCAGGGCAAGATGCGAAAGCCAAAATACCACACGAGGCAGAGAAGCCGACACTTTACTAATTCTAGAGCAGAGACAGGCCAGACCGAATAAGTTTGTCGCTGCTCTTAATATTCACAATTCCAGTAAGTCGATTGTTTGATGGCTCCCGTCTAACCGTCTCTATGAGGCATCACTTTGGCACCCAGATTCATTGAAACGACAGGATCTATTTAATTCAATCTACCAACGCTTCTTGTACAACGTGAAGCGTAGCTCAAGCTTCATGGAACCTTTGATTCAATTCCTAGGTCAAATATTGACGAAGCTTGGCGTTACAATATGATAAGGCATGTATTAAGTTGAGAAGCGGACAAAAAATGACTACCAGCATTTCTGCTCAAGTCTTATCCACAACGCTATGCCTTCTAGACAGAGAACATTCACGTAAGTTGAAAAACCCACTTACTCTCTCTCTCCGTATTCAGTACTAATGAACACTCCATGTAGTCTCAATCTACTAAGGTAGACCGTTTATACGTCGAAGCTCAGGGCTCCGACCTCAATTCCTTTGAAGTATCGGCACTGCCTGCAACCGACCGTGGAGTGCATTGGCATATGCGTACGTACGTGTGTAGGCATATCTTTGAGCGCACCATGCCTTACTCTGCTGAGACACGCGGTCGCCGGATTCCCCACAAATTCAAACGAGCCATGGCCCCTTTCGCTATGCTACATCGCCCATGGTATACAATCCCATCCGGAGTCGTGGTCGCAAAGACAGCACAGGCGAAACTAAGCAAGAACGAAATTGTGTGTTCAACTTCTCCAACGAGCAAGATCCAGATGATCTAGATGGAGGCTTTCGATTATCTAATATGTTTGTCCGCACAGTAACATTCAAGTCATCGTACTGATTCAAGCACCTCTGCTACTTACCAAGAGCTTCTCAACACTTGCGCTGAGTCTTCTGAATGGTCCCGCCTCCTCGTCATACATCAGCCTCTATTTTCACTAAGCATTATTTTACTAAATGCTATTATAGTCCTTTATCAGACCTTCTCAAAGCCTATCAGTAACGTGGAGTGGACCATGAAGTGAATCCAGATATGTATTAACTGATCAGCCTTCCTCCTTGGGTAATACATCGTCCTTCCCCTGCGTAGACTTGTTCTTCACCCCGTGTCTGCTCATCAAAATTTCCATTTTGATATATGATTTTGTCGTTCCAGCTGTGATTCGACTCTCATTCCCACTCTACCTCTAAAGCTTTTCCCAGGACATTTTCAACATTGGTTGCGAGACTGGGCTTACAATGAGCGACTAGCAAAAGGATGGTGACAGTGAGATTCTCTCTTTTTAGCCGGCTCTCAACGCTAAGTTCGATCGCATGAAGCCCGTACTACCGATCAAGCAATTGATCAATCATCTGCTACCACGTCAACAACTCTCAAATCGAAGCCTCACTCTCCTATAAATCAGCATATCTATTGCATCGATTCAAGCGTCAGATTAAAGGCTCAGGTCAAATGTTAGCAGGCCCGAACGAGACCCATGCTCGAAGAAGCACGCCAACCGTGGGCAATTTGCTAAACTTCGGCGAAACTAAAAATTCAGGATCATGGATAATAGATGATGGCGGAGATATCAGAGAACATCATCTCCTTCTCAAGTACCATCTGTCTTCATTAGACCCACGATCAAGACCAGAGATTTGTCTACCCAGCAAGCCCCTTCTGCTGCATGATCTGAAACTCTTTTTTTGAGTGCCAGTGTCTGTCTTATTACGCTTATGCAATAGTGACCCCGGTGGAGGCATCCTCGCCGATGAAATGGGCTACGGCAAGGTTAGTAGTGGCGTCCTCGCTCGGTAGTGTTCGAAATCGTCCGATAAATCTTACTTTCAGTATTAGACCCTTACAACATATCTATTCATTGTGGCCCAGCGGTGGATCAACCTCAACATTTACGATGTTTTCGAGGCACAAAAAGAAAACGAAATGAAGGAACAGGAAGAGGAAGGATCCAATCAGAACGAAAATGAGGCAGAGGAAGGAGCAGGCCCCTCTTGGGTCAAGAGAGTGCCGATTGCAACGCCAAGAAAGCGATACATATGTGTAGTGTGTGGAGATGCCCACTTCCGCCTCCGACGCCACTTGAGACATGTATCCACTACATTGGATCGGCAGCTATACGAACTGCCAAAGAGGCAAAAGAGGCAAAAGACGTAGAAGAGGGTGAGGGTGAGGATGAGAATACAATCCTGGCAACGAAACGCGACACGTGAGGGAGATTTCTTAGGAGCATCGAAGAGGGTGAGCCTAAGTGGGATAATCTGGATGCAAGTACACTGAACCCATCCGTCGTGTGGCCTCCCCCTTCGAAAGACTACACTACTACATGGGCGACCATCTCTACAAAGAGTAACATCAGCGACTGATTAGGGAGTGGTTTCCTCGACTCGTTTATTCACCATCAGTCGGCTTCTGTTCCAGCTTTTGGTTTCCAACCCCTTTCTTTCACGCGGCGGCCGTAGAAATCTACTCGAAGGGCTGTGTGATATTCATTGTCATTGCTATTTTGTATTTACCTTAACCATCTTCTCAATATATATCTAAATGAAATACGTAACCAACCCGAAATACTCCTCTTAAGCTCGCAAGATATCGTCTGTTATACTATTTACGTATAGCACCAGGCGTGCGTTACCTTTATACTCATCACAACCGTTACCGCGCTACACACCGCAATCCTCGCCCGGCTACGCACCATTATCGCTACGCTGTCACTATACGTAGAAATCTACTCGAAGGGCTGTATGATATTCATTGTCATTGCTATTTTGTATTTGCCTTAACTATCTTCTCAATATATATCTAAATGAAATACGTAACTAACCCGAAATACTCCTCTCAAGCTCGCAAGATATCGTCTGCTGTACTATTTGCGTATAGCACCAGGCGTGCGTTACCTTTATACTTATCACAACCGTTGCCGCGCTACACACCGCAATCCTCGCCCGGCTACGCACCATTATCGCCACGCTGTCACTACACGTAGAAATCTACTCGAAGGGCTATATGATATTCATTATCATTACTATTTTGTATTTGCCTTAACCATCTTCTCAATATATATCTAAATGAAATACGTAACCAACCCGAAATACTCCTCTCAAGCTCGCAAGATATCGTCTGCTGTACTATTTGCGTGTAGCACCAGGCGTGCGTTACCTTCATACTCACCACAACAGTTGCCGCGCTACACACCGCAATCCTCGCCCGGCTACGCACCATCATCGCCACGCTGTCACTACACACCACAATCACCGCCACGAGCCTCACCAAAGACGCCAACATACTCACCAATCACACCACAATTCCAGCCCGTAGAGCAATTGCCGGGCTCCTTTGGGTGGAAAGGAGCCCGAGTTACCGAGCTTGAGGGAGATGAGACTGAGTATCTACTTATTGGCAGAAAGATGGATTTTGTGAAGTATGTCTTGAGTCAAGTCCCACCTCCTCCACTTGAAGAAGAAACAACGATTAGTCTGAGGAAATTCTTGTGCATAAGAGATGGAGTGAGAACGAAGCCGAGGAGAACGCAATATCTGCAGTGTTTTAGTGACAGTGTTCACAGAACACGTGGCCGCAGCCGAAGTTCACCATCATCTCCACATCAACTCTTCTACTGCGCCGAATACAAATGTAAGTTTGGAGCCTTTGATTCTGCTTCTCTGTCACCGACACATATTTATGAATCCAGTTCACTTTCTTCTTGTCCTGCTGCAAACTGCCTTCGAAGGTGTCGTGCAGTCAAGCCGTCATCGTAACGTTCAACCAGATATCTAAAAACAAGTACCCACTCGCCAGAGCTAGTCCTTTGGTTATTGGAGCGTGTGAGCAGACGGTTTACCGAGTTGTTCAAATACACCGAGACTTTCCGGCATCAATGTTCGAAGCTACTCAGACTCCAGAAGCCCGGGCTCCGTCCTGAACATACCGGCAATTTTATACTCCTGCGATCCGACTTCTTTACTACATTAACTTGGCCCGATCAATTTCTCAAGGTCAACTTCGCGTAGTGTGGAAGATGCAATAAGGAATCGACTGACCAATTATTCGTAAAAAAGCCGGACATAGAGTGTTGCGCAGGCGTTCCCAAAGGAAGACGAGGAGGTAAGGGACCAGGATCAAACCTCACTTTGAAAGCAGCTATCAACTATTCCGCGTCACTGGTACCGACTACAATAGTCTTTGTGAAGCCGGGTTAGCAAGGAGCATCTCAGTCACGAAATTCCATTCGCAAAGTTGTGGCAGGAATCCACGGAGCAGGCAATTCTCAAACGCTATGGTAATTTGGCTTACGAATTTGAGCTGCCGCCCACTATGTCCATACAGCCAGTGGTGTCTGTTGCTGCCTTTGGAGCCAGCGCCTAAAGGAGAGGACCCGTATCACCGCCCGAGAGAAACAGGGCAAGATCCAATTTTCGACAATGATGCTGACGGAACAATGGACCACTACGAAGTGGAGCGTCTCCTAGACAGAAGAGTCAAGAGACTTCCAGGTCGGGGAAAGAGATCATTAACAGAATATCTAGTCAAGTGGAAAGGCTGGGGCGTTACCATTGATTTGAACCAAGTCCCATGTTTAGCGGCAGGATCTCCGGAGACGCAAAGGAGGTGCTTGCCGTAGCTTGTTGGATGGCCGTCGAAATCATCAAGCAAGAGCCAAGCAAAAGGAGGGCTCCTGCGAGATCAATTCTCTTGAGAGTCGCAGGTGCAAAGCCGTGACAGAAAGAAGCCCCCGCAGGCAACTTAAACGGTTCAACTTGGAGTCTCCGGGGCATTGTTATCATCAGCAGAATAAAGGCTACACACCCAATGGGAACGCTGGTCGAAGATTTCTGTCAGACCGTTCACGCAACTTGGTGTACTGCGTGCTCACTTTAAGAGAAACACCCATCTCCAGTCGCTATAGGCATTGATGGCCCCTCCCGATAAAGGTCCGCATATCAGAGACAGAGCGATAGCTGCAGTGACAAGAGCCGTGTAGTCGGCCCACTTTGGAGGAGGTACCAGCTCAAAGAGTAGCAGAGTGGCTATGGAATAGATCCCGCAGCCTCCCAAGCCAAGGACCCATCAGAACATGACTCTGCGAGGTTGTAAACCGCCTAGATCTTGCTTCTAGGGCTTATGACAGCCACTTACAGCTCGATAAAAGTTTGACTTCTACCACAGGCACCGGAGAAGATGACGAAGATCAGTAGTGCAATCATTAGAAGCGGTTTCCGACCGAAAATGTCACTCAATTTTGCCCAAATAATGAGCATGCCTGATCCATGATTGAGTCTACGTTCTAAAGAGTCTTTGTGGAATACTTGCCACTGTAGGTCAGCATAAACGATGTGAATATCCAAGAGCTTCTGCCGTATCCGGCAAGGTCGTTAGTGATGGCTATGACGGAGGTACTGACGATTGACGACTCCATTTGCGACATAAATAGCGACAGCAATAGCCTGTCCTCATTAGCTGTGATCGAGATCAGGACTTCGAGAAATTGTAGAGCCCAACCCAAAGGTTATTGAATGAAGTCTCCAGCCAACGATATATTTTGGTACTTCCTGCCCGCCTGTAATATGAGCCTCTTCATCTCCATCCGCAACATCAAGCTCGTCTACATGTTTCTTTTGCGCCATCGTATCTGATTCGATATGCTGAGAGTGTTTCGCTGAGAATTGAACAGCCTTGTTGCATTGATACGTGCTATGTAAGGCTGAACAATGGTGGTTTTACACATTCCACCTCGTCATGGCTTGGCAAAGCCGTGGAGGGCGAGTACCTCGGTCGTGCAACTGAGTCATGCCTAGCGAGCTGAGCTGCATGCAAAGGAAGGGGAAACATGGCATCGGCGCAGCAATCCCGTAGCTCCATGCAGCGGCGGCATGTAATCGAGTTGACGATCTGTGGATCTAATGCAATGCACTTCAATACTAGAGTAAATCCACAAATATATAATACACCCGCATTGCGCTAATGATCGCTAAGAAACATGGGAGTTTCAATTGTGAGGTACCTACCTGCTACGCCGTTTCGATGTGGGTGGGCTGAGTACGATCGTACCTCGAGGCACCACTGGCCCTATGGATCGAGTGCGAGTTTGTGCATGCCATAAGTCTGGAACCAGAAAGTCGTTCACGAGGAACCCCAATTCGCTTCTGGAGTGTATGAGCAATGCTTGAAAGTAAGAGGACCATCAATCTTGGGCTGGATCTTGACGGAGCTTCTAGGTTATGAAATCACAGCTACCTAGCATCATGTGACTTCACAAGACACATGATCTACATTTGACGCCAATAGCTCGTCAAGATTTACGTTTGCGAAACTGTAGCATCGGCCCGTGTCCTATGGCGACGTAGGCATCCTCCAGTTGAAATTGATTCTTGTCCCTCCTCCCCCATCCGAGCTCGGGAGAACCCTCTCCCACAGAGTAGCCTGGAGCAAGTCTCACATCCATACGATATAGCGTCCTAGCGATCACCAGTGACATTTCCAGCATAGCCAAATTCTGGCCAACACAGGCTCCTGGGCCGGCTGAGAAGGGGTGAAAGCAGGATCGAGTCGATGCCACGTCGGCAGCCGTGATACCAGCATCTTCATTTACAATCCATCGCTCCGGACGGAAAATGTTAGAATCGCCATAATTTTCATCGTTGCGCGCGTTAGCCCAGCCAGCGGTCCCGACGCTGACTCCTTCGGGGAAGAAGTCTCCCTCAACCTCCAACCCTCCAGGAAGTATTGTTCGTGAAAGTTCGCTAGGCCCAGCCGGCGTCATGCGCATAGCCTCGTCGATGCACGCTCGTAGATACTGGAAAGAAGCAAGCTTGGGACCTTCCACTATCTCATCCACTGATGCGAAAGTGCTGCGTATTTCCTTGGCCAGCTTCGAACACACGCGTGGGTAATGTGTAACGTAGAAGAAGAACCCACACAGACTGATTGACGTGGTATCAGAGCCAGCGATCATGAGGAGGCTAGCTTCTGCAAGCAATTCTTGCCTCGAATACGCGGGCTTGCCAGTCTCCGGGTCTTGGGCTTGGTAGAGGTAGTGAAACATATCTGTACGCATTTCTTGGCCAGCTTTTTGCAACTCCGTCTCCACCTTGATGCGCTCCGTCACACTGGTGTCCAAAAATTTGTAGTATAGCTTTATGTCCTTTGGCGTGATCATTTCAAGGAGGTAATTGAGGCCTCTGGGTTTCAGCCATAGTATCGAGCTCAACAGGGGTGACTTGGACACCTAGAAGATATATGAGTAACATTCTTGATGGACAAAGCAGCTTCTTACAGGGTGCCAGAACTTCATATATGAGATGATTGCCTCGGGCATCACTTTGAATGGGTTTTCCCCAGGCTCCTTGATATCAAATGACTTCCCGAGGCAAAGATCGCCGAGGATGTCGAAGACTAAGCAGTCAGTCCATTTGGTAAGGTCTGTAGGCTCAGACCAGTCTTCGCCACTGACAGTGAGCTCATTCCACCGATCCAAGTGCTTGATGATAAAGACTGCTGCAGAGCGTACAGATCTCTCGGTGAAGACTGTGTTGAGAAGTCGCCTCTTTTGCGCATGGATAGCTACATCAGTAACATTCAAAGTGTTTGCATCCCCTTCATTCCGTCTCCAAGCGTCGTGCGTCTTGTTCTTCTTGACATTTGCTTTGTAATTGTATATGTCTCGGTAAGCTCTGGGAGTATTGAAGAGGACTGTGTTTGAATTCAAGCGGACCTTGCTCCCTTCAGGTGTGTCAGCTCTCAAACAAACGATGAGTAATTGTGTGTTTTGACAAAGCTCCAGGATGGAAGTTATACCGTAGATTTGAAAGCATTGCCTATCCAGATGTGGCGGTCACATTTAATGGCGTGGTAAAAGGACGGCCATGGGGATATTTTCGCCCAAAAAGGGCCAGGATATTTCGACAGTGGATTGAAGTATAAATGATAGATGGTAGAATAGATGAGCTGTGATTTGAGGTGAGCTTCGCGATTCACAAAGGCTTCCTGTGACACCTTACATAGCCCACGACTGCTACGAAGCATAGCAATGACCACTCGCTGAAATTAAGACGGAAAATATCAGAAGGTCTCATGTTTGTGCTTGTCAAATTTTGTCAGTGCTTTGAAATTGATGATCATATGAGTGTAAGCATGAACCGAGCGAAACGTCTACAGTGCTAAGGGCTAAGACCTCGGTGTCGTTGATATTGGATTCAGACTGGAGATTTTTGCTTCCTTTCCGTATCACTGGCAGCATCATGCAAGGGACAGCTGCAGACTGCACCGCCCACCCCCAGCTCCTTTGTGGTACGTCATCCTGCACATTAAAAAAGGCAGCTCCGTGTATGGCACCGTGGAAAACATGCTTAATAGAGGCGGATGAGCAAGTGTGCTTAGCATGCTGCATGTAATTCGCAGGATGGCCGCACCTGAAGGCAAGGATAACAATCCTTCTGTCGGTGCCCTCGCATAGCCGAGGTGTGAGGTTGAAACTTGATTGGCGATTACGTAGTTGTAGGCGCTGGCGGCCGCATGACATGGGTCTAGGGTCGAAATTTAGCGTGTGCAAAACTCATGATAATTCTTGGCAATGTCGATCACTGCAACTCACACCGTGACACCCTATTCAAAATTAATGATAGGAATTATCATAATTAGCGTAGATATTTAGTATATATAAAAGTTAAAGGTTATCGCTACGATTATAACTCTATATTAAATATGAGATTTGATTAAAGGATTATTAAGTTATAGTAGATAGAAGAATTCCTATAGGGAGACGAGCTAGTGTAAGTACGAAACTTTAACAGAATATCGATTTCCTAAATCAACGGTAACTACGCGTACTAATCAATATTATCTATCAAGTTTGTAGAGTTCTATATTATAATTCCGAATATCATATCATAAAGTAAATAAATATGATATTCGTAAAGATAATCGGGGCTTGAATCTTTAAAATAGGGTATCACAGTGTAAGTTGCAGTGATCGACATTGCCAAGAATTGTTATGAGTTTTGCACACGCTAAATCTATTCCCCGTAAGGCACGATCATGGTCATTCAGCTCCGGTGTATCGCAGCCAGTGAGACACGCTATCAACACCGCACACCCTCATTCCTTCGAATCCTAAACATGGCGGGCGAGTAGTCAAGCTCGATACGGTCAATACAATCAACAGTACTTACGGTACGAATGCAAACGATACCAGGTCTGATGTCGGTTTACTGAAGTGGGTGTCGACATACAGACTAGGGTATTAGCTGTCTCCCCGTATTCCAGCTTCCGTAGATCTGTCGTCAGACAACAACACCCTCTCCGGCTTCCGAATGCTCCACTCTTTGGCCTTGAAGACTAGCATATCTATCTCGTCTGCAGTGCATAGAGGTGACAGCACCAGATATCGTGAAACTCCACTTGGAATTACACGCCTTCTTGCCGTTTACGCCATCCTGTACGCTACCCAACTTGCATTTAGCAGTGCAGCTTTGAGATTGCCATCACTTGCGATTCAGGTCACCTGTAATATGTCGGACATAGCTGAAAAGCTTCAATCCTTGCGCCCTCAGATTCTCGAGATTCTTGCTGCTAGTGGCTCTCCTGGACTATCGCTAGGAGTTTTGCATCATGGGGATGTTATCCATACTGCGCATCTTGGCCGCAGGGATGCTGTGAGAGACAGTCTGCCGAACGATACACAATCTACCATGTAGCCTCTCTTACAAAAGCAATCACAGCAACCGCTGTTGCATGCCTAGTTGATGATGGTATCCTTGACTGGGACCTACCCATACGGCATTATTTCCCAGAGTTTGGGCAACGTAGCGATCAGTTGGGGCAGCAGTGCTCACTGATAGACTTACTCTCAAATCGCACTGGACTCACCATGGCAAACTCGTTGTGGGGCCAGAAACAGGGCGAATTTTTGCTCCCCAAGAATGAGATCGTACGCACAATCTGCCATCTAGATGCCATCAAACCCTTCCGCGAATCGTTCGTGTATTCACAATGGAACTATGCTTTGGTGACTGAAGTTTGTGAAAGAATCACTGGCATGAGGTTTGGGCAGTACGTCCGAGAGAAAATCTTGGATCCTCTTGAGATGTATCGAACTAGTTTCATGCCACAGAAAGGGGACAATGCTGCATCTCCACACGTGGTCTGCAACGACGGGACGCCCTACAGTATAGCTTTGACGAATTTGTCTGACGAGACAGGATTCGCAGGTGCCAATGCAGCAAGGAGTAGCATCAAAGATCTCCTCTCCTTCTACCGGTCGCTGCTATCTGCCCACAAACATCAAACGGAAAACATATCGGACTTCACCGAAGGCTCACCAATGAAGCAAGTAAAGAAGATTCTATCTCCCTACGTTGGAGTGGGTACCTCTCGCATTGAGGAAGGAGGATATTGTCTTGGCTTGTACCGAACTCTTTTACCAAATAATCTTAGCATCTCCAGTATGAACAATCTGCTCCTTGGTCCCAAGCGGATGCCTCGTATCGATTCTGGTTCGCCAGGCTTGGATATTTACCATCATGCGGGAAATGTGCCTGGCTTTCTGGCTTCAGCTTTCCTGATACCCTCCACCCAAAGCGCCATCGTCGTTCTCACCAACGCTTTGCCATACATGGATCCCACTGATTTTGTGGGACAGCTCATTGTCTCCGTTCTTCTTGGATCTCAATCACCTAAAGGACTACTAGAGCTCTGCAAAGCTGGTCGACCTGCCAGCCTAGCATCTTATACAGCCCTCTCTGCGAGTCTTGAAAAGCACAAGACGAGTCGCCCACCTTCATTTCCCAAAATCGCGTACGTGGGCGAATACATCAACACAGCTGGGAATTTCGTGCTTTCGATTACAATGTCTGAGCTAGGTCTTACCATGCTTGTACAGCATATGCCACTCACCCGCTACAGCCTATTGCCATATGACGGTGACACATTCTACTGGCCAGCGGACCGCGATGCTGAGCTCAAACAGTGCATGTGGCCGATCATATCCACGGGTTGGCACAAGGTCACATTCAAACCCACCGAACGTGGTGAGATTGACCGCTTGATATGGAAGCACGATCCCTTTGCCCGAGCCGAGGTTTTCCACAAGAGAAGGTCCGATGCTGGGATTCAACGCGAGAAACTCTAACTTTCGAAGATGGTCGTTGTATTGAGCGTGTGCAAACAGGTGCAGAATCCTTAGTAGTTTTCGACTGATATTTTTCTCCCCGCAATTGGCTCAAGATTACTATCAAATAGATAGAGATATTAATAGGTATCTAAAAATATATGGTTAGATTATATTCTTTATCGTTAATTTATATATTAGATACCTTGTTGGGATTAATGTGGTCGCTGGATTGAATTACATGTATTGGTGTCATTATCGTTTCGTGTAATCCCATAGAGCTTCCTTAATGAATAGTGTATATTGAATATCTTGAGGAAGCTGGCAACATCCGGCTGAACAAAATTTTCTCTGTCAAAGTGCAATTAACGAAGATTCTCTGATCCAAATCACGATATACCGGCAACGGATATCCCTTCGAAGATGGTCTTCACGCTTTATCTATATACTCTGGACCGTTCGTATTGTCATTTGTTTTGAGTTCCATTCCCTTGGGTTCTAGGGTAAGCCCGCTTTCCGGAGCCATGAATGACACTATCAAAGTCAAAGGTAAATCTGCGTTTGGGTCTCAAAGTTGGTGGGTACTTGAGGATTGATGACTGGACATCGATGTTGCTAAGGAGGTACCTTCTTTTGCCCTGTCGCCAGGAGATGTTTAGCGCTACCGAAGTTCAACCGCTTTTGCCGCCACCACCAAATTCTGACAACGAATTCAAACCTCATATGCTCTGTGGAAATTATTCGATTATTCGAATAAAAAAGTCGTTATTCGTTATTCGAATAGAGTAACAAGGACGTTATTCATTATTCGATTAATTGAGGACTAGATTATTCGATTTATTCGAATATTATTCGAATAATAGCACTAGCCCTTTTAGGTTAGATTTAATAATTACGCTAGCCTTCTTAGGTAAGGTCTTAAGCTAGATTTAGTTAACTAACTACGAATAGAAGTAGAGAAACTTAGAGACTAGTATTTTAGTTTATTATCTTACTTTATTAGGCTTAGTACTATTATTCGAATAACGAATCTATTATTCATTATTCGAATAATAAAGACGTTATTCGTTATTCGAATATGAATAATTTTTTTCTCACAGAGCTCATATGCTCGAGACTTGCTCGTTTGATGTCTCGAGGGACAAAAGAAAGTACCAAGCATTACAATGCACCATGATGAAAAACTCAAATCGCCCGAGGAGGGGCTCGAACCCTCAACCTTGAGATTTCGTAATAAAAGTCTCACGCGCTAGCCAATTGCTGCAAACTGTTAGAGATGCGGTGATGAAAATTGAGTTGGGAAACGTACTGCCACCCGGGCGAAACACAACCATCTCTGCCACTATTTAATCATCTATTCAGTTTTGTATCAATATACGAGGAACTTCGAAATCGCTTACCTTTTGCCGAGGTCCAAACCAGTCTCATATACAGTGCTTCTGCGCTTGACCAATCATGCCGCAACCATTCGATGCTTTACCTTCAGGAGCACTTCTATAGCGAGCATGATGATTATATTACCCCTAGCTGGCAGTGAATTTCCCCAAATCTTATCATTACGAGCTTCTCTAATAGCTTGCAGCAATTGGCGAGCACTGAACATAAATCTCAGTGTTATGTTCGAACGCTCTTGCTACTAAGAAGCCATGAGACATATCTCAGCGCAGCTCGGAGTCTACGAGCCAACTTCCAATCCTGGAGTAGAGCATGCTGGCCGAGACTGACCCATCAAAAAAACCAACTCAGACAAGACTCCGGGCGTCTAAAAAGCCGAAACGGCAGCTCTTCTACCCCAAGCCTCTCCTCTCCAACCTCAACCGCCACCACCTGCCCCTCAACAGCCGGCCCCGGCCAATTTACCCCTACATCGAACTTCCTCAGCCCCTGCCTACCCACCCTAGCAAGATGCTCAAACCACATATTCTCCGTCAACGCTGCCTTGTGATGATTCTCCCATGAAAAGCCGATATTGATCCTCAGCTCTTGCAACGCCTCCATACCTGCGAGAATATCACAGGCGCGTTTCCACTCGAATCTGAAGCGCGGGGGACACCTATTATTACGGAGGTCCTCGACAGAAGAGTAGGGAAACCAGGCATGCCAGAATAGAGACAGGGTGAGGTAGCGAATGCTGTTGAAGTTCGTGGGGGCCACTGTAGCAGAGAAATTCAAGAGGGTGCCAGGGGCGTTGTAACCGAATACGTTGTGAGAATAAAGGAGAGGAACAGCCTCCATGTATCTGCATCCCCAAGGTAGTCAGCCATTGTACAATGTAGACTTGCGGATGGTACCAACATTGTTTTGCAGCTCAGTAGCAACCTCATTTTGCCCCTATGGCAATGTGGATTTCTGGCCTTCAAATCCGTCAAACCATTCGCAGTGTAGACTGCCCAGCAGTTGCAATGCGCAATGCCACCATCCCCCTTTGGAAAATTGCATTCTATATGACCCAAGTATTTCCCGCTACCCTCTTCGACGATATGAAGCCTGCTTGCCGCCGCGAGTACTCGTTCGTAAATCAGGAGGCGTATGTCGAGCGGTAGGCGGGTCACGAAGGGCGATTGAAACTGGGTCATGGGTGGCTTGTGGGTAATGAGCGCAGCATTTTCTTCGCGGCCGAAGTTGCGCTGCAATGGAGGCGAATTGGCTGTGCCAGACCTAGGGCCTGGAGCTCCATCCTCCGCGTCCGCTTTTCGATCGTGACGACGGCGGAGGAACTCGAATCTCACATCCATTATACAAGCTCCTTGGAATTATCTATCTTGGTCAAGGAGGCTCGATTCAGATGACTACTGGCCCGGACTACCAGAGGATTCGAGGCCCGTGCTAGCCTTCTTATCCCAAGTAGCCAAAACAACATGTTCGTTCACACAATGCCAGAAAGAAACATAGTAGACTTTGCCCGACAATAAAGGCTATCATAGAGTTTGCTCGTAAAGATTTCGTATTACAATACTCATCGATGAAGTGTTCAACTCCGATCGCTACGGCTACAGCCGGCAGACTATCGTTTGCCTATCCCTTGTGTCCACAGCCTGATAGATGAAGAGACTGACTTGCAATACACCAATTTGTGATGGCAAAAGGCCTCCACCACCTTTCTAGCGCCTTACTCATTCAGGTCTGAAATCTGAAAGGAGACATCGTTGACATCATTAGCCTGCATTTTGAGCGGCATACTTAAGTTGAAAGAAAATTGGTCCCGAAATTGAAGGCGCTTCTTCGGGAGGACCGACCCATTTGGAAATCGAGATAGTTCGATAGGGAAAGATTTTGAGTGAAAGTAATCTATGGTAAAGTTATAGTCAGAGGCTTGATCTACAATTCTTATGTAGACGTAGAGATAGTAGAAGCTGTTGTTGTTGAGCTAGAGATGATAGAAGTTGAAAGTCTCCTTATTCTAGTGCTAGCTCGCTTGCGATACTTGAAGTTGGACCCGTAGAATTTACAAGGGTTAAGTAGGGATAGCGGTCCTGTTCGAATCTCCAAATTGTTATGAACGTTCGAATTCCTATCTCGGACAGGACATATGGGCTTGGCAGGCTTGAAATCCTACTAGAGGCCGAGGGGACCTCGATACGAAGTACTCTGTCACTGCCTTGCACCCTGGTCTCTGTTGTCATAACACATGGGATATATATGTGATAAGCATTCAATCTTAGATTGCGTATGCGGTTCAAGATGGATCCTCGATTCCTCTCGGAGCTCCCTCTAGCCTCCACATGTAGGCTCCGGCGATAACAAAGAGTCACATTACGAAAGTGGAGGAAACATAGTCATGTTTAAGATTGAGTGTAAATTTCGTCTAGGTCGACTCTTGATGAAAATAGACAACTTCCTTATATGGAATGATGAGCCACTGGGGAAGCAGCCACTTCGAGCACTTTCACCTCCAACGCTGCTCAAATAATGAGTACCATTCGCGTGCTCATTTTATTCCTCATACAGTCATCGTGTTTTCCCAGAATTCATCTGTGGTAAATTTCCTGGTATGGGTATGATGCTATTGCCATTCTTTTCAATCTAATCCTGCATCCATACTCATTGTTGTAATCCTCTCCATTCATCACTGACAATTGACGCCTCTAGCCTGTCGAATACAGTTATCTCTTTTCTCCACATTCTTCTTTCCATTTACAACCTCTCTTAGGTACACTCGGCTACTGCCAACTTCTATTTCTATGCATCGAGCCTCGCTCTTCTTATTTCAAATATTGGTTTTGATGGCCTTTGTCGTCTCTTTGAACTTGGCTAATTGATTCTATATCTATATAAGAACATCTACCAGCTCATAAAGATCCTTCGACGAGCGCATTGACGAAGCGACGCGAGTCATAACCGCCGTCGAGCAATCCTTATCGCTGCCTCTTTAATCCATCCAAGTTCTTGACCCTTGTGAGCCTAGACTCCAGCGACGTCAGCTTGTTCACATTGGAGAAGAGAGCTGCCAACTGGTTATCGACCTCCGACGGCGGCAACAACATCAAAGGCCGCATCAAAGACCAGCGAGGAGATCAATATTGAAGGCTTCAAGGAATTCCAGTTATCATCGATGTAGAGCGCGGAAGATACAATACAGGGGGCGCTTTAGTGGTCTATGCATGCCAGATTCAGAATACTCTGCAAATTGACGAACATCCCACAAGCCTCCCACCCACCTCAGCTGCACCAAACAATCACCAGCTACTGGAATGTGTGATCCAAACAAGCCTGGAGAGCGCGATACTATCACGAGCAGAAGCATGGAAACCTGGACGTAACGTCCAATACTTAGATTAAGGCCACATTCCCTCCATTTTCCAATGATCTTTCCTCTTCGTGGGTTGCATGATTTGATGCCTCGGGCATCGGTGCGAAGAGGCGAGAGGAGATGTATCCAAGCGTCTTCACTGAGAACCATCTTGCCTTACATTGGGTGCACAAGGACCAAGCGGTGAGAAAATACGCCAGATAGAATCAGTGGATCCGCGTTGCTCATGAAAACACAAGGTTGTGAACGATGTGTACCAGATGCTGGAGAACAAAATGAAGATACATACGGCAAGAAACATGGCAAGAAAGATTCCCAGAATGCGAAGTCAGACAACACCCAAGGTCTCCCGTGCAAGACTCAGTATGGTAAGTATGACTGGGATGGCACGAAGAGAAAAGCGGAGAAGGTCCGCAAAGCAGCAGCCAAGCCTAGACCTGACGCCCAGTCGACTGCCACCTCCAGACGGGTACTGCTAGCTTATTGAGCTTGAGAAACCAAAGCCCAAGCTTTGGTTCGGAATTGGGACTGCCGCTGGACTCAACCAGATGATCCAGGTAGGCTTTTTCATACAAGGTGGTTCTTCGCTTCAACTAAAAGAAGTCTCGGTTAATCATCCCCCTCAAATCTGACATCAACGAGCTCAGCGCGTCAGCTTCAAGTTTAGCGGCCTATTGGCACGATTCATGACGCCCAAGCGCAAGGTGGACGATCGTTAGGATATCTGAACGCCATCGGAAAACACAAAGAAATCAGCCACACCTGCTACAGACGCTGCGCCTTCGGATGAAAAAGAAGTCGAACGATGCAAAGAAAACTCCGACTACTACCCTCGTTGCTCCTAAGCCCACTATTTTGCCCAACCTCTCGCTCACCTGCCTCACCAGTGCCCCTCTTGCGATTAGAAGCCCCTCAACCAGACGGCGGAAAACGCCTTTCTTGAGCATGCAAATGACAACCCGGGGCGCTACGAGTAGGAGCAAGTACTTGGCTTCTAGTTTCTGGCTTCTGACCGCTGATATCTAGATGTCAATGAGAATCAATACTGGTACTACAAAATATTGGCGGAAAGACCTTAGAACTCGACAAACAGAGCTAAATCCCAACGCGCAAACACTCCGAACTCCGAGAATGGGAGAAATTCGTCAGGCATTCCATGCTTCTTGGCAGTTTCGCGTACCAGTTGAAAGACATCTATTATCAGTCAACTCTTTGTGTTTTAATAAGAGCTCTGAGACACACTATGTCCGCTTCGCAACTATTATCACCGCACAAATACGCACCCGCACGAACACTTCAACCGTGGGACAACGTTCACATAGAATACATAATATACCGCAGACAGTAATCCTTCTTGATCGACATGCTTTGTCGTCCAGGGGATTGAGGACGCATTTCCCGATACTTCGAAAGATCCCACCCTTTAGCGCAGATTCAGGCTAAGTGGAATGCTTCTCCAGGGATCAATGCCGCGGGCCCACAGAAGAGAGGCCGGTACATGGATCTGCATAGGCTCGAGTTCCCACGTGGAATTGCGCGATCACCGATCGAAGCATGGCAATACCTACAAGGGGAATAATAGACATCTAGACCAGGTAAAGTTGTGGGGAAAGTTTCGATGAGATCCAGACAGTACCAATGGATTGAACGGCAGTATAATGAGGAAGAGCCTACGGCCGTATCTTCAATTTTGAGTGTACCATCTTGAGTTACCATTGGATGATTTGCATCTCCACGATTCAGTGCAGCATGCATGATCTGTAAGGGTGTGATGCAAGATTGACGGGCTGTTTCAAAGCCGTCCACGTTCCACATGGCGGTTGGTTGGATCATCGGATAAGTGCATGCAAGGTCGGAGGGGAACCTCCTCTTCAAGATGTGAGGTGGCTCGTGGCGTTGCCGGCAATAACGCAGGCCTTGGATTTTCAAATAAATCCAACAAGCGATTTATATAGATAGTTTTTGATCTTGAGAATATATCAACAGACTTGCACAAACAATACATACTGATAGTATCATTAGCGTGACCCCTGGCCTCGGTTAGATTACCTTCGGCAGCCGGGGGATCGACTTCCTAGCCTGATTAGCGCTGTCAGCCGTATCAAGAAGCCGCTGAGCATGATGCTGATCGCCCAGACTGATTTCCCCCTCTTCCTCCCACAACGCGACGCACACAAACAACAGCACAATTATGCCCCTCCCCTCCCACGTCCTAATCACGGCGACAACATCGCCCACCTCGCCCTTAAGTCTCAATTGACCTTTATGGCAACAGTCGCGTTCCCTTCACCCTCCGCCATCCTACGATCCCCTGTGCAACAACCGGCTCCTGCACCGGAGGTCTTGGTAAAGACTACGCAAAAGAAGCGACCAGCCGCAAACAAAGCGTACAAGGGGCCTAAAGAGAAGCTGTCGAATACTACTAAGCCCAAGCAAACAAAGTCCAGAGATGGTAAGTCAAGCGGAAGCCCAACTGTCTTATCTTGGCTGGTAATGGCTTCTGGTGCAACGGCTGACTTCCGAATCAGGCTGCAAGAATTGCAAAGAGAAGCGGCTCAAATGCGACGAGGCCAAACCAGCATGCGTGCAATGTCATAAGAAGGGCGTGGAGTGCAAGGGCTACGAGAAGGTGCTGAAATGGCGCCCTCAGGAGGATTCGTTCCTGCACAATATCTACTCACCCCGACCAAGAAAGAGTATGTTACACAAATATGCTGAGATGATATCCATCGCTGAATTTGCTAGAATATCATGCCCCTATCTATCCTCCACGAGCTTCTCGAAGCCCATCACGCTCAGAGTGTCCTACATCCCCTATCACCAACGGCTTCGCGTCTCAACCTCCCCAATATGACATCTCCCAACAATCGACACTACCGCTTGGTCCAAGTTTTGCGCAAGAACTCTCTCCTCTCGAACCTCCAGAATTTGGCATCAATCAGACACAATACGCAGGAGGTGCTTACCGCATGCAAGCGATGCCAATGTACAGAAGTGCACCAAGCGCAACTCCCAGCCTCGTCACTGACACCTATGATGAGAATAACACTCCTACAACAGCAAGGACAGCAGCGACAAGCTTGTGGTCTGGAAGCCCCCGAATCGCCGATATCATCTCGCCTACCACTAGTCTAAACGCTCGGCCGCCAGACTTGTTTTTCCAACCCACCCAAGCCGTCCACCCTCCTCAACTCTACGGTCCACCTTCTCTTCATACATGGCCTTCAACCGAGGAACAGGACGAAGATATTGAGGAACTATCACGGGAATCAGCTCCTGAGGACACCTGGATGATACCGATGTCATCACCCACAATGTCAGACTCATCTTCCTCCTCTGGCGGATCGTGGCTCGAAGCTATCAATACGAGCATTTATGGCCAACCGATGCTGCACCCCGACGGCCAAGAAATGCTCATGATGCGCTTCGACAGGCAGACTTGTGGTATCCTTTCCATCAAAGATGGTCCAACAGAGAATCCATGGCGGATGGTGCTGTGGCCTTTGGCAAAGATAGAGCCAGCACTTCATCATGCGATCAATGCTATGACTGCATTCCATGCATCTAAAGAGAAGCCCTCGCTACGGCTGAGGGGAATGGAGCATATGGGCCAGAGCATCCAGCTCCTGTCTCATAATATCGAATCCATGCGCGCGGACATTGCGCTTTCAACTACTCTAGTCTTAGCCTTCTGCGAATCATGGGACATTCTTATCTCCACAGGCATTGAGCATCTTCGGGGAGCAAGAAAACTGGTCATTCAATTGTTGAACAATTACAAAATGGGTACGATGCCTCCTGAAAACGAGAGGCGTATAGGCTTTCTAGTGCGGACTTGGGTATATATGGATGTCATCGCTCGCTTGACATCACTTGATAGCGATGAATCCGAAGACTTCGATGTCGCTCTGGATCCGCTCTGTCAATCCACCGCCCTAAGTCACGACCTCGACCCTCTAATGGGCTGTGCAGACACAATGTTCCCCATTATTGGTCGGGTCGCAAACCTCGTCAGGAAAGTGCGAATCATGGACCAAGACAATTCGTTGAGGGTAATTTCACAAGCGAACGTTCTGAAAACGAAACTTGAAAAGTGGAGACCTCCTCAATGGTTCGACGAGCCGGAAGACAAATCGACCGATGTCGAACAAGCATTGCGGACTGCAGAAGCTTACCGATGGGCCACCCTGCTCTATCTTCATCAGGCCGTTCCCGAAATCTCGCTCGACTCTGTGACAGACAAGATTGCCACAATGGCAAAGGAAGTCCTCAATCACCTCGCCAACGTACCTGAGACCTCGGGCGCAATCATCATCCACATCTTCCCTCTCCTAGCTGCAAGCTGCGAAGCCCTGGACCCCGAAGCTCGCGCCTTCGTTCGAGAGAGATGGCAGGCAATGATGCAACGCATGAATATCCAGAACATTGACAAGTGCTGGGTAGTTGTTCAGGAGGTGTGGGAGCGACGTGATGACGCGGAAAAAGAGAACCTCAGGCGTAGGGCTCGGCTGGCTTCGACAAAGATTATAACCGGATCTATGCCGCCGACTATTCAGAAGAGAAAGATCAGTTGTGGAGACGTGGGTGTTCATGATTCGAATACGATGGACATGACGAAGCGGAGGGCTGTAGGGGAGCCTGGATCGGCGGCTCCGAAGCCGATAATATTGAAGAGCGAGGCTTCGTCTATCGTGGGTAAGCTGGAGTATGATTTGACTGTCCGTGGCAGGCGTCACTGGGCGGGCGTGATGAAGGACTGGTCGTGGGAAGGTGAGTCGATCCTTCAAAATTCCATCGGTTTTTTGCTGACACTTTTGCAGTGCTCCTCGGGTAGGGACTCAATGATCGAATTTCTCGGCTGCGTCTTTCTTGTTCTCTCAATGATGTCGTTCCGATGCTGTGATGTTCTTCAGCGAGCGAGCGTAATGATAGTGAGCGATTCCTGGATTTCAAGCGAGGAATGAGCGTCCTTCAAGTATGGCGCTCTGGCGTAAGGTGATGCGGTACGATTGCTTTCGGAACAATAGAGCTACAAGCCTTCACATGGTCATGCTTATGGGCGTTGGGAATGGGATCAAGTACTGTGGAGTTTTTATAAGAGGCTTTGCTGGGTATCTTTTCCTTGATAGATGCAATTCATTACGCGCTATTTAAAGCAGTTTACAAAGCTTCGAAAAACCCGTTCAACCTCTCAGAGTCCTCCCTCAACAACCCTGCCCATGCATTGACGTCTTGTGGACGTAAGGCTGGTCAGACTACCCTAGAGGAGGTGTACCTTGCCTTAGCCAGCAACAATGCTCACTCACAAATGGTCCTGGAGGAGAGCAGCACCGTTAACGACAGCGAACTCCTATTCCCGCATCCAAAGGTACATTCATTTTCGACATCGGCTTTAAATCTCCAGGTCTTGGCATTTCTTATCGATAAGCATCACTCAATTAGGAGATATTTTCCCGTCAACATCAACTCCGTCGAAGGACCTTGTACAACTCGCTGATCTTATCAACGATGTGCCCGCTATCTGCAAACCGTTATTACTTTGATTCACAATCTCTGTGGGATTCTATCATGGCCCCGCAAGGCGAGAAGCTTGGACAATCCTCAATAGAGGGGTCCTTTACAGACTGTCCCTCATGCAGTCATTCGGTCCATCACTGCTCTGGAGTAGTACAAGTGAAGAATTGCTTTCGTGGATGAACAACATCTTCTCATTTTCTTCTTCTCTCCCTTATCACTGCCATCCGTCCTCAGTATCTCGACAGCAAAGGCCTCTGCACACCATACCAGCAGCTAACGATATCAGTGCATAAGTAGGTCTACCACCGTTGTCCCCAGCTCCAAAAATCTGCCTTCTCTGCCCACATTCTTCAATCTCAACATCCCACATAACCTACGCCAATTCATCCAGCTAACATCAATGGGTTCCCTCCTCAGCTCCCTCAAAACCAAGACCACATCCACCAACAACGAGAAATCGACCTCAATACAAGCAACAATGGGATCAACAGGCCCCCTCACCTTCTCTCACTACGCCAACGCCCAGACCGAATTCACCAAGACGCTACCATTGATTGCGAATGAGAACGCTTTTTTGGCTGATGTCTTCTCTTCGTACGTCACACCATCCCAAAACCACTCAACATTCCTCCCTATCTGCCACTTCTTTTATGCCATTGAGATGCATTAGCTGACCAGCGTCAACGCATACAGCGAGAATGGCCCCTCCAAACCCACCGCCCCCATCTCCGCTGGCTTCTACCGCCTCGACCCCGGCACCCCGCTCGTTTACACCTACACTTACGATGAGATGAAGATTATCGTCGATGGTGACTTTGAAATCTCGGATGAGAGTGGACAGAGCGTGAAGGCTACAAAGGGCGATGTGTTTTTCTTCCCCAAGGGGAGTGTGATTACTTTCAAGACTGTGAAGGGAGGCTTGGGGTTCTTTTGTGGACAGAGGGGGAAGGATAGCGCTTGATTGTCGGTGGTGTGGAGAAGAGAAGGGGTTATTGAGGTGAGGTATGGGGAGATAGGTCGATGCATGCGGGTGATGAGAAATGAAGGTTTGGGGAAGATTTGGTGAAGGGTTCATCTTGCAGTCTTGATATCTCAATACTCACTGAAGGTCCACATTCATCTCCTCCTCTCATCTAAAGAGCTGACATCCTCAATACTTTTCTGCGTCTCGTTTACGCTGCATTCACGACCGTCAATGTTGACTGATTATTTTCCGCTTCCAATCAACATCTGCAATGGCAGACTTTCGAGAAAACTTATGACCTTTACGCTTTATTTGAACCCCGACGGCACAGCAACATTCTCCGATCGCTGTGAAACTTCGAACTTGTTCTCCCTTTTATACAAATATATACATACCCACCAATCTCCCAACTTCTCGTTCCAACTCCTGCCCATGATGGCCAAAAAATCCGTTCACTTCCTAGTGGGATACATCAATGCCAATGCCGGCAATTGCCGTGGATGGATTTGACTGGACCTATTTCCTATTGTTGGAGCTTGACGGCGACTTGGTATGTCATCCTATATTTTAAGAGACCTCTACTTTACTTATCTTGTTATCGCGCATAGATCGTGATGGTGCCAATGACGCTTGGATCCACACGTACGTTCACAGGGGTATGGGAGATCGCATACCGCCTGCATATTCTAGAACAATAGTCACTGAACGAGTACAAGGAGCGGTTTGATTGGAAAGGTTCCTCCTCCAGCGCTGCCAGTGTCGAAGGTCCAGCGCAGGTGTTCAGTCGCTGCTGATCTTGGAAGACTCTGCAACATCACAAAAGGCCAACGAAGAGCGCTCAAACCTGGGCTCGAAGACGCGGTAAGCCCATACCAATGCCTAGCATACAGATATTATCGAAGATCTTAGCTTGTTCAAACGCACCCATGTACGATGGGGGAATCGCATTTTGTGCCTTGTTTTTTTGGCTCGCTATTGTTGATATGATGCAGGCGTTCTTCACGCGAACCAATGAAATTCCTTACCAGATAGATATAGTACATAAGTATTCTGCCGTTACCGACACGCACCGCCCCGCCACCCTTTGACTTCCAATAATACATCTCTCAGGAGTTATATCAAAGTGACTCTCTCAAACGGACTAGAACCGTAAGCAACCTCATAGACCCTCTTTCACCTTATATTCACCGCTTAATCTGGTTATGCGGGCCTGAAGCTCTAGCGTCTTACTGGTGATCTCACAACACTCAGAATCCATCACACAACCCACGAACAGGTCTTGCACGACAGTCACTCGACCTCCTGTGACGTTATCGATTCCATCTTCCGTCTAAAGCCCATCGTCTCTTTAGCAGGCGGTTTTCCAGACCGAGGCTCAGTCATCTTTTGTGAACTACTCAACCGCATGCGATCCCGTGCCGATTGCCCCAATGCCAATCTCCAATCTTACTATCACTAAGGAGGGCACTGGTGGAGTTTTGGGCATTGTACCCCTGACGTTATCAACACAACCGTCACCATCAACACCCGCAACATTATCACCATCTGGCGCCTCTACGCCTCGCCCAAAACATCCCGCAGGTCTGAATGCACTTGGTGGAGGGGGCTTTGTCATTCTATGCATACTCGCGTTTCTCCTCTGGCGGAAATATTGGGAACGAAAGCCGGCAGTCGCAGCTGGAAAGAAAGATGGCACAGTGGATGGGTTACAGGCATATCTGCAACAGAAATCAGAATTAGAGGCCGAGGAGCGCGGGAAATATGAGCTAGAAGCAGAGGAGAGAAGATATGAGATAACAGGCGATATCATACATGAGATGTCGGACGAGTTAGCGAGGCGTGAAAATGCAAGGACGAAGACGCAAGAGCTGAAAGGTGAGGAGTTTTCTAAAGAGCTCCATGGCTAGTGACATACAGTATGCCAGTGAGCATTGATCAGTATTCACGGAACAACTGCGTGCAGGTTTGTCTCAATATCGTCTCCTCGATTTTCTCGTTTCGTTAGAGGTTATTGATCTTACCAAGGTGCATTTCTAATCGAAGCGAGCCGAGCCATTTTGATACCAAATCGACCTGTAGGATGCGTCAACCCCAACCATTTGGGGCTGTGCTAACTACAATATACAACTGCGTGTTATTGGTCAGCGCCGTGGCTGCACATGATATACTACCTGTTTCCGCATGAATTTCAATTATGTTCCATGTACTATCTTCGCTGCACCGATGAACTCTTTGTTCTCGCGATATTTGCCCGGGGTTCCTTCTCATCGACTGAATCGCCGAGCCTTTCGCAATTGTCAGCGTTTTTGCACACCAGTATTTCCTACGTCCGTCATATTCCAATTGCCATTTCTGTCGAGACGCAGATGTTTTTGGTACACTGATCAATATACTCAGTACCAAAGCAGTCATTTGTATCGTTCAGTATCCCCATCAACCGGGGGCACGATGTAAGAGTGGTGTTTACGAAAACCCTACACCTCCAAACGCCTTTACTGTCTTCTTTCTTACGGTGCTTTCCTGTCTGCATTTTCCTAAAAACTAGATCAGCCACTATGAACGCTCAAATCCGTCTGTGAAGAAGACTGTGTAACGAGTCAATGCTTACGCGTTGGCACCCAAAGCTTGCGACGATTAGGACTATTGCAATCGATCAAAGGTCGCAGGCCGTTCCTCTCGAAAATAACGCAACAAATTTTCTAAGAAACACTTTTGGGTAAAATACGTGAAATAGAAAGCTCGCATCTATACGCGGCCATGGTGTCTGACGGGGTCTGGCATTGCTTTTAATCCCTTTACACTGCTTTTGATCCCTTTACTTACCGGCTTTTCTCCTCGCAAATCAATATCTCAACGACCTCCAAATGAATCTGCATTACGACAACTGCATATCCTACCTTGAGCACGCCTTTTCAAGTCGCAAGTCCGCCGATATAGACTCATCTACGTTGTTTTCAATATCAGCACAGAGCAGCTTTTTCTCCTACTTGGGGGAAATATGCATTGCGGGATTTCTGGCGCGTTGTGGGCGGGATACAAGATGCGGGGATTTGCAAGATGCGGGCGGGATTTACGAGACGCGGGATCTATAAGATGCGGGATTTATGCGGAATCTTTGCGGAATCTCTGCAGGATGCGGAATTTTCTCGCGGGATGCGGAATCTTTATAAGATGCGGAATGCGGGATGCGGGATTGTTGCGGGAAACGGAATTCATGCGGAATCTTTGCGGAATATATGCGGGATTCTTGCGGGATGCGGAATACGGGATATAGACGGAATCTCTGCGGGATCTCTGCGGAATCTCTGCGGGATGCGGGATCGATGCGGGATTTTGGCGGGATTTTGGTACAGGATGCGGGATGCGGAATCTTTGCGGAATCTTTGCGGAATGCGGGATTCTTGCGGGATGCGGGATGCGGGATTTATGCGGAATGCGGGATTCTTGCGGGATGCGGGATTCATGCGGAATTTATGCGGGATGCGAAATTCATGCGGGATATTCTGCGGCTACGAAATCTTGTGTATGCGGGACTCTCGCGGGATGCGGGATTTACAAGAATACGATATTGGGACAAGAGAGTAGGGTTGATGAGACTGCATTTAGATTCTTCGGCATTGGCGTCTGTGAACAGTGCGGTGAGATCAGAACGGACTGTTGCAGCGAGTGGAATTCGCTCACGCTCGATTCCTCGCCATGGAAGAACGTACTGCTATAACTTTGTGATACATAGTCTTACCATCATTGAAGCCTTTATAAATTGACCCCTCAAGCTTGGAATCGACCGCCTTTACTATTCACCAAAACCAGGACGAGCCAGTCAATAATCTTTCCGCGTATAGATAAGCTACTCAAGTAGCGAGTATTCGACATAGCTTAACTGCGGCCAAGAAGATACCACGTAGCATTCAGCTGTCGATCTGCGAAGCATTATCTTTATAGGAGAGCCTTTCTTGGAGATACCGTGAATGACAAAAGCCCATGCCAGACTTCACAGATATGGCTGAGATAGGGAGAGACAATGAGCGTGGGCATGAATCTGAACCTTGACTGCAAAGCAAAGCTGAACTGGAAGATGAGAGGAGAAGGAAGTATAAATTAAAGGTTGAGGGGAGGAGATAAGAGATGGCTGAAGGTTCAATACACGAGCTGTCCGCACGGGTGGATAGTCATAATGGTAAAATAAGGGAGATGCAAGAATCGAATGGCGAGGAGGTTGCGAAGGAATTAGATGCTGCGGAAGAATGCATGCCTTCGATAATCATACTGTCAATCATGCAGTCACGGGTCTCACAGTTTTTGCTCTGAACTAGCCATTATGTTGCACCAGCCAGGCCTGATAAGATCCAGCTTAGAAATTGCACAAAAGAAAAGTATCCGCCTGCAGATGCTGCGACATCCTAGATAGCCACACAATAGGTCAGCTACACATTATGCAAGCAGAAGGGTGGGTATGCTCACCAGCCAGCTCATAGCCATCTGCTGCAAATCCGTCGTTCGCTCGAATGTTAGTGTTTGTATGAATAACGTGACATGACAAGGATACGAATCATTGGAGCCGGTGTTGCAGACGAGCCCTATATTTGGGCTTGAAGAGATCACGAGGTCTGTCACCCAGATCCTGTCAGCATACCTAACAGTTTCGTTAAATGGCTGGGGTCGGTTTACCGGGGTCACAAGCTGGTGCAAATCCCACCGCTTGATGATATAATAGACCCAGATTGATCGAGTTGGCCGCATTTGCATTGATCAGAACTAGTATGGTGTAGCCTTTGTGGAGCGCCCCTGTCAATTCCAGACTGGGGTCCTAGACGGCCATGTACAGTGACGGACTCTGGGTTTGAGAAGAAGTTCTGAGGCATGCGGTTGCATTGTCTTATAGCGCATCGTCAGTGCCAATTTGTTACTCAGTAGGTAGATGAACGTACAACTGAAGAAGGCCTGTAAAGTCATCTCGTAAGTTGGCACGGTAGCCACGAGATTAGATGCAGGATTGAACTCCAAAAAAACGGTAGCTAGTATTCTGCCACGAAAAGCCCTCAGTAATGTGGGAGGACCAACTATCGCTGCAATTACATGATCGACCAGGGACGAGCGCTGTGGAGGGCAATTCGTAGCACATTAGTGTGCTTTTTATGTCTAGCAGCCAATTGAGGTAGCACTTGGTGGGTAATGGGATTAGATCTGCTGCGGATGACCAGTGGAGGCATGGGAAGAGAGCGATGAAGGGGAAAGCTGCTTGGGGCTGGATCGGTAATCAGTACATCCTTTGGTACTTACAGGGAGGAGTTTACCGACAGCGAAATCCGAAGTCGAAACTAAGACCAAGGAGTTTAAGCTCGGGTACTAGATCAAGCAGTCGAGCGCCGTCATCCACGGGATCGAAAGTAGAACGGTCAGGATACTTTTAGCAGTTGAATCTCCAAGATTCTCAGAATGACTTATTATAAACAATGAAGTCTACAACTGTACCTGTTGCGAGGGCTGCGAGACCCACGCCGCTCAACGAAAAAAACCAATGCGGACTCAGTATTTTGAACATCTGGAAGCTATGCTTAAGAGTATAGACACCAACATGTTTTCGTAAGGTTTGGTTCCATGGTCCGGTCCGACAATTCGAAACGCCCTTTTCTTCACGTCAAAGTCCTCGGTGCATGCTTTTCGTCAAAAACAGTCATTCTGATCTGGTGAGGGAACCGACTTTGAGAGACATGGTGAAGAGAAGGATTTGACAGGGGACGGACAAAATGGCGGCTTGGATGGGGTGACTGTGGAGGCCTTTCTGATTTCCCCGGGGAAGGAAATGTTATTGTCATTTCACACGGCAATTGATATGGCGGAGACGAAGGCAATGACTTGATAGGCTCTCCTGGGACAAGTCTCGTTTCAGGTCGTCTATTGGTCGTCCCCCTCTCTGAGTGAACGCAGCACGGTCAACTGAGTCTGCGTACGAACGCTGGTCCTGGTCCCAGTTGGAGGACGGAGTTTCAGGCAATTTTCCATCTGCTCATCAATTCGCTCGAAGCAGGTATCGACTTGAACGCGCAAAATGCTACTCGCTCTCTGCTTATTGAAGGAAATGTTGAGCCTTAATATTCTTGGACAGCGTTGTCAGCTAGGCACACAATACTCTGCTATTGAACCTACGCCGCTTTTCCACCCTTAAGGAGCGGAAACACACATATTGGAATGTTTGAGTAAAAGTGCATGTCAGGATCTGCTCGCCGATGGATGCTGAACACTGCAAACCAATCCGATAGGCTGAAGCTTTTCATCTCCGCGCCATTCTTTGATTGCAAGGCTGCCAGTCAATCGCGCAATGAAAATGGGAAAAAGGATGCACCGTCAGATCTATGTTGAGTAGTATATCCGCATGGCCGACCTGTAGGGCTTTGAGAATCTGCGGGGGCTCCACTTAGCTACGGTAAAGTGCCTCAAGCCACGGGTTACAGCCTTGAACTTGAAAGAGCAGCTCCTAGTGGTCCAAAGGAGGCGGTAGATCCGCTGTTTTCCATGCAGTGAAATATGGAAGCTCTGACAGTCCTAGGCTTGTGGTCTAGGCATGTGGTTGAGGGTGTGGCGAGGATCCGCGTAGAGGCATACAGTCATAGTTCCCACTTCATGTCTCTAGGCTGCGGCAGGAAGCCGTATGTCTTCATCCTTTTGCTCACTTAAATGACAAACCTCCGCTGTTGCGCTATGGGTTGTGATACCCTCAAGAATACCAACATTGCTGTTCGGTGTATTTAGTTTGGCTTCAGTCGTCTATTGGTTTGTGAAGTTTGATCAAGAAACCCATGCAGAGGGATCAATAATAGATCATGGAGCAGACTGTCATCGTAAACGTCTGGAAGCCGCATTGGTACCATGAGTGATGATGGAAGGAGATTTGCATCATACTTCTAGGGGGGGCGGATGAACATCATCTCCATGCACAATTTTCCCCTGAATTTTATGCAAGCTGCACAAATGCTATGTATCTGTACAGGAAAGTTCCACAAACGTCACCACACATAATGATCCTTCGCTGTTGCACAGCGGCTCAACAATGATTTTGCTCTAGCATAATGGAAGGAGTATTACCACAGATGATCGAAACTATACAACTCACAAGCTTTGTTGAATCTACGCAGTGCTAAGGGACATTTTCACCATCTACCACTTTAGCTCTGCATCATCCCTATCGTCCATCACCCCAGAATGGTCAACGAACCCAGTCTCCTAGGCCTTCCCCTAGAAACCCGCCAGCACATCTACTCACACTGTCTCATCAACAACCGTGTCTTGGACATGGTCACAGACGACATGCACCATCTAGCGCGTGGCTTACTACGAGCTTGTCGTCAACTCAACCGCGAAGCATCGGATTTCTATTACGCCCGAAACGCTTTCCAAATTTCTCTCATCAGCGCCCACTACAACGCTAAAGAACGTGGCCGAAAGACATTTCTCGAAAATCACCTGGTTAGTGTGCGAGATCTACGCCTGGTCATTAGGACGGAGGAGGTGCAGCGTGAATCGACTGCTATTGGGGATGTGCACGTATTCTTCTCCGTGAAGTCGCAATTTCCGAAACAGCAGCAGCAGTGGTATTGGTTTGTTGACACGCTTGCTAGAGTGAAAGAAGGGCAGGAGGGGCTGTGGTTGTCGACGCTTAAGATTCGAGATAGTGGGCTTGATGACAGTATATTGGAGCGGGAGCCGTTGAAGGTTCTGGGAGAAGAGGGGAATGAAGTGGTGGCGCCTTATTCGTTTCTTCTGGAGAGTTTGAGAGAGAGGATTGGGAGAATCGAGATTGAGCAATTGTCGCCCGCGCAGCAGGTGAAGCTTGAGGCTGATGAGGTCGCTGGGGCTGTGAATGGTGTGGAATCAGTGGGGGATTCTGGGCCGAGTTCTTCGGATCCTTCACAGGATGCTAGGATTTCGGCGTTGGAGAGTCTCGTGGGGTTTACGCCATGATGACGAAATTTTGGGTGTACATTTCGAAGCTTACGATTAGACAGCTAGAGCGCCTTCTAACAGGTCCCGATGTCTTCTATATGAGAACGTCTTTTAGTGATATCATTCCTGTCAATATTGGCAACTCAGGGTGCCCGAATTTCTCTATGCCCCTGAATTCCTCCACGAATCCCTCGCCGCTCAACTCCTGCGAGATCACTCAACTCTCCAACTCCTGCCTTGGAGCAACCCTTCTCTCCCTGTTCCCACCTGCGTCCGAGTCCAGAGGTAATTCCACCCTTCGAATTCCTCCGTCCATCTCAGACCTCTTCACCTCCGCCTCCTTCTTAAACCTAGCCTGCTTTGCGCCTCATCTTGGCTTCCTTCAGAATTGCCCTACATCCTCTATTTTCCTGTCTGCACCACGCTGCAAAACACGGACCCCCTTCCGCCTGGGCTTCCGTCTTTCCCGCCAATTTAGAATGATTTGTCGCCTACACGATATCTGACTCCGTGACTCAGAGATGAGCAGCAGCCTGGGCTTGGTGCGCATTGTGGAAATCTGACTATAGAAAGTATTCATTTTAAGTCTAGATCATACAAAAAGTTCAATCAGCTACCGCCACACCCCTTCTGTATCATTCCGGACAAGACGGGAGAAGCGCAATCGATGGTGGTGTAGCTGCACCGGTAGATACCATTTGCTCGCTTATCTCTAGCCGTGTGTGGCCCCCCTACAGATCTTTGCTGGTTTTTACGCTGTCTGAGGCTCCCTCAACACATCCTCACACTTTCTTTTTCGTACCCCTCCCCACCTGCTTGCGAAATGATGGCCAAGAGCTGGCATTGCATACTAAATTCATGGGCCATTCCGTACCTCATCTTCCCGACCTGTGAATTGAGTTTTCTTGCCAATATTCTCTAGCTCAGCTCTAAAACTTGCATGATTCTGCAGGTCTCAATCATCAACGCCGACTTGCGGTCTTGGGACTTCTAGCTCTTTTGAGGTTTCGTCTCCCTTCAATTCTTGTGTTGTTGTTGGCGAGATCTCCACCAGTACATCGCTTTCTGTTTATAGCTCCGGGATCGTGGCTTTGTCGTCCCCTATGTACTTGATATTTTCCGCGTCCATCCCTTGTTCCCTTGCCATCCATCTCATACCATAAATCCTCACTGTGGACCTCATGCCTCGTCGTTTCAGTACTCAGCTCCGGCTTGCCTTGAAAACCTATGTCAGGCAGGACATTGGTCTGTGTTCTTGTGTTCGGCGTCGTTGTGACCGATATCCTTCGTTTCTTCCGTTCCCGAAGCTTGTGTATTTTGACAACGATATATGCAATGCAAGCCGCCATCGGCACGACACCGAAAAATGTGATGCCAAGGATCATTGAGCCTTGGTCCTCAGGGTCGGATAATGACTGGGTATCTGCGTCGGGACCTTCCACGGCACCCTCGACGCTTAGCTGATCGCGTGGTATGTTGTGGAAAGCTTGCAGTGGCTTTGCGGTTGTAGTGTTAACTCAAACCGAAGGATGTGGATACTGTGAGAAGTGCATAGCGCGTACACTGACCAGTAGGCAGAGGAAACGCAGAACAGCGTGGAGAAACATGGTCTATGGTGTGAGAGATGGTAAGACCGGCCTGAAAAGAGGCAATGGGGTAGGTTTTTTAACGGCACAGGAATGGAAGCTTTGAATGTGAATAGCTGAACAGAAGGCCTCGCATTAGCACCCAATTACAAAAAGGACTGAATTACATCTATATCGTACGTCAGAGGCGGAGTGCATCCGTTCAGTAAGTCTTTGGCATAGAAATACAGCCTCTCTTCCCATACGATTTTCAAATTATTGGCCTCGATCCTCGAAGAAGGTCGGAAAGACTATGCAGGGTGTACTCCGCCTCCGTGTTCGGCGGCCAAGAGTAGGTGTGGGCTTCCATATTGTTGGCTCGGGTCTTGCAAAGCGGCTGTGCCGTGGAAGTGGATTATGCTTACACTAAACGCGCTCGAGACACAAGGTGAGAAGTAAAGGGAGATTGGATGAGCATGTGCGAGACACGCGATTGACGACGGTGCAATGTCGATCACAGGTGTCGAAAGCTCCTCGATCTGATACAAGAAGTGATTGTGCTTTGTCCCAGTCACGATGATATGGCTGCCGCAGACTATTCGGACAGCGATACAACACGGGAACGGAGAATGCAACATCCAACCTGGCCTGTGTGTCTCGCGACTGATTGGGAGGAGCAAAAGCAGGGGATACGGAGAAGTCAATAAGTCCAGTGATCAGCATGCCCGAGCATGCCGTACCATTTGACAATCGCGACAGATCACAGCCACAAGCACTTGCAGGGGTCTTATTTCGGAAGTAGAAATGGATTCGGTCATGTAGTTCTACAGGGTAGACTTTCGAGATGCTTTTCTCAAAATCGCAAGAAAGCAAAGAGTATTCCTGATGCTTTGTTTGTTCGCGGGTTTCAAGAGCATTACGAGTAAGATGTTTCGAAAAGAAGTGTTCTATTACGTAAGCCAGCTGCCGGACGTTTATTACTTAGGCTTAACCTCCTTTTCCCCGCTCTTACAGGATTTTCCTCCCGGGCTTTGTAACGAAACCTCCACTCCCGCACACTTCATGTATAATTCATCATCTATCATACACCACCCCACCAATACAATACAAAACACAGGTACCTCATCTGTCAATGAGAATGGGTAGAATTGGGGACGGCGACGTCCACGCCGCCTACGTCGAATTCCGCGCAAAGGAGTCTGACAAGGTAATTATCTCCCTGCCTGACATCACCAAAACCTCCCTGCCACCGATACCAATACCAGATTACCATACTTATCAATACTCCAGTGCCTATCAGCACAATGTATCTATTGTCAATCCGTCCGGGCCAAAAACACCTCTCGACAGCGCCAACACCTCCTTGAGTGTCCCAACTACTTATCGGCGATGAAAGAGCACAACCCTGACAATCCAATCCTCCACGAATCTATCAACGGCACACCCACAGTCACACCTGTAAAGCCACCAAAGAAGCGTGATCACGATACTATGATGGGCTTCCAAGGCGACTCGTCCGCATCGCGCTCGTTCCCCATCCCAAAGCCGGTCCTTGAGCGAGACTTCCAGATGAGCGTTCAGCTCAACCCAAAGATCTCAGTCGGACCTGGTATCTGGGGCCAGCGCAACTGGATCAGCTATATCTCCGGTCACTGGAACGGCAGATGGGGCAAGGGCACCATCGTTGTGAGTCTTTTCCATTGGCCTAGCCCTTATGATTGCCGCCTTCACCTCCCTCCAGCACCATTTCAGCTACTGACCTTCACAGCCCGGCGGCCAAGACAAGCAACTTGTCGCACCTGACCTCTCTACCCACCTCGACTCTACCTACCTCCTCCAAACACACGATCACCCTCCCGCCTACATTTCCGTCAAGAACGAAGGTTGGCGCGTCGGCCCTCGCGAGATTCTAGAGAAGCTGGAGAATCCTGCCGAAGCAGACGAAGTCGATCCCAAGACCTATAGCTTTAGACTCTACATCCATATGGAGACGGGAGATCCTAGGTATCTACACTTGAATACGGGGATGTGGGTTGGCAGTGGTATTCGGAGGGGGACTGAAGGTAAGGAACATGGGCTGGGCTGTAATACACTTCATGCTGATGTTTGGAACAGTCATCTATGATGCCTACCGTGTCATCTGAGTGACCATTTCCATCGGACTTTGACATTCCCCCTTCCCACTTTTCGGTATCGTGGCCATGAGTACCCATCTTTGAGTGACTTCGACTTCATGCATGTCCATTACCACCATCGATACTTGCCCTCGACCTCGAAAACCAGAACGAACGCCTCTTCTGGCTCAAGCAATCAGCTGTCTACATCCTTCGGACGAGCATTCGTTGACACATGGCTTTTGATGCTTGTTTTGGACTCATGTTGCTGGCATTGAGCGTCTGGTGTTCTGGAGTCAGGGGTGTTGGTACTCAATTTTTTTACCATGAGTCTGTACATTGATGATACCTCAGACTTCGAATGTATTACCTTAAGGTAGAAATTGCTCTATGCTATCCCGCTGTTGCTCAGCCTGCACAATTCGCTGCTTTGCTCTCGGGCTGCTTCTCCTTCAGCTCCAATTTTGTGGCGTTTTCATCTTTCTCTCCATGCCAAATCACTGCTGAAACTTCTCATCAGGATCTGAGGAATACCATTCATCTCCGCGAATCACCGCGTGAAGCGCTTCTTCAATGCTCAAATTCGTAGGTGAATCAAACTAGCGCGCTCTTTGAGAGTAGTTCAACTCCGTCCACAATTGAATTCTCTTTCCTTCTTACAACATCCACACCTACACTACCTTTACTCCTCCATCGTGACAACTTTGAAATTGCTTTATATGCACATGCTTTGATAATCTTTTTGCTCTCTATAGATACATATACCTACTCTCCTTGTGTTCCCAATCGTTCAAAGGCCCAGTTGATAGCTCTGCCAAACCTGCTTTTCTTTCCACAACCATGTCTTAATGGCCAAGACTCCGTCTCGTGACTTCAGGAACAAGAAAACGAATACTTCAGACGCCCAGTATCTCTACAGGGCTGGATACGCTCTAGAATTGCTTACCGTGCTAGTCATCGGCCTAGATGGCTTCACTGATTGAGATGGCTGGCGAGCCTCTCGCGATGGAAGCCCCCAATCCTCGATAAACATCAGGGCATTGGCCGGCTTGTTCCTCAGAAATTCATTGCTCTGGGCTTACCGCTCATGCTATTTTCGCACCACCAGGGTCGAGGATCGTGTCGAAACCATAAAGAAAGCGATGAACGTCCCAGATCCTTGCGACGAAGATGACGACCTGGACGTCGAGAGGTCCTCCCAAGAGCCGCACCCAGCCGAATGAACTCATTCCCTCCTCATTCTCACCCACCACAGCACTGCGAACCCACAACAACCCAAGTTCTACAGATCACCGACGAAGACTCTCACCTCATTCTCACGGTGGCTAAAAAAATCAGGCTCGGGCACCAGCACTCCACCACATAACAAAGCCCAAAAGCACCGACGACTTTTCTCAGAGCCAGCTGAGCGAGGAGCAGCTAAAGAGGTTAACATCCTACTGGCCCAACATCTTTGAGAGAACCATATGCGATGAGGCGCAGAAGCTCAAGTCCCAGGGAACGCAGACGCACCAGGGTGTCAAACTCAATAACGCCCCCAATATGAACTTCCTTACCGCCACCCGTGCGAATATGAGACCTTCTGTACGGACTTTTTGAAGTGTGGAATTTCAATCTTTCAGAATTTTCATTGAACCAAGTTCATGCCCATCTTAATATCATCCTGTTTGTCTAAGAAGTCATCTAGCGCCTATATGGCATCATAGCGAATGGGCTCGGACCGACTGGCAAGAAGCGGCGCGGGAACGCCTGCTCACTGGACGGTCCAGATGGCTTTCGACATTAGCATCGATGTCTTCCAGTGATTCTGTTTTTTCCCCTTCTCTTTTAAAATATATCTAGGCTGTACCCTGCATAGCACTGCGATAGAAACTCAATTTAGACACCTTGCCGCAATTCTAAATATAAAAAAAATTAACGGCACCACTTGCATCGACGGAGGTCAGCGATTTCACCGGAGCTACAGCAGATTGGCCAGTGGATGGATTTTTCAGATCACGAACGGTGAGATCTCAATTCAAGCCGTGTATCCTTATTGAATTATTGCTTTTGGGCCGCAAGAGCCGGAAGACAGCGACAATGACAGGTGGCCTAGGATTTGATGGCTTTGCTTTTACCTTCTCCCATTCTGATTGTTTTTTGAATACCATTGAGGGAATCAACTAGGACTTCTGGTACCCCTATCTCACCTAGAAATACGAGCATGTATGCGACCCAATGCAAAGAGCGAGGGCTAGTCACGAAAATCCACCTAGCAGAAGTTGCCCGCACGCTGAAGGCACTCTCTCGAAATGCTTGGAGATCAATGCAACTGCAGTCAAGCAGGGACTTTCTTATAGTCTAAGAACGCAGGACTAAGCATTCGCTTCAGAGTCAAGCATAAATCTTTTACCCCTTACTTGTCATTCGCCCTTCTGCGTGCTTTTGCTAATGCTGCACTGAAGCCAAGTCACATTGGGTGTTCAAAATATTGGTTGTTGAAATTCATCACGCTACTCGTACCACCACAGGTGTCAGGAAACCCTTGCACGCATGGTTCCACGACGAACGCTACAAACGCTTTACAGAGGGGCAACCAAAACTACTCGATTCCATCGTTCGAAAAGAAATGAAGTCTTACGATGTGGAGGTATTAAGAGGTTCGAAAAGATACGGAAAAAGAGGTTGAGGGATTAACAGCAAGCTCAATCCTACAATAGGACGGCGACCTTTGGTTTTCAAAAAATGGCTCTAGGAGCAGCGAACTAAAGGCACGTTGAAAGGCCAGTCCTACTATGGTCTTAATTTCACACTAAAATGAAAGTGTCTAAGTTGCACAGCCCTGTGCGTTTTAGATATCGACGGCAGGCACACAATACCGATGGTATATAAGGGAGTGAGGTGGGTTGCTCCACGACTACATGAAGCCACAAGCCACCCACAATCATATTCCGTCTTCTGGCATGGCTGGGTGAAGAACAATGCTAAATGCACAGATCTTTAATCCATTCATTTCACAATTTCCACACTACAAAGCCCTCTAGACGCTTCAGCGAGATGTTTCCAACCTCGACGTGACACCCTGAAGGCAGAATGTGAGATTTTGAAGCAAGGATCTCAGCCAGCATCTGTTGACAGTCCACGCAAGATGAAAGCGTGCAAGTCAGGACGAGACTTCGAGGGTTTCCAACATACTTTCCATCTTTACCAGTCTCATATGTCTCTCCCGTGGATTCCCTGCCAAATCTTTTGTATTTGAGGTCAGACTCTTTGGAAAGTTCAGTTCTACGATCATTTCTGCTGAGATAGACAACCAAGTCTTCTGTTATCCTCTCAAAATGCGAACCACTCGAAGCCAGCATCGTCCCCAAAACACTTGCACATGTTGTTTCGGTGCATTTGTTCATGAACTGCGAGCGCCTACTGTCATCACTCCCTCTAGTGTAAGCAGGGAGTTCATAGCCTGCCAGGGTCACAACATTGAGGCATACATGGCAAAGCACTGGCGGCTAGCATCGGACTTACTCGTATTCTTGTGCGTCGCCTTGCCTGCATTACCACGCTCATTACCATCGAAAGTCCTTTCAGCGAAGCTATTTGTCGCTTCGAGTCTCTTGCTTTCATGAAGGGAAGTAGCTCATTCGTAAAGAAAATTACTACTACGACTAAAAAAGGCGACCTCAGCATAACCTTCGTGGTAAGTTCTACCTCTCCCCTCTATCAAATCCAAAACCTCGTCGCCCACACTCCGAACCGTATCTTTTAGTATTGAGAGCATTGCTAGTGATCGTCAGCACCCTTCTTCTTGGGGCATGTTCCTTGCTTCTAAAATATACTAACCTGTCCAAAATACTCATAGGATAATGGTGGCAGGGACAAAGATCGACCAGACTCTTTGTCACCAGTGAGAGATCAACCAGAGCGACCTAAAAGAACTCTAAATGCTGGGCGCTCTCACTTCGCAAACGCAGTTCCTGCCTTGCAAACTCATCCAATCTGCTAGCCTGGATTTACCAGTCCAAGCCGTAAATGCAAACGCTGTGGACCGTCTTCTCCTATACGAGGAATATCTCAAGTTCAGCAGCCTACTACAGAAACGGACCAAGTGTGGGAGAGCAAGCCACGGGACAAATCTCCATAAGTACCAAATACCAGCTACCGCAGTACCATCTGAGATTGATTTCTCGCCATCATAATTACTTCAAGCACTCGCTCTGCCACGGACATTGGTGACAGCACCATAGCGTTTCCTTCCGTTCTTGCACTGAGATGATTATAGACCGTCAATTTTTACAGACCCTATATTTTCGTCTCCCAGATTTCGAGCTTCAAATATTTCGAGGGTGGTGATTTTGAATTGGGGTTGACGTTCGATTGTTTCGAAGGGCTCCCACCGATGAGTATATCAAGCGTTGGAAGACCGCGCCAGTAAGTTCGAGCTTCTCGAAGTTCGAGAGGTTCGAGGGAGTACTGATTCGAACTTTTCGAAGCGTGACGGAGACAAGCAGTCGGACGCAGGGTGGCGGTAAGCTTTGACTGTTTCGAACCTTCGAATGTTTCGAACTAATTTGCGTAGTAAGAAGTTTTGGAACGAGAAAGCCGGGTGCTACAAGTGCTATACTTGTAGGAAGAGCCGTCTTGTTCGTAATTTCCGAAGCTCGAGTTTTTCGAATGTCTGAACTGGATAGTGGGTATTCCAAGCAATCTTCCGGATTCACAGGGTCGGATCTATGATTCCAACCTCTGCGTTGATTTTCTGATGTGAAGACTTGATGATCGACAAGCAGATCAAGAAGATACTGCGCAGGCGTATAGAGACAGCGTCCCAGATCCAACAGACCCAAGACGAGTATACCAAGGAGAAGGAGGAGGCGGCGGAGGAAATGAATACTGCAGTATGAGGCTGTTCTGTAATATCAGACGGAAATTCGTGATGTGTCGTTGGGAGCGGAAGTCAATTTGCAAATCACCTTCCTCTCAGACGAGAATTGAAGAATCTCGTCGCTCTGTGCTTGCCTCAAGTATTAGTGGCAAATTCATGTCAGTGCAAGCGGAGACGCTCATTTTGATGATATGGAATCTTGGCAATGTGAACATTGTTCTTCATCAAAGGCGCAGGGGATACACGCCTATTGATAGGCAGTGGTGGAGGTTGAACCGCTGCTATGGTGTTGCTGTAGCTACGTCGCTGTAGTACTACCGTTAGCAACGTCCATAGGTATGGTTCTTTCATGTGTTGATGTAGTTCATTAGGGAGTAGTATCTATGGCAATTGCCAGCTATATATTATCTTAAGGGGTTTGCCCTAGCCCTAAGCCAAGACCTGCTTAGTAAGCTAGGCTGAGCGGGAAAGGTAGTTATAATCTAACGCTCCTATTAATTACCTGACCGTCAGTAATATTACTATAGCGACGTCATAATCTTATACTAGCTCCGATACGAGCCCTAGTATAGTATTAAAGACTATGAACTTTATAGGGCCTAAAGGCTTCGTTAACTTATTTATAATTATAGCTACCGTCGGTATTACGCTACGGAATAGGGAAGGGAAGGGAAGGGAATAATCTTTACTCCCTTCCCTTTTAGTAGAGAAGGAAGTAGAAGAGAAAGAATAAAAATTATTAAAAAAGAGAAGAGATTATTTATTATTCCCTTCCTCTCTTCTTAGGTAGGGTTAATAATATAAATAAATTTAAATATCTACTTAATATATTTACTAGTTATATTAATCTTTATCTATATCGCGATTAATAATAAATATTAATATACTTTAAGTTTTTAAAATACGTTTTAAATTAATAAAAAGAGGGTTTATTTTAATATTATTATAATAAAACGAGCGCTTTATAAAGAAGGATATATATTTATAAATTTAATTAATACTAATTAATATACGTTAAATTTTTCGAATAAAAGTATATTGTTTAATTAAAATAAATTATAGAATTTAATATAAAACTTATTATACGCTAGCTACGTAGTATTTATATATAAAGATTATTAAAATTATTTATATTTAATAACGTTATTACCCGTTAAATTTATTATTAATACCGCGTTAATAACGGTTCTTTAAAACGCCTCTACTTTTCCTTTATTTTTAAACTTAACGAACTATTTATTTTATAAAGAACTTCGTTAAATCGTTTAACTCCTTTATTATTTAACTATTTAATTATTAATTCTTATATTATTATATTTAATTCGGTAATAAACCCTATTTATTTATTACTAGATTATATAACTCCTATTATTAATAACTTTTAAATAAGATTTTAGATCGACGTCTTAATTTAAATAATATAAAGATTAATATAAATAACTAGATTAATATCTACGGCCTTTCTTTATAGTAAAGCTCTTTATAATAACGATTAATATATTATAAAAAAGAATAATTTAAAGTCTAAATAAATAATAAATTATAATTAAAGAAGAAGAAACACGAGATTAATTAATATCTAGATACGACTTCGGTTTAATATTAAACTATAAATCGTTAAAAACGTTAATCTTATATACCTAATATAAATAATTAATACTAATAATTAATAGAATAAATCCTTTCGGAAATTCTATATTACGAAGAGGCTAGAGAGGGCGTATATTAAATTTATAACTAAAGAGAAAAGCCGAAAAATAACTTTTTAGGAACCCTAATATAATAAAATTAAGAAAATATCTTTTATTATTATTAAAAGTAGACGCCGTTATTAAATATATAAAAATTATAAATATAAAAGTAGTTTAGCGAGTTTAAAAGAAAGTAAAAAATTAATAAAGATAGAATATTCTTTTAGAATAAAAATAATAAAAATAATTAAAGTAGGCTAAGATTTAAACAATTAATAAAAAGTTTATATTAATCTTTATATTAATATATCTTATTTAAAGCGGATACCGTTAATATATAATAAGATTATTATAAGTAAATATAGGTAGATTATTACCTAAATAAACGGGGTTTCGTTAATTAAAGAAATAATAATTAACGATAATAAAGACGTAGATTAAATCGATAAATAATTATTAAAGAATATCGATAACTCTTTAAATATTAATAATTATATTCTTAAAGTACGTTAATAATTAGATTAAAATAAAATTTATAATATTTAAAGCGAAAGTAAAAAATAAACCGAGGCTCGTAATATTTAGATCTTATTTAATTTATAGGTAAGATCCAGGGACCGATCGGCCTATAATATTATTAAAAAATACTAGATTATAATATTTAAATTACTCCGCGCTAAAATCGATTATTATAATAAATACTATCTTCGTATATATACGTATAAAGGGTTTTTATATTATAAAAGATATAATTTTAAAGTATATTATTTATATTAATCTTTATCTAGTTATATATTAATTATAAATTAATATAAACGAAAAGGCTTATTAAAGAGGGATTTATAAATTTATTATATCTTTACTTTTATTAAACGTATTATCTAAAAGAATATAATTATTTAATTTAATACGAATTTAGAAAAGTATAAATAATATAACTTTAATAAATAAAATCGGCGTCGTAAAATAAATATAAATCTTATATTTACTTAAGTTAATAACGGGTAAATTATAATATTAAGACTATATTATCTTTACCCCAATAATTATAAATATAAAAAATATAATTAAAGACCGAATAAAAATATAAAAGAGGCGCGGAAAGTATTTAGGATAATATTAAAGCCGGAGTATATTTAAATTATAAAAAAGGCGAAGGATATTATTCGTTTTAAAGATTAAGAGAAGATTTCGAAGGGGATAATATAAATTATTAAATTAAAAGTATTTTTAAGGCCCCCTTTAAGTTAAGAGGAGGTTATATTATCGAATAAAGTTCTAAATATAAACGTAGAGGGTATATCTAGTTATATATTTAAATATTTAATATAACTAGCTTATAAAGTTTTTAATCGTAATTATATTAATCTTTATACTAATTTTATTCGATTTATATTATATATCTTTACTCTTTATATCTCCTTTAACTCCTCTTATACTTCGAAGTTTTACTCGTCTTTTTATAATTTTTTAAAGATTTTAAAATAAAACTAGGTTCTTTATATAATTTTAATAAAATTTATTTATTTTCTTATTTATCCTTTAACCCTTTAAGTTTATTAATTACCTCCGGTTTAAAGAATAATTTTATATTTAATTTCTTCCTCTTTATTAAATAGCTAGACGTAAAATCTTAATTAAAATATATATATTTCGAATTACTCCCGTTTATTCGGTACTCGGAAACTTTAGTTTTTAAATTACTTTCCCGAGCCTTTTTACTATTAATACGGTTTTTACGCGTATTTATATTATTTTATAAATTTTTACTTAAGGGCTAGATTCTTTAACTCTTCTTTAATTATAAATTAAATTAATAATTAAGACTAAAGATTCTTTACTTCCCTCGTCTTTCTTATTAAATCTTAAAACGGTAGTTTCGTCTATAAGATTATTATACCCGCCTTTATCTTCGTTATTTATAAAGTCGTCGTTATTTTTTATTATAACCTTATCCCGCCTTTATACTTTTATCTTATATTCTTTAAGAGTTATTATTTCTTCGTAATTTAAATCCTATTAAGATATTACTACTTCGTTTTCTTTAAATTAAAAGCGATTAAAAACTATAAAAGTTAAGAATATCTCGGGACTATAGGATTTTTAGGTTATGTATAATTAGGTAACGATATTAAATACTCGCTCGTATTTAATATTTATATAAGATACGGCTAGGATATTACGGGCCGTATAAAAGAGATAATTAAATACTAACGAAAAATCCTTCTATTTATTAAATATAGATTTATTATTATTATTATTAAATACTATATATAATTAATAGGTATATTTATTAATATAAAGATTAATATAAATAAAAGATTTACTCGCTTCCCGGTACTTTCGAAATTCTTTACTCCGATTTTTCGGGTTCGATAATATCTTATTTTTACCCTTAATTAAACGTTGAAAATTATTTATTTTAATATCTTTTTTAACGTAGATTTTCTTTTATTAAATAATTTATAAACGTCGGTCGAATTACTCCTTAAGTTATTTTTAATAAAAATTCTTTTACTTTTACCTAATCTCTTTATTTTATCCCTAGTCTTTAAATATAATCGTCTTTCGAATTAATTTTAAAAAAGTTATTATATTATATAACCCGCCTAAGGTTAACTAGGTCTAAGAATAATACTAGTTAAATTTATCCTACGTCTTTTTTAGACTCTTTAATATAGACCTTTTTTAAAATATAATCTTCTTTATAAACTTTTCTTCTTTACTCTTAAAATAATTAAATAATATATTATAAACCGAAAAAGTTATATAAATAATCGGCGTACGTAATATACCTATCGTTTATATATATTAATAGAACGGTTTATAAAATTCGATAAGATATTTTATTTAAATCTATTTATCTTTATTTAATTATAGTTATTCCGTTTATTTACGGAAAAATTCCTTTAACGCCGGCCTTAGCTTTAAGGCGCGGATTAATATATAATAAATTAAATCCTATTTAATCGCTACGTCCTAGAAGAGCTTTAACGTCGTAAATTTATTTCGATATTTTTTATCGTATATCCTCTATATTTAATTCGGCCCGGTTAATTAATATTTCTTATTATTTAACCACTTTTAGATATCTTAAAAGTATTTATACTATTAACCGTTTTTATTAAAGTAGGTAGAGGCTTTATAAATTTATATCCCCTAGTATTAATAAAGAAATAAATATCGGTATAATAATTAATATATTATTTAAAATACGGAAGTACTTTTATTAAAGTAAATAGGATCCTAGATTCTTTCCCTATTTTAAAAAGTTTTTATTTATTTACTTTATCGTCTTAATTCTTTTAAAAGTCTTTATTTATTAATAAGATTTTAATTACTTCAAGAAGTTCTTTTAAACCTAGTTAAATAATATATAAAAAGTATAAAATATAGTGAATTCTAGTATTCGTAAAAGTATTTTAATTATTATAAAAATCGCGGATTTTATTTTCTAATTTCTTTTTTATAATTAAAAACTAGGCCTTTTCCTCCGGTAATATAGTTTCGAGGGCTTAATATATACTATTATTATTAAAAGCGTTATTCGTAGTAATTAATATTATCCGATCCCTTAATTTATAACGATAAATAATAATATTTAAATATAAAGTTAAGTTAATATTATTATATTTTCTCTTTATATATTTAAAAGCTAGGAGTACCTTATAGTATTATTATCACTAGTCGATAAAGTATATATTTATAACTATATAACTTTATCTATTCTTAAAAGATTATAAATTTAGCGTTATAATAACTTTTGTATTATTATTAAATAAATTCCGAAGGAGTTAATTTTAAATATCGTTATACTTTTTTATAATATAATTTTTAATTATAAATATAAAAGGGAGAGTAATTAACGAATTCGTATATTTAAATACTCGTTATATATTAATATTATTAATAGATCGTAAGGAGAGTTTAAGCCCGATAATTATTTATATAAATAATTTAGGGAAGTTCTTAAGTATTATTTCTCGACTATTAAACCGTAGTATATTAACCTTTCTTTTACTTCTTTATAGTTAAAATTATAAATATTTATATTAATCTTTAGACCTATATATTAAGCGGGTTAGAATATATCTAGTCTTTAAAAGATAATATAGTTTAGATTAATTCTATACCTAAATATAAAACTTTCCTCTTATATTAATTTAATATAAGATACGTTTTTATATTATTCTAGGCGTTAATTCTCGTAATTATTCGATTATATCTTTTATAGATATTTCTCGGCTCCCTTATATTTATTATAGTATTATTATAAAAGAACTTTTATTCTAGAGCCGGTTTAGGCGATATCTAAAAGAAATTAGGTATATAACTCTTATATTTCTAATTCTCTTATTTAATCTTTTAGGTACGATATTACTCCTATCTATAAAACTATTCGAGAAAAATAATAACTATTTCTATTATATATATATAATAGCGTTTATCGGAATCTTTAGTCGTTAAGCTTTTTATAAAAGAAGTATCTCGGGTAATTAAACTAAAAGTAGAAGAATATTAATTATTAGATTCAAAATTATTAATAGCGAAGCTACTATTTTAAAATATTCTAAATACGTATTTTAGAAACTAGTAAAGAAGGTAGGAAAATAAAAGGAATTATTAACTCTTTTATAATTATATAGTCTATAGAGGTACGTTATATATAGTAGTTATAACTTAATTATATTAATACCGGATAGGAAGATTATAAAAATAAATCTATATTTATTTTATATATTTTAAGTTAATATCCCGCTAAAAAGTAATTTTAAATATATAGTAAATTAATATTCTAACCCTCCTTTAAAAATTCCTTTTAAGATTTAACTAAATCTTTATTAATTTAAATTAATAATTATACCTTTAATTATTAATAAAAGCGTAGCCGATATTAACTTTAAGTTACTCGATAGTCTTAATAATAATACGAGAGTAAATTAAAGCCCTCGATTATTAAGAATATAACGGAATCTAAAGGTAACGAGGAAAATATTTAATATATAAAAAGTATATATAAGGAAACCCTAGGTAAAGAAAATTATAATATAAAATAAAAAACTAAAGAGTAGTAGTTAATAGGACCTCTATAATTAAATCACTATTTAATTTAACTCTTTAGTTATTATTTTATAAGAAATTAGGCTTTTTTAAAAAATTATTAATTTTTTAATCCTAAAACTACCCTTTACGCGCTTTATATACGAAATTATATATACCTCTTATAGACGCTATTTTCGTATATAATTTATAGGTCTAACGCGTTATAAGAGGCCTTAAAGACGATATTAATTAAGAAACTCGCGAGTAAATAATTTAATATTATTTTTATAAATATATAATATTAATTTTAATTATAATAATTAATCTTTACGCGATTTATAATAAGCGAATTATTATAGCCCCGAAGGATATATAGTTTATACGGCGATTAAAGGCTATATATACTAGGTAAGAATATATTATAATTAATATCCGAAGGTCGACGCTTTATTATATTTATCTTAATCTTTATATTAATTAAACTAGTACCGTTACTTTTACTACGAAATTTAAACTTAATTATAAACTTTTAGACTTTCGATTCTATTTTAAAATAATTTATTAATTATTTATAATTATTACGATTAATATTATAATTTATTAATATAAAATAGGATAAGAGATTATTTTAATATAAAAGTCGTTACTAAAGGAGTATAACTTTTTATTATAGAATTAAAATAAATAATAATTAGAGATCTCGCTTTTAATACTATAGATCCAATTATTCTATTTATTTATAATCTCGCTTTCCCCTATACCGAAGCTATATTAACTACGCTATTAATAAAGGATTTATCTTAATTTAAAATATTATATAATATATTTATATATATAAGGTCTGTCATGGGGTAGACTCTAGTATAGTATTACTAAACTAAGCCTCGGTACTTCTATATTAGGACTAGCGCCTTGGCTGGATTCTAGTATATCAGGGTCCAAATCCTCTATAGATAATTAACATCTTTTTACGAAACTAATAAAACTATATATTCTGTATATATACCTTGATAAATGGTAGTAACGGTTTACACCGATTACTTTATTTATTAAGACGTTTCTGTATACCTTATTTAATTAGTAACCTAACGGTTTTATTTACCTTAATACGAGAAAACGTCTATTTACTTTAGACTAGTACCTATACGGTCCCTTTATATCCGATAGACTCTAGAAACGACCCTTTCAGTAGGCCTATCATTACTATTACTATATTAGGTAACTCTAACCATAGTACTCGCTCCTAGAAGAGTTTAAATACCGAGTAATAAGAGTTAATACCGCCTTAAGAAAATATACCTCCTCGTAACCCTAATTCGGGTTTTATACTAGGCTTTACCGTAGAGTAAACTATATTATTAATAATAATAATTACTACTACTATCAGCTAAGCTATGAAGTAAGTATTAACCGATTTTATTAATTAGTAGTAATACTAGCTAGAAGAGTATACCCTAGACGATAACGTCGAGTTTCCTAACCTTTTATAGTTTACCGTTAAAGACGATAAATTAAAGGTTAAAGACGTTGATTTTTTTAACTCTTAATATAAGCCTAGAAATAACGCCCTAGTTCTAAATACCGGTAAGTACGTATACTACTAAGACGTTTACGTTTTTATAGATAGATTTAAAGATATAGTAGATATAAAGTCTAATACCTACGCCGCCCTTAAGAACTTTATTCCCGCGTGCCTTCGTGGCTCAGCTTTAATATAGTATTTAGTCGAGTTAATAAAGCTTAAAAAGAAGCTCTTATATAATACTATATCCGATCTATAATAGTAGTATACTACCCTTATCGATCGATTTAAAATTAGAACCTTAGTAGTTATAGCTAAGATCGCTACCCTTATATATATACCCTAGGATATTCGAAAGGGTACTTATCCTCGCGTATTTATTCAAAATATATTATACCTCGCCAAGTTTATAAATATTACCTTAATATATTCCTAGTTTTTAACCGTTTGGAACGTATTTTGTATAAATATATATCGGGATATCCGTAAGCTAAAAATAATAATAACGTTAAATTAATTCCTTAAAGACGTAGATAGTAAAGTATTAATTTAAGAGGACTTTTCCTCTCGCGGCCTTATATTACCTTAAAAGCCACCTTACTTTTAACATTAACAGTAATAATCCTATTAATAGGATAATTAGAAACTACTCGATAATAAGCCCTATAAGCTCTTTAAGGATAAATTTAGTAAACTATTTAGTAATAAACTATTCGACAAGAAGCTATTTAGTAATTACTACGCCACGTCATATTAAAATACTGTCTACACCGTTACACTATATTAATATACCGTTTATAACGGCGTACTAGAAGAAGACGAAGGTAACGACGTTAATAATCTAGAGTATAATACTCATTAAGTTATAGTTAAAGATTGAGTATAAAAGCTAGCCGAATCTGGACTAGCACCGCGCTAAAATAGTTTCAACTTCGAAAATACCGGTAAACGACTACTTTCAAAACTCGCTAGTTATTTAAAAATTACGCTAAGACCTTACTTTTATATATGAAAAAAGTCGATTATTTAGTACCTCTTTATTAATACTCCTATAACGCTAAACGTATACGCCCCTATTTTATTAATATTATAGTTACTACTATTATTCACCTACGTTACCTCTATACCTTCTTATCGCTTTACCTTACTATCGCCAGAATTAATATCCAAAAGTATATTAAGAAAAATCCTTAAGGCTCTACGCCAAGCTTTAAGACTCTACGGTACTCCCGCGGTTACCCCGTACTAATTATTCAAGAGCTAGGGATATACTATATATATTTACTTACTCTATTAATTCTATATATAGACGCCACTTACGTTATTACTTACGATACCCTATATTAATATATTAACGAGGGCGTTAACTTCTTTCTTTTAAAAAGGGCGTTCTATTACGGGGTAGACTCTAGTATAATATTACCAAGCTAAGCCTCGGTACTTCTATATTAGGACTAGCGCCTTGGCTAGATTCTAGTATATCAGGGTCCAAATCCTCTATAGATAATCAATATCTTTTTACGAAACTAATAAAACTATATATTCTATATATACACCTTGACAAGGTCGGTATATTTAACTATTAATAAATTAATTAATCGTAATCTTCTCTATATTTATCCGTACTTTAATTTTTATAAATAAGGTAAAATTAAATAAAAATAAATTATAAACTAATAAGATATTAAATTATTATAATCGTATAATTATTAGTATTTAAAATACTAAATAAGTATATTAGGATAAAGATTAGGATAATTAATATTAATTTAATTTATAGAAAATAACTCCTTAGCCCCTAAATTATAAAGTAATTAATTTATTATATAAAGGGGTAAGATTACTAGGATATAAATTAAAATAAATAATATTAATAAAGTCTATAATAGTCGCCTAAATACTAGGGCTTTAGAATAAAAAATATATAGAATAACCTTAACCTTCTAGTAAATCTTACGGTATAAATATTAGGATAAATAATTCTAATAAAATATACGAACCGTAATTATTCGGTCCTATATAAGAATAAATCGACTTCGACGATATTATTAATACGAATTAATTAAATACGCTAGATTAATTCTCTTAACTTATCTACCTTAAATTAAAGGATATAATTTAACCGATATTTATTTAATTATATAAATTATTTATATTTAAGAATAAAGTAGAAGATAATAAATATAACTCGGGTAAAGACGTTAAGATTAAAGATAATAATAGTACTAGCGACGATAACGAGGCGATTATTAATAATAATAACGATATAATAAGGTTAGAAGGCTATATAAACTATATAAATAATAATAATATATATAAATAAGTTAAGGATGATTTTAAGTATTAATAATTATACTAAAAATATTAATATAATAATTACGAATACGTTATCGAAAGGTAGGATTATAAAATAAGGAATATATATTTTTATTATCTTTATTCGGTTAATTCCTCGAATAATACCTAAATTTAACTAGTAATACCCGAAGATTATTAAGAGAATAACGATTAAGATAAAGATTAAGACGATTCGGCCCTAAATAATTAAAATAAATCTAAATTCGATAATATTAAGTCTTATATTAATTATATAAAAGAGTATATCCTATATTCTTACCTAAAAGAAGTTAATTCTATCTTCCGAGGGTATAAAAATTACCGGTAGAATAATTTAAATTACTTTATACTCGATTACTCCTATAATAATTAAGATATAAAAGATATAATAATAGAGGAGGATATTTAAGATCCTTCCGATTAAAATAAAGATCGGGGTAAAACCCGTAGTAGTAAATAATTAAAATAAATCCCTTATATTAATAAGAATAATCTACCGAGACTTAATACGGGCGAAATACCTCTCGATTATTTAGAGGGTATTATTAAGGAAATATATATTATTCGTTAAATAATCTTTAAGAATTTAAAGATAGGTTAGAAAGTAATAAAAAAGAAAAAAAAGATAAATAAGATATAAAAAGCTAAAACTATAATTAAAGATAAAGATTCGTTATCTTACTATATATCCTAACTTTATTATAATCTTTATATTAATCCGTTATTATAAAGACTCCTTTAAGACGCGGATATCCTCTAGGAAAAATTAAAATAAAGTAAAATAATAAGTAATTTACCTTAATCTTAACTTTATCGTAATAATTATATTAATATTATATAATTTATTAAGATCTTAAAGTATAGAACCCTATATATAAAAACGCTAGGAGTATTTAAATTTATAAGTTTTTTCTTTATACTAGATATATTATAAATTTTATATTAATTTCTAGATATTAATACTAACTACGCCTTTATCTTAGGGCTCTTTATTTATTAATTAAATCTTTAAGGGAATATAGGCGGTTAAAACTCTACCTAAATTTTTATTTAAAGACCGCGCTTAAGCCTTAAAAAAGAGGAGGGGAAGAATAAATTAAATTCCTCAGCTATATCTACCCGACGACGTATAAAGCCCGGTAGTAAATTTTATATTATCTTTAACTATCTTTATCTTAATTAAGATATTAATCCCTATTAACGAAAATACTCTAAGAAATTAAAAGATATTAGAAGACTTTCGATTTATTAATTCTAAAAGTACCCTTTTTATATTTAATCCGCGAAATTTATTATTAAAACCTTCTTAAGGATATACGATTTTAAAATAATATATTTAATATTTTATAAAAGGCTATAGAAGGCTATTTAATATATATATTCTTTAATAAATTTATTTCTTATATTATCCCTAGATAAACTAAAATCTAATTTATTTAATAGTTAATTTATATACTATATACGATAAGTATATTACTCTTTAGCCGAAGAATATTAAATTATTAAAAACTTTAACAAAAATATTAGGCGGGTAAATAAATATTAATAATTAAAGCGAGAAGGGGTTTCGCTAGGAGATAGGATTTTTATTAAGAATTAATATAAAGATTATTATAAAGTATTAAGGTAGTAGATTCCGATAGGGATTAATTAATAAATAAATATTTACGATTTTATTATGAAATAATTTAATTAATCGTTTAATAATAATACGAATAATTAGTTTATATTTTAATATACTACGATATAAGAGCTCGTAGAAAGATAAAGGTCTTTAACGAAAGTATATAACTTCGAAAAATAAACTAAAATGAATAATAGCTAAGAATCCCGCTTTTAATATTATAAATCCGATTATTCTTATTATTTTTTACTTTACTTTTACCTATACTTAAATTATATTAACTATAGTATTAAAAAAGCGTTAATCTTAATTCGAAATCACGTTTAATATATTATATATATAAAGATTAATATAATTAACTATTAATAACCTAATTAGTTATTATTATCCTTATATTTATCCCTATATTTATCTCTCTAAGTAAGTTTAATTTAAACTAAATTTTACTACTATTTAATAACGTATTTAGTTATCGGAGTTATAGTATTATAAACTTAATTATTATTTAGTATAACTATTAGGATAAAGATTAAGATAAATAATATTAATTTAATTGATAGAAAATACCTCTTATACTTTCTCTCGAAGTTAAATAAATAAAGTCGTTACTCTTAATACTATTATTAATAGTATTAATTATATATATTTAATATAATAAATACCTCCTCTTTAGAGCGATGGATTTATAATATTAAATATATTTAAAATAAATATAAGATCACCGGGATAAAGATTAAAATAAATTATATTAATCTAATTTATTAAATATAGTCGCCTATATTATAAGCCTTTTATTCGGGACTAGGCCTTATAATAAATCCTTAATTATAAATAAAATTATTAATATAAATCTTAAAATAAACTATATTTACGAAATATATAAAATATAATAAACTATACCTTAATTACTAGAAGTCGGAGGGATAAAATATAATATCTTTAATTTCGTTTATGAAAATCGCCTTTAAATATTTCTTAAAGATTAATAAAATCGAGAACCCCTTAATTCGCTATTTATACTATATACTTTATTAATATCCTACGAAATAATATAAGATAATAATTAGTATAATCGTAAAAACTAGCTTAATAATAATAGTAGTTTAGAATTAAATCAATTTTATATAGAATACGAGTGTCGGGTCATTTACTATTTATATTTATACGGTAACTCTAATCTAATTAACGCGTATTAATACTATAAATAGAATAAGCTCTTTTATATTCTCGAAGATAAAAATAAAAATGAGGGTTATACGAAGAATAAAAAAATATTAATACTATTAAAGAATCTAAATAAGAAAGGAAAATCAGTATTACGAAAAGAACTAGACGAATCGAATTAAACTAGTCTTATAATACTAGAAGTAGATTAAGATAAAGATAAGGATAATTTTAATAATTAAACTAATTTAGATTTAAAGTCGTATACATTATACTTAAACCGGAATTTAATATATAACTATAAATATTTTAACGTAGTATATAGAAATTATATAGATTAAGGATTCGAATATCTTTTCTAGGACTCGGAAATCGATTCGGATATAAACGAGGATCCGTTACCGCCGAATATAATATTAAATATTAATATAATACCTCTTAATACTCGTCGATAACTTAAGAGTAATATTAAACTAGAATTTAACACCCCGATTACTCGCTAGGTAGAAGATTAATAAATAATAAAAGATAAAAAACCTATAGAGGAAAAGAACGCTAAAGATATAACTAAAAATAAATATTTATTATTTTATTATATATCCTAGCTTTATCCTAATCTTTATATTAATTTATAAATCTAGATATAATTATTAATAGACGCGACCGGCCTTAAAGGAATCTAGAGACTTTATAAAATAATAAATATATTACCTCCCTTCCGGTCTTATCGTAATTTTTATATTAACCTTTAATTATTTATAAAATCTTTAAAGTATAGAAATTTAAATTTAAAGGTAAATTTAAAAGTAAATTTAAAGATAAACTTAAAGATAAATCTAAATATATAAATATAACTAGAAATAATACGTATTTTCCCCTCTATAATTCTATATAAGTAATATATTAATATATATAAATAAGGAAAGGAAAAGGCCTCTAGTTAATTTAAATAATATTATAAAATAACGGGGAGGGCTCGAGTATTAATTCTTTATTAACTCAGTCTTTATTTAATAATAAAATTATTATAAAATTAATACCTAGTAAATTTTTATATAAAGTTATTTCTTATATCTTTAAGACTAAACGGAATAAAAGGGGAAGAATAAATTAAATTCCTATATCTACCCGACGACGTATAAAGCCGGGTAGTAAATTTTATATTATTATTAACTACCTTTATTTTAATTAAAGTATTAATCCCTATTAACGAAAATACTCCGAGAAATTAAAAGATATTAGAAGACTTTCGATTTATTAATTCTAAAAATACTCTTTTTATATTTAATCTACGAGATCTATTATTAAAACCTTTTTAAGGATATATAATTTTAGAGTAATATAATTACTACTTTATAAAAGGCTATAGAAGGTTATTTAATATATATATTCTCTAATAAATTTATTTCCTATATTATCCCTCGATAGACTATAATTTAAATTATTTAATAACTAATTTATATATTATATATAGTAAACGTATTACTCTATAGGCGAAGGATATTAAACTTTTAAAAACTTTAACGAAAATATTAAGCGGGTAAATAAATATTAATAATTAAAACGAGAATAAAATTCGTTAGGGGATAAGATCTAAATAAGGGCTTAATATAAAGATTAATATAATTTTATATATAGAGGATATCTATTAGAAATTAATATATAAATAACTACGATTCGTTGTTCTAGGATATTATAGTATATATTAATTACTTAAATCGAGGATAATATAGTAATTAATCTATTTAATCGCGCTATTAAATCTTAATATATCTTATTTATATTATCGTTATTATAATAATCTTAAAGATACGCGTAGATATAGTTTATTAATAGGAATAATAATTAATATAATTAATAATACGCTATTAGCGACCCTAAAGATATCGATTATTTATATTAATTATTATCCTAATTAATAAAGTATATATACGCGTATATATAAATTATATAAGGTTAGCCCTATTAGGAAGAGAGGAAAGAAATAAAAAAAAATCCCTTCCCTTCCTTAAATTAGGGAAGGGAATAACTTTATATTTATCCTTTCTCTTTTCTTCCCCTTCCTCTAAAGAAAAGAAGAGAAGAGAAAGTAATTCCTACTTTATTCCGTAGCGTAATCGGTATATAATTAATCTAAAGTATATTTATTTTAGCGACTATTTCGCGAATAATATAATAGTTAGAATTAATATATTTAGTAGTAGGGTAATTAATAGGGTTAGTTATTATTTTAATAACTACCTAGTTATTAATTATAAACTAAATAGTCTTTATATCCTTTTAGATATATCCTATTTCTATTAATAAAGGTATTAGGAATTTTAATTTTATAATAATATTTACCTCGTTAATATACTCTACTTCTATAATTAACCTAGCGATAGTCTTTTAACATTTTATTAACTAGTTAATAAATTTATTTTATAGGAAATAAATATACTTTAAAGTAAAATACCTAATATCTCGATAATCCCTTTAAGACGAATTTATAAATTTTATTAATAACTCTTTAGTTTCTTCTTTAGGGTTATAGTATAGTCCTAATTTAATTATTTTAACTAGGTAACTAATAATCCTTTTAAATATAATATTATAGGTAGAAAGTAGTACTTTTAAATAACAATTATAGATATTAATTATATATATAATATTAGGGCGAGTTATAGTAATAAATTATTATAAATACCCGATTAGTTTCCTAAACTCTTCTAAATCTTCTTTACTAGCGATATAGTCGTTAGTAACTACTTTTAATTAAATTAACGAATTTATAAAAATCTTTTATCTTCTATAGTACTTTATATTAAATTTAGTTAATATTTTATTAATATAACTAGCCTAGTTTATATAAATAGTACGGTTTTAACGACTTCGTCTAATCTTTATATTAAGATAGTACGATATCTCGCCTAAATTCTTAATACGGAAATATATATTTAGTTATTCTTTTAATTATTCTATTAATACTATTATTAAAGTAAGAATAAATAAATCGTTAATATAAAGATTAATTACAAAGTTATTTTTATAAATAAATACTAAATAGTCCTTTTTAACCCGTATAAAACCGATAGTTTTAAAGAATTCCTTTAGAATTATATACTACTCTCGGGGTATTTATTTAAGGCTATATAAAACCTCCTTAAATAAATAAATTATATTACTTTTCTAGAAACTATAAGGTTACTTTATATAAATTATATTATTAAATAGAGCCTCTAGGAATACGGTAATAATATTAATATAATAGATTTCTCGGTTAAATTTCGCACTAAATACTAGAAGTAATTTTTATAACTATGACTTTAATACTCCTAAATACGTCTCGTTAAAGTTAATACTTTTAATTTATTGGAATTCTTTTACGATTTAGCGCGCTTTATATCGAGTAATATTACTAGCTAAATTTATTTTAATAAATAAAACTTAACGGCCTAGTAGAATTTTTTTATTATTAAGTACTAGTACTAAATCCTAAATCTATTAAACTTTATAAGAATTAAGTTCTTTTTAGAGTATCGTTAATTATTATTCTTTATCTAGGCTATTTAGAGCCTTATAAATAATTATAGGAATATTAAAAATTAAATTAATATCTACTTTAATAACGCGTATAGCGAAACCTCGTTTAATATTCTATATTTTATTATTAATACTCTTATTATATATTTTATCTTTAACGGGCCTAACCTTCTTCTAAGAGTTATTTATAATAACGTAATTCTACGACTTCTTATATATAGGACGTAGGGTTATTTTACTTTTATTAATAAAGGATTCTTTAACCTTATAACTACTATTATCCGATATTTTATCTTTATTTTCTAATAATTTATTTAAGAAAGTATACTACTCTTTTTTATTCTCGTTTAATTATCTAGGATCGACGACTTTATCGAATATTATATAAACTAAAACGATTATCTTTTTACCGTCCTATAAACGGAATTTATTAATATTATTATATTTTATAAAATAGTATTTAATACTTTTATTATCGAGTTTCTTTTTATTAAGATCCTTATTATAATAATATATAATATATCCGAATATACGAAGGTATTCTATAAAGGGCCTATTACCTATTAATACTTTATATAGAGTTATAGTATTAAAACTTCTAGTCGGGCTACGATTAAGTTAGTATATAACCGTCTTAATAACTTTACCCTATAGGGTTTTCGGAAGTTTAGAGTTAAATAGAATACTTTTTATATATTTAAATAACGTGCGGATATATTATTCTAACACTCTATTCTAATTAGGGTTATATATAGTAGTAGGAATTTAATTAATTTTATATTTAGCGAATAACGCCTATATTCTTCTATTTATATTTTTACTAGTATTATTACTTTTAAAGTACTAAATAGGCCTTCTAGTATTCTTAATATACTCGAAATAAGAGCCTATTATATTAACTATATCTAACTTCTTCGTAAATAAATAAATAGTTAATTCGTTAATAATATTATCGAGTAGAATAAATATATAATACTTTCCTTCTAGTATATATATAATTTAACTACCGCCGGCGATATCGGTATATATTAACTCGTTTTAATTAATAGTTCTCTTTATTTAATTAGATCGCCTAGGTACGCGAATAATAATATAGTATTAATACCTTATAATATATAGTTTATATTTTTTAGTAGGTAGTTCTAGGGCTTAAAGTAATATAACTTTTTAAATATCTATTCCCTCTAATATATATACTAGCCTTTTAACGTTATTTATATTCAAATAATAAAGTCTCTTATATTATTAAGTTTATAATCCGGATTTAACTAAAGGGCTAGTAATTATAGAAAATAGAAAAAGAGAATCTACCCTAATTCTAAATATAGATAGGGATTTTTTTAAATTAAACGAGTATCTAGTCTTAATACGAGTTCTAGATAAATAAAACTCCCTCTATTTATTTAAGATATTTATTCTCTTATTAATTATTTAAAATTTATAACTATTCCGCTTTAACGTTTCTAACAATAGGAGATTATATTCTATATCGGGAATATAATATATATTAACGAGATCTAGCTCTTTATACTCACTATTAATAAACGGGTTAAGAATAATAGTATTAATATTATGAATTTTATACTAGGATCTATCTTTAATTACTATAAATTTATATCGCTTCTCTTTATATATAGCCTTATCGAATAGGGAGAAGTTATATATAATATAAATATCTATAACCGAGTTTATCTAGAAGGTATTATCTTTATTATTATCTAATATTTTAACTTTATTCATATAGTTAGAAATAAGTATTTTCTTAATCTTTTTAACTCTAATAGGTTTTTTACCTAAACCGTTAATATAGTTTTTAACTAGGAGGTATTATTTACTTTTATATACTTTTTAATCTTCGGGCCTTTTATCTTTATAAAAGTAATAGTAATTTTCTATAAAGTAATACCCCCTATAGCCCTCGTAATTCTTTCTTTTTTTATACGATTTATTATTAAATTTATCTTTTTAATAATCTCTATTATTTTTACCCTTTTTATAATTAAGATTTACGGAGTTATTCCTAAATCCTAATTTATAGTTAGAAGTATCACGATTTCTACTCTTATTATTTCTATATTTATTTTATTTTCTTAGTATTAAAACCTTTAAATCCTATCGACGATTATTATATTTTAAAAATTTATTAAATATATTATTTAAAGTAAATATCGTTTTATCTCTTTTAGCTAGACTTTATATATTAATAATATATATATATAATTTAGAGTTAATTCCTACCCTAAAGTATAACGCTAATATTTAATCGGGTAATTAGGTTCCTATATTAACGAGTTTCTTTTAATATATTTTTATATAGTTTCTATAATCTAGTAAAGATTTAAAGTTATCCTAATTTTTACGAGTAATTTAGTATATATATAAATTAATAATTTATATATTAAAATACTCGAATAATTAGTATAGGATATTTATCGCCTTAATACTATTCGTGATACTAGCGATATAGGTCTTTAGATTAGGTTCTAGGTTAAATAGAATATAATTATATAATATTTTATAATTATCCTCCTATTCGCCTAGTTTTTTCTAGTATTTCTTTTTAGTTATTCTATACTCCTTCTTCTCTTCCGGTATAATAAATATAGTTTTATATAATCTTTTTTTAATATTTTAATAAATAATTATTCTAATTAACGGATCTAAGGCGATAGAATATTAATATTTATTTTTATCGATAATATATCTCTAGACTTTTTCAGCCTTTAGAATAATAGTAATATCGATTTTCTATAACTCCTAGTTACTTTTACCCTTTAATTTAAAGATTTTTATATTATCGTTACCTCCTATTATACCTAAGAGTAATATAAATAAAGAGTAATTAATATTAGGGATTTTAGAGATTTTACTCTTAAAGTAGTAGTATAAAAAGTATAAAATATTATTATTTTTTTAACGGCTCTCTAGCTCGCCCTAGGAATACACTAAATAAACTACGTAACAGGTACGTTATATACCGGGCTTATAACCCGTTAGTAACGTCTATAGGTATGATTCTTTTATGTATTAATGTAGTTTATTAGGGAGTAGTATCTATGGTAATTGCCAGCTATATATTATCTCAAGGGGTTTGCCCTAGCCCTAAGCCAAGACCTGCTTAGTAAGCCAGGCTGAGCGGGAAAGGTAGTTGCAATCCAACGACTACTACTACCCGGCATCCTAGAAGCTTTGGTCAGTCTAATCGTGGAAACGCGTTTCGGCCTTCTGGAAATCAAAACTACGGTTTTGGATACCAGGCTTTCAGCCGGCAGTCTTCCAATCCAAGGCAGGTCTTAAGCAAGCCATCGAAATGTCGGCAAACCAACCCCTCCCAAGGGATATTGCCCACGCCAAGCGCTGGCACCGTGACATGAAAGCGTACCTCGACCAGACTATGGCCCTTCTCGTCTTCCGCTTTCCCGCAATGGGTAGGCTGCCTAACCGCCAACAAATGCGCGCATGGAGGGACGAGAACTCTGAAAGCCCTGGAAAATTGATAGAGCTTGATGATCTGGCGCTGAATGAGCAACGACTGAGAATGAGGATGGGAGGAGAAGTTGAGGAAAGGAACACGAATGAAGATGCCACACCGTAGAGGCGCACGCAGGGCAATTGATCAATTCAGGGGGGCGAAGGTTACTTTCCGATTGCAGTGCCAACTTCTACAGCGAGGCGCCTTGGCATAGAATATTTAGCTTAGTCAGCTGTACGTAAACTAGGGAGCGCTTACAGATTGAATGCACATCCTTCCACTACACCGTAATTCCTATCAGAAGGGGCGTATTACCAGAAGCAGATCACAATACCGCAATACGGTTACAATATACAAGCAGTCAAGTTTGGGCTCAAAAGTGCGCTAATAGAGGAACATAGATTATGGTACGAGCTACTCCGCGAGGAAATCAGGAAGCAATGAATGTGGATATCACGCCAGACACGTCTGCTTAATCCTACATCATCAAAGCAATGTGATCTTTCGCGCAGACCAGCTGAACGAGCACCGGGTGCCTGACCGCAATCTTTGTTGACCGTGAGAATCTCAGAAAATGTAAAGAGAGGACAAATATCCAGACATGGCTATGAAGAATCGTTGCCATATACATAGATCTAATAGAATAGAAGAATGTAAATAACCTCCACGGCACGTATGCCACTCAGCTCCCAAACATCAGTGGTCACCAAGCCTCACCATACAATGTGGTTTTCACAGCCATTAAAATTACATATCCTCACACTCGAGCGAGGCTGACCCATCCTTTCCATCGTGACGTAACACTCAGGTTCTCCCCTTCCCTATTTGTCACCAAAAATTGCCTTCACCGCGGGATCATTAGCCGACGCCCTGAACTTGGGGAGCTTGGGCGGGCTTTGAAATATGCGCTTCACCAGAGACCCAAACAGCGACTCGACCGCTGGATCTGCGTCGGATTTTCGGAATTCTGGTAGTTTGGGCGGGCTGTCGAAATCTAACGGATCGTGCGGCGTTCGCTTCGTCTTTTCTAGTGCCTCGACCCTAGAATCTGATGCGGCTACTCTGAACCCGGGCAGCTTAGGATGATAATCTTCTGGAAGGGTCTCGCTGAGGTCTCCTGGGGAGTGGCATTAGCGTTACTAAGGATTGGAGATTGGGGATATGTCTTACCTAGGTGGAATGGAAGAGCGCAGGCTGTGGTGGCGAGGAGGAGAGAGTAGAAGAGCGTGGTGGGATGCATGATGGTATGGTGACGCAGATGTCGTCAGTTGATTGGTCGTGTGTTCGGGAGGGAAGGTAATTTGTTTAGTGTAGGAGATTGCTGATTGGTCTTGTGTTTACAAAGGTATGATTATGAGGAAACTTTGAAGAGCGCGAGTTGAGGATTGGATGGGAAAACAGAGGCTCTTAGGAACATATATAGAAACACGGAACAACGTTGCCCAGTTGAGGGCGGCATAGCGAAATTAAGGAGGCTCCCTTGCTTGAGTGGCCGAATTCCTATTGCTGTTTCACTCCGCTACAGAGAGAAGTCCGTGAAGGGACTGCCGTGTTTCACATATACGGCACAGACAACTGCGTATTTGCCTAGAAATTGAGCGATGAGTCGATGCTTCGTCTGTTCGACCATTTGGTATCAGATCACCAAGGGTTTCCCTTCTTTGAGATGGCGTAGTGCGACATGTAGTCAAACGTGTTCAAAACCGCCCCAAAACGATCTTGATCATCCTTCTGTCGCAGTCAAATATAAGTGCGCCCTCATCTAAGGCCTATGCGTACGCAACTGGTGCGGCAAAGTTTAAAGATGAGGCTGTGGCACGTGCCGTCTGCCTACGGCATGTCGATTGGAGGATTCTGTAGAAGCGACAGCTGAATCGGACTTTGAGGTAAGCCAATGGGGGCCAAGGCTTCGTCGAATATGTCTGATCAGTGAGCGTCAAAGCGACGCCAATTTCAACTTCACAGACGAACGCGAGTAGCTGGATTGCCAGACTCGATACGATGGCATCAGGCTTGCAGGAAAACGTCATGAATACTATCCCATCGACAGCGGCCGAGCGGCGGTCTCTCGATGCAGACAGGAACCTTATGCAGCACGAATAGACGGCATTAGACTGTGTTTCAGGACTGCCAGGGTTGCCGACTACTGCATTGACGATCCACCAGTCAATCACTATGGCATGTTTGCTTGTGGAGTCTTCTCCAGAGTGTGGTAGAGCATAGCGTGTCTACTTTTACATTGATCACCAACTATCAAGGATGCTTGCACAACTCTGTAGGTGGTAGTGCTGATGCTAACGGCATGGGCCGCGTTTGCTTGGAGCGCGTGTCGCGTATTCTACTAATGATCGCCCCACTATCCCTTCGTGTTTCATCGACTTTTCCAATTCAGTCCATTGTAGTTTGGACCACCGACATCACAAGGAAGCTGTCAATCATGGATGGCGAGTAATCGGCTGTCCAGTCTTTGCAAAAGTAGCTTCAAAAGACTGGGGAGTCGCGGTTTGCACGAGCTTCGATACTGCAGAGCAACTTGGGTGCGAAAGACAGAAGATCATGACTCCCTCCTGCCTTGAGAGCTGGCTAGCATTGAAGCTCGGCTAGCCGTTTGTACTGTTTAGAGCTACATTGTGGTCACTGCGTCGCTGTCCCGTGCGGCGGAGAATAACGACCACACAACTCCTCACATCCTCAAAACAGATTCCATAAGGTTCAGTGAGCTGAAGAAGCCGTCTGCTAAGATTGCAACGCCGCAGAATTACGTCGAACATGGCTACCTGGGCCATTATCGATTGGAACAAGCTGACGGACACGCAATACTATACTCTCGGTGCTCGGCATCACGACGATCGTTGTCACCATTCGCACATAGAAAGTGCCTCGACCACTTTCTTCGCTCCCTGGCCCCCAATCCACGTTCCTCATTCATGGCCGAATCAACAAGTGTTTGGCACGGCTGCATCAGCTGCCCGTCTGTCATTTCGATCCACGCTATAGATGATCTGAAGCAGTCAGAATCTTAAATCCTGCGGGAAGGCCCTTGACTTTGTTCTCGTACTCGGTCACGCAAGCATTTTGAACTTCCTTCTAGACATTGTCGGAATTTCAACAAAGATTTTTGTAGCTATTTCGCCTGCTATGGCCGAGACTCCAGCATTGATGTATGCTCTGGCAACAGTCTTGACAGTATTAGCCTTCTCAGTCATAGTACTGCGCTTTTACGCCAGATACATCAAGAAAGCTGGCTTCTCTTGGGACGACTACATGATTTTGCCCGCAATGGTCTTCACAATCGGCACAGCAATAGGCATGGTCATTGGTGAGTAAAAGTGTTCATTTCTACCTAGACTTTGCAACCTGATGTTGAAAACAGGCTCAGCCAATGGGGACTTGGCACGGCACACGCTCCTAAGGGGTAATGGGTTTCCAATGTTTACTCAGCGCACCGTGGTATTCGAGCAGGTAGACATTGTACTTTCTATTTAGCAATGATGGGCCGCTAATGGAAGCCTAGATCGCTTATGCGAACCAACTCACCACGACCTTGACCTTTGCCTTTACCAAACTAGCCGTGCTGCTTTTCTACAAAAGGTACAAAGTTCTTGCACCTGTTTCCAAAACCTTGGCACTGACAACGCGCAAACAGAGTCTTCAAAGGCGCGATCTTCAAAGCAGCCTGCTGGACTTTAATCGGCATAGTCGGCGTCTGGGCTGTCGCATTCTTCTTCGCCTGTATGCTTCAATGCTATCCAATATCGATGAACTGGACACTCTACGGTGCCATGGATGGGGCCTGCATCAACACCAATGCATTGATTCTCGCCCAGGCGTATTCCGACGTCTTCACCGACATTATAATCCTTTCGCTGCCACTACCTTGTATTTGGGCTATGCAAATGCCGATCAAGCACAGGCTCGCTATCTGCGGTATCTTCCTGACTGGAGCGCTGACCGTTGGAGCTGGGATTGCAAAACTTGTCGCTTTCCGCTGGATCATTGAGCAGACTAACGGAAATAACCTCGACATCACTTTCATCGACACGCCACTTATTTACTGGCCAATGATCGAATCATCTCTCGGTATAATAGGTGCATGTCTGCCTCTACTGCGGCCGCTCTTTGCAGGAAAGCCGAAAGGTCCAGTTGTGGTACGGAAATTGCGGCCCGTCGTTGTTCGAACAGTTGACGATGGAGAGGATCAGTGGAAGCGTGACCTGGAGTCATCGAATGGTTCGCGCAAGGATTCAAAGGCGGCGTTTCCGAAGTTTGGATCGGCGGGGACTTTACCTCCTTATCAAGCCGAGAATACGTGAGTCGTATTAACCTCCATTTGCGTGAGGCTATTGGCTTGACGCTGACGATTCTACAGATATGCATATCTAGACAGCAAGAGTCTTCCAAAATTGCCGACGGAGACTGTGAAAAGGTTCGACGAGAATTGTAATAGAAACCCCTGCAGATAAGGGAGCCGAAAGGCTGATAAGTATGATTGACGCGGTCCATATTTCATGCTAGAATAATGATGTGAATCTCTTCATAGCCATCAATGATAATAACCTTCTCGTCCCTATGTCTCTAAAGAACCTGGTGAGAATGGCGATGACCATCTTCGCTCTCCCCGAACGGGGTTAGAAGAAGGACGTACTCGAATGCACTCATTGTATAGCGTCTTGCAAGTGAGTGGTAGACTTGCAACATTTAGTCGGCGGTTGGGACGTGGTCAGCATTTGCAACTGAGGACAGAGTATCAATGACCTAGTGCACTAACATCCAAGCGTACCCCGTTGCCAGGATAGAGCTCACTTCCGAGTCAAGACGAGCCCGTATATGTTGAAACGTAGCTCCAGTGGGGTTGAAGAAGAATGGAGAGCTAGTGACAGCTAGGGGGTCAACGAAATCTGACTTGTTTTGTAGCATAATGTTGACATGGCATGAGGCTGGAATGCTGGACAGGGTTAGCTGAGAGGTACAGTCTGTGCACTCCGCGTTCTACAAGGTTGGTGACGGCCAAAAAGGGATGGACGCTGGAAAACAACGACAGGAATATTGATCGAAAAGATTCTATACGACGTTGACACAGGCTTCCTTTGTGATCGCAGTGGACATACTAATGTTGTGCACCAAGCCAGCCTTGGCCACGCATAAGTCTATCGGGAGGATGGCCTGTAGAGAGCACAAGGGTCTCAAGAGTAGTCTTCACGTTTTCCAGAGCTGGTCTAAGGTCCACTTCGTCACCGCTACACCAAGCCGATAGGTTGCACCCCGTCACAAGGGTCATGTGCTTCAGCGAAGGCATGTTGGAGTCACTCAAGAGCTTCCGGATGTCCCCGAACGTTGACTTCGTTGCTTCAACAAGCTTTTAGATTTGGAGTGATTTGATGGCGTGTCGAAGATGGGGACCGCTGGTCCTCAATTAGTACTTTAAGGTGTACTTTTCCGAAGAAGCTGGGCGAGTATTGGGGCGCGAGTGCTTTAGACGGCAGTCATTGAGGTCGAGGTAAATGCTCTCATAGAGGATAGTGACAATCATGCTGTGTGTACGGCGGTTAATTTAGACTATAGTCAGTTTGTGTAAGGGTTTCCCAATGTGTGAAAAGATTTCAAGCAGAAGCTCGTTCGAAAGTTCGGGGAATTTGCCATGTTCCAATGCATGGTAGAGTATCTAAGAGAATATTCTCCTGAGATGATGCCGTAGAATTACTCGCGCGTTACGGATATGCTCTTGAGGTGTCGAGAAGTAGTGACAAAAGAGATGAACCGACACGAATAATCGAAATATCTCTAACAAACATGATTTCCGTTCTCTTATGGGTCTGCAATAGAAAAATTTCCGGTCTCTGTAGACTTCGCAATTGGCTTTGTAGAGAGTGTGGTTGTCGGCATACCGGTCAGAGTAGAGGGTGCCGGACCCGTTTTTGGTGAAGTTTTCCATGGATTTCGTAGCTGGGTGGGCGCGGGTTTCGGCGTCCCATGAGCCGGCTTTGGTGAAGGAAGTGGTGGTTGGGAAAGACATGGTTGGGCTGTGGGGGAGGTTGTTTTGGGGGTTTCTTCAATTTTGGTGGGTTGGGTGCTGTGAATGGTTGAGATTACAGGCGAACGATCTTGTTTTTTTTGGGCTGCTGAAAGAGGGGACAAATGCTGTCACTTTATACAGGACTTACAGCCACTCCGTGTTCCTGAAGACCATCGAAAGCATTCTGTAAAGGAAATCGAACACGCACTTAGCTCCGCACACACCACAGCCATCCAAAGCGTCCTTACGGAGCAGGCAATCTCAAGAAGTCAGCTGTACTATGTGTTCATCGAGGCTTCTCCAGGCCAATGTGCTAAACCGATAAGCCGTTGGTATCTCGAGCCATGTGCGGGGCAGAGCTGAAAGGGCGCGTGGTGGTGCAACTTCAGCTTATTCCATGATAGCAACGCGGCCGCTGCTATAATTTTTGTAAGGCAAGGATAAAGGGAACATAGTGAGGTGAATCGTGTCCAGTTCGGGACTGTCTTGAGTAAGTCGTTGAGTTGCATCCATGTCGAGTATTTAGAGTCCAATTTGGACTCCGATCTATTATGAACTGCCAAGACGCTAGGCGTAGCTAATGGCTGAATTGAGTTCAGCGGGTGCGAATCCATCTTGATGCTCTCAACAGCTTTCAAAAATACTATCCTTCTACATTGATTCGACTTGTTGTTCTCGCAGATCGATTGTAGACAGGATAGCCGAATGTGACGGCTCATCGTTCTTCCAACTACTGTTCACAATGGCACTCGGTGAGCGAACACATCTGATTGCGGGGCACCGTAATTGTCAGATCGTTGAAAGGGGCAACTTCCGTGAAGAATGCGGGACTTGTGCTATGCTTTGGGTCTTCGTAGGCGCCATGATCATCAGCTAGGATAATATACATTTCGGAGTCAGTATGAGTCCTTGAAAACGCGACTTGAGTAGCAAGGAAGGCTCGGGGTGAAAATTTGAGGCCAACAAGCTAACGCGCCATCACTTTATGAGCTGTGGCGATGAAGGATAAAGGGCTGAATTCTCTATAGTTACTATACCCAGCCAGAGAAACGGCTACCCGCGCGCAACCGGAAATATTTCAAAGCCAAGCCTCCCAACACTTGTCCCAAGCATTTCAAACACCCTAACCTCCGACACATCGTCACCAGTAATTTACCCATTAACCTGTATCCAGGATAACCATCTGTCAGCCTTGAATGCTCAACTCACTAACCACTCATCGCGGCTCATAGACTACTTTCTGTCCATCAAACCCGCCTTGGATGTGTATCCCATGACTGGGGATGGTATTCTCAAAAATCTCACCCAGGATGACAAAGGCCAAATGCCGGATACTTCTCCATTCCTTACACTTCCGCTGGAACTCCGCCTCATGATCTATAAGCTCGTACTGATAAGCACCAAGCCCATCAGCTGGCGAGGTGGATACGCACCTGCAAATCCGTGTACAAGTTGGCCGCCAATGCCCCTCTTCTGCAACACCCAACTCCTGAACACCTCTCCAGCTTGCAATATCATGGCTCTTTGCCTCACCAACCCACAAATCTACGTGGAAAGCGCCCCAATCTTCTACCGCAAGAATACCTTTCAATCTCCAGCGTGTACCATGAGGATGCCCCAAGCATTCCTGAACCAGACTTTTGCAAGAAATCTAGAGCACCTGGAATTGGGTATCAACCGCTTTCGAATACAGGAAGAAAATATAGCAGGAGTTGACACTGCTATGGCTCTTCGCATCAATGAGGTCATTCGCCTTTGTCCTGCGCTTAAGACCTGCACTATCTACATCCCCGTCATCTACGTACTTCCGATGAGACCGAGGACCCTACGAACTAGATTGTTCGAAGTTGTCAACATCATGCGTCACGATATCAAGACAAACTTCTTACCTTGTGTCGCCCTGCTTTCACTCCTCCAGGTCATATATGGCATTCCGTTCGCCTTCTACGCGTATCCTGGGTACGATTCCAAGTTGACAATATTCATATTCTACGAAAGCTTTGTGCTCTTCGAATTCGCGATCTTCTACTTGAGATACCGCCGATACAAAACTCGTTGAGATTGCGAGCGTCATGGAGACCGTTGGAAAGGATTACGCCTACGTACGTCCTTGAGTAGATTCAATTTCATGTCTTGTGACTTAACTTACTTGGTTATAGTCAGCTTTATCAGAACAACTGCTCAGCTTATATGAGCTATGAAACTTGCCCGCAGAAACGGCTGCATGTAAACGCCCAATGCTTTATCCCTCACTCCTCGACCACAAACCCGATCACAAAAAACCCTCCACAACCACAATAATAATTGCACAGGCAATCGAAGGGGCAGGGACCCAAATCGGGAGACCAATCCCGATTCTCCTGACTCGGCTGCTCCAGCACAATTCTGAGCACATTAACAAAACATGCCTGATAATTAGGACATCGTATCGACTAACCACTCACTGCGATAGCCCAAAAGATGTTCCTTTTCATTGATTACTCCCTCGCTCGATCTGATCCTGGAGCTGTATCTGAGACTGTAAAGTCGCACATTAGCCCCTAAACGTCGCACCCGCATGGCCGCCGGTGCACCCTTCTTATAGCGGTGGATCGAAAATCCTCTCTTTGTTCTTTGCGAAGCACCACACAGGCGCAGCATCGGCATAAGGGGTACGACATGCATGGGTAGGAGCGCCGCGATGTGAGACGAACCTGCGAGGGCAAGCGCGTACATGAATCTGCGTCGTAAATTACCTCTGAAGAATCCGTGTACGGACCTCCATGTTGCGTACGATGCTGTGGTGCAGGTGAAGATGTAGGGGTCTTTAGGAGGTTTTGTTTTGTCGAAGAGGGTTTATCGTGCCATGTGATTTCTATTCATAGCCGCTACGATAGCGGGTCTAAGTGCCCTACCTGGAGTGGGTCTTGGCAATCTCTGTAGAAATGACTAGGTCAAGTTGCCCCGAACCTCGTCCCATATGACTGGATCATGGTACATCTATATCATGCATCGGGCTGGCGACCCTTGGATCTGATCTCTAGTACCTTCCCGTCTAGCACCGTTAGATTCTCTAGCGCTACCACTAGCTGTAAAGTGTAACTCTAGGGCCCCTATTTGTAGCTCAGTCGCTAGTTGGTCCAAATATTGCTGCTGAATTATCTGCCAGATTTGGTTTTGATGTGAGGGGAAAGATTTCTTCCATTATTAGAGGCTATGCCCTTCACCTCTCTCTAGCTATTCTTGTGCCGGTGGCCCTCTTGGATCCGCTTGCACGGATTCGTCCTCATATTTTGCTTCTGGAGCAGAGCAAAATTCTGTCACTCCCAAGTAGGACATGACTCTGGATCGTCAGGGGTTTCAGTTGTCTGAAGTCACAGAGGCTGCCGATTATCTCGTCTCGGCCGCCACCTAGAGGAGATCCGTCGAGGCACATCCAAACCAAGCCGATCGAGAGGACGAGGGTCTTGAGGGTATCTTTCACATGGCGCAACATCTGGCCGAGCTCGGAGACCCTCAATTTATCGAAGTGATCTTGCTCACCGGTTATGGTCGTAACGAGGGTAAGATGTTTCAAACAAGGCGTGAGTTGAAAAAACCCAACTAGGCTTACGTTTGGATTACCGGAGAACATTTGGATATGGATATCCATCGATTTTATGGCCATTCCGAGGTGGCGGTCATCACGGGCGAGTGTTTGCCTCAGCATGGTTATTCTGCTTGTGATAGTATCGTAGTTATTTCTGCCTCCGTTTGGCAACTAGTCTGTGTGCTTGAGGATCAAGTGCTCGTAAAGAATCGGGGCAATTAGATTGTTAGTGCGCCGGTTGACTTGATCAAATGCACCTTGTCTGGGGTCTTGCCAATATGTGTACAGATCTTGAGAATGAGTTCCTTTGAGAGATCCATGAGTTTGGCCATCGTGTCAATACTTAGGAGAGTTCTTCGAGTGGTCCTAGAAAGACATCACTGTCTGTTGAGGGTGGAATCGTAAGATGATGTTGCTGGCACGTTTCGTGGTTGGCTACCCGACTTATAATCTGGTGCCACACGAAAAGTGATTGACCGTGTTACTGAATTGGTGCTACAGTCATTCACTCGAAATCTCCAGTAAATTACATAATCACTACCACAAGGGTTACGATCAAAGTTACTCGCGTTACTTTGTAGAATTACCTAGCATACATTTCCGGGCTTGATGGATGATATCACGTTCTGTTACGATTCTCCAGATTATGACCTCAAGCTAAATGACAAGTAATGGAGGAAAGCTGATGCTTGAGTCAAAATTTTAATACGTGACTTCACATCTGCATTTTGTCTATATTGAGGCGAGGCCGCAAGTCGTTGAAGATTTCCCTTCGCCGATGCACGACCTGGCAGACAGCAACGCCAACCCATCAATCTGCCTTCGCTCAATCTTTCAATCGCCATGCATCTTAACGACTTCGTCCATCAACATGTCCATATCGACATTGTTCAAGTCCATGCTGAACTTCATGGTGCGCGACTCTATCCTCGCGCGACTACCAGGCATGAAGCAATATCCTACCCAGTCAAATAGCCGTGGAATAGTGCCCACGTATGGTACCCAAATGCACAGCATAGGGAAGGTGTCCATCCGTCTTGCTGAATCCGGCCATGTGACTGTAGGAAGGGGTAGATCTTTGTTATCAGATCTCCCATAGGTGGCCTTCTCGTAGTGACCCACAATATCAACGTCCTGGTCGTGCAGTGTACTCTGGGCACAGCAGTGTAGTGTGAAGCGTTCAAGGCCTAGAGGTAGTATTTGACTCGGTGGCAGGGTGGACTGCTGGCCATATGCATCATCCCCAATGAGTATCTCACTCTGGATACAAAGCCTCTTCAACTTGGAAAAGTCGCTCAAATCACCGATAGGTGTACCATCAACAGTGTCTTCACTGTTTCCTAGGCAGACTGTCAAGTCTTCTATCGTTCCTTTGACCGTCTGTAGTGCTCCTGACAGTTTGGCTACAGAAAATCGGCCCGTTATTGAGACAGCTTCATTGATGATGCATAGGGTTTTCAGCGAGCTGAGATGTGGTAGGATCCTTGTTAATTCGTGGTCTCCCATGCAATTGCCGTCGTTGAGAATGAAGCGAAGCGATTTGATAGCGGGGCCAGTGAGACCTGATGCATCTTTGTCAAGTGCTGAAGCCAGTCGCTCAACCGAGCAGTTGGATTTGTATTGTCTCCTCTCGCGGTAGTCATACCACTCATAAGAGCCCTCCTCGTAAGTGCATACTTCGTAGCAATGTTGGAGCCAAATGCTCTCGTACAGCATGGCAAGCTTTAGTCTAAGTGTGACGCGGTTGGCCATGAGAAGGTGCAGCTTGTCTGAGGCTTTGTCGAGGTGGGAGCCGATGTTGAGAAGGATTTCGTTGGGGAGGCCTGTAAATTTGGCCATGGCGAAGTAGATGGTGTATGATTTGGAATGTTAATGTTGGTTGGAGCGTTGATGCTTTATGAAGAAATCATTGCCATGACGTGCATAACACGAGACCATAACACGAGTATCGAAGATTGAGTGTTGAACAAGATGTTTTGCACAATGAAGGATTACTTCACTGGCCAAACAGATACTCAAAAAGCCTAAAGACTAGTCCGCTATTTTTTAAGGTTTTACAAGTACATAGATTTAAAGAGCAGAATTTCTATCTCGCAAACCGCGGTATCACCAATTATCTTCACCCAATCGTCTGAGGTCGTCCTTGTCTCTCTCAATCACTACCCATACTGCCTACTCAACAGCAGTCCCCACCGTCATCATTCAATTACCTTCTCTTGAACCGTTTGAACAACTGCTCCGCCTCCGCTAATTTCTTTGCTTTCTCCATAGTGCAACAATTGCTCTCGCCACAAAGGCAATCCCTATTTTGCCAATAATCTTTCCCATAATCAATCAAGATCTCCTCGAACATCTCGATATCTCTGATAGCACACACAAGTACGCGATGCTTGTCGCCAAGAGTCCTCTCCTTGAACTGGGTGGACGGCTTGCAGGAATGGTTGATGTACCGGGTCCAATTGCCATAGCGTTTGGCGCTGATCGTGGCGATGAACTCATCGTCAACTCCATGGTGCAGCATCGCGGAATAGGCGTAAACAGGATCGCCTTGGTATTTTACCGACATGATTGTACCTACGTATTCGTCTAGAATGGTACCTGCGGGGATGCGTTGCAGGGCCCGAACACCGACGCCTTTGTCAGGGTATTCTTGGAGCTCGACGAGGGGGCGATGCACAAGCTCACTTGTTGACATGTCGCAAGAGCAAGGGCCCTCGCCTAAACACGAGATACACGGGTTTTCGCCGGGACCCCGTTCAAAGGGGTGCGATGGGTACGGTTTTCCGTGAACCCAAGACGTCGGTGGTCCCCCCTTTGTAAATATTGCCTCGTCGTATAGGTTATACGGAATATCGACTTGGTGATGGCCCTGAAACTTAGGTCGGTATACTCGGCCTTTGGATTGAGCGATGATATAAGCATGCTCCTTTTGTAGCAGGGTTGGCGTTTTCTCTGCATGCTGTAAGTATCTGACTGCCGCTTCATATGCGTCACTTGGGACGAAATCTAACACACGTTTCAGCGCATACGTAATATCCAGTCCTCTTACCTTGGCAAATGTATCTAGGCTGAGGGCGTTGTGTGTGGCACACTCAATAAGCTCCGCCCAGGCTCGTGGATCCAGCGTGAGGGCGGCATTGCGGAAAGCCTCAGAATTAGCTAAGACCAATAAAAGTGACCAATCGTAATGGTTGAGCACACCTGCATAGCGCCCACATACGAATGAGTTGAAGCTGGAGGGAGGAATTCTTATTGCGTTTGAAAGGCCGGGGAAGTCGCTACCAACGACGTCCATAACGGCGCTGAACGTTGGATCGGTAGGGTTCTCGAGAAAGGCGACAGCAGCTTCTAGAACATGGTTAGCTAATCAGATGAATTGGGAACGTGGGAGTACATACCGATGACTCTGAAGAACGCAAGTGTGTGCCTAACCTCTTCATTTCCCATCTTATCAAATTCATCCACGGTATGAGTCCAATATTTCGCCTCATCGATCTCAAAGTATATCTGCTCCATCAGCCTCTTTACATCGAAATCTAGACACTCACTATGTTTTGGATCTGGACCGAGAGCGGAGTCCACTGCCACGCTCTGGATCCTCTCGGAACACGATTCGTACCCCTCATCACGCAAGGTTCCCAGAGCCTTGGCCTTCCTTTTCCGAACCGCAGCCGGCGGGCTGGGCTTTTTGACCTTTGAGGACTGCATCACCCTTCGCAAGGGTGAGTGCACAAAGGTTGATCTCTTATGGCTCGTGCAGCCGTGGCTAGCCTTCGAGGAAGGTATACTCAATGCTTTCCACATGTCTTCTGGTTCGATTCAACGAGTGTTAAGTATGTGGAGCTTTGGGCCAATGGGTTGAGAAGGCGCTGTGTGTTAACAGGAGACGAATAGTTTGACTATCAAGTTTTCGAATTACCTGCTCACATATTTGTACTTTGTCATGGGCCCAAAAACTACAAAGCAATAGACTAACATTTGAATGCCATTGTGAAACATTTGCACATACAATAGGCTTGTGTGCTTACCTTATGACCAATTATAATAAAGAGGATTGTCGTTGAGTCAATGGAACGCTGACAAAGAAGAAAGGGGTTTGTCCTTTGAGACTGTTGTTTGTAAGGCATAATGAAAAATTGACGCTTACGGATCCGCTGTAGTTATGAGTCTTTGTCCTCATACCTGTTGTAGCTGATCTGAGCTCCGGTGACCGGACTCGAAGGGTCGTAGCGCGCCGTACTCATTTTTCGGTATTTCTTGAGGCGTTGATGCATTGCAAGAGTCAGAATCCATCATCTTTTGCCAAGGTCCATTTTCTGTGAAATCCATATCCATCGTAAATTGAGCTTCCGGCAGCTTTCTCTCTCAGGCAAGGCGAGCCCTTTCACATGGCTAGCCGCTGTGGCTTATTTAGTGTTGATCAATAGGCCTAGATATCTGTGGGCGCCGCCATTAGACGAACCTAGCTTCTCGATATCTCAGTCGACGTTTCCATCAAACGTATGTAGCTAGTACAATCATGGTCAAGTCGTTGGGTTAGGGGCACTCTGATTCGGTGCCACAAGCTTGGAAGCGAAGCAACTTCCATTTTCGGCGGCCTCGCTAACACTTACGCAATGTAGCCAAGAGCAATAGGAGGCCAGATACAATATCTGTGCCTCTCGTTGGCTGCTCTCCATACCTGGGTTGCCATCACAGACAGAGGTGTCATCAAAAGGGCATACAAAAAGCCACAATGTCCATTCGCTCCGTTGACTCTTGTCCGGATTTTCAGCTCGTCATTCAAAACCTCAGCTCATATTCTCTCCCTTTCCAATCGATCATCTGCTTGACGCCCGTCCTAAGGCAGCTGGTTTCGATGCAGTCAAGACGCACCCCCTCCTGGCTTACCTTCCGCTGCTAGATCTCCTCGCTCCACCAGCTCCCACGGCAGCGGTAGCGGGTACGTTTGTAGCCCACGTAGATCGATGGCGTTCTATTGGTTGACACTCATCACCAGCCGACCAACTCAGCCCACGCACCCGCCCAAACGGCGAAAATTGCGTCTCCCTAATTGCCTGAGTGAAACGGCAACTTGTGAAGTAAATTAGTGCGTGTGTTTTCCGTGCACACCGGGTCTTCTGCCACCGGGATATGTCATATGGCACGCTTGCAGAAGATCTTTCCAGGAGCAGAGATGAGAGTGAGCATATATCAATAGGACGAGGGGTTCTTTGATAGGATCCATGGGGAAACTTGCTGCCCAATCGAGGCTTCTTGGCTGTACGATTTCGTCGCTCTTCCTAGCCTCTCCTGTGATCTTCATTCCATGGAAGCCTTCTTCGCTTAGGCGACCGGCTCGTAGTATCATGATCACTATCACGCAATCCTAGGGGTCCAGTCGCCCCTTTTCCGAAATATTCTGTTCCAGAATGGGTTTCACTGACATAATCTGCTGTCCCACCTTCTGAACTTTACTGAGCTGTGTGTTCATCCGTCCTTGCAGAGCTGGCAAGCTCTCAAGTATGTCAACTTGGGCGGCTGTGAACTCCAGAAGCTGCTGAACGAGCGCCTGGTAGTCTTCTTTACTACCATCTTCCACTCTGCGTGTCACTCTGTCCGTTTCCTTTAGGCTCGGCGAAACACCGCTTCCGTCAGTCATGCCCGAATCTTCCACTTCTGGTGATAATTCATCCATTTCTTCTGACTGCGCCGAAGGTTTATCTTCGAGATCCCGATACTAGAAGCCCAAACGCGATGTTTCCGCCTCAGTGAATTGCGGAATCAGATTGGTCGGATGCCGTCTGCATTTCTTTGCGACGAATTCGGAGTTTTCTACGCTCACAGGATATCCTTTTCTATCAAACGCTGACCATTGACCGCCGTCGACTGCTAGCCCAAATTGTAGGAATGGAACCCCGGCATCATCCTTGACCTGGCTAAACCGAATTTTGGCTTTGTGCTTGATTTTACGTACGTTTCTCAAGTCATGTCGTAGTGGGTTTTCGATCCTCTGCTCACCCTCTCCGCTTTGCATCATGCTATAACAAGAAGCGAAAATGTTGTGCGATTTCGTTTTGGCAGGGCCTTGTTGTGTTTTTGTGACCAAGTTCTAGAGTCACTTCGTAAAAGTAAACGGGATTGAGATCCGGATTCTGGTGAGGGATGCCATCCGGGCGAGAAAGTATCATCTTATGTGGATGTAGCTTCAGAGGCATACTGAGTTCTATCGTCTCACTTTCTTCTCCTTTGATCCAAAGGACACGATATACGCCCGAAGTGCGCAGGTGTATTCCCTGAGGTGTCGAAGAGAATTGCACACCTTCCACGAAGGCCCCGCTCTGAATCTAGGTACTTCGATTTTGAAGCGGTCTTCAACATTCGGCGCTATCAGATGATTTGCCGAGGTTAAGCCGGAGCAATGACGATTTCGGGGAAGTGGAACACAACAAAATCTCCAAGCTTGAGTACAAAGCTCGATGCAAGAGACTTAATGCTGCTTAAGTCCTTGCTCCGAATCAATTGGGCTAAGTTGACTTGACAGATCGAAATTGCTAGCGATGTCCCTCTCCTTAAGGCAAGTGAAACGCACGGCAACTCGGCAACTTCAGCAAAGATCCTTCTTTCGCTGCTCGACGGGGACCGTCACACAGCGCCTACCACAGGCTCTTAGAGCTTCGAAAACACAACAGGCTTTGCCCTCACTGTCTTCGTTCTCAACAATTGCAGCGCTCAAGTCGAATGCTCCGGCTATGACTGGGGGTTCCAGGCAGTTTGACCCTGAAATAAAAGACATGGTCAACTACATCCACAACTACAAAGTCGACTCAGATCTAGCTGTACGCCAAACCTTCTTCGGGATGTTCACTTGAGACTTCTGTTGACTGTATGCTCACTAGTTCGAAACCGCGCGCTACGTCTTCCTTGATACCATTGGCTGCGGACTAGAAGCCCTCCGTTTCAAAGAGTGCACAAAGCTGCTGGGCCCCGTGGTAGAAGGAACAGTGGTTCCCAATGGCACTCGAGTGCCCGGTACACCCTACGTGCTAGATCCGATTAACGGCGCTTTCAATATTGGTGCCATGATCCGTTGGCTCGACTACAATGATTGCTGGCTAGCTGCAGAATGGGGTCATCCTTCGGATAATCTCGGAGGTATACTGGCTGTGGCTGACTGGATATCAAGAACCAATCGTGCTGGTGGACAAGTGGGGAACGGAACGATCGTCAAAATAAAGGATGTATTAGAGGCTATGATCAAGGCACATGAGATACAAGGATGCCTGGCACTGGAGAATTCTTTCAACAAAGTCGGTCTGGACCATGTTGTGCTGGTCAAGGTTGCTACAGCTTCTGTGGTCTCGAAGATGCTTGGACTACCAGAGCGCCAAACGGCAGATGCGATATCACAGGCCTGGGTCGATGGGCAGAGCTTGCGCACATACAGACATTCGCCAAACACAATGTCAAGAAAGTCATGGGCGGCCGGTGATGCTTGTCAAAGAGCTGTGAATTTGGTGCTGAAGGTCCAGAGAGGAGAGCATGGGGTGCCAACCGTGCTATCAGCGCCAGTATGGGGCTTCTACGACGTTTTATTCAAGGGCAAGAAGTTCGAGTTCCAAAGGCCATATGGTAGCTACGTGATGGAAAATATCCTCTTCAAGGTCTCATACCCAGGTACGTCTTCCCTATGTTCTTATCTTATCCAGTACCAACCTCAATCTGCTCAGCCGAATTCCATTCCCAGACCGCTATTGAAGCCGCCAAGAGAATCCACGCGCAATTGAAAGAGATGGGCAAGTCTGCCGAAGACATCAAAGACATCACCTGCCGCACCCACGAAGCCTGCATTCGTATCATCGACAAGCAGTACAAACCAATGGACAACTTCGCCGATCGCGATCATTGCATCCAGTACATGGTAGCCACCATGCTTGTTTTTAACCGCCTCGAGGCCACTGATTATACGGATGGTGGAGAAGCTGCTACATCACCACTTGTGGAAGAGCTGAGGAGAAACATCACATGTAAAGAGGATCCGGAATTCACGAGGGCATACCATGATCCTAACATGAGGACGATACCCAATGCCCTGATTGTCACTCTGAAAGATGGTACAGTGCTTGAAGAAGCTGTCGTTGAAGCGCCACTAGGACATAAGCTGAGGAGAGAAGAGGCGAAGCCCGAGATACTCGAGAAATTTGAGAGGCATCTCGGCCCCCACTTCGACTCAGCGAAAGTACAAGAGCTGGTTGAGTTGGGTCAGAATAAGAAAAAGTTGGAGAATATGGGCGTTGATGAGTATATGGATAAGTATGTAAAGGAGAAAATGGAATGGTAAGTTGGGAAGGACCAACAGGATCAGATGATTCTGTGTACGTACGACTCTTCTGAGCCTTTCCTCACAATGCCCCTTCGCCACCCTTTTCTTTTCTTCTTCTTTTCGTTCCAATTCTCCAGCTTTGTGACATGCCATGTGGGCCGCCAATCTGGTGGAAAGAGTCGCAAGATAAAGTCTTCGACTTTGCAGATACGAACATTGGTTCAGGCGTGGGTAACTTGCGGCCTAGCTGTGGAGCCGGCAATTGCAAGCGATATGCTGCAGAAGTCAGTCGCTCAGAAAGTCAAATGAGAGATGGGAACCTGCAGCTCGTATCTGCGCTTGCGCAATTGCGATACAGGTACGTCGAGCCCTCAGAAAGACCCATCAGGCTTACCACTTCTGGAAATTTCGCAAATTCCCGACGGTGTCGATCATTCCTACAATCATTTTTCGCAATGTTGCAGTCGACATCCTTACTAGCTACGGGGCGACCAATTCACGGCAGAGGGTTAGATCCACCATGAGGCCTGCGAGCGTAAGTACGTCCAATAGACTCCTTTCCGAGCAGAGGCAAGCGCTAAACCGCCCCATCAACCTTTAAACTCATGTAGGAGGTCACCTCGTGTTTGAGAGTCTAGGGATCACTTGAGAGCGTCTTCTTTTGCGTGCTCTAGACTCTATCTGTCAAGCTTCTATATGAAGTGGTTGCTTGAACAGCATGCAGTGTTGGGCTAGCCAATCACGATCAACGGTACCTGCTAACAATATATTGAACTCGACCTTGGGCCCAAAAGAAGTTCTCTCTTCTGACAATAGATTTGTTGGCACTGCCATTTCTGGTAGAATGCTACGATCATGCTCTATTTTGAATGTTTAATGGTGGGAACCATGCGTCCGCTGTTGAGTAACTTCATTGCTCGTAGTATTAGCACCTGAGCCAATTGCGATTTTTGCGTAGCAAGATTCTCCTCGTTATACCCCTCCTGGTCCCACAATTCTGCTCACATCCTCTGATTGGTTTTTATGTAAAGCGTGCTGAATTTGTTAAGTCGTGCATCACTTCCATACAGCCCCCATATCCTTGGACTGGCTATACGCTGTCTTGTGCTCAAGGCCTTCGCGGTCCAAGGACTGTCTTTGCTCTCTGATTTCAGCCACAATGGGACTCCTCAAGGTCTTCAACTCAAAGACTGCTACGCCAGTGCCACCAATGCCTACGTGACTACAGTTGGAGAAGATCTCGACACCTCTGCAGAATGGCGCTAGGCCGGAGATCCGCATGACGAGAAGGTCCATGGCTCCATCGACGCAGCCAACGACCGCAGTAGCGAACCTCAAATTCGAGATAATGGCGAACTTCCTGTCGCGGGAACAGTCAAAGCGGAAATGGGTACGAGACTTTGAATCTAATAGAGAGGGTACCTTTATCCGAAGAGGGCAGGCAGACTATGTGACATACCCACCAATTTTGGGGGATTCTGGATCAGAGCTATCCAACGCTATTTCAGCGCTCAACCCCCAAGTCAGTGTCTTGGATCATGACCTAAGTCTTCTCAGTTGACAATCCTAGTGTGCAATGACAATCGCCTCTCGCACGATCGAGACCTTCCTCAACTACAACCCTCAAGCCATCACCGTACCTCTCAACGACACTGGACTCTCAGTCCAAGTTGTCCCGACACTGAGTGACCTCGCAAGAGCACAAAAGCTGCGATACGCGGCTTTCGTGGCTAAAGTGGGGTTGTTGGTAGTCTGGGAGGACGAACCCATGCACCTTGTCACTCGTGCCGCAAATATCGAGCAGAGATTAGCGAACGTTAAGTGGGCGGAAGTCGTTTTACAGGGTAAATCTGCGAATATTGGGGATAAAGGCCGCTCGCAGATCAACGTAAAGGAAGTCGATCCGGAAAATGGGGAGATTATGCCTCAGCATCGTCCTACGCATCTTATGAACACTGTCCTCGTGGCGTTGACGTTGATCCTCGTCGTGACTGTGCTCGGTGCTGGCTATCGAGAGCTTGCTATCGGGATTGCGAGTGACAAAGGTTGGATCCGCCTTGCTTTCATGGCTCTGACGCCCATTCAAGTCTTCTTTACCTTGGTGAGCAGCCCCTTCACTCCACCAGATTAGCAGAAAGATACTTACTGTCTTCACAACAGTTTTTCGCTCAAGTCATCATAGGCTGCTTCGCCCAAATCCTCGGACCCTGCCGCCAAATGAAACAAAATTCACGCTTCTACTCTGCGAAGAAGTCGCCACGTCTCATGGGCGAGCTACCACACGTCACCATCCCATGTCCCGTCTACAAAGAAGGCCTAGCCGCAACAATCAAACCGACCATTTAAGTCCATCAAAGCGGCTGTATCGACATACCAGCTGCAGGGTGGTTCGGCGAATATCTTCGTCAACGATGATGGCTTGCAGCTTATTAGCGAAGAGAAGCGACATGCGAGGATTGACTTCTATGCTGATCATGGTATTGGGTGGACTGCGAGCCCGTCACCTGGCGTTGTCGTTAGAGGGAAAGCTTTTGAAAGAAAAGGGAAGTTCAAAAAGGTAAGTGTTCTAAGACTCTTTTTTGATCAATTTCTGGCTAACGAGCACAAACATTCTAGGCATCGAACATGAACTACGACCTCATGCTCTCCTGCCGCGTCGAAGAGCTTCTGACCGATTACATCCGCCCCGAGCAATGGACCGACACAGACGAAGCGGCAATGTACGAGCAAATCCTCTCACAAGTCCTCGAAGAACGCCCCGAAGCCTGGGCGGACGGTAACATCCGCATCGGCGACTACATTCTCCTCATCGACAGCGACACTCGCGTCCCCACCGACTGCCTCCTCGACGCCGCGTCTGAAATGTATCAATCACCCGACGTCGGCATCCTGCAATTCTCATCAGGCGTGATGCAAATCTCGCACACATACTTCGAGAACGGCATCACATTCTTCACGAATCTGATCTACAGCGCCATCCGCTACACAGTTGCAAACGGCGATGTCGCACCCTTCGTTGGTCACAATGCACTTCTGCGCTGGGAAGCACTGCAGCAAGTCGCAGTCTACGACCAAGATGATGCATATGAGAAACTCTGGGCCGAGGATATGGTTAGTGAAGACTTCGACATGAGCTTGCGCCTCCAATGCCACGGCTACATCATCAGGCTCGCCGCCTGGGCCGGCGAAGGCTTCAAAGAAGGTGTCTCGCTAACCGTCTACGACGAACTCGCTCGCTGGGAGAAATACGCCTATGGCTGCAACGAGCTACTTTTCAACCCGATAATCTACTGGCCGATCCGTGGGCCCTTCACTATATTATTCCGCCGCTTCTTGGTCTCGAATGTGCGCTTGACGACGAAAATCACAATCATCAGTTACATCGGCACATACTACGCCATCGGCGCCGCTTGGATCATGACGACGGCAAACTACTTCGCCATCGGCTGGTTCAATGGATAGCTAGACAAATACTACATCGACAGCTGGAAAGTCTGGTTCTCAATCGTCATCGTCTTCAATGGGCTCGGTAACGTAGCCTTAGCAACGATGCGATACCGGGACGAAGATCATTTCGACCACGACGGCAAGCCCGTAAAGCGAAAAGGCTTCTTCGGCAATGGTAAGTCTCCATATCCCATTCTCTCTCTCGAGAGAGAAACCAACTTAAACCTACCCCAGTCCTCCTAAACTTCAAATGGACCCTCCTCCTCTGCATCTTCCTCGGCGGCCTCTCCCTCCACATCTCCTCCGCCCTCCTCGCCCACATGGTCGGCTACAACATGACCTGGGGCGCGACCGCCAAAGAAATCGAAGCCTCGAATTTCTTCATCGAAGTCCCCAAAATCGCCAAACGATTCAAGTTTTCAATGTTCTTCGCGCTGGTTGGGATAGGGGCGATGGTGTTTTTGGCGTTTGGGCCGGATGGCTGGGTGCCGTATTATTGGCGTATTAGGGATTTTGGTGGCGATTTTACGGTTGGCGACTGTGATGGGGAGTCATTTGTTGTTGCCGGTGGTGTTGAATCCGGGTTTGATGATGTTTTCGTGGTGAGGGGTCTGTTGCTTAGCGACGTGTCGATTGGCACTTTTTAGACGAATCAATGATGTGATAATGGAGTGTCAGTGGTTTGATAGATGTGAGGAGCGATCTAGCTGATATGGATTGTTTTGGCCATATAGAATAATCTAACATAATGAATACGAACGTAAAGTCTCAGAGACCATCTAGAGCGCATATACCTGCTGTTCTTCTGCAAAATCACAACTAAGTCGAACCGTATAAAGATAAGAGCGTAGGGGCCATGCTTCTGAACAGGCCCTGGTAAAAACGCGGATCACTATGCGGTAATCCCATCTTGTGTGGTACTCGTACCAATTGACTCCATGGACTTGGCTGAGCAATCGCTGATTGGTGAACCAGGTCTGCTTTTGCCTGAGCTGACAACATGACTGTCTGCGATCGAACTCGACTCCATTGGCATAAGATCAATGAGTCTAGGAAGTCTTGCCGTCCCAATGTCTGTTCACTTTGGCGGCGTTGTTCCGTCGCTGCCCTCAGCAGTAAGTGGAATCCCTGCACAAGGCCAGGCTCACTATGACTCTTGCTTCCTAAAGAAGGCACATGCGATGGGGCACCTTCCTCTGTATTGTCACTAACGGGAGGCTTCGAATCGCTTTCCACCTCCCTGCCCCCTTCTTCTTTGCGATGGGCTTCTTCCCACTCCTTTCTCCACGACTCGGGTGTAAAGCCAGCAATTCTGCAACGTTCTAGAAGCGCCTGTTCTTCCTCAGTCCTCCCATGACGATGCAACACAGCCGCAAAATATAGTGCTTTAGTCTTCATGTCAGAATGCGCAAGCCCATACTTCTCTTCGTAAGCCCCAAACCATCGTCTGGCTAGCTCTTCTTCTTCTTCGTTCTTCCCACGACTATCTAGTATGTTCAGCAGAACGACTGCTGTCCTGCTTGCGAACTCATTCGTAAGACCATGTTCCTCTTCCAAAGACTTCAGCGCTCGTCTGCACAATTCTTCGTCCTCTTCGCAATGTAGATCTCTGTCTAGCACGAATTCCCATAGCGTTAGTCTCGTAATCACTGTCCTCTCATGCCAGAGGCCAATCACATCTTCTTTGGAGTCTAGCGCTGCTTTGTAGTGGAACTGAGCGTCTTGGTAGCGTTCTTGGGCTAATCGTAAGTCTCCCAAAGAGAGCCTAACCCAGATAGTGGTATAATGCTCTCGGCCGGCCGTTACAATAAAACCAGCTAGAGAGTTGGTTATTAAGGAATCTGCTTCTTCCAAACGTCCCTGCCTATGTTTCATGTCGCCAAATTCGGACATAGTCCAGAGAGTTTCAATATGGTTTGCTCCCAGTGTTTTGGTCAGTCCGATCAAGACTCGTTCAAAAAGTGGCCCGGCTTCCGCATATCGGGACTGGAATTTAAGCAATCGAGCTCGCTCCACTACTGTCCCCATGGTTTCGCTATGCTCAGGCCCAAAGACTCTCTCAGTAAATCTCAAGACATGGTCCAGAAGATCAGATGCTTCTTCGTCTCGCCCTTGGACTTGGTAGATAAATGCAAGATGACGCATCGCCTGTAGTGTCTTCAATCCATCCACTCCGACGGTTTCTTTAAAGCCTCTCACCGCTCGCGACTCTCGGCTTCCACGAATTTACACTGATTATTGCGGATGGAAGCTAACATCTCTAAGCATATCAGATACCACAGTTCATTGGTACCAAAATGGGTTTCCCGAATTTCAATGACCTTCTTCAGTACTTGCGCAGCTTCTTTCCAGCGGCCTCGGAGGGACAGGTACTTCGAAGCCTCTATGCCGGCCACATGGAGGTTCAGCTTCCAATGTTCTTCTATATCGTTCATTGATATGGCGAGCGCTTGGTAATGAGGCAAGATTTCCTCATGACGCGGCCAAGACTCTGGGAATGTCAATTCGCTACATTTATCAAACGCACCATTGACCACCCTGACTGCAAGCTGAAAGCACACTAGGTAAAGTTCACTCTCTCTTTTATTGTGTCGTGCCATCGACTGCACAAGGTCATGTATGCGTAGGCTTTCACTGGAACGGTGGACTAGCAGAGATGCTTCACTTAATCGCTGTAACGCTTTAGCAAACTCCACTGGATCTTCTAGCAAGTGCAAAATCTTGATGCGACACGAATCCCAGTAGGTCAGCATTGGTATCGACTCTTCATCCATAGTGTCAGATCCCACTTCCTCTGAGCTTGAGACGTGTGGTTCGTTTGGTTTTCCAGCCGAACCGCGACCTACTCCAGCTCGTAATCTGTCACGCAGACGTGGTTTGCTGGGTTTGGGTGGGCTCGGTGCGGAGGGCTTGTCTGCACCAGATAGCTTTGCAATGCTGCCTTTGTGGGAGAAAGAAGTGCGAACAGCTTCCGCACCCTGCTCGATCATATCTATGGGAATATTCTCGGGGTCAAAGAAGCATAATATCTGGAATAAAATGCTTGTCACAGGGGAAGATGTTTCTAATTCGTCAAATTTGGCCGCGAAAACGGCCATGACAGATGCTTGTTCATAATGTGATAGACGGTTCTCCCACTTGAGTATATCAGTCTTGCGTTGGCCTTGATACAATTCCAGGGTGGCACTAAGAGATTTGCAATTCTGATTGGCGAATGAGGCCGCCTGGTTTATAGCAAGAGGCAGTCTCCCAATACTCTTGACCAATTCTTGCGCCTGCTCGAGGTGTGTAGAATGGTTTCCGTGATTAGACTCCTCGAGTTCCGAAAACAGAAGGTTCACCGCATCATCTTGACTGGGCACTTCTAGTGATAGGACGAATTTGCGGTCGACCAAAGCCTTCGCAACATCAAGGCTTCGAGTGGTAAGCAATATCGATCCATGCCCGTTCCGAGGTAGGTGTTGTCGAAGAAAAGGCACAGTGTCCTGATTCACGTTGTCAAGGACCAGAAGCCATGATTGCTCAGATCCCACCTTCTCCAACCACCGCTGAGCAGCTCCCATTCTCACGTTCTGATCGGTGTGATCTCTATCGATGTGATCCACGAGATCTAAGATCTTGGAAAATCCTGCAACAATCTTTTCAGCAGTGGTGGCAGATATCCAGAATATGAAGGGCTTATTATTGGAAGTGCAAGTGGTGTACTTCAATGCAAGCTGGGTTTTTCCCAAACCAGGCATACCAGCTATGGCACATCGAGCGGGAGTTTTGTTATCTTTGGGTTGTAGATTCGTCCTCACATGATCAAGTTCTTTCGTCCGGCCAGTAAAATGGTCAGAGAGAAGCCCTATGGGAGCGTCATTGAGTGGAGCGATGGGAGACTTTTCAACTTCGTTCGGCTGTCGAATGTGATGTCGGACCTCTCTACGGAATCTTTGCTGTCTGTCGTTCTCTAGACTCATATTCTTCCCAATCTGATCAGTAGCATGCATATGCTCCACACTCGCCGCCTGCTTAACCGAGTTTCCAGCTTTGTTCAGGCGTCTGAGGCATTCATCAATGTCACTCCGAAGGGAACTCCCGGCAGCTTGGCCCAGATTTCGAAGAGAACCACGGCCGAAGATCTTGAGAACGCTTAGTGCAAGGAATATAATTGACGCATAAATCTCGGTCAAAGGTCCCTTTAATACTTGGATCTCCGACTGGCCGTAGATTTTAGTCGTCACCTCCAGAAGAGGTAGTGACTGTCCGATACTCCCAAAGGTCTGTGCGATGGTCTCGAAAGTGTCGGCTACATCACGGGCAATGACTATGACAAATTTGAGCGAGCCCCATAGCATGCCGACAATGTTGACGCCGAAGGCCTGTGGCATTGTCTGCGCCAGCATGTCAATACAACCTCCGTACCGCTTCAATCTAGCTAAAGCCGATTGGACGATGGGAGCGATGTCCTTCCGTGCTTCGAGTTTCGTCTTGAGTGGAGCGAGCAGATCATCGGTGTTCTTGGTGTTCACTATGGTGTCGTAGTACTCATCTGAGAGCTTGCCTCTTTCGTGCAGCTCTGTGACTTCCCGTAGAGCATCGTTGTATACAGTCTTGAGGGTGAAGGTCTCTACTGCCGGGTCTGAGGACGAGCATGATGTGGTGGACTGTAGTAAAGCCATAACTTGCTCTCAAGCAGGTCCCGCTGGTGAGAAGCCTAGTCCATCGAAGAGATCGTGAAGTACGGAGATGTTAACTTATTAGTGCCATTTTACTGCTTCTCGCCCGCCTGAGTAGACTTCGAGGTGGAGAGAGTTGCGTTGCGAAGAATTCAGCCGGAATGTAACCCCGCAAATGTAGCATCCCAGGGCGTGCATTAGGGTGGCTCACTGTGTCTGTGACTTCTGCCATTGAGCCCGACGGCGTTTTGGGCATTTTCATCACAACGACAAGTTTGGCTTATTAGCTGAGAAGATTGCTGCATCAGAGAAGGTTCTTGGTTGGAGTTTTGGGAAGGAAGCTACCGTCAGCGTTACTTTTAGCTTTCCATATTAGCGTACACCTATGTCCTAGGGCAATCGTGGCACCGAGCAATCTCGCTCACATCTACGGTGCCTGTGGACCATGCAAGATCAAGAACATTATTATTTGGAAGCACCTCGATCCAAGCATGGTTGTACAGAATTTCATTACGGCTGAGCTTGCCCTTGGGCGAAGCTTTATGGCTTGTTGCAACAGGCTTAAAGAAACAATCCCAACTCCATACCACAGAAAGTTCCAGCAATGCAGGAGTATGTGATTCGCAGGAGATGTCTTGGAGGCATCGTACAAGGTCCCAGAACTTGACTGGGACCGATTGACAAGTGTATTGCATGTTCCCGTTTCACTTCTTGTCCTGGACCGTTTCAACACGCTCGCTCTACCATTCGACCACTAATGACTCTTCTTCGTTGCCACCACTGCACACAAGTTATTAGTCTCCTTGCTTCCTCGCAATGCTAGAGAGGTCCAACTCACCACTGGGAATAATGATAAGCAATAACAGCACAATTATTCCCACAATAATCCAGATCCTCATCTTCATGTTCTTCCACCACATCTGCTTGCGAACGCGATTGGCTCCGCGACGGAAACCTTGGGCGGACTGGTTGAGGTTCTCTGACTTGTCTTGGAGTTGATCGATGTGCTCGCCGCGCTGAGCCACAGACTCCAAGTTCTTTTTCATGACATTGACGGTGTCGTCGATTTGCTGTCGAGGAAGTGTATTAGCAATTTGCAATCTAAAGGTATCTTAGTAGCAGAAGTGGAGAGGAGCAGCATGCGAGCATGGTGCGGGCTTGCTGTCTAAGGGCATCAACCAGGTATTGATTGCAAATGGTTCCACAGCTCAAACAAAGCCGTGCCAGATCGGGCTGCAAGTCAACTCCTTGGTTTGACTGCAGCGTTGCAACTGTTTGCTTCAAAACTTGATGCCCATGATGTAGCCCCAGCCACACGACCACCAGCGTCCAAGCATGCACAAAGGTTCCAGTAAATTCTAACAAGACATCATCAATGGCTTGAACGTACCGATTGAATCGCGGCGGTCCTTGTGTTGCTGCCCTCATATTGCCCTGCTCCTGACTGCCCTGCGCCACCTGAGGGGATGTAAGGGTCGTATGGTTGCTCACGGCCTGCCATTTCTGCTGCGTAGGTCCGAGAATATGTCGCGATGGGCTTTTAGTACTATGAAGCTTGCTAGACGTAGGTAGAGGCTAGTGCGTTCGATGGAATGTTGCTTTGAAGAGGTTAGGTGTCTGCAAACAAAGCCGAGCTTCACTGACTTTCAGGTCGTGCGATGGTGGACAATTGATGTTTGATCGATCAATGAGTCTCTGCAATGCTTCTCGATAGTGATACAACTGTCGCAGCGGAAGGAGTGATGGGGTTTGGGGTGCCTAATGATGGCGATGTAGAAGGGTTGGCGTTGCTGATGAAAGCGCTCTCAAGCTATTTTGGGAGTGGCGGCTTGGCTTGTTCATATTAGAACTCCGGACATGACATCCTATCCGTATAACTTGAGCCTCAGCCAATTCATCCTCTTCTTCCAAGTTGTACGATTTTTTTGTTCAAGTCGATACTTGGTCTAATACGTCAGATAAAGCCTAGGCTAAGCTCAAACTGCAATTGCCTGGTTTACTTGCTGTCTGAGGCTCTGAGATGAAAAAGTGACGGATTGGCGGCGCTTGCACCCCTGAGTGGGTCACAACCCTGAATCGGTCACCCTGTGACAACTCTATAAAGTAACCGGGCATTTGAACGTTACAATTCCGCGTACATAGTTGTATTAATTAGTAATTCCTACCAGTTTTGTACCAAAGCCTATATTCATACTCGTATACTTCGCAAGTTATATTAATCTAATCGTGTACCCCCTAAGAGATCCCTAGAGATAGACCCTGGAGTGAGAAATCCGAAAATTCCGGGTTCTCAGCCAGCCCTACAAAGTGACCGAGTCAGGGGTGACGCCTTCTACACCCCAGATACGGAGAGCCCGCGTCAGGCCGGAAACTCTCTCAAAGTGCCAATTTTACCTTGGCCCCTACAGAAAGCACAGTCTTCATCACCTCGAAATTACTTCTACCAGTAGAGGCTTTATGCAAAAAGCTGTGCTGTTTCTTTGTTATAAAGAGTGAAAGAAACGAAACATTCCAGGGCGTCGATAAGGTGTCGCCGACTAACCGGTTCGCCCCTAGCAACCCAACAACCGCTCCGCCGCGTGATCTACAAGTAGGATCTTCCTAACTTCGTACCCAGGGAGCCATCACCTCAGCTCCTTATCCATTCTTTGCTACCTCTACACATCCTGCGCATCTGTCACTGCAAAGTCTGCGGTCGACATCCACTCGTTGAGTCGAACAGTCACTCGCTCAAGCTGCAAGGAGTAGGACAAGTCTTTTGCGACACGGCTTCACTCAAAGATCACGCCACGTAGAGAACATACGATAGCAGGAGCTGGGAGTATTACAGGACGGAGAAGCACTATTATACGAGCCCAGAGGAGCCCCTTATACATTTCGCGAACAAATTTCCATCTTGGACGCTGAGGACATGATACTGTGGCCGCTGCTGTCAGACCTACGCCGCAATCTATCTTGAAGATTGCCTGGGACTAAATCAGAAAACGCTGCGAAAGAAGAGTTTGGCCAAATCTCACTCATTATGAGGCCTCTCTCAGGCCGTGGAGGCTCATGCTCGTCATGGCTTGTGCAGACATCCCTATCACTGCTAGTTGGCAGCAGCCTCACCTCCGCCATCACCCTAGACCTTACCGATCCTAGTAGGTTATCTCCTGTTCTCGAAACACTTGTCTAAGAAGAAAATCGTGGGCTGACATAGACCCCTACAGATTCAATCAAGACCGCTGCAAGGACTGTGGCCCACGGCATGATGACCTACTATACTGGCAACATTACTGGCGACGTACCAGGCAATCTGCCAGCACCTTACTACTGGTGGGAATGCGGAGCTATGTTTGGCGCCTTGATTGACTACTTCTACTATACAAATGACAGCACATACAATGACGTGGTCACACAAGGAATGCTTTTCCAAGCGGGCCCAGACAACGATTACATGACACCCAATCAGACGAAGACGGAGGGCAACGACGATCAGGGATTCTGGGGCATGGCTGCCATGGCTGCTGCAGAGCAAAAATTTCCCGATCCACCTTCAGGCAAGCCAGGGTGGCTGGCTTTGGCGCAGGCTGTCTTCAACACTCAAGCTGCTCGGTGGGATACCCAATTCTGCAATGGTGGACTAAGGTGGCAGATTTTTACCTTTAATACCGGGTACGACTACAAGAATTCGATTTCCAATGGATGCATGTTCAACCTAGGCGCACGACTGGCACTGTACACCGGCAACGATACCTATGCGCAATGGGCCGATAAGACCTTTAACTGGACTCAAGCTGTTGGTATGATGGATAACAATTACCACTTCTATGACGGGGCGCACACAACTCTTAATTGCAGCGATATCAACAAGCTTCAATGGACCTACAATCCTGGAGTCTTCCTTCTGGGAGCTGCCACCATGTACAATTACGTACGTTTCATCCCTTAGCTGGTACCCTGCCCATCCTCCAACGCCCCTCACTAACATCACACCTAGACCAACGGCTCCCAACTTTGGCATGATCGCGTCACTGGCATTCTTAACGGCACCAACATATTTTTCCAGAACAACATAATGTACGAAGTAGCCTGCGAACCTATCAATACATGCGACACAGACAACTACTCGTTCAAAGCATACCTCTCGCGCTGGATGGTCGCCGCCACAAAGTACGCCCCTTTCATCTACAACGATGTCATGACCTACATATCCACCTCTGCCGCTGCCGCCGCCCTACAATGCTCTGGTGGCCCTAATGGGCAGATGTGTGGTCAGAAGTGGACTCAAGGCGCGAAGTGGGATGGCACAATGGGGGTCGGGCAGCAGATGAGTGCGTTGGAGGTCATACAGGCGAATTTGATCGATACGGTCCAAGTGCCTGTCACAAATAAGACCGGTGGTACTTCCCAAGGAAACGCAGCGGCCGGTGGTGGCGGAGGGCGCAGCTCATCAAATCCGGCGCTCGACACCAGCGCTATGACTACGAAAGACAAGGCTGGAGCTGGTGTGTTGACGACGTTGGTATTGATATCGGTCATTGGAGGCGCGTGGTGGATGATTGCGTGAGAGCCGTGATGGGCTATACCTAATGTCTTTCCTTAATGGCACAGTGGCACTATAGATGGTCGGCGCTTTGGTGATTGGGCTGGTTGCTGATCAAGGAAGAACCGCATACGCCCGTGGTCAGGGCTGGGCGTTTACTTCTCGTATGCATTTTCTAGATGAGGGCGGAGTGCACGTTTTGCTAGGGTTAGTGGGGCCTTGTGGGTTGTTTAGAATTACAAATTTGGGCTTGATGCCTATTTATCTACTCTACTGTGCTTGACGGTGAGCTTTGTGGTTGCGGATCTTATTCGCTTTTGCACTTCTTATCCTAAATTGCCCACGTGAAGAGCCTGTTCACAGATTTCGAGTTAGTGTTCTTGTTTACGTGCCATTCACTCTTGTCACAGTATATGCGTGGTCTGCTAACTGCGGCGTAGTTGAGAAGTCTCATTCTGCCACCCCAATAATAGTTAACATATGTCAAAAATGAAACCGAGTTTGTAAGAATGCTTTTCTGGACTCCAATCTAGAATGTATATATAACGCCTTGTGGATTCTAATCTTTCTTATCTAGCCTCCATCTAGCCACTCTAACAAACTAAGAGGTATCTTGTCTCTTCCATTATCCAACTTGTACAGTCGCCTCTCTTTTTGTAGTAATAGCTTCTACCAGTGGCAGCAGCTATATTAGCAGCTATTGCAGTAGAGTACAAGTTGATACATACACTAGCAGCCACTCTAGTGGCTTTTCCACCGACCAACTTTCTGATCATTATGAAAGTTATTATAAATGTTAAACACTAGGATAATAACATCAATGCTTCTGTAGGAGGCTAGGGCATTGTAAACCGCTTTGTCGAGCATGTATATGACCTTAGGGTTTGTGAGAAGACAAAGTAAATGCCGCGGACGTAGTCGGCTTGTCCCAAACCGCCTTCAAAGGCTGAATTCTATCCAGCATCCTCATCTCCATCGGGCTCAACCGTGCTTTCTAGAGGAACGGCCAGCCGCACTCGAATTTCACTAGCAATGTGCTTCCAATCGCACATTGCTCCCTGGCCCACGTCACCGCATGCCAAAATCTTCCTGTTGAAAAGATATTAGAGCATGGTCAATACTTATCAGTTTCATATACTTTAAGCATATTTTACCTTTGAGGCATCAAGACTTCGTACCATCCTGGACTCGCATTGGCACCGCCGACACCCCATGTATCCGTAAGTGTGGAAAGCTGGTGTGCTGTGACTGGATGGTTCCACATACAAACATTCATTGAGGGTGCGACCAAGATTCTCTTTCCGCTTGCAGAATCGGTGTCCCAGGCGCGAATCACGTTTGTAAGTAAGGAATCGCAGAGACCGTTTGTAATCTTAGCGAGCAAGTCCGCAGACATCGGAACGACTGCAAGGAGGTGTGCCCATCTTCGTAATTCAATGTGTAGTATCTTTGAATTTCGCACCCACGGTTGGCTCCACTCGTCTTCGTCTTGGTGTACAGAGTCAACATTGGGGAGCAAGGCGAGGGAGGCTACTGTAGGTTGCTCCGGAGATTGACCGGCGAGAAAGCGTGCAGCGTTTTCAGTAAGGATAACTCGAATTGACAGATTGGAGTACGTGGCAAACGAGGATATGATAAGTGGGAGCTTAATCACTGCGACGGAACCTGCAGCATCTGGAGTGTCAGTAATCACTATACCTAGACAGGGCTATTCCTAGCTTTAGTATATGAGATGCTAAGACAACTCGAAGTAATCGTTCCCTTTTAGAGTTGTCTTAGGAGTCAAGAGTCTGATTCTAGAAGCACTTGTAACTGTAAAAGCGTAAGAAAAGCTCCGGAAGCTGCTTACCACTAGCGGCTAAGAGAAGATGTTTCTTGCCGTCGTCGAGCGAGCTTGCAATGGTCGCTGCTGGAGATTGTGAAGTGGCTTCGGCCGCGCTGCCTTCGCGTATCGTAGTCATGCTACTCCTGTTGTTGACTTCGCGGTTGAGGAAATCAAATAGATGGAAAGGAGTTGTGATGTGGATGTAAGCTATAGGAGATGGCTGTATTTAGCGGTTGCAAAACTACTGCGAAAGCTTGGCAATGTCCACACATACCTGATCCAAAAACTTGAAATCGTAAGTAATAAACTAAGTTGACTAGCTTACACATGTAAAAAGATAGGGCTTATCGTTACGATCTTAAAGAGGTAGAAATTAAAAAATCTAATTATAATCGATTAAAGAAATCGCGTAGGAATTTCGATTTTCATAATTACGAAACTTCGGAAATTTCTAAATTCCTAAATTAACATATATATATATTATATTAATGATAAATAGATAAATAGTTATTACTAGATCATTAGTATCGAGGGCAGATAAAGTCCTAGCCAATACCTGGGCCGTTTCCCTATGTTTCCCTGGTCGATTGCTCCATCATGTGCTCAATTAGCAGACTTCCAAACTTCATCCGCCCACAAACGTCCACAAAGCTCGCTCTACAACAGCACACAATACAGAGGCGAAGGCTGTCGCAGCCCCTCGGTCTGAGTAAAACCTTGCTTATTGGACGGCTCTAAATCTCGAATAACCATCTAGCTTTCCAGGGAGAGCCTGCGGACGACGGAATTAGAAGTACAAGAACAATATTATAAATTCGCAGTTTGATAGTGTTGAGAGGCTAAACGAAAGCTTGAAAGCCCCTCCTGTCCTGCTCCTAGAAAGAAGGAAACCCATCAGGCTGAGATGAAGAACCCCTGAATCATCCTTTGTAGCCAACCCTATTCCCTGCTCTCCAAAGGTCCACCGTCTGCGCTTTACAGTTTCCTCAGCTCGGTCATGAGTCATACTTGGCCATAATCACAAGGTTCTTGGGCGGGGTGCATGTTTGTTTTCAAAGCGTGCTTGCCCAAGTATTCCTATTCATCATTAATCTCATAAAGCCTGCTTCTTCCCCAATTCAGTCAAGTGACGATGTAAATGAAGTCAGTCCTTCGATCTCACTAGACTGTATATATTGGAAGGTGAATAGCGAGTGGCGTTGGAGCAATGAATGGGTCATAGAAGCGCTCTCTTGGAATATTTTCGGCGTAAGTCATCATTGTCGGCAGCTAAGGCCCGAGCTTATCAGGAGGGGACACCAGTTATTTCACGAAAAACTTATATAGAGATATATAAGGAGATTCAAGATTGACAGCTGTAGCAAAAAACAAGAATTTGAAGGTCCGGTTAGTGTTATATTGCGGAAGCATTCCGCCGGACCACACTAAATATGTCTGTAGCTGTTCATTTCCGAGGCAACCAGAAAACCTCAGATCACGTCGTAAACACAATACAAGCACGCTCATCTTGCCATTCAACGGTGCCAGCATCAGCTCAATACTTCACGCTTCCTCACGCTTCCTCACGCTTCCTCACCCGCATTGCTGAACATGGAGTCCAAGATTACTTCTCTCCTAGGTGAAAACCTAGTGATGTACCACTTTGGCCTTCTGGGCGAGCTCCGCCGTGACTCTTACTCGAAGACTGAACCTTCGAAAGCAGACAGTCATCCTCCTAACGTGAAGCCTAACGAGGTCCTTCAGTCTCTGCAGTACAATTTGCCGTGCGCATGCGTCCTATGCTTGAGTCAGTATAGACTTCACTGGGAGTTCGCACCGACCATCTTGGCCTACAGCGGGAGACTCACAGCAAAGGACGCGATTGTCATCCCAAGGTACTATCGCCAGAGCATCAGCCAGAATAGAGAGCTCGTACGCACCACAATACTATCAAACGGCGACAAGCTGCTCAAAAAGTGGCGTCGGTCGCGCAAAGCACGAGAAAAATTCCTGAAGAAAGCCGAGCCGAATCTGTACCCCAAGCGGCTTCCCCTACTCTATCTTGCGGACCATTGGACTGGGAAGAAAGTCGACCAAAGTCAGAGGAGCGCCTGCCTTGTGCCATATCTGAATCTTGAATCACTTCTCGACGATGCCTCCAACCTGATGAAGCTGTTGCACTACAGAGCTTTTTCGAATTCACATGATTGGCTGCTGTACGATAACGCACAGCTACAGCCTGCATGGAAGCAGGGTGCGGTGACAGAGAAGTTCGCGACCGGATGCATCAGCATGCATGGCGGTGACCTGGGGGAGACGAAAGAATTCGACGGCGAAGAGGTACACCGGGGAGAAGCGTTTGGAACGCCTAGAGCCATTATGATCCTGGAGGCGCAACACCAGCTTTGGGAATTCCTAGCAAAAGTGACTTCAGCGATCTTGGAGGATACCGAAACCTCAGCAGCAGCAGCTCAAGCTGCGCCTCCGTCTACCGCGTCCTTAAGCACAGGTATAACAGTATTGGCACCGGACAGCAAGTGGGTACATTACCTGGAAGCCGAACGGTATCGAGAGACGCCATCAACCTCATTCGGATCGGTCTTCGCAAGTCAGCCATTTTCAGCGCCTCCGCAATTCAACATCGATGCACTCCTTGAGACAGCAACGAGCATGGCCGCAGAAACCCAAGACGAGCTTTGGTCACTCCAAACAAACCCAGAGTACTTTTTTGAGCGTGCGAGTTATTACGAGGGACACTGGTATGATAGTGTGCATGAGTCAGGAGAAGACTACACCGATCGACTGAAGTACGACAATGTTGGATACATCATGACTTTGAATGTACTGTACAAGGCTCGAGATGCGCAGTGGTTAGTGGACGAATGCCAAGCTGCAAAGAAGGAATTTCTCGATTGCGAGCTCGACATTGAAGTCGGCCGGCCATTACCCTCAGCTTATGAGTACGCATTGGCTTCCTTGCACGCAGGCTTGATGAGGAAGCGATTGTTGGCGCAAGATTCCCTAGGCAGACTCGTCACGAGATCTCCTCACTTCCGCTCAATTTTCAAATCGTCCAGTGAGCCAGACGGCGAAATCTCCACAGCGCTCAACGAAGTGGAACTCGAGAAGGATCGTCTTGGCTGGTGTCTCTGCCAGTTGATCAAGGATCCAGATAATTCACCGTCTTTCGAGCCTACCTTGGTGCTGCAATACTTGGACAAGCTGCTTGCATCTCAGACGCCTGAAGAACCCGAGAGGCTCGACGGAGAGATGTTTCGCTGGCTCTCAGATCTTACAGCTATTGAGAACATGCTGGATCCTTTCCAATATCACCAACCTAGGTTTTGCCCAATGAGTCCATATGGCTCCTATGGAGAGAAGAGAGAAGCATGGCAGCTGGTTAACGAAAACCTACAGAAATTCTATCGCCATGATGTGGCCTCCAAGATAGGCCTCGGTGCATCGCTGAACCCGCCTAGTCAATTCCGCGTCCCCGAATGCAGGAAGGACAAGAAGTGGCTAGCTCAGCGGGATCGCGCTTATGCAGCTGTGAGCAGCATCTGGAAGAAAGCCAGGGAAGGATACCAGCAGATGTATGAGGAAGCATCGGTACCTCTCAAGACCATAGAACCACTACTAGAGCTGATGAGGCAGTGCGATTCATCTGATCACACCGCACTCCTAAGGCCGAACGGGAGGAATTATTGGGCCAGCTACAGGCGGAAAAGGAAGAGGCCCGCATCGCAGCCGAGGAGGTTCAAGCCGCAGTAGAGAAGGTCAAGGCAGCGGCGAAAAAAGCCCAGGCCAAAGCAGACAAGGCTCAGTCCGCGGCAGAAAAGGCTCAAGCCGATCTGGAGATAGCGCAGGAGATAGCTCAGGCCGAGATGGAAGTCGCTCAGGCTGTGGCAAAGAAGGCTCAAGCGAAAGCACACCTGGGGCCCACTTCTGGGTCAGAACCATCTCATGAAGCCACAAAAGCCCCGCCTGTACTATACACGTTGAAGAGGGGCTCTATCACGCAGGAGATTGTGAGCATCATGTTCCCTGAATCTCGCGACGAGTCGATCAAAGGCACAGTTCCCTGGTCGGACTTTGCAAAAGCGATGGCCGATTTAAACTTCAAGATGAAGCCTGTCGGTGGCTCCATGGTCACCTTTCAAGGAGAGATCATGTTACCCACTTCCTTAGCGCCGCAAAAGAGGAGCATACTCGTCCATAGGCCGCACCCTGGTAATGAGATGACTCGAGTCAAGGTGCGTAAAGAGGGAAGCCGGTGTTCGAGACGATTTCTCTGGCAGAGAGCGAACTTCGAAATGGAATGAACCATGCCATAGTCTGCTCGTGTTTGGCGCATGTATCGTTCGTTTGGGTTGTGTACGAGCAGTGAATGTTCCAGTTTTGTGGTTCTACAAGCGTGTATCAAGACCAATCATACTGTTCGAAAGCATCGTTGCTGGAATTACTAGTGAGCCTTAGGGGACCGAATGCATTCAGCCAGAGGGTGGTTGTCGCTCTTGGTTCGCTTTGGTATCTTCGAACACGTTCAAGACATGCCTGTCTTGCTTTCCCCACAATTGCCACCCACACTCCCACAACCCACATATGGTAGGATCCGTCCGCGTGTACATCTCTTGCACCTCCCACAACCCAAGTCGCTCAAATTCGATTTTCGCCGCGGACTGCCATGCCGCATTCAGCTGTCTTGCAACTAACATTCCCTCATTCGAAGCATGCTTGCTGTGTCACACACGGGCCTGTCCGCATTGTTCTCTTCGCCAACCAAGAAGGCAGTTTTATTGAGCAAGTTGTTGCAGTTCGATGACACTAGTAATGGTAGGTGGAAGAGCAGCTGGACCCGGCCTGTGGCAGGAGCAGCGGGAGGTGCTCTTATTCAGCCACGAGTCCTGAGCGTTGGATGAAGGTCTCTTGCGGGTCTACTAGGGATTCATCAGTTTTCACTCTACACAATTAGATGGTGCCCATATACGAACCCGTATCAGCTTCCCACTTCCCACTTCCGTCTTCTGACTCTGACGCTGGAGAGAAGAGCATCTACACAAGTCGCTCTATCCTGCGTCAGCTCGGGCTTGCCGGCGCGTTAGTCAAAGAAGTAATATTGATCCTAGTCGAAAAGTTAGGCATAATCACGGCAGACCCAGGTGTCTTTGTTGTTGACCCAGGACTCAGCAAGGTACTTGGGCAATGACCTTTTGAATTAGAATAGCATCGAGATTCCGGGGCGGGTTCGAAGGATGATCGCACTACCGTACATATTGGCGACCGTAGATTAGCGTCAACTCGCGCGCTTTAAAAATTAAGGCCACGCAAAATCTACTACTCATACAGAATTTTACGGAACCATTAACGCCGACGCTAAACGGATAGCCCGCGTATTAAATTTTAGGTAGACTAACTATTAAAGTCGAGTAAACGTATATATAATAAATTATTCGTATAGTAGGCCCGTATTAATATTTTAATTAAATAGAATTAAAGCTAGGCTAGGGCCTAATTATAATATAGTATATAAACCGCCCGTCCCCCGCTTTAATAGAGATATAGTTATTATTATTATTTTTAAAATACTTTTAAAAAAGTCTAGAAACGATAGTAATAAAAACTCTTTACTAAAGAAGCCCTCTCCTAGGAAACTATTAAGACTCTCTATTTAATATTTTAATATAACGTCGATAGGACCTAGGTTAATACTCGTAGAGAGGAGTATTAAGGATTAAAGAATAATAGGCTTCGTATTAATATTAAATAAAACTAAATAAATTTAATAAATTTAATCAATAATTTAATAAACGTTTATATTTAGAATTTATAATTAAAAGTTTTAAAGGAAGTTAAATACGAAGTTCCTATTTATTAAGAAAATACGTAGTTTATATAGAAGAAAGAAACTATACTATTTACTCGTTTATTTACTTATTTTTATATCGAGTAAATAAATAGTTAAGCGTTTACCTATTTATTAATCTATATACTACGTCGAGTAATAAATAGTTTTTTAATATATTAAATATACTAAATCTATTAAAATCTTTAGTGAATTTTAATCGTAATATTACCCCTCCCTTTCAATTTTCTTTATTCTTAAAAATAATCCTATATCTTTTTATTAAATAAAGTAATGTAATAAATTATAGGAATAAGTTATTTCTAAAGATTTTATAATTATAATTATATATATATATTACGCGATATATTAAACCGAATATCGATCGTCGAAGTACGGGGAGTATATTAAGACCGAGAAAAAATATAAATCTTTAAAGTTCGTTATTAATTTCTTAGGAATTAATAAAACTCTAAAGTATTTAGAATATAAGGAAAAAAAGATTAAGATTATACGAGAAACGGCGAACGAAGTTATTAACTAAAAAAATATAAAGTTAAAAAGACTTCGCTAATAAAAGAAATTCTTAAAGGAGCGTAAATAAAAAATATTTAATAAAGATATTATAAATATAGAGGAATTAGAGCGCCTAGAAGAACTAGAAAAATTTAATAAAATAGAGTATACGGCGGCCTTAGTTTTATATCTTAACGAATTTATATATTTAAGATTCTTTTCGTTAAGGACCCTCGACTAACTCTTTTATATCGTTATTTTTAAAATTTCTTTAAAAGTTCCCGATAGTTAATTAGGTTCGTTAATAATTTTTAAATATCTTCCGACTCGTTATAACTTTTTTATTTAACGAGGTAATTCTAATTTTTTTTATCTAGAATTTCTTTTACTTTAAACTCCGTTTTTTCTTTAATCTAGAAATAAAAAATATTTTATAAAGATATATTAAAATCCGCTAGCTCTAATAAGGATATATAGAATATTAAATATATTTTAATATCGGTTAGAAGATTTAGTTTATAATTAACTAATTCTTTATTCTTCTTAATCGAAAATAATCCGATTTTAATATAATTTAATTTCTTATTTAATCTTTTATTTTTTATATTTTTTATTAAAAAATATATTTTATCCTCCTTCTTTAATTAAGGATACTCTTTTCGATATTTATTTATTATTTTCTTAGTCCGAGTATTTATTTAATTAATTTAGGCCTATATATCCTAGTATAATATTTTTATATTAATTATATAAATTAGGGCTCTTTATACATTTAGTCCTTATTTTAATTCGAGGAATATATTAATATATTTATTATAATTCGCGAAGAATAGTATAAATTTCGTTATATTAAACTATATATTATTAAATATTAGTTAAGTTATAGGTAGAAGTTTTATTTAATTATTTTATTTCTTATTTACGTAATATCGTAAATATATTTTTATTATTTAATTCGTCCGCTCTATCTACCTATCCGTCTATAAGGAATAAATAATTAATATTCGTAATTTAGTTCCGATAGTACTAATTAATATTTTTTAATAGTTAGAGGTAAATTATTTATCTCGGTTAAAGATAATCGACCTAGGTATTTTATAATCTCTAATAAATCGATTTAATAGTACGAAGGCGATTTATTCGGCCTTATAAATTTCCTTAATTAGTATTATTATTACGTATTTATTAAGTTTATTATAGATTATTATTATAGAATTAAAGATTTCCGATATAATAGGGTCCTTTAATCTTAGTAATTTAATAACGAAATTTATTATAATATTATTTTATAGTATTTCCGGTATTAAGATAAATTAAATTTAACTATATTTAATATACCTTATAGACTTATTCTACTAGTATTCGATATATTCTTTAATATATTTTTCGATATACGACTTTAGTCCCGGCGCGTCGTATTCTTTATAAATAAATTTTATAGTTTTAATAACTCTAGGGTATCCTTAAATTAAATTATTATAATAATCGCGAATAATTTCTTTAAGATATTCTTTAGGAAGATAAGTTTTTTTATTATATTTTAATAGTTTAACTTATAGTTATTAACTTCTTAATATTATAATTAAAGTATCGCTTTTATATTCTTTCTAGATACTATTAATAATCCTAGGAATAAAAATATATAGTATCGCTATTAATTATTTTATTAGAACTAGCGATCCGTCCTATTATTAAATAAGGACTAGTTATATTACTACGTCTTTATCCTTTATATAGTCTTCTCGCCTATTAAATATATCGACGCGACCGTTATCCTTTTTTAAAATATAAAAGATCTTGAATTTATATTATTTTAATAATTTTAACTACTTAATTTATCTTCGGTTTAATTATTTTATCGTCGTAAAATTAAGAAGATTTTTATAATCTATAAAAATAGTAAGGTCTAAATAGTTTTCTATATATACCTATTATTATTCTAGTATAAATACTACTACTAGTAATTCTTTATCGTGGATATTATAGTTCTATTCTATTAATAATATTTTTCTAGAATAATATATAATAGGGTATTATTTATTTTCTCTTTATTAAAGTATATAAGCGCTTATTATTAAATCCGAAACGTCGGTTTTAATTCGAGCTAGTTCGTTACTCCGAAAAGAATATAGTATTAACGGTTTCTTATAGGTCTCTTTAAGTATTTTAAAAGATTATTATTATTCTTTTCTTTACTAGAAGGCGATATTCTTCTTTATAATATCCGTTAATAATAAAACTTTTTTAGAGTAGTCTTTAATAAATCTTTTATTAAAGTTCGTAAATCCTAAAAAACTCTATACCGTTTTAATATTATATAATATAGGTTATTCTTTAATACTTTTAATTTTCTTAAAGTTTATATAAATACCTTTAATATTAACTATAAACTTAAAGAATTTAATTAATTCTTTATAAAACTTATATTTCTTTAATTTAAAGAGAAGTCTAGTTAATAATAAATAAATTAGGATATTTTATATATATTAAATATATTCTTCCTTATTAGTAGAGTAAATTAAGATATTATCGAGGTTTATAATTATTATTATATCTAGGTATATTTATATAATATTATTAATTAATATTTAATAGGTTATTAATACGTTAGTAAATCCGAAGAGTATTATTAAATATTTATAATAATCGTATTTAGTTCTAAAGATAGTCTTCTACTCCTCGCCTTTTTTTATTCGAATTAGATTATACGCGCCTCGAAGATCTAGTTATATAAAGATTTTTATTATTATAAACCAATTTTATAACTCGTTAATATTTAGTAGAGGGTACCGATTCTTTACCGTAATATTATTTAACTTTCGATAATTTATATAAAGTCGTAGACTTTTATTCTTTTTTATTATAAAGAGGATTAAATAACCTATTAATAATTTAGATTCTCGAATAAATCTTTTTTTAAAATTCTCGTCGATATACCCGCGAAGTACTCCGAGTTCTTTTTTTAATAAAGTGTAAATAGGTCTAAATCTCGGTATTTTATTAAATTCGAGTTCGATTTTATAATCCTATAATTAATATTTAGATAATACTTTTATAGTTATTTTTTTTTAAAAAAGGTTCTTTTATTATTAATACTCTTTAGGGATATTAGAAGGTTTATTTTTATTTTTAAAAACTTTAATTTATTCACTTTATTAATTTCTTTAATTAGTATATATCGAGTTAGATCCTCGTATAAAGTTATTCTTATACGAAGATAAAGTATTATAGACTTCGACCGGGCTATAGTTTAACTTCTTATTTATAACTATTCTTTATAGGTATATAGGTATTATATTAATAATATCTTTAATATACGGAAATATAAATACTCCTTTTATTTAATTTATTATTAGATTATATTTCTTTAACTAAGGTATTTTTTGAATAATATAATAAATAGTTATTCCTATTATATCGAAGGTAATTTCCTTATAGTAGCGTTGAATAATAATTAGTAATAGGAATATTTTTTTATCTACTCTTCTTATTAATAATTTCGACCCGTCGGTTAATTAAAATTTATATTATTTTTTCTTTTTTTAAATTAGTAAATTAATTACCTAAGTTATTATTCGAGATATAAAGTTATTAATTATTCTTAAATCTATTATTATAATAACTTTATATCCGTTAACTTTTACTAGTATTTATATATATATATTATACTAAACTAAATATAGATATTATTCTAGAGTTAATATATTAATCTCCTTATATTTTCCTTTAATATAAGGGACTAGTTTTTTCCCGATAAAGATAAAAATCTATAGTACTCTTTAGATTTAAAATATCTTTCGTAACCTTCGGTTAAATAATAGTATTATTCGTTTTAATTATAGTATTTTATCTCTTTACTATATCTTATCTAGTTCTATAATTATAATTATTACTTTTTATTATAATTTAAGAAGATTTAATTCTCCCTTTTCTTAATTAAATACTACGAATAATTATTTTTTAAATTATTATTCTATTAATTATAACTATATCCTAGTTTCGCGATATATTTTCGCTCTCTTAAACTATGGTAATAGTATTTATAATATTCGTTTATATATACTAACTAGTATATTTCCCTATATCGTGGGTAATATTTATTATAGGTATAATTAATTTTAAAAGACTATCTTTTTTCTTTCTTTTTATCTTCGGGTTTCTTTTTTAATATAATAAACTAGATTTTAGAATTATCGAGGTAGTTTATTACCTAAAGTTATTCTTTAAAGTTTATTATATTTTATTTTTATTTCTATCCTTTCTTTAAGTTCTCCTTTAGAGTTTTATTATTATTATTATTTAATTCTTCGAGCTCTCGAATTCTTTAAACGATTTCTTTTTTAATATTCCTCTACTTCTCTAGTAGGTCGTTAAATATAATATTATTTTATATTAAATCTTTAGGGGACCCGGTTACACTATCTAATATCTCCTTTTTAAATATATTTAATTATTATCGATTTATTATATTTTTCGAATAATAATTCCTAGCGATATAACCCGGCTTATTATAATTATAATAATTTTTTTTTTTTACCTTTTTATTATTATTTATCTTTTTTTTAAAATCCTCTCGTAGGTCTCTTTTTAATAAAATCGAGTTTTATTAATATATAATTATACGGGTTAAGTTTTTTATAGTAGTAATAATTAACCGAATTATATTTATTACTATAAACTCTTAAACGTTTTTATCCTTTAATTCCTCCGTTATAATATTTCTTTATTATACGTTCGTATAGTTTATTATTAATTTTAATTATTTATTTTATAAATATATCGAGGTTCTTTATAATAGTTTTTACTCGTATAAATTCGTCTTTTATATTATCTTTTAATCCTCGTCGATATATTATTATAAAAGTAGTATCGTCCTAGTCCGTAAATATTATATAATATTAAAATTATACCGAGTAATTGGACGTAGACCTTCGTTATATTAAATATTAAATAATACGAATTATTATACTACTTTCGTTAGATAGTTTAAATATATAGCGAATCTCGGTTTTAAACCTAAAGAAGTTTTCTATCTAAAGTTTTATTAATAAATTATCGCTATTATTTATTACTTTTATATAGTATTTTAGGAATAATTTAATTTATTTCTAAATATTACCTTTTATATAGGTTATTATAAAGGTTATTTATTTAATAACTAGTATCGTATTCTCGTTAAATACGAAGAATAATTAAAGTTATAATAGCTAGTTATTAAGCTTCTCGCGCTTTTTATAATAATAATCTAGGCGGGCGACCTTAATATAATCCCCTTCTTCTATAATATTATATTTTCTAGTACCGTTTTAAGTATTTAAGATTAAGGTTTTTATTAATTTTAAAATATTTATCCTAAAAGTATTTAAAATATTAAGACTCTCCGTTTAATACTTTAATATAACGTCGATAGGACCTAGGTTAATACTCGTAGAGAGGAGTATTAAAAATTAAAAGATAATAAACTTTATATTAATATTAGATAAAATTAAATAAATTTAATAAATTTAATTAATAGTTTAATAAACGTCTATATTTTGAATCTATAATTAAAAGTCTTAAGAGAAATTAAATACGAAGTTTTTATCTATTAAGAAAGTACGTAGTTTATATAGAATAAAGAAACTATATTATTTACTTATTTATTTATTTATTTTTATATCGAGTAGATAAATAGTTAAGCGCTTACCTATTTATTAATTTATATATTACGTCGAGTAGTAAGTAGTTCCTTAATATATTAAATATACTAAGTTTATTAAAGTCCTTAGCGAACCTTAATCGTAATAAAAACGACGCTCGTTTATATTACTAAAAAATACTACTATCGATAAAGCCGCTTTTATAACTCCTTTATTTATTTAATAAATAAAATTATTTTAATCTCGCTTAAAGTAGACTCCGAGTTATTTAAAAATTTATAATTTAACTTTAACTTCTTTTAAGACCTTAATATATTTAAAATTTATTATTAAGAAACTAGGTAATAATTTTAAATAGCGAGTCGTTAATAAATAAAATAACTCCTAGTTTAAATTAAATTAATTTATACCTCTACCGCCTTAAAGAGTTTTTATAACTCTCTTTTTTATAACTCGAAAGAGTTTCGGTAAATTTATAAACTAGGTTAAGAATTAGGTTAAATATACTTTTATTTTTATACCGCCGTTATTATTTAAGCGTAGTTTATTCTTATAAAGAAAATCGTTCGATAAAAATAAAAATAAGAATAAGGAAAAAAATAAAGAGCGAGAAATATTAATAATAATATTAAGAATAATAATTAAATTTACTACTTTTAAAGCCGCTAAAGTCTATAAAGCGGTTAAGGTTATTATTATTAAAATTATTAAATTAATTATTATTAAAACTACCTTAATTTAAATTATAATTAAAGTTATTAATATTTTAATATTTTTAAATAAAAATAGGCCTACTAAGTTTATTAAAAAATTTATAATATAAGTAGTACTTTATTAAATATATATTTTATTATATTAAATAAAGAAGACGATTATCCTTTTTAATAAAGTAAAGAGCTATAATATTAATAATTTAAATCTATTCCTATTAAGGCGAGTCTTAGGAGTATTAAAAGAAGATTATTAAATATACTTTTAACTATAGACTACCTATATTTCGGGTTTTTATAACGGCGATATTCGTCGGTAAAACGAAAAGTGGCTCGATCGTGGCTTAGGGCGCTCGACGGGCGCCCTAGGAGCCTTAAACGCGACACCTATCTACCGACTCGACAGGCGCCCGAGGCATACAGCTAAGGGGCTTAGGGCCACTCGGGCGTATACCGAGTAAGCCTAAAACCGCTACTAACGGGTATTAAATTAGGGGTACGCCACCAACTTTGGACCCCCGTCTATGGCCCCTATTTATGGCTATGGCCCTATTCCATTTATAGCCATGGCCCTATTCTATTCATGGCCATAGCGTATTCCATGGTCCTATCGCTGTCGCTACCCCCTAACTATCACTGTCGTACTTATAAACCCCTGACGTATGCCCTGGCGTATGGCCTGCGTATCACCCCCGCGAGGATTTCGCCTGAATCGATCGATTCCGGGGATCAAAACTTACTGGCGTTAGAGGTAGTTCCGGGGGGTCGCTACCGTCGATAGGGGCGATTACAGAATATCAAAATTTTAGGTAATAAATCACGTGATTTTCTAAGGCCAGGGCCCTTAAAGCTCCGGGTTTAAATTACGCTCGTTAGGAGCCCGACGCGTGTCTTATAGCGGCCTCAGGCGCCCGGGGCCGTTCGGGCGCCCCGAGCCTACCTCGGGCGCCCGAGGCAACTTACCTAATGGCCCCGAGCCGCTAGAGCCGGTTTTCGATTTACCGACGTTATTATATAAGAAACTACCGGCGACGAAATAATATCCGTAGACTATAGACGAGGATAATAATTAATATATTATCGAGGGTTAACTAGATAAATTCTTTATAAATAATAAAAATAAATTTAAAATAGAATTACTACTATAGTTAACTCCTTGACAAGAGGTTAATATAATAGTAAATAATATAAAAGATATTTATTATTCTATAGAGGATTTGGCTTTAATATATTAGAATTCTAATTTTACCCTAGTCTCGATAGGGCTAGCGGTAGGGCTTAGCCCGCTATTTTAGTAAATATTTATAATAATACTTTTATTAAAGTCTACCCCGTAATAAATCGTCTTTTTTAAAAGAAAGAAGTTAACGCCCTCGTTAATATATTTATATAGGGTATCGTAAGTAATAACGTAAATAGTATCTATATATAGAAGTAAATAAGTAAGAAATATATATTTTAAATTACCGATTAATTATAAATAGGCCCGTAGAGTCTTAAAACTTAATATAGAGCCGTAAAGTTTAGTATTAAAATCGCGATAACGAGGTAAAGCGATAGGGGGGTATAGAGATAATATAAATAATTAATAATAAAAGTCATAATATTAATAAAATAGGGGCGTATATATATAGTATTATAAAAGTATTAATACTGAAGGACTAGAGCCCTAAATATATATTAGAAAAGTAAAATTTTAATATAAATCTAACTAGTTAAGGAAAGTCGTTTAACGGTATTTTTAGAATTAAAACTATTTTAGCGCGGAGCTAGTCCCGATTCGGCTAAATAATTACGTAATTAATATATTATCCGAAGTTCTTTCCTTTATAAATATACTACTTAATTAAGAAGTAATAATAACGAGAAATATATATTTAAATTTATATAAAAGAGTATATAGGTAATATACTACTAGAATATTCGGGTTATATAACTCTACGTACGACTAGGCGAATAATTTAAGATTATTAAAAAGTAGTTTTATTAATTCTCGGTATAGTACCTCCTTAATATTATCGTAGTACCCGTACTCTAAATAGAGCTCGATAAGTAGATTTAATATAATAGTTATTTCCTAGTAAAGATAGGTAAAGGGCGATAATATAAAAGAGAAATATAATTATACTTTTAGAGTTATCGACCCTAGAAGAAGAATTTAATTTAGTATCTAGCCTACTATTTATATTCTTTAATAAATTCGTCCGCGAAAATATTTTTAGTATTTATTTAACGGTCCTATATAAATCCTTAGTTTTTCTAAAATAGGAGGTATTCGATAGCGTAACCCTTCCCCTTTTTAATAACGCGGTTATCGAGGATATATTTTAATTCTTATTCTAGCTTTAAATTATCTCGCTCGGTTTCTATTATTTTAAAATTCGTAGGTCGTGGATATTTAAAAGGGTCTTAATCTAGTAATAAATACTACTCTAATTATATTATTAAAAATACGTTATAAATCTTCTAATTTTCCGGGATATTAAGGCGGTATACAAGCCTATCGATATAATTAAAAACTTTAAATAGACTAGTTATTTATTAATTATATTTACGACTAGTAGATTTATTTACCGGAATATTATAATCTTTATATAAATATAATAAGGCCTAGTCCCCTTTACGAAAACATTAAGAATAATAAATATAATTATAATACTCTTTATTATATATTTAAATAAAGGTAATTATATCCGAAGTTTAAATATATATTAACTCCTTTAGTAAAATATTATTCTCTTAACTTCCTAGATCTAACGTATTATTAATAGTAAAATCGAAAACTACTTTATTTAGGGTATAGTTAATAGGCTAGGAAAATATATTATTATATTATATAATTATAAAAAGTAGTACTTCTTTTTATACTTTAGGGTTTTATAAGGTAGCGATCTAGAATTATAATCTAATTTTAATAATCTAATTTATACGCTCGCTTAATTCATCCGTTTATAAATAATAGGCGGTAGAGAATATTAAATTTACTCTAAACTTATTAAAAAGAGCCTTCTATAGGGTATTTATAAATTTATAATCGCGGTCGGAAAGAATAACCTTCGGAATACTTTAGTCTATTAAATATAAATAATATAAAAATATATCTACTTATTACTTTACTTTCTATATTAATTTTCCTAGAATCGCGGTCACCTTTCGGGAGAATTTATATATAATAGTTATAATATTATCGAATTCTTCCTACGAAAGGGGTAAGGTTAAAATAAAATCGATAAAAATTATATAGAAAAAAGAGGGCGGTATAAGAATAAATTATAATACTTTATAAAACTTATACCTAGGAGTACCGAATAATTAATATTATAAATAATATCGTAAATACTCCCCTAGTTTCTTATTTAATTTATATATATATTAATACCTAGTTATTATTTTATAATATTTATATCTTCCTATATATAAGTTAGAATATACGACGTTAAATAAAGTTTTAATATATAAAGAAGGTATATATAGGCGCTCCGGTATATATACTCGATTAATAACTAAATTATCGGTATATTATATTAAACCGTTATTCCCCTTCGAAAAAAAAAGATCTACGACGTCCTCGCTAATTTCTACGTTATAATTAAATATATAATTTATTTTAATCTAAAAGTCGTTATTTTAATACCTTTAAAATAATTCTTATTTAAACTATATATTTATTTCTACTAGTATATAGACTTTATATATATAGACTTAAAATATATTTAGCTCACTTTCTAAAAAGTCCTTAACTACGTTTTTCTACTATAATCGGGATAGGGTATCTAGTACTATATATTTAATACTAGGTTTATAATAGATCTTTATATTTTAAAAATACTAAATATAATTTAAAGCCCGTACGATACGTAAATTAATCTTTACTATAGATAAAGTAGTTATATTTATTTATTTAACTATATTAAACGTAGCTTTATAATTAGTATAGACGATTATTTTAGAGATTAATTCGACTATATATTTAACTTTAATAAATACTTATATTATTTTTACTAGTTTTATTTTAGTAAATTAATAGCGTATTTCTATATCCTTAAAAAGTCGGTTAAGAAAAAGGATAGATTAAATTTACTTCTAGTCGGGATAAAGATCTTTTAATTCTTTTATAATATAATAAATTATAACTTCGTAACCGAATTTCTTACTAGTATTAAAGTCGATAAATAGTTTCTTTTTATTATCGAAATAGTATAGAAAGAAAGATTTGGAAAGAGTATTCTAAATAACTTTAAACGAACGGATTTCCTATAAAGAAAGTGATTTAAAACTAGTCTTTTTAATATATTCTTATTATTAAATACCTATAGGGAGAGTTTTATTTAATAACGCGGTTTTTTTATTTTATAAAGACTTAACTAAAGTAGTATAATCTTTAATATAATCTTTTAATTAACTAGTTATTCCTAGGTATATTTTAAATATTATTAATATTTAAGAGAAAACTAGTTATTTAATAATTATAAACTTTTCTTTAGAAATTAATAACCCGAACGAGTTAACTTTCTAATTAAATAGTATAATTAATAGATAACCGATAAACGTCTTCTTAGGGTTAATTAAAATATTAAATTTAACGAATAAAGAAAATATTATATATAGGTACTAAATATAATCCTCGAGGGTCTAAGAGAATATTATAACGTTATTAATATATACTCGGGCGAATATTTTATAAATACGTAGGATCTAGTTCATTTATCGTTATATATATATAAACGAGTTTTTGTAGTAAGAATACAGTGTTAACGAAACAAGATACGCAAGAATTATAGTATCAACGAAATAAAATAGTAGTTAAGATTTAGTCTTAGTGTATTATATATTATTTCTTCTATTTAGTAGTACGAATAAACTACTATCTTATACTAAGGTACTAGTTCTTATACTAAGGTATTAATAATTATAAAAGTTACCTTTATAAGTAAAGGCCTTACGTCTTTAAGGCCTCGAAATAAAAGTATAAATAAGAATAAACATTATAATCGTTAATATAATTTATTCTTTATTACCTCGACTTAAAACTATTATATATATACTATATTAATAGGAAGATAACGATATTTTTACTTAAAGTCGTCGAGACGGAGATTAACCGTTAGGCTATAAATACTAGATAAAGGAGTATCCGTAGTCTTTAATATATTTATTATAGTACCTAGCTAGGGTTCCTAGTTATCGGTAATTAAAATATCGGTAATAAGGTATTCGTTATAACCGATAGTAATTATAGTAGTTTACGTAGCCTTATTATCGGTAATAGCTTCGATAACAGCGCGATCGTTATAATTTAAAATAATCTGCGCGGTTATATCGAATTAATTATATAATTTATCGCTCTCTTTAATAAGTTTACCGCCTAGTACGATATCGGTAGTTATTTATTATTTAAATTTCTCTCGATTATATACTCGTTCTAAAGCCGGATATCTTTTAATTAACGAGTTTATATTTATATTAATATTAGCTAAAAGATTATTAACGAAATCTTTAATACCGTTAATATTTTTAACTCTTTAGATTAATTTTACCTATTTACTTCTAGCTAATTAATCTTTAGGTATTTCGATTTCTACGGAATCGAAAAAACCCCGTAGTAAATAATCGACCCTATATTAACCTAAGAGGCGGGTATAGTATTAAATAAAAATAGTATAAAAGACTTCTAGGATTAATAAAATATGGATTATTTTATTATTAATTTTAATAATAAGGCCTTTTAAGAAATCTACGTAGTTATATAAAATAGTATTATTATTTTCTAGGAGGTTATTTCTGGCTATTAACGCGTTTATATAGTTTTTAGATTTAGCGAATACTTTTTTAGCGATCTCGACTAGGGATTCCCCTTTAGTATTATTATTTAAATCCTCCGACGATATAGAAATATTCTTAATCTCCTCTTTTATTTTTAACGGCTTAGTTTATTTATTAGGTTTTATTTTCTTCGAGTATCTTATTCTTAAATTAATTATATTCGCTCCCGTAGTTTTAGGTAAAAAAACTTATTTTATTATACCCTTTTTATTTATAGTAGGGCTAGTATAATACGTATTATTTATTATAAAAAGTAGTTCTTCGACGTCCGTAGTAAGTTAAGCGCCTAGGTAAAGAGTAATACTTCCCGATTAATAATATATTAACTCCGTAATTTAATTCTTATTAATTTATAATAAAGTAGAACTATCTTTTATTAAAAACGATACGATCGTTAGCGATTTACTCGTTATTATAGAAATACCTACTATTATCTACGCTAAAGGGGCTTTTTTTATATTTAAATTAACTAAGGTTTTATCCCGCTTAATCTTCTCCGCTATATATTTTACTCTCTTTTATTTAGAGCTTTTAAATATAGTAGAAGAAGAAATAATTTATTTAAAAATATTAATTATAAGGAAAATCGAAGTCTAAGACGTAATTTAAAATATAGTTAAGAAATCTTCTTTACCGATTTCGACCTATTATTTTATGGCCGTAGGTACCGTAATTTTCTTATTTATTTACTTCTTCGAGGGCGTAGATAAAATAGCCGTAGTTTTCTACTTTAAAGAATTTACGGCTTTAGTTTCGGTAGCGACTTTTACCTTAAATATTTCCTTAATCTTATTTAATTCTTCTAGTTATATAATTAGGTCGCCGGATATTTATATAATTTTAATACGCTTCTTTTAACGTTCCTACGCCTCGATATTAAGTAATTTAATATTAACTAGCTAAAAATTATTATTATCGATTAATTTTACGAGGGAGGTTATCTTTAAAATCGACTTCTTCGGTAGGAATAATTTCGTTATTAATTCCTTTAAAGATTTCTTTAAAACCGAAAACTTTTTTTCTACTTCGGACTCGTTTTTATTACTCTCGTTATCTTTATTAGACTTTTTAGATATCGACTTCTCTTATATTAAAAACTTCTTCGAAGTCGTAAGCTTCGTTACCTTCGGGCCTTTTTTATTTAGTTTCTTTAACGGCGTCGAGAGCTTCTTTACTTTTATTATCTCGTCCGCCGAGAGATAATTATATCCTTTTACGAAGATATATCGGTTATATTTCCCCCTTTTTATTAAAACTAATTAATCTAGCTTCTATAATAAGTTCCCTTTATCCCCGTATAATTAAATATAATTAAAAATAATCGCGTATTTTATATAATTATTCTTTATTAATCGTATTATAACTAGCTACCCGTTATTTACCTATTTAAATTATAGATTATTTCTCGAGTTAAATATCTTTAACTAGTTCTTAAATCGCGTATTTAAGGAAATTTTATCGTATTAAATAACTAGCCCGGTTTATAATAAAGAAAGATATCTACCCGTTAATAACTAGGTATCTTTATCTTCCGTTATATTATATACGGGCTTATTATATAGTAAATTTTTAATTTCTTCGTTATCGACTCTATTATCGACTTCGTTCTTAATAACTTACTCGTCGTCTACTTTATCGCTCTATTTAAAAGTAGAAGCGCTAGATTTTTTATCTTTATTATTATTCGTTATTTTAATTAATTTAGTTTTAGTTATTTTCGCTACTTTCTTTATCTTTATTTTATTAATCTTTAGGGCTAGTTTCTTCGTAGCCTTTCCTAAACGTAATTTAGTTATATTATAATTAAAAACTTATTAGAACGAAGATATCGTATTATACTCGATAAAGACGAATAATATAAATAAATAATTAATTTTAGGATTAAAAGAGGAAAGATATATTAATATTATTTAGTATATAAGATACTATAGTTAAGTAATACGATAGTAGTAGTATTTATTAATCGTATCGAGCGAGAAAAAAAAACGATTTATTATTATTTAAATAAGTTAGAAATACCGTATTAACGTAGCGGGGCTATTAAGAAATTCGTTATTATTAAATAATAAAGTTATCGTCGCGTAATAAAGCGAAAATAAAATAAAAATTAATAAATAAATAGAGTAATATCGTCCCTTAAACTACCTATGTAATTTATAACGATTTTATATTATAGTCGCTAATTACGCCCTTTATATTTTTAAGATCTTAGTTATTATATTATATATTCTAATAGGGCCCCTAGCCCTTTTATTTAACTAGGTATTATATTATTAATTTCTTTCCTCGTTCTAAAAACTTCCTTATCCTTTTATCTAAAATATATTTTATTTTAAAGTAATTATTTATATCTTTATTATTATTATCGAGAATAGTAATCTACCCGACCTCTTAAGAACGGCTATATAGATCCCCTCCTAACGGAGTAGGTTTTAAGGCGGCGACCGAAATAACGGGGTAAATATTTATTATCGACGGTAACTCTAATTTATAAATTAAACCGTTTATTCGCTTTAAAATTTTAAACGGGCTAGCTCTTTAATTCGAAAGTTTATAATTCTTTAAACCCGGGATCCTATAACCTTTATATAATTTTAAAAAGGTTATATCCCCTTTTTATATTATTAAGGGTATATATTTATTATTATATCGAAATTTAGTATTAATCGTTATGAACGAAATCGCGTTAACGGCTTCCTTCCGGTTAACGGTTTTAGTATCGGTAAAATCTATTCTTTTTATTATATCTTAAACCGAAATTCTATTATTAAGCTTTATACCGTAAATAATCTTATTCGGTAAAAGCGTCGTTATTAAGTTTAAAGAATTATTTATAATAAATTATAAAGTAATTACGAATTTATTTTATAAACTATTAGGGTAGTATATTAAATAAAATTATAATATTATTTTTATAATCTAATTTATTCGTTCCGATTAGCCGTTAAATTAAGGGTAGTAGGTAGTAAAAACTATTAATTTAGTTTTTAATATTTTAAAAATTACCTTTTATAAGCTTAAAAGAAATTTAAGGTCTTTATTAAAAATAATCGCCTTTAGAATTCCTTAGTCGGTAAAGGCGAGAAGTAGCGCGTTTATTTATTCTTCGGCGTTAAATATATCTTTCCTTAAGACCGTAATAACTACTTTCGAGAATTTATAAATAATAATTATTAGATAATTATATCCGTTTATAAATATAAGGAGCGTTATAATAGAATCGATAATAACGTAATAATAGATCTTTAATTTTATTAGGATTAGTTTTAAAGTATTATATAATATATACCTCTTTATTTAATTAAGTTAATATTAAGGGTAGTATAAAATATAGCGTTTAAATCTTCGAGTTAAATACCGTATATAATAATTATCGGCGATATTCTCGTATATTTTATAAAATCCTATGTAATTTCGCTTATTATACGCGAGTTCGAAAATGTTCTATTCTATTAATTTCGGGATATATAGGCGTTCCTTATTAATATAGTTATCTTTATACTATATAAATAAGTCTCTAAGAAGGAAAGGAATATTAATATTAATTATATTAATTTCGTCCGTAAACCTTAGGGCTTCCTTCTTAAATCTATCTTTCTTATATATAAGGAAATTTATTACCCTTAATTATTTCTTATCTTTAGAATACGCCTTTTATAATTTAAGGCGGTATTTAAAAGATATTTTAATTAAGGTAAAATAAAAAGCGAAGACGTTATCTAAAATACCGGGACCTTTAACGTCGAGATATTCTTTTTTACCGAGGAGGCGAGATAATATATCTAGTACGATATTTTATTTTCCTAGATACTAACGAATATCGAGATCGTATTATAATATATATTAGGAAGTTTATATTAACCGTAGGTTCATCCTATTAAAAGAGGACGACGATAGTATTATTTATCGGGTAATATTAATAGTTACCGAGTAATTAATAAAGATAATAACTTTCTTTATCGGGATTTATATGAGTAGGTATAGGATTTTCTTTAATATCTAAATTAAGTCTATTACTTTTAATTCCGTAGGCTAGTAGCGCGACTCCGTAGGATTAAGTAGTTTAGATAAGAATAAAATTAATTATATATTAATATAGGGGAAATTATTACCCTAAGGATCTTTTTAAATATAGTATATTATCGCGTTAATTCCGTACGACTTTAATATATCGATATTAATATATAACTAATAAGCTAGATCCCGATAATATAAATAGATTTTAAAGGTAAATACCTTTTATAATAATTTAAAAAAAATTAATTCCTCTTTTATAAATACGAAGTAAGTTTTTTTAAAATAAATCTTTCGCGTATTCCCGCCCTACGACGGCGAGCCCTTTAAAAGCTAGGTTTTCTAGCGTTAAAATAATTTAATAATTTAAGCGAAGTATCTAATATTATTTCATAATTAATTTATTATTCCGATATATATTTCTAAAGCCTATAGTATATTTAGGAAACGAAGTTCCTTAATTATTATAATTCTTTCTTTAATAATAGTTAAATTTAATCTATCTACTTTCTAGCCTAAAAGTATAACGGAGGGGTAAATTAAAAAGGATTTTTTAAATTTAAACGAGATCTTAAGGCCTACGAATAAAGCGAAAATAATTATAAAATATTCGATATACTCGGAATAAGACCGTAAGAAAATTACGACGTTATCGACGTAGTATCTCGCGAATACTTTATACGGGCGAAGAAAAGTATTTATCTTATATTAAATATACGGAACTAACCCTTTTTATTTTATTATTATAACGTTATAGTACTCCGAACCACGGTAAGAAACTATTATAAATTTATAACGATTATCTCTTTTAATTAAGAAGAGATAGAATTATCTACTATAATTAATAATACTTATATAAGTATACTTTTATATTAACGAAATAATATCGCTTTAAAGCGGAAGAGGGTGGTTATTAAGAATAATAATTTTATTTAGACTACGAATATCGACTATAACTTTACCCTTCCGTATCGGCGTTCTCTCGGGGCCTTTATATACTATCCGCTATATAACGAAGATAGGGAAAGCGAATAGGGAAGGCTCGGTAAACTACGATATTTTCTTTTATTAATATATTTTATCGAATTTCTCGTCTACTAAAGTTTTTATATCGGGGCTTAATAAATAAATCTTATAACTAAGTTTCGTATTAAATAATTACTAGTCCGTAGTAAACGGAATCGATAATTACTCGGATTCGGGTAAATTAATTATATCTCCTATATTTTCCTAAATACGAGGGTATTACTTTATAATCTTTTTGATCGCGGTAATATCGGAGTCGTTATTATAAATTATAATTTTATTCGGTAGCTTCGTTTTTATAAAAGGATCGACCTTAAGCCTTAAGATTAACCTCGGATTATAAAGGTTAATAAAGCGTAATATAATTATATTATCCTTATAAATTTTCGCCGTAAGGGAATAATTATTTAAATTAATAAAGTACGCTTTTTCTACCTCGTATTCCATAATTAATCTTATTCGTTAGCGGCGAGGAATAATAAAAGGCGTATTCCCCTCGTTATAAATATTAATAAAGTTAATTATTAAGTCTATAAAGTAAATATAAACTCCTTTTATTTATAATTCGAATAAGAAATCTTAATCCGGTAATTATAATTTCCCTTTTAACGAGATTACTACCGCTAATATAATTCGTACTAGAACTATTTAGCGGCGCTCTAACCGTATAATATATCGGATCCTTATATTATCCCTAGTTATAGATTAAATAAAGATTATAATATCTTCGTAGCTACCTAAAATCATTTAATTATTAAGGAGGTCGATAACGGCTTTCTCTTAACCTAAGATATTTATACCGATAAGTATATTAACTTTAAGGTTATCGATAATATAAAAGTCTCTAATAATTTTAATTATTACTTTTACGTTATCTTTCGTTTTTCCGTTTATATAAAATATAATTAAAGTCTACTTTATAGTTAAATAATAGTTCGAGCCGATACCTTTTAAGGTAATAACTTTATTATAGGTCTATAATTAAATACCGGGGATTCGTTACGTAATAAATACTCTATCGATTATATTTATCGGATACCTAGTATTAAAATATTTTAATTCTCGAATAATATTTAGGGTAAGGCTTATTTAGCCGGTAAAATAATACTATATACGAAATATTATCCCGTTAATTAATAAAGGCGGAGTAATGAATTCGATTATTAATCTACCCTTTTATAGAGGGGAAGATTTAGGAGCTATCGACTTTAATATTATTATAATCTTTAGGATTAAGATCTTCGGAGTAATATTTAACTCGGTATTTTTAGATTTTATAAGGGTAGGACTAATTACTTTTTAAATATTAATCGAGTATATATATTTCCTTTCTTTTAGGTATATATATAAAAGATTATTCGATAAAAAGTTAAATTTATAGTTCTTATAAACGAGACGTTAACTTATTTTCCCCGTAGAAATATAATACGTAATTAAGACGAACCTAATATTAACGTCTTTATTAACGCTTTATTCTTCGTCTATAACACTCTCCTTAGTATTATAATAACTCTTATCGGCGTTTATATAATAATTATAATAATTTATCGGCGGAGCTTCGGGAGAGCCGAAATAATTATTAATAAATCTAAAAAAAGTACCGTAATCCGTATTCTCGTTATTAAAATCATTATATGGCTTATTAAAGTAAATAGGCTATATTTATACTTAATTACCGAAAATATTATACGGTCTCGGCGGGTAGTATAGGTATATCCTACGGTTTTTATAACTCTAGTTATTATAACTCTAGTTCCCGTAGCCCCGATTTTTAACGAATAAATTTTAATTAGGCTAAGCGTTTCCGGCGGTGATTATAAATAATTATTTTAATAGTAATAAAGCGTTTTTTAAAGATTCTTACAGGGGAGGCTTTTAAATTTATTATAATTATTATTACTACTATATCTAAGGTATAGCCTACCGATTTTAAAAATAAACTAGTTAATTATAAATATTAATATAAGGGAAAGAAGGTCTAGTTATCTATTAATATAAAAAAGAACGAGAATTATAAGGATTCGGTTTTATAATAAACGGTCTCTACCTTTAAAAGCCTTAAGATTAAAGACCTTAAAATATTTAAAAATCTTAAGATTAAAAAGATCGATACTACTACTAAGGCCGATAAAGTATTAAATTATAATACCTACTTTACCGCTATAACGACTATCTATCCTTAGGTAACTATTTATTCTTTTTTATATCGCGATCTTTTTCTCGCTTTTTAATTTCTTTTCGATAATTTTTATAACCTTCTTTATCCTTTTAAATTTAAATTTTATATTATATCTCCTTCCTACTCTTAAGCTATTCGATAAATTATTTAATCGAAGTATCGTTTATTAGAGGAGGGATAATAGTCTAGAAATTAATATCGAGGTAATTCCACGCCTATATAACCTATATATACTCTTCGATAATACCGGTTTAAACGGCGTATTTAGTTACGTTCTAGACGTAGATAAATAAGTTACTTCGTTCGGTTATATTCTTTAATATATATAATTAGCGACTAAACTCTTCTAGAGCTATAAATATTATAATCTTAAAATAATTTTATAATTTAGTAATTTAGCGCTATAAACTATTCGGTAGTTATATTATTATATCTTTCTTATCTTAGGAAAGGATTTTAAACTATTAATTTATAACGGTACTATAAAAGTAGTTATTTAAATTCCTCTTTATTATATCTTTACTTTTTATTATAACGAAATCTTAAACTTTATTATAGAAGGTATAGACCTCTTTAAATATTAACTCTTTAAGATTAGAAATAATATTACCGGCGCTTTATAACTCTAGGTAATTTAGATAAAAGAAACCTAATTCGCCGGTACGGAAATACCTAGCCTATTACTATATTTATTAAATATACCCGTCTTTATTAACTAGCCTTTACGGTTTAATAAGTCCCGGAGGCCCTTTAAAAACTTAACCCTAATTTTATAAAATAACTCTAATAGTATTTAATATAATAAATCGTATAGCTTAAATTATAGTATTATATAAATTTAAATCGATTTTTATTAACGGAGGCGGTATTCGTAGCTAGCCTACGGTTTCTTATTCCTACTAGGATTAAGAATTAAATAAAGTAAATTAATTTCCTTTAAGGTTATTAAAACCTCTTTAATTTTATTTTAAAGAGCTAGACTAGCCCCTATTATTATTAATTATATTATCGGTTTAATTAAAAAAAATCCTTCGTATAACGTCGTCCGTAGTAAAAATTAATTCTTATAAAAGGAATTAAAGTATTGATTTTTTTAGAGCTAGTTAAATTATTAATTTAACTAGACTAAATAATAAAGAAAAAGACGGAGCTAAAAGAGAATAAATAGGAGTAGTTAAAATCCGGTCCTTAACTCTTTTTTAAGAATAAGGTAGTTAAGGGTTTAGAATTTCTTCGTTTTTTTTTTTTTAATTATTAAAGTATACCGAATCGGTATAATACTTAACGCCTTTAACGAAAACCGTTAATATTTCCGCGATTAAAGGAGGGTATGTTTAGGAAATCGGAAATATAAAAGGGTTTTCTTTTACGAAACTTTTTTCTTCTTAAATATTAATAAAGGTAGAACGTCCTTTTCTTATAAATAACTCGTTATCTTTTAATACGTCTAATAAAGGATCGTACTAGTCGATAATAAAAAGAACTACTTCTTAAATTAATCTATTAATATTCTTACTATATTACTCGAAATACTTTTTCGAAAATATAAGTAATTAAACCGCTAGAGAGATAATAAATTTTAATAAAAATAGTTTCTTTACCTCCGCGTAGCTTATAGGTAGAGAAAATAAAATAAATTACGTATATTTATAAAGATCTTCTACCGGTATATAGTTCGAAAGTTTATTTATATAGTATTAATTTTTTAAACCTCGATTATATAAATTAAAAATAGCGAAGTAAAAGGTAAAAAGTAAGGGATTAAGAAGAAATTTTTAGGGTTCCTACCTTAACGCGGGGAAAACCTATCGATTTCGTTATAATTTTTAATAGGGTAAATACCGCTTCTCCGCTTTCGGGTAAATATAGGCTTTAAATTATAAGAAAAATAAACTCCGCTCTTAATTCTATAATTCCGGTGCGATTTAATTTTCCTAATAATTAATTATAGTTAGACCGAGATCCTTAAGAAAAGGTAAGAATTTTTTATATAAACGAAAATAGTAGTATATAGTATAGACGGCGGCGACGCTTTAATTTAATATAAATCGTTCTTTACGCCTACGGCCGAAATATAAAGCGCTCTTTATAACCGTAGTATAAATATTTCTTCGGGCTTATAAAGTATATTTATAAACTAATTTATATACCTATAAAAGCCTAGTATAATAACTCGATTATTAAAATTAAAGGTAGGCGTAACTAGAGTAAAGAAATACCGCTATTATACGTAATAATTAAGACGAAAACGAAGCGGCTCGCTTCGTTCGTCGTCGTAGAACGCTAACGGTTAAAGGGTTAGTACTAATATTATAGCTAGTAGTAGATATAAGGATAAATTATAGTTAGTTTATAGTCCCTTAGAATAATTCGACCTATATAAGAGAATAGTAGTGCGGATAATAATTATATCTTCGAGATATTAATAGAGGACTTAATATTTTATAGCTAGTACTTTAAGAGCTAGTAACCGGTCTCCTTCTATTTATAAATAGAATTCGATTACGCCGTTACTACTAAATAATAAAAATATAGTATTAACGAAATAAAATACGTAAGAATTACAATATCAACGAAATAAAATAGTGGTTAAGATTTAGTCTTAGTATATTATATATTACTTCTTCTATCTAGCGGTATAAATAAATTACTATCTTATACTAAGGTACTAGCTCTTATACTAAGGTACTAGTAATTATAATATTTTGAATCCTATTACTATAATATTGAAAGTCTCCTAGCCGCGGTATAATATAATAGTAAATTTATATTTATCCTTAGGGTATACTCGCTATTAATAGAAGAAATTAACCGCGTCGATAATAATAATTTAACGATAACCCTTAACGGCGCTAATTATATTATTCTATAAAAATAAGTAGTAAACGTCTACTATAACTATAGTATTTAAACTTCGAATATTAATAACGGTATAGCTCTTTTTAATACTATCTAATTTTATAATCTAAATAACGAAGACTAGGAAACTAAATAAAGTAGTTTATATCGTCTATTTAAATCGTCCCTAAATATATAGTTTATTAAAGATTTCGTTAATAATCTTCCGGCTCTCGTTATTTATAGGATAAATATATATTATTTTAAATATTTTATCTTCCTAGTCGGCGCGAAGTAATATATATATTTATTCGTTTTTTAGAATATTAATAAAGCCTCCTTCTATCTAGAGTATAAGGAATTTATTAATAATCTTTACTAACTCCGGTTATTTACTATAAATAATAATATTATTTAAGAGGATATTATTCTTTACCGAAGTAATTACCTCTATTAATAGAATAGAAAGCCGGGAATTAATTAGGTTCTTTATATCTTTACCCTCTAAAGACTATTTAAGAAATAATAAATTAATATTAATAATAACCGTATTATTAAAAGTATTTTTAATAAAAGTTTTTTTATACTTTTATAAAGGCCTTCGTATAACGAGCTCCCGAACGTCGTTATCGTTTATAATAATACTATAGTAATTATTAAATTAAACCTCGATTATTTAACCTAGCTTTATATTCCTAGGGATTTTAACGTATTTATCCGTCTTATTCTTTATAAGTACTAATTGTATTCTATCGTTAACGATTCCGGTAAAGAGGTATAGGTTAATATCTACTAGTTTAAAAAAGTAATCTTGTATTAATAAATCAAGTTTATAGACTTCGATAATTACTATAGTTTATAAAGGGATAACTTTTATTTTCGTAATATATACCGGTCGGTTCATATTTATACCTTTTAAATAGACGTCGATAGAGTACTCTATATCGTAGCTACCGATATAAACTATTTACTAAGATATTAATATATCTATCCCTTTAGGGGTTATAACGTTTATATTAATAAATATATTTATTTTAAGATTATCTATAATATAGACTTCCTTAGGGGCGGTTTCGGTTATTATTTTATTACCGCTCTTATTTTTCCCGGGGAAATATAAGGAGGTAACGATATATTTAGAAATAATATAACGATTAGTATTAATACCGGTAACTTAGAGTAGGGTTACTATACTACGGATTCTAATTTTTGGAAGGAAGTATATTATAAATTTATAATCGGCGATAATTACTTTATAGCTAGTATCTTTATAGTTTTTTTCTATTTTAATTCTAGAGTTTAAATTAACCCGAATACCGGTATACCGGTACTTCCTAAATATTTATCCTATTCCCGTATTTTTAGAAGAGTCGTAGTTTAATTTAATAATAAGTTTCTATTTTAGTAATTCGTTATTTATTTTAACTTAGTAATAGGTTTCTATATTCTCGTCTATTACTAAAGACTATTTACTTTTCTAAATAGTATTTATAACTAAATATCTAGGGTAAGAAGTTTTAATAGGGTTCCTACCTAAGCCTTAATTTCTAAAATATATATATAGTATATTTTTAGAAGAGAACGACTCTTTATAGATATAATACTCGATTTATTTAGGCGAATCAATAATAGTTATTTAATAACCGGTTATTTCGTTTTATTTATTATAGTAATTCTTTTACTATTAATCCTAGCTTTATTTATTAACGTAATTAATATTAGGCGTGGATTACTCTTCTATTTATTACTCTATAATATTATTTTCCTAAAAATAATCCTTTTATACCTCGGTTCTATGATAAATAGTTATATACCTAGAGGGTATTTACTATTACCCGAAATAATTAAAATTATAACTATTAATTATAAGCCCGCGGTTTTCTTAGCGTAGTTAAAAATTAGGACGATTCCTATTTCTAGGAGGGAAAGGTATATTCCTAGTATTATTATTAATAATTTATAGTTAAATAGGTAGTAGTTAAATTTAACGAAACTACTACTACGTTTAAGAGATATTTAATATATTCTAATAAACCGGATTAATAAATTGATAAGAAGTAGTTTAAAATAACTAGTTCTATTATAGCCGGAATTAGTTAGGTTATTAATAATTCTACTAGTTTTATCGTAAACCCTTTAGTTTAAGAGGCGGTAGAGGCCTAGTTATTTTATTACTTCGTATTATTCCTAGCTAGACTTCTTCCTTAATATTAAATAAATTAAAGAACTTATCTAGTAGGATATTAAATTTAGACGGATTAATAAAAGACTTAAAATTAGAGTTAATATAATCGTAGATTATAGATATTTATTAATATACGCTAGGAATATCGGCGGCCCTAGTTAAATTAAATATCTTATTTATATATTATTTAGGCGTTTTACTAGTATATACCTAAATGAATTTATATTTACTAAAACGAAATTTATATATAACTTCTAGTATTTTCATTTTAAATTATTTAATAAAATAACTTATTTATTTAGGGCTAGCGAAGGTACGTATTAATACCTTAATATTAATATTTAATTTATTCGAGAACTATTAAAAGATTACTCCTCTAAGATATAAAAATAAAAGTTTTTATATTTCCTCTTCGCCGTATTATTTAATTATATCGTTAACGCGATCCTTAAAGTCGAAAACGTTTTTATATATAGTATATTTTCTTAAAATAAATAGGTTATTCTTCTTATCGCCTTTAAAGTCGAAGAATTTAATCTTTTCGAACTTTAATTTATTCTAGGCGCTTACTCTAATATTAGTATTATTTTAACTAGTTAAGTTATTTACTCCTAATAAACTTTAAAGTTTTATTAAGTTTTTCTTTATCCTAATTACTAACTTAATAATAAAGGCCTAAATCTCTAGCGATTCTATAAATTATATTATTTATTCGGAATCTATAGTAGGCTACTCGGGCTCGGGAGGAGTTATAATTTCTTTATTTTTAAATTCGTCCTCTAAAGATTATTTTTCTTATAAGTATTAACGTAGCTCTTTAGTATCCCTTCGGAAGGTATTAATAAATAGTATTACGAATATTTTATTTATAACCTAGGGTAACTATATAGTAGGTTATTTAAATTTAATATATTTTAAAAGGTCGTCGTTAAATTACTTCGCTTTCTAGGCCCTTCTTAATAAATACTAAAGAGGTACTTTAATAGGAGGATAAAGAAATTATATAATTATCTAGATAACTACTCGTCTAATATTAAAAATAACTTTTATTTATTTTAGGATATATTTACTTAATAATAGGAATTCTTATAAATAGAAAATAAAATTAACTATAATAAAGTTTAACTAAACTTCTTCTAAGGTAATAACTAGGGTAATAATTAATAATAAATACTAAAAATAATAATACTAGGCGAATAATAAAAGTAGTATTAAAAAATTAGTATTCTAGTATTCTTTTTCTATAGCGGAAGCGTAAGAGATATAATTAATAATATATTTACTAGGCTAGATATTTACCTAATAAGTAATTTACTAAAATAAATAACTATATTAATAAAAGAGAAATAAATAAAGGAACGTTTTAAATACTTAATTTAATATTTACTATAGATACCCTAAATAAAAAGGGTATTAAATAGGTTATTTTAATAATTTAATAAAGAGTTTAGAAATACCTATTTAAGGTAATAGAGTATAGTACGGAAATACTAAATAAATATAACGTAGATAAGACTCGCTATCGATACGGAGTAAATTATTTTGAATATAGTAATTAATAGGGAGTATATTAGCCGTTTTAGGGGTTATTTTACTATTTATAACTAATATAATCGTTCTTACTAATATAGAAGAGGTATAGTTCTATATTAATATTACCGTTACTACTATTTAACAAGGGGTCAATATAATAGTAAATAGTATAAAAGATATTCATTATTCTATAGAGGATTTAACTCTAATATACTAGAATTTTAATTTTATTTTAATTCCGATAGAGCTAGCGGTAGAGCTTAACCCGCCGTTTTAATAGATATCTATAATAATACTCCTACTAAAGTCTACCCCGTGATACTCCTACTCTTATAAGGGAAGTATTTACTACTATATTTACTTCGTTATAATTAATCGCCGTTATTTTTTTTATTACTAGCTCTAGTACCGGAGCTAGTATTAATAATTTTACTTCTATTTTATTTAGGGTTATTAGAGGGAATAATCTTATAAATCGCTAGTTTATTATATTAGAGTAGTCGAACGCCCTAAATCTTAACGTTATTTTAATCTAGATTATTCTCGGCCGCTAAATATATAATAAATATAAATATTCGAATAAATATAAATACTACTAAGTTAATAAGAATAAAATATATTATATATTATTAAATAAAGATACTACGGTTTAATAAAGAGTTATTAAACTAGATATTTTAAAATAATTAAATAAAAAGGAATTACTAGCGAGAATAAAAAAAAGGTAAAAAGATAAAAAAAAACATAAAGAAAGAAATAAAAAACGAGAGTAAAAAAATAAACCTATATTATTTAGGTTAATACCGCCGCCGCTAATAAATTATATATATTTATTATTTATTTATATATATATACTTTCTTTTATTTAGCCGGTAACCCCCCCTTTAATAAATATTCGAATCTTTATATTAAAAATTAAAATATAGGTTAAAAGGGTTTTAAAAAGAGTAAAGAAATCTTTTTATCGCTAGCCCTCTCGTTTTATTATACGCGGTTTTATTATTTTACTTTATCGCGGTTATAGTAGTAACTTAATTAACGGCGATATAATTAAATTAATTAAATTAATTAAATTTAAATTATAATACCGCGATAAACCTAGCCTAAAGAATATAAAGAATAAATTATTAAATAAAGACTATACTATAAAAGACGTTTAGGGGTAGAAAGATAACGAGTTCGAATATAAATAAAAAAAGCTAGAGATTATACCTAGAATAAAATACTCGTTTACTCGTTTTACTAGTTAATTTAAATATAAAAAAAAGAAATTTTAAATAAAAAGTATTATTAATTTTAAATATCTCTTGAATATTTTTATAAAAGGCTCGCTAGTTTTAATTAACTATATTCTAGATATATTACTTAATACCGTAGTTAAGAGGCCTATATTAGTAACTAAAAACCATATTATCGACTTAATTAAATATAACGACGACGACGACTAGGGCTACGGAGCGGACGAGGATCTAAATAATTTATATACTTTTATTAATAATTAAGTTACCGAGGGATAAATAAATTAAAATTACCTATTTCTACGAGCTATTCATAGACTTATATATATAAACTATTTTCTTACTTTATATTATTATAGATATTATTATTCTTTTCTTCTTCCTCTTCCTAAATACTTATTTCACTTTTATAACTAATATTTAATTATTAGAAAATATTACTAGGATCTCTATAACTAGTTTATAATTTTATTATTAAATTTAAGAAATAATTAAATCGCCCCTCGTTTACGTATATTTAAATAAATTAGAGTACTATTTTATCTAGTTCTTTAAAACTAAAAATAATATCTTAATAAAATTATAATTAAGTAAATAAAAAGGGAGGTATTCGAGTAAAATACCGGTATTAATATATAGCCTAGCTAGAACTAGATTATAATAAATATTAGTATTATTATAGATTATTACTAAAAATACGTTATCGTCTTCGAAATAACCGTAGCGAGGGAGGATATTATATTCGATAAAATTATTAAATATCGCCGCCGTAATTAAATCTTAATAGATAATTTAGTCGAGGTAACTATTAATAATATATATAAATAAAAGACTTTACCTCCTACTCCTATATAAACTTTAGACGATTAATAGCGTAATATTAATAAAAGTCTAGTTATATTTCCTATCGCTTATTAAAATTAATTATATCGACGTTATATATAAGAACTCGGAATATATTAATATATTTATAAATAGTATTTTTATTTAGAAAGATTAATTAATTAATTTATTACCCTATTAACTTTACGAACTAAATAGTCCTTAAGACCTAATTATATTTACGAGTAATTTATACTAGATTTTCTTATTTTAATCTAGATAATAAAGATATTACTAGATAATATCTTTATTAATAATAATATTATACTCGTTTAATAAAAAGTAAATTATTTTATTTAAATAAACTATCGGCCGCTTAAAAAGATAATATAGAAATTTATATTTTAAAAATTTATTAATCTTCCTAGGCCGCCCCCCTAAATTTTTATTTAATATAAAAACAATACTATAAAGCCTTTATATCGTTATTATCTTTTATAATATATATAGGTTTATATTATAAAGGCCGGCGGCGATATTATCGATATTATATCCTAACTCGAATTCGTATTAAATAAAGGCGCGAATAAACTTTAGAATAATAACGACTATAACGGCGGTAAAGAGGGAGTAATAATAAAATATATCTATTATTGGTGGGGCTTTATAATATTTAAATAACTTTAAATTTAACTATTTAGGGTAGATCTATAGTATATTTACGTCTATATCTTATTCTACTCGACTTTAGTAGTTAGCCCACCAAAAATTTAGTGCGCGGGCCATCCGTTTAGCGTCGGCGTCAATGGTTCCGCAAAATTCTGTACCCACTCACCCAAACGAGGTGGAAAAACCTCGAGAAAATTCCTAGACTTAGGAGAGTGTCTAAAGTTAAGCCTTATCGTATCTTAAGTTCTGCTTACCATCATGTGGTGAGAAATGTATTATTAAAAGTCTGTGTTTTCTGGTGGTTTAGGCGTCGATCGTCTTTTTGCTTGACCGGAATTTTTGTTTTGCGTCCTTGGCTCCACGAACTCGATAAAGCCGCTTTCAATTTGTCAAGTCAACTACATCAAGGGCATCAAACCCTTTTCGAGTAAAGTATAGACAAGCTATGGGTGAGTTTTCGCCGTCAATGTGTACTATTTGACTCTACTGCCTACCCTGCGCCCTCGGTTAATGCTCCATGACCACCTTATTCTTTGGGAGGGTGCAGTGTTCCATTGCAGACCGAGAGTCTCCACTGTCGTGCCTCATCACGTAGCTTTTTCCTCTGGCCTGAAAGAGGGGTTTATCACACAGGTTCGTGTTTGTAACAATATCCATGGACCTACCCAGTCTGCAGGTTTGTCGGACTGGTTGGTATGAGCCATTCACAAGTCTTATCTCGGTACCTTCGACATCTCGGAAGCTTGTGTGTAAGCCCTAGCATGCAGCTAGAGGTACCAGGTTGAAGCTTCAATGCTTGTCTGAGCTGCTTATTTGGTGCTTTAGACCATGGCTGATATGGAATGGCCCATGCAACCGGCTCGGTTATTCTGTCAGTCTGCAAATGGCTATGGTTAGTCTAGAAGGCGGTGGCAGCTCGTTCTCTACGTTCTGACCTGATCAGGGTTACGGCGAAGCGGTGTTGCGTCACACAATGTATTGACCCAACCATTCTAGGCGGGGTGAATACCTTTTAAGCAGCCTGATGTCCTCCCTGTGTTCAAAGGCTTGTGCAACTCTGAATTTGAAATTTCTTCATTCTCTGTACTTACTTTCCCAGCCACCTTTTGCATGTGCATGCCAAGATGTTTTCTCGAAGATTTTATACAGCTCTTACAGTAGTTATCTTGGTGCTCGATGTCGTTTCTGCAGCAAGACGTCCTCATCCAGGGTCTGCGTCACACAGAAAGCAAGAGATGGCACTGGATACAGTGCGAGACGCTACTCATCAGAAGTTCCTGAGTCCACGTGCGGCGAATAGCACTTCTCGATTTCTCAACAATGCCACTGAAAGTCAGTATAACCCTTGTTTTCTGACGGGTATTCTGCTCACAGTCTATAGAATATGTCGTCGGCTCCTTGCCTGATGTCAAGTTTGACATTGGCGAGATGTACTCCGGACTGATGCCAATCAACTTGAACGACACTTCTCGAGCGCTCTTCTTCGTCTTCGAGCCGACCATTGGCGCACCGACAGATGATGTCACCATTTGGTTGAATGGTGGACCGTGGTGCAGTTCTTTAGACGGTTTCTTCCTGGAGAACGGACGATTCACTTGGCAGCCCGGGACATTTGCTCCTGTTGAGAACCCATGGTAGGTCTTCACCTTCTCGCATATTCATACTTGCTGAAGCACTCTAATTCCTGTGTGAATCTTACTAATATGTTGTGCTATGCTGAGGTGCCTGCCCCTAAGCGTTGCTTGGATAGCTAGCATTGGTCCAGGGTCGAACAACCGGTCGGCACAGGCTTCTCAATTGGTGAGATTACCGCTACTACCGAGGAGGAAATTGCCCAAGACTTCATCAATTTCTTCAAGAACTATGAGACCACGTTCGGAATCAAGAAATTCAATTTCTACGTCACTGGTGAAAGTTATGCTGGCCGCTACGTGCCGTACATCTCGGCTGCTATGCTGGACGAAAAGGACAAGACCTACTATGACCTGTCCGGTGGGTTGCTCCCGCTTCCGGCAGGAACTACTGTATTGATACTGACTCTCGTTCTCTTTGAAGGGGCATTAGTCTATGATGCTGTCATCGGCCAGTTCTTATACACCCAAGAAGAAGTCGTTGCCGTAGCTTATGTCATAGCTAATCAAAACATCCTCAACCTTAACGACACCTTCCTCGCCACCCTCGAAGGCCTCGACGAGTCATGTGGCTACGCTGCTTTGAGAGAGAAGTATCTCACCTTCCCTCCACCAGGCAATCATCCCTCCAATTACTTCAACTTCACAAGCGAAGCCAATTGCGATGTCTTCGACGAGATCGACAGCGCGGCTCTAGAAGTAAACCTCTGCTTCGACATCTACGAGATCAATCAGCAATGCCCCCTTCTCTAGAACGTTCTCAGCTTCCCAATCCAACTCGTCTACACCCCCGACGGTGCCGACACCTACTTCAACAGCAGCGACGTCAAAGCCGCCCTCCACGCCCCTCAATTCATCTCCTGGGCCGAATGCACCAACGGCGCGGTCTTTGTCGGCGGAGCCAAATCCGGCGCCTACTACACCGGCGGCCCCGAAAGCGCAGGTGGCCTCAGTGCCGACCCCATCCAGAAAGTCCTCCCCCAAGTCATCGAAGCTACCAACCGCGTCCTAGTCAGTAATGGAGATTTCGACATGATTTTCATCACAAACGGTACGCTTATGGCTATTCAGAATATGACCTGGGGCGGGCAATTGGGATTCCAGCCTGCTACGCCGATTGAGATTACGACGCCTGATCTAGCGTGGGAGGGTGTGTTTGCTACTAATGGGTACGTGGGAGTTGATGGACCGCAGGGTATCATGGGTGTGCAGCATTTTGAGCGCGGGTTGATGTGGGCGCAGTCTTTCTTGAGTGGACACATGCAACCTGAGTTCCAGCAGAGGGTGACTTATAGACATCTGCAGTGGCTGCTAGGGATGGTTGAAATGCTATGAGATAGGTACTCTTGAACGCAAACATGCTACCTAGAGGAAATCGCAACACCTAACGAATAGAAGTCTAACAAAAGTCTTACGCCTTGGACCGCAGGCCATACCTTTTCTCTTCGCGGCCCCCTATCGCGTCTCCATTTCCCTTCCAATCTAGCCCCTTCCGGAAGTTCACCCAAGGTCTCAACAATTCCCCTTAACTTCCACTTTCTCGCTCCTCCTCATACTCTCAAGCCACCCAACATCCCTATCCGGCCCCTTAATCCACCATATCCCCCATCTCCGCCAACTGACCAAAACCACCCCAGCGTATACTCCCCAGCCCTGAACCAACACTTCATCGAGCTCCGCAACCTCCCATCACCCACATAAATTCCCCCTCGCCGGCAAAGATCCGGACGTAAGCGCAACAGCCGCCTGCTTGAGACCCACACTCCTTGACGTACCACGCCCCAACCGCGAGAGTTTTCTTATAGAGTGTACATGATAAGGTCCATATCTCCAAGAATCCAGACGTGTCGCCGTGCCCGATTTAGTGGAAGCGGAATGTGCCTGAGTATAGCGCGCTGGTAGAGATGCGGATGTGGTTGAGGGAGTGTTTGTTGCGTTGTAGGGCGGGTGTTTGGTGAGCTTTTTGTCTGTGAGGGTGGTGAGATGATGGTAGGTGGAGGAGGTGGGCGGAGCGTTGGTTAGGGGGAGGATTGAAGGGGGATGGGGGATGAGATGGGGGATGAGATGGAGGGGTGGAGGAGTTGGTGGATGATTTTGTGGGAAAGATGGGAGGATGTGGAGGGGGGCTTTTAGAAGGGTGTTTATGAAATAATGGGACTTGTTCACTGGAGATCGATGAGCCGGAGGAAACTTACGGTTGGGAATGCCGGCCTTTTGGGGGGGTTGGGGGGGGGGCGAGTATTCGTATTCTTTGATCGTAATGTTCTATCACGAGCTTGACGCATACCGTCGCGTTTTGTGGCCGTTTTACTTCAAACAACATCTTCACGAACTATAATTTCGAACCTCTACCTTCTTGTACTCTACTATATTCTCCCCGAAACAATCCCGGGAATAATCTCTTCCAATCGCACCGAACTATCTTCTCCTTCCCTTCCCATCCACACGAAGTCAACGAGCAGAACATAAATCATTCACTCAATCACGAAATCCAAAAATCGTGAACAGCATCCCTAATCTTCCATATCAAATCCCCACATCCAACTCTCTCAAGTATGCTATACAATCCGAAGCCGCCGCTGTCCATATACTACGAGTCAGCTTTTTCATCTTTTTGTTAAAGAGTGGAAAGCGTGGTACAGGTCCCTTTTTGCCGTCAGTGTAGTTGCGTGAGCGGCGTAGGGAATCAGTTTCACAGCCAGCACTGACTGCGTTGTACATACCTTCCAAAAAGATTTGTTTGTTGGAGGGGTATGTGACAAGTACGTCTGGTGTTAACCAATTATTCTTTCAAACAATATCAGCCTTCCCTCGCAGTGACAACCCATTTTAGTACTAAATTTTGTACTTATCGAGCGCAAAGTACACTCTGAAGCAGCGGCTTGCAATACAATACATTTTGAAAGCTGGTTTTGCACGTGCTTGGCTCAAAGTACACTCTGAAGCAGCGGCCCTGTTGTGTTCATATGAATAACGTGTATTAGACAATGCCAATTCGTTGCGATCTGTCATACTCCTGAGCAAAGCTAGCTCATATCTATGCAGCTTAGCAAATAGCTTGAGTCTCCAAGCAGGTAGACTATCAGTATAATTCAATACCATCAGCAAAGCTAGCTCATATCTATGTAGCTTAGCAAATAGCTCGACTCTCCGAAGCAGGTAGACAGACCATCGGTGAAAGTTTCATAGCTCGTAGCTCGATAGATATGAGCGTGCTAGAAAACAATGACAAGATCGCTCATGGAATGAAAAGCGAGCTGCCTATCGAACAACATTTTCCACACCCTCCTCCGCCGTCAGATAAGCCCCAGCTTCCTCGCGTCTAGTCGTCTGGCCCCTGTAATACTTCTTGCCTCTCACTAACCAATCCACCGCAATGATGATCACCACAACGGCATAAACGGCCGAGACGTAGTTCATATCTAGGCAGAACGTCAGCTCCTAATCCGCCCCGTTTTTCTGATCATCTGAAGGAATTGTGGGAGTGATGGCTTGAGTGACTTACTTCCAGCAGCTACGGGCCTCACAGGTGGAAAAGAGTACATGATCAGGGTGAAGCAGGTCCATACCAACAGCACGATATTGCTGAACAGGCCGAAGCCGCCTAGCCAAAACGGTCCATGCCGGATATTGTTGCGGCCTTTGATCAGTAGACAGATCACTGGAATGGCGTAGCTGATGTAGAGCAGGACGATGCAAGCCGTGACCATGCTGTTGAAAGCCGTGTAGCTCCCCAGGTAGAGGAGTCCGAGGATCCCAACAATCACACAACTGACAAAATGCGCCCTCAGCGGCACATCGACCTTCTTATCGACATGGCTCAAGAACTTGGAGGCAGGCAGGCCCCCATCCCTCGCAAAGCTCCAGCACAATCTCGACTGCCACGTATGGCTAGCGACCAAACACCAAATCCCCGTCGCAATAAACAATGCCTCCAGCACAATCGCTCCAGCCGTCGACCCCAGCGCCTGATCGAATAGCGCCAGCAATGGTACTCCGGTCACGGTGGTTTGGAGGTCGGAGAGGCTGTTCATGCTGAAGAACAGCGCGATGCTGTAGAACCATGATGTGATGAAGCCGATTGCGACGGTGCCCATGATGGCGATGGGTACCTGACGTTCGGGCCGGTGGACTTCTTCTGCGAGGTGGGTTGCGCAGTCGAGGCAGGCGAAGGCGTAGTTGGTGTTTATTAGGCCGACTATGAAAGCTGGAAGTTTGTTAGCCAAAGTCCTGGGCACAGAAGAGCTAGCCTTCGAAGCATTGGGGAGAGAACAAGAAGTGAGAAGGTGCAAGACTGCAATTTTCATGTAGAGGATCGATGCGAAGATACTTGAATTTGTGAGAACCCATATTTCTGAAGCAAATTTGTTGATCGCTCTGTAAATGTAGCAAGCGAACAGGCGTTTAAGCTATCACGAAACACAGAAAGCAGAGGAGTTCCGGAAGAGAAAGAAACCAAAAATCTCAACATACCGATACCGTTCTGATTCCACCCCGTCGCGTTGACAAAGTTGGCAAAGACGAATCTGGCGTCCTGATGTGGAGAGGCTTTTGCAGGTACCGTCACCATGATCACAAAGAATGAAATCAGGCTGGTGAAGAGTGAAACCTGAGCTATCACTGGCAGCCAGCGAGCGTAGCAGTTCCAGCCAAAGGCGAAGGCGTTGATGACGATGTAGCCGACGTAAACGTGCCAGGGTTTGATGACACTATCAAAATCAGCATTGATGGCTTTGCCGCTTTCTTCTTCATTGAGAACAATATGGCGGGAGTGGACATAGTGGAACATACAAGTCAGGATGAGATAGCTGCCAACATCCCTAGATGAGTCAGAAGTCAGCGTTGTGCTTTCCGCTGATGGATCGCGAGTCCAGGGACGAGAATACGAAGGAGGCCCTCGTTCGCCATTTCTCCTGGAACAAGATGGACGAAGCAATAAAGGGGGGAAAGAAGATTAGCCAATGGAAGACCAACCACAGCCGCAGCACTCGTCCCCAACGCCACACTCGCACTCGTAAACAGACTCCCCGCCCACGCAAACCACCCCGTCAAATAACTACTCCCCCTCGCCCACCGCCTCGGTGCCAGTTCGCTCGCCCAGTAGTACTGACCACCAGCATTTGGCAACGCGCTCGCCAACTCGCTCAGCGAAATGCCTACGCAGCTACACCGTTTTGATGTCAGCTTTGCTCGTATAGACGAGCTTCTGGGCAGCAAGAAATATATTGGGAGCACGTTCCGAACCCCCCAAGAATTTCCTGCCACTCGGAAAAGCGTATGGGATGTATGTATCATGAATTGTGAGTGAGGTACGAGTACATACGTGCTAAGCAGGGCAAAAAATATCAAACCATAGACAATCTGCACCGGGCCCCCACTATTAATCCCCGTGATCAACGCAGCGGAAATTCCCCACCACGAATTGGTCAACGAGAATCCGACGCCCAGGAGGGAGAACCAGGTGTAGTTGCGCTTGAGGGTTGGGGTGTAGCCCATTTGCGCCAAGGCTAAGGCGTCGGTGTCGAGGGCTTTCATGGCGGAGGGGTCGTCGGAGGGGGTGTGGGAGTTGGTGATGTTGTTTTTTTCGGACATGGTGGTGGTGGTATGGATGGGGTTGATGGATTGTGGTGTGAGATGGAAGGGTGAGGGTGAGGGTGATGGAGGGAGAGTTGGTTGAAGATGTTGGTGTGCCCAGAGCGGAATTTGGAGCCGGTTACATAATGATTTGATCGAGAGAGAGATGGAGGCGATTTCTGCCCGGGTCAAAACAAAGATGGGTTAAAGTGAAGTTGTACAAGTACAACAGGCACTTGGCGCTACTAGAGCTTTATTTATTTGAAATTATCATCCCATTTCCTTGGAATACAAAATCAGTATTACTGCAGATAGGTAAGAATTACAAGAATTAAAAGACAGGCGATGTAAACGGAAGCAGCGACGACCTGCCCTCAAGTGACAGGACCCCCGGCTACCTTATATAGCCAAGACCAATCCGGGCGCGACGTCCTGCCCCCCAATCCCGCCCAATTCAGCATTCTCTATGATCCTACCGCTATCATGATTCCACATCATCTCTCATGATCGATATCCAATAAATGCGATTGCGGGAGTTGCAGGATGGTCTCGACTCCGAGTCTCGACTCCCAATGTTTGCTTATTCAAGATAGTACGAGAGGGCAAAGACTGAGGTGGGGTAAGCGATCCTGCGCTGCAAGCCCGCTTAGCTTCATGATTGGACAAGGGGAAGCGAATCGTGCGCAAAAGAAGTCTGGCATGCATATAAAATTTCCGGGTGTCTGCCTTTGTGAGCCAGATGTGGTAAAGAGTGAAAGGGGAAGTTCCCCCTCTATCAGGCGTACGACGAGAGGAGATTGTGAGATAGAGGGACAGAGGGTAGGGCTGGGATGATAGTGGCGATCTTGATAAGACATCCTTGTCGCGAGGTGACCAATGAGGCCTCGCTGTTGAAAGGCTTCCACAGTTGACACATCAAGAGTCAAAGGAGTCGTGCGAGGAAGAGCGAACGGCGCAGGGAATAGAGTGAACCTATGGATATTGTCAGCTATTCCGAAGTCACGGCACTTGTGCAGCTGGGAGTATCCAATGATTAGATTCGGTAGATCAATGAAATGCATGATGATGGTCTATCTTATCCCTTCCACCGGCAGAGGGTTCGTTTTCCTTGGCACGGAACATCACTTCTTGAGGCCCCAGAACAAACCAGCTAGAGCGCGACAGCACGGGGATCAAGTCCTTAATTTTCGCGATTGCTTTTGTCAATTCGAGCCTGAAGTACCATACACTGAAGTTTCCAAGAAATTCGTCTAGTGCGCATTGACTTATACTGTATACAGCCCGTCGCACATGAGGGCATTCTGCCAAGCAAAACGAACCCTCTTTCTGCCGGTGGAAGGGATAAGACATCCCCCAAATCCGTACTAGGGAAGCCTTGAAAGCGCCTCTGTGGAGCCACCGATTGTTCTCTTTTAGAACATGCCTAGGTATATCATCATGTAGCCCAACCCGATCCCGTCTATGGTCATTACGCGTATGCAAAATAACATCATCGAGCGATGGCGGCAATCTAAGCCTCATCATCTGTATCCGCGGGATGGGGCGTGCCTTTGGGCGAGTTGAGCCTAGAACAACGTTAGCAACACTCATACATTAATGGTGCGGAAATTTTGAACGTACCACTCAATATGCCTCAACCGCCTCCTAACCTCCCTATCCTTCATCTGCGCCCTCGTCAACTTCTTCGTCTTCTTCTTGACCTTGAACTTCATATCGCCCCCATCCTCTGCTCCCGAGTTGACCGCAGACGCCTGGGCACTACTGACAGCACTGCTCATGTTACTGCTCGCGGCACTGCTCCCGGGCCTGCTGTCCTCAAATCTGTCCATGGAGACTGCAAGATGGCCTTTGTGTGTGACACGGCCGTCTGCAACGTGCCATTGTTCTGGGCACAGAGCACCGACGAACTCTTCGTTGTGAGAGATCATGATCACACCACCTTTGTACTCGCGTATGGCGACAGCTAGACCACCAAGGGAGTCACGGTCGAGGTAATTGGTAGGCTCGTCCAAGACAAGCAAATGGGGATTGTTCCACATAGCGCCCGCAAGCACAACCTTGACTTTCTGACCACCAGAGAGACCAGAGATCTCGTTGTGATTGGCAGTCTCCGGGTCAAGACCAATATCTTCGAAGTGCTTGGAGATGACTTTTGGCTCGAGCTGACGGAAGCCGAGACCTTCGCGAGAAGCTTCGTGGTCGTCAAACTCTTGGACGAGCTTGTCGAAGCCCAAATCGAGCAGTGTCTCGCGAGATACTTGTGTATTGTGCTTCGGTAGCATGCCAATCCATTTCACTTCGTATTGAAAGGTCTTCTTGTACTTCTGCCTTCCCATCAGGTTCTCAATTCGTCGCTGACCCATACCGGGCAGCTCTACGAGCTTTTCCATCTGCGCCTTATCTTCCGGAGTGAGCACACGAGTCTGCTTCATCAGCACTTCGCGGTCATCGCCATTGGCATATCGCCACTGCAGATACTGATTAGGCGTCTTCTCCATGTGCATTTCCACGTGCTCTAGGGCGTGCTGCTTGATGTAGCCGATACGCAGATTCGGATGCTTCTCGACTCTTCCAGTCTGAGGGACCGTCTCGCCGGTCAGAAGTTTGATCAGTGTAGACTTACCGGCACCGTTGGCACCGATAATGGCGGTTCGAGAGGATAGAGTAAGAGCGCAGGTGACGTCTGTTAAGGAGGGTTTCGTGCCTCCGGGGTATGTGTATGTGCAATTTTGCATGCGAATGATGGCTCTGGTTGATGATTTGACACCAGTGAGAATACCTGGATTGGGGAACTTGAACGAAACCTGAGAGGCCGAGAGGGTGTAGTAGCTTTTGGCCTCAGGCTTCTGTCGCACAAAGGCCGCAAGGTTGCCCTGATAGCATACAAGCTTCTTTGTCTCGTAGTGGTAGATGTCTGTGCAGACATTGTCGAGGAAACCAGAGTCGTGGGACACGATCAAGCTGGTGATCTCGCTATGGCTCTTCAGATACTCCTCCAGCCATTTCACGTTGCCAACATCCAAATGATTGGTGGGTTCGTCCAGTAGCAGCACATCCGCACCCATAAGCATGGCTCTGGCTAGAGCGAGCTTCATCTTCCAACCACCCGACAGGGACCCTACTTTCTCAGATTGTCGCCCGTTGGGACCTGCTGTGAAGCCCACTTCGCTCAAAACCTCTGAGATACGCTCTTTGCCAGAAGCAGCCAGTTCGGGATCCTTCGAGACGAATTCAAGGATACTCAGATCAGCGTCTTCGCCTTGATTGTGCTCGACGAAGCAAGTCTTGAGCTGGTCCTTGCTTGGGAAGCCTTCTAGCTTGCCCTCTGCAATGCTGCGCATGAGTGTGGATTTCCCAGCTCCATTTCGCCCACATAGTCCGTAGCGGTGGCCTTTGTGTAGTGTGATGTTTGTATGCGAGAGCAACAGCATACCTCCGTATGCAAGAGAGAAGTCTGTATTGACGATCTCGACTTCGCCTGTGTCCGCCTTGATAGGTTGTCCGAATTTCCTGTGGTCTTCGTCCACGAAGTGCTTCTCCAAAGCATGAGCCACCGCGTCTGCCTCGCCTGGCTTCAGCAATAGTTGAAGGTAGCGGGCAGTGCAATGGCTAATCCGGGACACTTCTCGGAGATTGACGTCGTCCTTGACCATCTCTGAAATGTAGCCTTTCGCGAGTGTGAACAGCTCGGCATCGCCCGGTTCTCCTACTATTCCTCCATGTAGCTTTACCTCTTTCTCCAAAACCTTGAGGACATCTTCGGCCGCGGTAGGAGCAATTTGCCCAGAGAGTACATTGCCATCATCGTCCTTCATAGCCTTTCGGATAACAGCGAGACATCTGGTCGCAAGTTCTCGAACTTCAGGCAGAGACGCCCTGTCTCTGACACCTTGGACACCAGGTCTAAGCTTTGGAAGGAAAGTCCTCGCTTCAATGGGATCATGCACTAGCTTTGTAAGATTCTCCACTACCACCGTCGTTTGTCGTAGGACTTCTTGGGAGGTAGTAGGGGTGTTCAAGGAACGCTCTAGTAGGGGCGTGAGAAGGGCGAGGACAGGAGATGTGACAATAGCGACGAAGGTAGTCTGTGAAAGTGCGTGAATGGCCTTTTGCAGGGTCTCGGTAGAAGGCTTCTCCATGGTCTTGATGAGGAGAGGTATTCGAGGTGCTACATCGTCGTTGGAGAGGAGGGTCGTAAGAGAGGTCATGGTCTTCAAAGCTTGCTTTCCAACCTCTGCTTTCAGATCGTGCATGCCAGCTTCAACGATTGGAATGAGTCCTGCCAATTTCTTACCCATGCTCTCTCTCAGCAGATCTTTCATCTTCTCCTCCTCTTTACTCCCCATACCCATCTTCGCCTTATCTGCCATCCTTCCCAGCAATTCGTATGCACCCACAGTACCCTGCCACTTTCCTGACCTCTTGCCTAAATACTGCGCCAGCAGGGGGATCAATCCCGCAAGCTGCGCTTCAGGGGAAAGGTTTTGGAACAGCGCGTCAAGGGCATATTGTGCCGCATCTCTCACGACAGCTCCTTTGTCTGCTAGGGCATCCAGCACGGGCGTCACAACGCCTCCATCTTGTAGTAGAAACACGACCTCAGTAATTGGCTGTGCAGGAGTTAACTTCTCGAACAGCGCGCCTAGTAGGTTCATAGCGCTCTCTCTCCTGCTTCCATCTTTCTTGTCTGCGGCAGCTTTCCTGCATTCAGTGAGTATGCCATATGCATGTAGGCCGCGGAAGCCGACCGAGTTCTGTAGGAGGTTTGTGAGGCCGTATGCGGCGTCGAGAGATTCTTGGGAGGTTTTGGCGGTAAATATTGTAATCAGGATGGAGGAGACTTCGTCGTGCGTTGGAGGGACAGTGGAAGAGGATTTGGCGATCATGATGGGAGACATGGTGGGTGGGGTGACCGGGTGTGGCATTCTCTATAGTCTTTTCTGTTGTGGTTTCGGTGCGCGAAATGTAAGGCAATGCTGAAGTGGTGGAACAGAGGCTTTCAGGCTGAGTGGTGCTCAGCTTTGCAGGGCCGGGTGTCAAATCAATTTCAATGGTGGAGTGGAGACTTGTATTATTGCCCAAGGAGAGGGTGGACCAGCAGCCCTCGAGAAATGAAAGTGGGCGACTCTGTTGAATTCTTCCCAGAGAAAATGTCGAGAAAATTTCAGGTCTGGCCTTTTGGGTGCATCATTGTGCACAGTCAGCAGCCATGCCAAGCCGCTATCCGGCCGATATATTCTCCTAGCTGCAGCCAGTCAAGACAGCAGTGCACTCCATTGAGACGTAGAGAATTGTAATTATGCAAGTTGTAACAAGCTTCGCAAAAAGATGATCACGTATCCTGGAGAGGTAGGAAGCTGATCCTCTAATCAACATTCTCCAGACGCAGGCTTATGTCCCCCAAAATTCTTTCCATATCCCTTCTCCTATGTGGAAAAGCCACCTCGTTCCAAGTCAGTCTTCCCACATCTCGCCTAGCTCTATCTCCCATTCCCCAATCGCCCTCTTGACCCATTGAGTGCTGCAAGTGGTCAAGATTTGCGTTCCCTGTCGCCAAGCAGCAGCCTGAACAGCATCTCCTATAGCCTCAGATTCTGCCAACCTCTTCAGTACCATTGTCTGTACTCTCACCACTCCACCACGCTCTCTTCCCTTCTGCGTGAAAGCTAGTTGAACTTTAGCCTATTAGATGGCGGTATAGTAGAGATAGCTTACCAGCTTTTGTGCCATCTCTGGCCGGAAAGGAGGGTCGCTGTGGATCTTTGCAGATTGCCATGCAGCAAATGTTGCATAGCCAAGGTGTCTCTGGTAAGAATGAGCACTTATCAACTCGTCAAGAGCGTTGAGCTCACCATCCTGACTTGGAGCGTTGGGGTATCGTGCCAAACAGCTGCCGTGGAATCGCTTGTATAGGCAGTCCACGTTGTCGCACTCCACGTCTAACATGCCATCATCTGGACGCCTGCAAATGCAAAAGATTGGCTCCGACTCTTCCGCCTCTTGCTCGAGTGTAGAGTCCGAGGTGGGTTTAGCGACGGCTCGTGGCTTAGGCGGGGCCTGTCAAGCACGTCCGCAAGGCCTGGGGTGGTTATGGAAGCTCTACTAGCAACCACTGGGATAGCACGGGAGCCCGCAGTTGCTGTCTGTTGATGTTTAGCGAGCGAGGACAAGATGAGGTTTTTGGGTCCACTTGCGGTCACCAGTCGGTGTTCATTGCATGCTGAAACCACATGATAGGCTTGTATAGCCTCTGGGGAGATTGTATCGCCCGCTACCCTGCTTATTTGCGACCAGACAACCATGTTTGGATGGTAGGAAGAGTTTTGTTGTGATAGTTTCTATCCAATGTGTTGGTAGGCTAAGCGGATTTCTGACATACACAACTTTAGGCTAGTCTTTTTGATCACCTTGTTAACCGGGCGGGCATGCATTTTGTATTGTTCTCTATCCCGGAACGTGCAATATATTTCTCTATTGGACCGTGCAGATTACAACTCTCCATTTTCTCTGGTAAGATAAATCAAGTTATCAAAGGTATTGTCGAAGGACTTGATGAGCCCAGTACAGTGTATGGCCAAGACCACCACTGCGTTCTGATTCTTTACCCACGCAAGGGTAATAGTAATGGTATTTGGCACAACATTCAATCGGTCCTTTGGGTGCGATATAATAGGAATATTGACAAACGTCGCAGAGGGAGATAATAGAAAGACTCCCCACTGTAAGGATGCCGAGGAAATACTTTCGAAGACAAGCTTTTTGTATGCTCAACCTGATGAGTTGAGAGACAGGAAGCATCGGTTATTTTTAGATCTCTGATAACAAAATAGGTAGTTTATGCAGAGAAGCGTAAGGCTTCATATCCTCAGCTCCATATACCAAGCAGCCTTGTCTTTCTATACTATCTATGGACAGTGAAGCCTATGTAATATATATTGGCAACGTAGTTTAGAAATGCTGAGAATGACATTGGAATATGGATCTATCCTCGATTGCTTAAGAGCCCGGCGAAAGTTATGTCGCAATTAATATATATCTCACACTCAAAGGAGCTACCCTAGAGAACAAGCACATGATGATCTTATCTGCGCCTCCACGTCACCGTTCACTCCAGAACCATGCAGCCGCTATGAGCATTCTTTCTCCAGAAATGGAAGAATCTTGGCACGTAGCCTTGTTGAGATGATGTTCAGCTATTCTGTGCTTGAACAGCCCGTTGCTGTTATTTTCTACAGCTCCGCTTAATTGAAAAGAATATTCACACATTCCCAGCTCAAGGGAAGTTGCATGAGTCCCAGTTTTCACTCTCCAAAATAATTGAGATGTGACTTTACTACGGTGTCCAATCCACTTCAATATGGCATAAATCAATGAAGTGGAAATGACGGACTCTAGGTATAATTTGCGTTGCAACTGAAGTCAAGACTATTGTGTGTACTAGTAGGTTTCGTGACTCTCGATTCTTTGCATAAGTACACGGTCGTGTTCCGACCTCCTAAGGTCGTCAGCTTTTCATTCATGGCTGTTCGACACACACGGACTTACTAATAAATAGTTTGCACAACCCAAAGCATTGCAAAGCATTACCACCGCCACTACCGACCAATCGAACGCTACTCAGATGCACGTTTCAGCCTCATCCCATACCTCAAAATTGCCCCTCGGTATTTCCTTCCCCCATACTTTTACTCCCACTACTTCCACTCTGAATAGCGCCCAGGATGCCATCCACATACTGGGCCCCACTCCACTTCTGATGTGTCAGAACATCCACGCCTAAGTCTTTCTCTCTCCGCTGGACATGCTTCACGTAAGCCAGCATGCCATCAGTCTTGAAATCCCTGCTTAGCTCAGCGGTGATGGTGGCAGTAGAATGCAGACCAGCGAGCGAAATCAGCTGAAGCACGAAACCATGCTTGGCGAGATCCCAGATGAACGATTTAAGGGACTCTTCGTTAAAGCCTTGGCCCATCCAATTGAATGAGGGACTGAGGTTGTACACAAGCTGCTTTCCCGGATGCGCCGTTCGAATTTCACCAGCGAACTTCGCTCCCTTCTCAACATTGGGGTCAGCGGTCTCGAGCCACAGCAAATCAGCGTAGGGAGCAAACTCGATGGCGCGCTTCGTGGCTGCGGCCATCCCACCGCGGTAGTGGTAGAAGCCCTCGCGGGTGCGCGGGATGTCCCACGAAAAGAAGACGGGGGTTTTGGTATATTGGCCGGCGAGGCTGCGGCGGCGGGAGAGAGGGAGGTTACGGTCAGCGGTGACGGCGGTTTCGTAGGCCTCGATGTGGATTTGGTTTTTACCCGAGGCTTTCATGTGTGCTATAGCAGCTATGAAGAGCAGCAGTCATCAGCAATACTTTCTGGATCGTCTTGAGAAACCATTGGAAGCCGAACCTTCATCAAAAGTCATGAGCTTGTGCTCCTTAACCCACTTTGCCTCGTACATATCAATCTCTTCCCCTGTCGCTCCTTCCAGCTCCATGGCTTGTAGCGTCTCAGATATTGGTTCTGATTCCTCACTTACCCCAAGAATGTATTCATGATCCCTCACATCCACAGCACTACTCAACAGCTTCCCTGATTCGGAGTCGGTCCGCGCAATGATCAGGTTCTCGCAGCCCATGAGATCCCACTGGAACCGCGTAGCTACTAGACGATTGATGTGTTCTCCGACGGGCACAAGAACCTTGCCAGCGAGATGACCGCACTTCTTGCCGCCGTGGAGTTGGTCTTCAAAATGCACTGCCGCAGCGCCATTCTCGGCGAAGAGTTTGGCGAGCTTCATTACTGCTGTGAGACCACCATGTCTATCCATACGTTAGCCATTGCCCGGCTTTTCCGTTCCTGCCGAGCTCACCCAGTGTCTCCGTCCGCGACAATAGGCCGCATGTAGTCAATGTACGGTGTCTTCTCCCGGGTGTCCTTGCTCAACTTCCTTCTTGCATCCCAGTGCTTTCGGTCATGCATTTGCTGCGCTTTGAACAGTCTTTGCACCTGATTGGGTACGGTATTGTATGGATAGTCGCCAAAATCTGGAGAGACTTCGTTGGTCGTCGTGAGTACGGAAGAGCAGGCCCAGCCGGAAATGTAGAGCACTTCCTGGTTCGCAGCTTGTTGGGTCATCTGTATAGGATCGATAGCTCCCACTGATCAAGTCAATGTGGGCCGCATCTTCTTCTCAGCCTGGCGCAGCTCACTGGTATGTACCGGCTCTCCAGCTGCGGCTCTTTCTTTGAACAAGTTGAACAGCTTCCTCGCCATTAATGAGCTCGGATATGTCTGCTGCAGCGCCCCTCTCTTGCCCACGACGTCTTCTGCTGAGTATGGTCTCCTGATGCCTTCGTATCGCGCCGAAGCCCACCAATTCTGCACATCTTCTATTTGCTGCCAGTGGAGGTTATCTTCTGCGGGGCCTGCTTTCTCGGATGTTGAGAGCAATTGGTATGAATCCGTGGGAAGACGAGTTGAGAGTGAGGGCTCGACTTGTAGGAGGGACGTAGCCATTGTTCTCGTAGCGAAGGCGGGTCGTATGTAGAGGCTTGGGACCAAGCGTAGGCATTTATGCCGTGGAAGACGCATAGCAAGATTGCGAATCATCGTGAGAGTCTGGCGGTTCTATCAGTATTGTTGGTTGATGACTGCGTAGCTGACTGCCAGAAAGAAATGCGTTAAGCTAATCTGTCTGAAAAACGTACTCACTCATGAAATGACTGGTCGATGGGTAGATAGGAGCCCCATGAGCTCTTTTCCTCCAAGTAGTAAGTGATTCACCGTAAAGTACTCGTAGACCTTTTGACCGAGCCCTCGGAGGTTTCCCCACATGTCCGCACAATCAGAACGTCATACAGTGCACAAACAATCCAAATGGCTCTACAAGCTTCACTCCTTCTTCTACTAGGTCAATTGTTCTACTCAAGCTTCCTCTATAGCCTTATGACTGCATAAGACCATTCGACGTTCGATTGACCAGATATAGACTGCTAGAGCCCCGCTTAAAACGGGGCTTCTACCTCCGCGATGCTCTCCACTTTGAGGGCAGCTCCACGAATTGCTCGCCCATCACAGGTACCATCGTCAGTTACTTAAGGGACGATCTATACTGACTTAACGCCTGTCAGGCCAGACTCATAGCCTCCGCAACAACCCCAATAAGACCCTACTCCTCCGTCTCCGAACCAGATCTCAAGGCCACCCTCAAAGAAATTATTCCCGCCAAACGAGAACTTCTCAAAAAAGTGAAAGGCCATGCATCCAAAACAATCGGCGAGGTCAAAATCGAAAACACTCTGGGCGGTATGCGAGGACTTAAGGCCATGGTCTGGGAAGGTTCCGTCCTCGACGCGAATGAGGGCATCCGCTTCCACGGCAAGTCAATAGCAGACTGCCAGGAAGTCCTGCCCAAAGGTACCACTGGGACGGAAATGCTGCCCGAAGCCATGTTTTGGCTGCTGCTCACCGGTCAGGTGCCTTCTACGAATCAAATTCGTGTATTCTCGCGGGAACTGGCAGAGAAATCGACCCTCCCATCATTCGTTGAGAATATGCTCGATAGCTTCCCTACAGACCTGCACCCCATGACTCAATTCGCCTGCGCAGTCTCAACCTTAAACCACACAAGTGCCTTCGCAAAAGCCTACGGGAAGGGCGTGAACAAATCAGAGTACTGGGAACCCACCTTCGACGACTCCATCTCCCTCCTTGCCAAACTCCCCACCATCGCCGCCAAAATCTACCAAAATAGCTACTGTGGCGGCGGCGCCCTCCCCGCAGCCGTCGACCCAGATCAAGACTGGTCCTACAACTTTGCCGCCATGCTGGGCAAAGGTGGGTCCGAAAACGAAAACTTCCAGGACCTGCTACGGCTCTACCTCGCACTCCACGGCGACCACGAAGGCGGTAATGTCTCAGCACACGCCACGCATCTCGTCGGCAGCGCACTCAGTGACCCCTTCCTCAGCTACAGTGCAGGTCTCCAAGGTCTAGCTGGGCCCCTCCACGGTCTCGCTGCCCAGGAAGTCCTCCGCTGGATCCTAAAAATGCAATCTCACATCGGTACCAGTTTCAGCGACCAAGACGTTAAAGACTACCTCTGGTCGACCCTTAAATCCGGGCAGGTAGTCCCTGGCTACGGGCACGCAGTGCTCAGAAAACCAGACCCACGTTTCGAAGCACTGATGAAATTCGCCTCCTCGCGTCCTGAAATCGCCAAGGATCCGGTCTTCCAGCTCGTAAAGAGGAACGCTGACATCGCTCCAGGGGTATTGATGGAGCACGGGAAGACGAAGAATCCGTTCCCCAATGTCGATTCGAGTAGTGGGGTGTTGTTTCATCATTATGGCTTCCATGAGACGCTTTACTATACAGCCACCTTTGGGGTCAGTAGGGGCTTGGGACCGCTGGCGCAATTGATCTGGGATAGGGCATTGGGACTGCCGATTGAGAGGCCGAAGAGTATCAATTTGGAGGGATTATTGAAGTTGGCGGAAGCGGTGTGAGGGGTGGGAAGAATTGGAAAAGGGCGGCTTGGGATGCGTCGGATGAAATGTATTCGATGAAATGATCTATGTGTATATATTCACGTAAATGTTGAAGCTATCTTCGACAACATAAGGTAACAGTATTGAAAATCTAAAACCAGCATCTGTAGCGTAGCGAGCTCTAACATCGACCATTAATTCGAGCATATCTTGTGCTCTAACCTATGGCACTGGCGTCCAAGACTGCCTGAAAAAAGCCGTGACTACGACCTATAATCCAGCTTACCACCACCCTCACGCCAGCTCGCCCGACGCAGTACTAGACCCGTCTGTCTACCTTAGTATCCATCCTCTACCACTCGCAGTGGTCAGCAAAACAAAACGCTCGAGCAAGAGGCTTCCGTAGGAGTGCCTGCCCCGTCCAGGGAGGCATCAGCTCTGCGCTTTTTGCATTTGATTGAGGGTAGGGGGTGGTAGGAAGTAGGAGTACAATCAATTGCAGCACGTAGGTTTAGGATGTACGAGTAGGGAGACGGACAATTCTGTTTCGGAATCTCAGTATTTTTGGCAGCACTGCAGAGAAATCTTGCAATGCGTGCAATATTTTGGTATCGAGGGTATGTAGCCCATCGGTCACCAAAAGTGACGCCAAAGCCCGAAGGTTCGACCGAGGGTTGTGACTGTAGGCACGAAAGAAGTACGGCATTGAGAGCTTCGTGGTCAGTGGATATCGATGTCTAAACTTCCATTAATCATCCAAATCATGACTTTTCTTCTTTTCTTCTATTCTTCTACCTTTCGAGCATGTCCAGACCTTCTTCTATCGAGCAATATATACAATACTATCCTATCGTACGGACGTAACAGCGAATCAATATACAAGCACCCCAACAACGCTCTAAAACTTCATCTCGCCCCCACTGGAAGCCTCTTTGAGTGGTATCCTGGAAGGCTTCTGTCAGTATTTCTTCCATTGAGCAAGGTTCGTGTGTGGGGAATTAGTACGTACCCCTCGAACTCAGCATAACCCATAGCGAGATTGATGTTCTGCAGCGCTTGTGTTGCTGCCCCCTTCAGCAAATTATCGATGGTGACATTGACAACTACCCGCTTCCCCGAACTATGTACGCCGAAACCTCCAACTTCAATACCATGCGTACCGGCAATGTTCTTGACCAGAGGACTCTCCCCGATGACCTTAACAAGTGGCTCTCCTTCGTATCTCTCTTGATATATATTGCGGATATCCCGGGACGTGAAGGTCTTGTTCAAGGGGATGTTGATTGAGTGGTGGATACCCTGGAACCAGACAGCCACGTGTGGGATGAAGGCGACTTCTTTTCCGAGCTGGGTGGAAATTTCCTTCTCGTGGATGTGGTCTGTTAGCGAGTATGGTATCAGGTTGTTGGTTAGGTTTTCGACGTTGTTCTTGGGTGAGGGCTTTGTCCCGGCGCCTGAGTAGCCCGAGACGCCCATGATGACTGGGTATGAGTTGGGGTCGATGAAGGGCAGCAGTGGTGCGATGCCAATTTGCGCTGCGGTTGCGTAGCAGCCCGGGTTGGAAATACGAGTTGCTTTGGCGATTTTGGAACGATCGACCAATTCAGGTAGTCCATAAGTCCAGGTATTGTCAAAACGGTAATCAGCGCTCAGATCCACAATCAGGCTCTGGCTGTTGCCACTCTCCTCAATTGCATCTATCCACGGCTTCGCGACACCGTTGGGCAGGGCCATGATCCAGCAATCAACGTCGGGCATACGACGAACATCTTCCACGGATAGATTCTCGTAAGTAATGTCTCGCTTGTCGTAGCCTTTCAGCTTCTGACCGGCAAGCTCTCGTGAGGAGACATGCCGAAGATCGAGGTGGGGGTGGGCCGACAGTAGGTTGATGAGGGCCTGACCAGTATACCCTCGCGCACCTGCAAGCATTTCGAAGTCAGCATTGCCTGTTGTGGATGACGACTGGGTCATAAGACATATCCCAGGTGCAGAAAGTGGCTAGCGGCCCCTGCCTCCTCCTGGGACGTATCTGCACCACTCGTCGTGGTATTCAAACTAGGTAAGAACCCAAAAAGGTACATACCAATCAGGGCAACCTTGGCCGGTTTTGTGTTTGATGAGTTCTTTACCCCATATGGCGGGTTCGGATTAGTGGTAGTAGCATAAGTCCGAAGAGTAGGTCTCGAAACCTGTCTCAACGCTCGTCGCGAGGCTCGAAGTGCGTTCGAGGATAGTACCTAGCACAGTTCGAAGTCAGTATCATGACGAAAAAACTACGACGAGGCTTAGAAGTAGTTGTTGGATGAGAAACCAAAAATCCAATCCACAAACTCAAGTAGCAAAACATGCTTTAGAATTACACATTGGGTAATAACCCCACTGGTTCATGGCATGAATATGTCTTCAAATTACAGGATGGGTATCAAACATGGAAGAAAGGCTCCGGGAAGTGCCTCACCTGCGCTGTGCTTGCAGTTGAGTATGCTCGGGCTTGCTGTAAATTTCCTCCCGTATTCGAGCTGATCTCGGCAGCTGTCCTTGCCGCTTTTTGAAGCTTGTTCTCCAAGTTAATGTCGCCAAACATCTCGCGGCCGTGGGCAGTAAACTCGCTCATGAGCTCCTTGACTTCTTCTCCATTCTCAATGCCGGTCCAGAACAAGACCTCTCCATCATGGGTCAAGCTACCCTCTGCTTTGTCGAAAAACCAGGTCAGGTTTTCATCATCACTCTTAACAGTCCACATTAGTTTTGGAAAGTCTTTTTGTATGGCCGCGAACACGTTATCCGACACATTGGTAAGCCACCCAGATTTGGTGATGGTGAAAGTCGCAAGCTGCGCCATTGAGGAAGCTCCGGATGGTGGCAAGACTATGGCGAGCGCCTCCATTGGGTCGTCGAAATAGCACTTGAATTCTCGCCCATTGAGGAACTCAACATATCTCTCTACTGTCGCTCGTGCATCCAAGGCTTCTCTGTCGCGGAGCAACACCTCCTTGAAGGCTTCGATGTCTTCAAAATCCGAGAGTTTCGAGTTTATGTGGACTTTGTTGCCTCGTCTTATCAATGTTCCAGCTCCAGTGTCGGTGAAAAGTTCGCGCTGCAGATCTGTTTGAGTCAGTATTGTCACACCTGTAAACGGTTGCATCTACGCGGTAGTATACATACCTGCAGGGTGTATGATAGCAACACTTGATGTCCTCGGCAGATCCGACAAGAGATCATTCATCTCTTTGATCTTCAACCGTGTCCCATGTCGAACTAAGCAACTCAGTCAGCAAGGTTTCTTCGACATGACACGTCAGTCTGGAGTCAAGTGGCATGAACTGAACCCCTTTTTCGCCTGGGGAACAAATCTTTGCGCTCGAATTGGCGTGGTGGACAACAGAGAATAACAGAATGGAAAGGTGCTTACCCCACCAATGTCTGCCGGACATCAAGTCCTCGTACTCTTCATCCAGATTTATTGCCGATATCTTCTCCTTCGTTTCACCGTTGAACAAGCCCCCTTTTTCGCTTAGGTAGACTATTTTCAGAGGCTGCAAAGCACGCGCCAAATCTCCGGCCGCAACGTCTGCATTGACATTGAGCACCTGCCCATCGAAAGTCTCGGCCATGGATGTCAAGATAGGAAGACATCTTGCCCTAATGCTGGCTTCGATAGGAGCCTTGTTCACACTTGTGATCTTGCCCACGCGGTCATATTTCTCCTTGTCCAGATAGTCTGCGTTGAAGACCCCAGAGGTAATTGTCCGTGCTCGGACTCCCAAAGCTTCCAATGACTCTGCGAGCTTTAAATTCTCTTCCAAGAACAAAGATCGTGCGATACCTAAGGTTTTGCCATCTGTGATCCGTATGCCGCCCTCGAATTGTGGTTCCACGCCTGAGTTTTCGAGTATCTGGTTGAGCTGAGGGCCAGCGCCATGTACCACGACGGGAAAGAGGCCGATGTTGTAAAGAAAAGCCAAAGATGAGGTCAAGGCGCTCAGGTGATCTGTAAGGATGGCGCCCCCAACCTTGATGACCGCGAATTGTTGGCTAGAGACACTGCTGAAGTGGCTTAAGTATTGTTGCACCTCTCTCTTGCTTCCAATGTTACTTAAGAGTTGTATGACGGTCGATCGTGTGGAAAGGGAGCTGTCGGCTGGCGAGGTATAGCGTCTTTGGGAGGTGAATGTGGCAGGGAGGATCGTTCGTGGTAATATTGCTGGTAAGCAGCCCGCTGCAATTGCAACTGAGGAGCGGAAGGAGAGCATTCTGGCAGCGAGAAGGCCAGCATGCAACTATAGAAGCCTGCTTGCGGAGCACCGCGGGGCGCTGGATTATGGCCAGTAGCCGGTGGAGGGGAAAGCAATTGGGCAGGTTGATGGGGCAGCATACGTCTCGAAGGGTATCATACCATTAGAAATAAGAATGACAGTGGTAAGGAACCGAAGTTGTAGACATTGGAAAAAGCAGTTGAATAAAGATTTGAATATTTTGCTTCCCCACATTGGGCTTGCGCCAAGAATTGCATTGATGAAATCGCGCTAGCCAGCACCGGAGAATGTATGACTCCGGAGCCCTAGCGTAGAAATATGTATGCATTTGACCTCTATGTTGTAACCGTGCGGGCACCTCGCTCTACTCGGTGCGGCTGGCCCCAACGCGAATCACGCCTTAACGCCAATTATTTCAACTACCCCATTAACTATAGAAATAATAATATAGGAAAGTCTATTATACATTTCCCGATTTAGTTAATTTTCTTCTATAACTTTACCTTTATAGTTACTTATTTAAAATACCGGATTCTTTTATTCTTAAATCTAGAAATTACCCGTTACTCTTTAATCTTAATTTATTCTAAAGTCTTCTACGCCTTTTTAAATTTTATTTCCTACGATTTCTTTATTTTAAAGTATATTTTATAGAAATAAACTATATTACTCTTTTAAATAAATATATTTAATTATATTTTACGCGCTCCCCGGGCTACTATTTCTTTATATAACTTTATTAATTTTTACTCTATAAATAAATTAGAAAGTAACTTCGCTTCTACCCTACGAATATATTTATTAAATATTAGAGATAAATCTAGATCCCGGAGCTCCTTCCTATACTATATAATTTATTAATATATATATAGTATAGGTTATTCGTTAAAATCTAAAAATAAAGTATTTTTTTAAATAATAATTTTTACTAGAGTAAAAATATATTAAAATTTAATTAACCGGTATATTATAATATCCGGATTATAAAGAACTAAACCCGATTTCCGTTAAATTAATACTATTATAATTTATTTAAATAGTTTATTTTAAATAATTTAAAAGTTAATTAAAAAATCGATTCTTAAATAATCGCCCCCGGTTTAATATATCGCTAGATTAATAACTTTAATATATTAATATTTAAATAACTAGAAAACGCCTATATTTAATAATTATATTAAATATAACGAATATAGTAGTAAATAGAATAACTAGATCTAGTTATTTTTATAGAACTTTAGTACCTCCCGGGTTAAATAGTTATTATAATTATCGAATATTAATATTCGTTATAGCCCGACCTAGTAGTATTTTATAAACTAGTTAAAATACTTAATTTAATCTTTATAGAGATCGTTATTTATATATCCAAAGTTATTTATTCTTTAAAGAGTATTAAAATCTAAATTTTCTTAAAATTAATTAATTAAAAATTACTTCCCGGTTAAAATTAATATCGGTAGGAGTATAAAGCCGGTAATATTAATATATTTTATAAATATAATAAACTCCCGGTTATTTATATTTATTTAATATAAAGATTTATCTTACTCTTTTATAATTATTTATTAATTTTTATTTATATTAATCCGGAACCCGGTTTCGTTAAAATTATAAATATTATTTAAATTTATTTTATATATTATATATATATTATAAAAACGTCGAAACTACGCTAAAATATCCTTTAATTTATATATATTCTTTCGTTATACCGCTAGGGGTTTCTATTTATATAATTTATATTAAAAATTATACTTTAGGAAATTAATAAATTATTAATTTAATATATATTTAACTAGGTTTAGGTATTCGCGTAAAATAGAATTTTAATAAAAAGTTAATATAATAGTAAATAGTATAAAAAATATTAATTATTCTATAGAGGATTTGGCCTTAATATACTAGAATTTTAATATTACTCTAGTTCCGATAGAGCTAGCGGTAGGGTTTAGCCCGTCGTTTTAATAAATATTTATAATAATACTCCTATTAAAGTCTACCCCGTAATAAATCGCCTCTTTTAAAAAAAAGAAGTTAACGCCCTCGTTAATATATTTATATAGGGTATCGTAAATAATAATATAAATAACGTTTATATATAGAAGTAAATAAATATGAAATATATATTTTAAATTATTAACTAAATTACGGGTAGGCCCGTAGAGTTTTAAAATTTAACGTAGAGTCGTAAAACTTAATATTAAAATCGCGATAACGAGATAAAGCGATGGGAGGGTATAGAAATAATATAAATAATTAATAATAAAAACTATAATATTAATAAAATAGAGATATATATATATAATATTATAAAAGTATTAATACTAAAGGGCTAGGGCCTTAAATTTATATTAGAAAAATAAAATCTTAATATAAATCTAGCTAGTTAGGGAAAGTCGTTTAATAATATTTTTAGAATTAAAACTATTTTAGCGCGGAGCTAGTCCTAATTTAATTAAATCGAAACTCTTTTCTTTATAAATATATTATTTAATTAAGAAGTAGTAATAACGAGAAGTATATACTTAAATTTATATAAAAGAGTATATAGATAATATACTACTAGGATATTCGGGCTATATAACTCTATATATAATTAAATAAATAATTTAGGATTATTAAAAAGTAATTTTACTAGTTTTTAATATAGTATCTCTTTAATATTATTATAGTACCCGTACTCTAAATAGAACTCGATAAATAGATTTAATATAACGATTATTTTTTAATAAAAGTAGGTAAAGAGCGGTAATATAAAAAGAAAATATAATTATATTTCTAGAGTTATCGACTTTAAAAGAAAAATTTAGTTTAATATCTAGTTTATTATTTATATTCCTTAATAAGTTCGTCCGCGAAAATATTTTTTATATTTATTTAATAGTTTTATATAAATCCCTAGTCTTTTTAAAATAGAAGGTATTCGGTAGTATAACCCTTCCTCTTTTTAATAACGCGGTTATCGAGGATATACTCTAGTTTTTATTCTAGCTCTAAATCGTCTCGCTTAGTTTTTATTACTCTAGGGTTCGTAGGTCGTAGATATATAAAAAAGTCCTAATCTAATAATAAATACTACTTTAACTATATTATTAAAAATATATTATAAATCTTCCAATTTTCTAGGATATTAAAGTAGTATATAAATTTATTAATATAGTTAAGAACCTTAAATAAACTAGTTATGTATTAAAATATTATAATTTTTATATAAACGTAGTAAGGCCTAGTCTCCTTTACGAAAATACTAGAGATAATAAATATAATTATAATACTCTTTATTATATATTTAAATAAAAGTAATTATATCCGAAGTTTAAATATATATTAATTTCTTTAATAAAATATTATTCTCCTAGTTTCCTAGATTTAACGCGTTATTAATAATAAAACCGAAAACTATTTTATTTAAAGTATAGTTAATAAACTAGGAAAATATATTATTATATTATATCGTCGGCAAAACGAAAAGTGGCTCGATCGTGGCTTAGGGCGCTCGACGGGCGCCCCGGGAGCCTTAAACGCGACACCTATCTACCGACTCGATAGGCGCCCGAGGTATATAGCTAAAGGGCCTAGGGCTACTCGGGCGCATACCGAGTAAGCCTAAAACCGCCACTAACGGGCACTAAATTAGGGGTGCGCCACTAACTTTAGACCCCCGTCTATGGCCCCTATTTATGGCCATGGCCCTATTCTATTTATGGCCATGGCCCCATTCCATTTATGGCCATGGCGTATTCCATAGTCCTGTCGCTGTCGCCACCCCCTAACTGTTACTGTCGCACCCATAAACCCCTAACGCATGCCCTAGCGCATGGCCTGCGCATCACCCCCGCGAGGATTTCGCCTGAATCGATCGATTCCGGGGATTAAAACTTACTGGCGTTAGGGGTGGTTCCAGGGGGTCGCTACCGTCGATAGGGGCGATTACAGAACATTAAAATTTTAGGTGGTAAATTATATGATTTTTTAAGGCCAGGGCCCCTAAAGCTCCGGGCTTAAATTACGCTCGTTAGGAGCCCGACGCGTGTCTTATAGCGGCCTCGGGCGCCCGTCGAGCGCCCGTCGAGCGACTTAATACTCGAAGGGTACTCGGCGGGCGCTCGACGGGCGCTCGGGGCCGTTCGGGCGCCCTAAGCCTACCTCGGGCGCCCGAGGCAGCTTACCTAATAGCCCCGAGCCGCTAAAGCCGGTTTTCGATTTGCCGACGATAATTATAAAAAGTAGTATCTTTTCCTAGGCTTTAGAATTTTATAAAATAATAATCTAAAATCGTAATATAATTTTAATAGTCTAATTTATATACTCGTTTAATCTATCCGTTTATAAATAATAAATAGTAGAGAATATTAAATTTACTCTAAATTTATTAAATAAAGCCTTTTATAGGGTATTTATAAACTTATAATCGCGGTTAAAAAGAATAATTTTCGGAATACCCTAGTCTATTAAATATAAATAATATAATAATATATCTACTTATTACTCTACCTTCTATATTAATTTTCTTAGAATCGCGGTTACTTTTCGGGAAAATTTATATATAATAATTATAATATTATCGAATCTTTCCTACAAAAGAAATAAGGTTAAAATAAAATCGATAAAAATTATATAGAAAAAAAAGGGCGGTATAAAAATAAATTATAGTACTTTATAAAATTTATACCTAAGAGTATCCAATAATTAATATTATAAATAGTATTATAAATACTCCCCTAACTTTTTATTTAATTTATATATATACTAGTATTTAATTATATTTTTATAATATTTATATCTTCCTATATATAAACTAGAATATACGATATTAAATAAAATTTTAATATATAAAAAAAGTATATATAAACGTTCCGGTATATATACTCGATTAATAATTAAATTATTAATATATTATATTAAACCGTTATTCCCCTTCGAAAAAGGAAGATTTATAATATCCTCGCTAGTTTCTATATTATAGTTAAGTATATAATTTATTTTAGTTTAAAAATCGTTATTTTAATATCTTTAAAATTATTTTTATTTAAACTATATATTTATTTCTATTAGTATATAGATTTTATATATATATACCTAGAGTATATTTAGCTCGCTTTTTAAAAAGTCTCTAACTATATCCTTCTACTATAATTAGGACAAGGCGTCTAGTACTATATATTTAATATTAAGTTTATAACGGATCTCTATATTTTAAAAACACTAAATATAATCTAAGGTCTATATAATACGTAAATTAATCTTTACCGTAGATAAAGTAGTTATATTTATTTATTTAACTATATTAAACGTAGCTCTATAATTAATATAAACGACTATTTTAAAAACTAATTCGACTATATATTTAATTTTAATAAATACCTATATTATTCCTACTAGTTCTATTTTAATAGGTTAATAATATATTTCTATATTCTTAAAGAGTCGGTTAAAGAAAAAGATAGGTTAAATTTATTTCCGGTTAAAATAAAGGCCTTTTAACTCTTTTATAATATAATAAATTATAACTCTATAACCGAATTCTTTACTAGTGTAAAGGTTAATAAATAATTTCTTTTTATCGTCGAAATAATATAAAAAGGAAGGCTTAGAAAGGATATTTTAAATAATTTTAAATAAACGGATCTCCTATAAGGAAAGTAATTTAAAATTAATCTTCTTAATATATTCCTATTATTAAACGCCTATAAAGAGTATTTTATTTAATAATACGGTTTTTTTATTTTATAAAGACCTAGCTAGAGTAGTATAATCTTTAATATAATCTCTTAACTAATTAATTATTCCTAGGTATATTTTAAATACTACTAGCGTTTAAGGAAAAACTAGTTATTTAATAATTATAAACTTTTCTTTAGAAGTTAATAACCCGAACGAGTTAACTTTTTAATTAAATAATATAATTAATAAATAAGCGATAAACGCCTTCTTAAAGTTAATTAAAATATTAAATTTAGCGAATAAGAAAAATACTATATATAGATATTAAATATAATCCTCGAGGGTTTAAGAGAATACTATAATATTATTAATATATACTCGGGCGAATATTTCAATATAGATATATAGGATCCGGTCTATTTACTATTATATATATATAAGCGAGTTTTTAAATCTTATTATTATAATATTAAAAGTCTCCTAGCCGCGGTATAATATAACGGTAAATTTATATTTATCTTTAAAGTATATTTATTATTAATAAAAGAAACTAGCCGCGTCGATAATAATAATCTAATAATAATTCTTAATAGTATTAATTATATTATTCTATAGAGGTAAATAGTAGACGTTTATTATAACTATAATATTTAAACCTCGAATATTAATAACGGTACGACTCTTTTTAATATCTTTTAATTTTATAATTTTAATAATAAAGACTAGGAAGTTAAATAAAGTAATTTATATTATTTATTTAAATCGTCCCTAAATATATAGTTTATTAAAGATTTCGTTAATAATCTTCCGGCTCTCGTTATTTATAGGATAAATATATATTATTTTAAATACTTTATCTTCCTAGTCGGCGCGAAGTAGTATATATATTTATTTATTTTCTAGAATATTAATAAAGCCTCCTTCTACCTAGAGTATAAGGAATTAATTAATAATCTTTACTAGCTCCGGTTACTTACTATAAATAATAATATTATTTAAAAGGATATTATTCTTTACCGAAATAATTACTTTTATTAATAGTATAGAAGGTTAAGAATTAATTAAATTCTCTAAATCTTTACTCTCTAAAAGTTATTTAAGAAGTAATAAACTAGTACTAGTAGTAATTATATTATTAAAAGTATTTTTAATAAAAGTTTCTTTATACTTTTAAAAAGGCCTTCGTATAAAGAGCTCGTAAACGTCGTTATCGTTTATAATAATATTATAGTAGTTATTGAATTAAACCTCTAGTACCTAATTAAACTTTATATTTCTTAGGATTTTCATAAACTTATTTATTTTATTTTTTATAAATATTAATTTTATTCTATCGTTAACGATTCCGGTAAAGAGATATAAGTTAATATCTACTAATTTAAAAAAATAGTCTCGTATTAATAAATTAAACTTATAGACTTCGATAATTATAGTAATTTATAAGGGGATAATTTTTATTTTCGTAATATATACCGGCGGGTTTATACTTATACCCTTTAAATAAACGTCGATAGAGTACTCTATATTATAGCTACCGATACGGGCTACTTAACGAGATATTAATATATTAATTCCTTTAGAGGTTATAATATCTATATTAATAAATATATTTACTTTAAAATTATCTATAATATAGACTTCCTTAGAGGCGGTTTTAGTTATTATTTTATTATTGTTTTTATTTTTCCCGGGGAAGTATAAAGAGGTAATAATATATTTAAAAATAATATAATAATTAATATTAATACCGGTAATTTAGAGTAGAGTTATTATAATACGAATTCTAACTTTTAAAAGGAAGTATACTATAAATTTATAATCGGCGATAATTACTTTATAATTAATATCTTTATAATTCTTTTCTATTTTAATTTTAGAGTTTAGGGTAACCCGAATACTAATATATTAATACTTCCTAAATATTTATCCTATTCCCGTATTTTTAGAAGAGTCGTAGTTTAATTTAATAATAAGTTTCTATTTTAGTAATTCGTTATTCGTTTTAACCTAGTAATAAGTTTCTATATTCTTATTTATTACTAAAAGTTATTTACTCTTTTAAATAGTATTTATAATTAAATATCTAGGGTAGGAGATTTTAATAGAGTTCCTACCTAAACTTTAACTTCTAAAATATATATATAGTATATTTTTAGAAGAGAACGACTCTTTATAAATATAGTACTCGACTTATTTAGGCGAATCGATAATAGTTATTTAATAACTAGTTATTTCGTTTTATTTATTATAATAATCCTTTTACTATTAATCCTAGCTCTATTTATTAACGTAATTAATATTAAATATAAATTACTCTTTTATTTATTACTCTATAATTTTTTTTTTAAGAATAATTCTTTTATACCTCGGTTTTATAATAAATAGTTATATACCTAGAGGGTATTTATTATTACCCGAAATAATTAAAATTATAACTACCGGTTATAAATCTATGATTTTCTTAGTATAGTTAAAAATTAAAACGATTCCTATTTCTAGGAGGGAAAAGTATATTCCTAGTACTATTATTAATAATTTATAATTAAATAGATAATAGTTAAATTTAACGAGGCTAGTACTATATTTAAAGAATATTTAATATATTCTAATAAACCGGATTAATAAATTAATAAAAAGTAATTTAAAATAACTAGTTCTACTATAGCCGGAACCGGTTAAATTATTAATAATTTTATTAATTTTACTATAAACCCTCTAGCTTAAAAGACGGTAAAGGCCTAGTTATTTTATTATTTTATATTATTCCTAGCTAGGTTTCTTCCTTAGTATTAAATAAATTAAAGAATTTATTTAATAAGATATTAAATTTAAACGGATTAATAAAAGGCTTAAAATTAGATTTAATATAATCGTAGATTATAAATATTTATTAATATATATTAGGAATATCGGCGGCCCTAGTTAAATTAAATATTTTATTTATATATTACCTAGGCGTTTTACTAGTATATATTTAAACGAATTTATATTTATTAAAATAAAACTTATATATAACTTCTAGTATCTTTATTTTAAATCGTTTAATAAAATTATTTATTTATTTAAAATTAACGAAGGTATATATTAACGCCTTAATATTAATATTTAACTTATTTAAGAATTATTTAAAGATTATTCCTTTAAAATATAAAGATAGAAGTTTTCGTACTTCCTCTTCGCCGTATTATTTAATTATATTATTAACGCGATTCTTAAAATCGAAAACGTTTTTATATATAATATATTTTTTTAAAATAAATAAATTATCCTTCCTATTATCTTTAAGGTCGAAGAATTTAATCTCTTCGAGTTTTAATTTATTCTAGGCGCTTATTCTAAAACTAGTACTATTTTAATTAATTGAATTATTTATTTTTAATAGGCCTTAAGGTCCTACTAGGTCTTTCTTTATTTTAGTTATTAACCTAATAATAAAGACCTAAATTTCTAGCGATTTTATAAATTATATTACTTATTCGGAATTTATAGTAAATTACTCGGGCTCGGGAGGAGTTATAATTTCTTCGTTTTTAAATTCGTCCTCTAAAAATTACTTTTTCTATAAATATTAATATAACTCTTTAATATCCCTTTAAAAGATACCGATAAATAATATTATAAATATTTTATCTATAACCTAGGGTAGTTATATAATAAATTATTTAAATTTAATATACTCCGAAAGATCGTCGTTAGATTATTTTATTTTCCGGGCCCTTTTTAATAAATACTAAAAAGGTATTTTAATAAAAAGATAAAAAAATTATATAATTATCTAGGTAGTTACTCGTCTAATATTGAAAATAACTTTTACCTATTTTAAGATATATTTATTTAATAATAGGAATTCTTATAGATAAAAAATAAAATTAATTATAATAAAATTTAACTAAACTTCTTCTAGGGTAATAATTAAAGTAATAATTAATAATAAATATTAAAAGTAGTAATATTAGGCGAATAATAAAAGTAGTATTAAAAGACTAGTATTCTAGTATTCTTCTTCTATAGCGGAAGCGTAAAAGATATAACTAATAATATATTTATTAGGCTAGATATTTATTTAATAGGTAATTTATTAAAATAAATAATTATATTAATAAAAAAGAAATAAATAAAGAGACGTTCTAAATACTTAATTTAATATTTACTATAAATACCCTAAATAAAAAGAGTATTAAATAGATTATTTTAATAATTTAATAAAGAGTTTAGAAATATTTATTTAAGGTAGTAAAGTACTATATAAAAATACTAAATAAATATAACGTAAATAAGACTCGCTATTAATACGGAGTAAATTATTTCAAATATAATAATTAATAAAGAGTATATTAGCCGTTTTAGGGGTTATTTTACTATTTATAACTAATATAATTATTCTTATTAATATAGAAGAGGTATAGTTCTACGTTAATATTACTATTATTATTATTTAATAAGAAGTTAATATAATAATAAATAATATAAAAAATATTAATTATTTTATAGAGGATTTAGTTTTAATATATTAGAATTCTAGTATTACTCTAGTCCCGATAAAATTAGTAATAGAGTTTAACCCGCCGTCTTAATAGATATTTATAATAATACTCTTATTAAAGTCTACTCTATAATAAATTTATAGTTTTAAAAAGTATCGGGCGCTAGTAAAATATATTTATTTTATTAAATTATTATAAATAATAATAGAGGGCGTTTTCTTCTTCCGGTTTAAATATATAAAAGTAATTTTATTTAGACCTAATCTTATTATACCGGTTTAAGAGTTATATATATAGAATATAGTATTAAATAACTAACGAGTTAATATTAGACTTAATTCCGGGGGGAATAACTTTAAGAATATCTTAAATACGACTTTCCTTAATAACGTATAATTCGGCCATAATTTAGGGGTAATATATAGGTAGGAAGTTGAGGGTTAATAAATTTGAAAATATTCGCGTTGGGGCCAGCCGCACCGAGTAGAGCGAGGTGCCCGCACGGTTAGCTAAGATATGGTATTATTCCCATCTCCATCTCTACCGAAATCTCATCTCTCACTGCTAAAGCTGTTACCTTCAGCATTGAATCAGATAAGATATCGTGTATCTTGCTTTATCTTCCTACTGCTGCCCACTTGAGGGACTGTCACTGGCAGGTAGAACTATTTCATAAGTTAGAGTGCAAATATGGTGAACGGTTCGTTTGGCTCCTCGAGTTCTGTGCAATTTGAAAGGCTCGGACTCTTGTCCTGGCTGCCACTTTTCTTGACACTCGTTTACCTTACCCAGATGTGGATGAATACTTACAGTGGTGTGAGACTAGCTGAGAGTCTTGCATTAGCGTTGCATGCGGCACAGCTCAGTTGCAGCCTGGCGCACAATGTTTGTGCCCCGCCATCTATACGTCTGCCAATTGCTTTTGATTCTATACATCTTTCCATGTACTCGACAGTCCGCAGGAATAGTCGCAACTACTTGTTGAAAGCAGCATCGGGAGAATGCATGATAGCCCTATGGAAGGCGAAGAAAGCGGGTGGCCCGACCAGCAACCTCCAAGTATCTACTGTGTATCACCTCCACAACCTTGCTACTTCTTCCACGTTCCTATAGAGATCCGTAACAAGATCCATCGTTACTTCGTTAGTAGTCGCCTCGACTGCCGCTCACATCCCCGGCTGTGGCGCCCACTTTGCGTTGATGCCGGCATATCGAGAAAGATTGGTTACTTTGACAAAGAGACTGTGCTACTTATATTCCTTGTATATATGCCGGTTCCGTCTCATGTATCTTGCACGATACTAGTGTAGATGCCAGCGCCTCGGAGGCTAGCGCTAGGTCGATAGTAGATTCGATATCACCTCTTTGCCACGTTTTCGTACCCCTGGGCAGCAAACTCTGGAGGGAATAGTCCACCATGAACTCGATTATGGGGTCGGCCTCCCCTTGCCGAGCAGGCGAGACGTGGTTACCTCCCCATAACTGATTATGCCGGTTAAAGTCACCCACTAGGATCACGTCGGTTTGGCTCCCTATGTTGTTACGAGTTCCTTGGATCGCCTGATGAAGTAGGCCCAGCATGCTTTGTAGTGCCTCTTCATTCTGACCCTCCACATATACCGAGGCCACAAATATGGCGCGTACCGGGAGTCGTATTACCACGGCTGTTATATCCGCCGATTGTATTGCTATTTGCTCTGCGTCTATATCTTTTCGAACCCAAAGCATGCTTCGTACTGGCCATCTCCCTTTGTGTTGCGTCGTCGGTACCATCTTAGTCCAGTTTACGTGCCCCGTTGGGACCGTTACCAATGTCTCATCTTGTTTCCATACGTGTGGTTCGGAGATTGCCAGCACGCTAAGATGTTGTAGTTCTTTATCGTTCAGTAAGCTCTGCTGTACCATACTCTGTTTTCTCACGTTCAGTTGAAGGATGTTGAGTGTAACACTCATTACCCTTCGACCGTAGTATTCTGTATGGGTAGGGAGGGCTGGGTAGCACTTGGCGTATTTATAGTAGCCGGAGAAGCATCCAGCTTCGAGCGAACCGGATGAAGCGCACGGCAGTTCCTGCTGAACGATTCATGGGGACCCCCACATGGTACACACTTGAGCACCTCCTCTATACACTCGCTGTGGCGGTGTCCTTCTTTGGCGCATCTGGCGCACCTCTGCGTCTTCTTGCACGAGAAAGCTTTATGTCCGATTGATTGGCAATTATAGCATTGCACTGGCCCGCTGCGAAGTTCAAAAACTCTCGTGAAGGCTGATTCCCCTTCTACATTGAGATATTGCTCCTGTAGAAGTCGTGTAGCCTCGCTGTTCTTCGTAACATATATGACCATAGAGCCATATGCCTTCGCCGTGTCTTTGTTGCTCAACCACGCTATCTTTGCAATATGTACGTTGTTTTCCTTTCCAAAAGTTTTTGCCACCCCATCACGTATGGATCCATCTTGGTTTAGGATCACGATTCTGTTCACATTATCGATTTTGAGCGGATAGAGCTGGTCTCTCATGATCCGGGCTCCTGATACGACTACCTTCTTGGCCGCTTTCTTGACCAGGTGAAGCTCTTCCTCCGTCCTGCAGGTTACCCTAATCCGTTCGGTATTCCTGGGGTCCTTGGTGACTGCGACACAGCGCCAGTTTCCTCGGTCAATGTGTGCACGCATCGCGGTTTCAAGCGTTTCCCTAATAACCCCTGGTTGTGTCTTGCTCTTGCCTCCTTCCTCAACCCTTGAGGTGTCGATTGTGCAGTACAGTGTGTCGGTTATGGCCGATGGTGATGGGCTTCCGGCGGAGAGCGACTGCAGATTGCTAGGATAACTGTTTGGCGGTGTGCGGGCGATTGCTGCATATGACGGTGACGGTGGGGTGCCAGATGGCACCTGGATGTTCGCCGATTGCGTTTCGATTGTCGCGGTCATCTCTGCCTTGAGAGCTTCAACTTGTGCCTTGAGCGCTTCGCCTCAATTTGTGTCATGGAGGCTTCAGCCTGCTTAACGGATGTCTCCTTGTAGTCTTCTAGCATCCCGGTAAGTAGCTCGATTAGCCGTCTATACTGTACTTCTGAGGTTGCCCAGCTAGCAGCTGCTGCTTGTTCATGGTTTGCCTCCTCGTTTGCCAGTAGAGTTTCTTTAGCCTTCGCGGAGGGCACCCGGACTCTGCCTGGGGACTTCGGCATTTTCGCCACTCGGCGGGTGATCTGATAAGGATGGTAAGGTATCATACACTTTGCTTGATTGGTGGTAGTAGTAGTCGAAGGTCTGATAAGCTTGTATTGTACACACCTGTCCTTTTCTCCCTCAGTTAGTATAGGCAGAAGCGGCCTTGCACTAGTGTAAGCTATGTGGAAGTCGCATTACTTTAGTAATGAAAGAACAACAATGGGTGAGCATCATGAATCTAAAATTAGTCAGCCGATTATGCAGGGAAAGCGTTTCGCCGGCACACCGGTTTGGCGTTTCATTGGCTTCGTTTCGCAGCCTCACCTTTTCACTTCAACGTGGCGGCTACATGAGTGACCTGCTGGCCTCTTTCGATTCCGCTCACCATGGCCAGCCCTCAAAATGCTCTAAGCGCCCAAAGGAAACCGCGGGCTTCGAAGAAAACAGACCAAGGTACGCTCCGCTCGCTGATATACAGCGCTGCTGTTCGATCTGACCCCACCTGCAGGAAAGCGGCCTCAAGGTATTGCGAAAGCAGAACCACAAGTCCGAAGAAGCCCACGCATTTCACGATTTCGAAAGAGCATTCAGGAGAGAGACATTGAGGATAGAGAGGCTGAGCAGGTATCTCCCACTCGTCCAGCAAGCAAAGTTCCCGAGGGAAGGGTAGTATGTGCCTCCATCGCTCCTCTTGCCATGTTAGTATCGCTGACTAGACCGAGGCACTACAGCCTCCACAGAGCCTCCATAGACCCTCGAAGCTCCACCAGAAACGTAAACGAGAAGCTGGACATTATTCCCCTCAAGACCAAGACCGGCCTCCTTCGAAACGACCTCGAACCTCACCTCCAAGCTGTAAGGCCGAAGGAGAACCACAGAAGGAAGCAGAGAGGGACACCAGCAAGAATAACGCTGACCCGGTCGAGACTTGGGTTCGGACCAACAAGTGGCCAAGCCGATACGTCGAACAAGACAGCCAAGCTGGGCAAGATTTTTTTGAACACGACAGCTGGCTAGAGGAGCAAATGGAGCAGTCGTCGATCCCAGTCGTCCAGTATGTGGAAATCAATGGGATGAAATACCCGCGTCCCATCCGAAAAGTTCCAACCTCGCTCCGTCGGAAACAGTCAGACTCAAGCTTGACTGGCTCTAGCGACCAACTACCGCGGGAGGCCAAAAGTGCACAGTACAGGACTATAAACTACAGTACTATACTTGCAACTAAAGGCAGCTTCATGGATGAATCCGACTTCGGTATCACAACTTCGAGCAAGAGCATGTGCGAAAGCTTACTGCAGACGGAACAGACAGTTCCTCAGGACTCGTTATTTCGCGATGACCTGTTCTATAAGACTTGTCGAAAATTACAAGATAGGAACGAAGCTATGGTTATTCGGGATATCGCTTTGCTGATTATCCCCTCTGCCCAAACCCTGGCCACGTACGGCGCCACGCACCTCAATCATTTATTCGAATGCGTCAACGAAGGCTGGAACACTGCAATCCCTTTTCATGGTACGCGTCCACAACCCGACTATTCTATTGGATTCGGCCGATCTGCGTTCACAGAGCAACAACTAAAAAGGCTCGAACCTCTCGTGGGCGACATCTTGTACGACTCCAAACTTACGACCTTTTTCATGGCCACCTCACGGATGTACTTCCCGTTCTTCACGTGCGAAGTGAAGTGCGGTGCTGCAGCGCTTGACATCGCTGATCGACAGAACGCTCACAGCATGACTGTTGCTGTAAGGGGCGTCGTCGAGCTCTACAGAGCTGTAAAGCGCGAAAACGAGCTTCATCGGGAGATCCTCGCCTTTTCGATCTCGCACGATCACAGCTCGGTGAGAATCTATGGTCACTACGCTCTGATCGATGAAAGCGAAACTACCTTCTACCGCCACCCGATCAAAGAATTTTATTTCACGAGCGAAGAAGGCAAAGACAAGTGGACGGCTTACAAGTTCACCAAAAATGTCTACGACGTTTGGATGCCGACCCACCTTAAACGCATCTGCTCAATTATCGACCAGCTGCCACCCAACCTCAATTTCGAGGTTTCTCAAAGATCTGAGTTGCAATTTACGGAAGCATCGGGGCTATCGCAAGAATTGGGTGGCCTTCTCTCGGAACAGTCTAATGTTGAATCTACTTCACGGACAAGCCAAGACGACAGTGAGCTGGCGCCAATTATTCCGCAAACGGTCACTCCAAACACCTCGGTCTCTCAAGGAAAGGAACGAGCGGCACTCAAAAAGCCGAAGAGGAAGCATACGAAATAGCTACACGAGGTGCTACAGCGCATCGGATAGGAGGAAGCAGCCAAGCATTGAGGAGGAGATTACGCTGCATGCGCTACCAAACTCTGGTCCCTCAGGAAGCAGGCTTCCTGGGTGGGGACTAATAAAGCGCTCTCTAATCTCTAAGGCGAGATATAGGTGCTGGACGGGTGGGCCAGACGTAGCTGGGTGTTCACGCGCTGGGTTTGGCGTCTTTATCGTCGGGTCCTTTTTTGGTTCCTCCTTCGGCAGAGCCCGTTTTGGCTCCCCTCTCCTTTCCTGATCTAGAGCCTCTTTTAATGATCAAATGCAAATGAAGGCCCACTTTCGATCCCTTGCAAAGCGGTAGCTTGTGTATCGCGAGCATGATTCCCTGTCATCTTAACAATCGTATCTGCGCTCGGATTCACTACGAGCCGCGCTCTCTACCAGTTTCCCTTGATGATTCGATGAGCAAGGACGGTGGCCCAGAAATGGGCCGAGTCAGCGTCATCTCTTCTCTCGTACAAGCGCTTTTATTTTCTCATTCGCCGCTGCACAACGACGGTAATTATCCAATAGATGCTTGAAGATGTGCGGAGCAGCAACTACGCCCTCTGCCAACACTTTTGTTAAAAGGTTGAGCAACAAACAGAGAGCCGCGTGTCAAGTGGCCCCAATTCCAAGACTTTGGATCATGCACTGTTGAAATGCAGAACAACATTGCGGACGCTTTGCCCGTTCCGTTGCTCCATTCACGTGCCACCACCCCACTAGAGGGTGGGGCAACAGCAACCGCAAAACCCTACTGCGTTGGGCAGCAACGCCTGCTACAAGGTGGCTCGAACAGAGGAAAAGACTACTCGAGTAGATAGAGACAAGGAGGGGCTACGTAGCCTTTTACCTAAGAGGAAATATACTATTAAATCCTAAAGAGTAGTTACTAAAAATAATAATAATCCGGACGACTATTTAGACATTTAGCGATAGAAGAGGGATTATTATTTAATACTTTATAATCGTAAATAAAGTACTCTAATATACTTTTATTAATATATACTATATACTTTTATATTTATAGATCTCGCTTTAACTACCGAATATTTAATATTTAATATTTAATATTTAAAAAAGACTTTCAAATATATTAATTATTAATTATTTACGAGACCTCGTCGAAAGTTAAGAAAATTAATTAAAGAAATATAAAAGAATAATTTAAATTTAATTTTTTTTCAAGAAGATTAAAATTATATTAAAATAATTAATATTATATAATATAAATTAGAGTCTTTTAAATTCAATATCTCCGAGTATAATAAATATTTATCTACTACGTATTTATTAAAAAAATCTATATATATTATCCGCGCGGTATTAAAATTTATATATATAATTAATAGAATTAATAAAAATAACTTTTATAAACGTATTTAAATATATTTTTAAAATTCTATAATTTCTATAATATTTAATAATCGAAGAAGTCGTTCTTTATTAAATCGATATTTTTATATATTATCTTCGTTATTATAGTAATATTAATCTCTATAATATTAATTAATTAATTTATTTATATTCGCGTTATTAGGTTATAGTGTCTAGGGTATTTATAATAATATAAAAGTAAATATAAAACCTTAATAGGAAAAATAATCTCTATATTTAAATAATAGAATTAATTTCTAAAGAGTTAGAGTAAGGGCTCCGAGCCTCCTATTTCTAAAAAAACTCTAGAGTACCGGAAATTATACTATAATACTATAATATAAATAGTATAACTACGTTATATACTCCCTTTAAGGGATCTATATACTATATTTAGTAATTACTATAAAACTAGTTTTAATATAATATAATAATTACCTCCCCTTCTAGGGGTTTCGCCCTCGAAACTAGTAAATATTAATTTAATACTTTAATATTTTTAACGAAAGAGTATAATATAGGAGAGTCGAAACTAAATAAAGTATATATATAATATTTATACCCCCTACCTAATTTTATTAATCTCCTAGTTTTATAATAATAATATATTAAGAAAAAACCTCTAAACTTAATAAGAAAAAAAGAGGGAAATAAATTATATCTTAAAATTAATAATACGTCGTATATAATTCGTAATCGGCGTAATTATATAATCGTAGATTATATTAAATATTCGATAAAAACCTTAAAGCCTAAAGGGAAAAGTAAGAGAAAGAATATTATAATTATTATTAAAAACTATAAATCTTTACTATTAATAGAGTTTTAATAATATTAATAATAAAATAAATTATTCTACCTTATTATTTAAGAAGAACTTTAGTTAAAGGAGTAAATATATATAAATAACGGTTTTAGCGTAGATATAAAATTATCGCTAATCTTTAAGTTTTTCTTCTTTTATAATATCCTATTATCTTTTATATATATAAACTCCTATATATTACTATTAATAACTATACTATATTTAGACTTTTATTAATTTATAATAATCTCGGTCGTATCTTTAAACTCTTTCTTCGAGGTCGTAAATATTATATATATATTCTATAAATAAGACTAGAGTTAATATATTATAATTTAAATAAATCTTTTTTTTCTTCTTTTAAATTCTTTCTTTAATCTTATAATTATTAAAGTAAATAAATAACTTATTCTATCTTTAAATAAAGTATTTATTTATATTTTAAAAGAATTAATATTATCGTAATATTTATTTTATTTTATTTTTAAATTATTAATTCTATATTTTATTTTATTAATAATACGTATATAGCTAGATTATTTTAATACTTAATATATTAGTTTAATCTCTATAGTATACGATATTAACGATAATATTTAAATATTTAATATATTTTTAATTCTTACTCCTCGTAAAATAACCGCCCGCTCTATTTTTACTCTACTTTTATTTATATTTTTATACCTTCGTTACTTTAAGCGGATAAGTCTAGATAACTATATTTTATATAATAAAATATTATATATAAAATATATTTATTACGTAAAGAATAAGTATTTATATAATTCTATATATTATTTATATTTTAAAATTAAATTATATTAACGTATTTAGATTCTATTTAAATTTTAAATTTTTATAAATTTTCTTTTTAATCGTTTAAAACGTCGAGGTTTTAATAAATATCTTCGCGAGTAAGTTATTAAATATATAAAAGATATCGTAGCCTTTTTTTAAAATATTAAATTTAAAAATAACGATATTAAAAAAGGGAAGGATAAATTATAATTAATATTATAATTTATTATAAATATCGAGGGTATAAATAATACCTTTCGTACTTTAGTAAATTAATATAATTTAGATATAATTTATATATTAATAACTTTTTAAGGAGGGATTATTACCCGGGATATAAATATACTTTAAAATAGAATTATATAATATTAATTTAATAATTTACTCGAATCGAGGAACGAAGATAAAGTCGATAATAAAAACGAAGACGAAGTTTATATATATCGTATATAAGATATTTTTAAATATAATTTTTCTCCCGGTTTTAATCCCGCTACCGATTAATTTAATATATTTATTATTAACGATCTCGAAATTATCGATTTTATTTTATTCTTTAATAATATATAAAGAGTTATAATATCTAGTTATAAAGCTCTTTTAATTAAGAATACTATAAAGCCTCGTTTTTAATACGGCGGTATAAAGGGTATAAATCGTTATATCTCGAATAAATTAATATCTTCTCGCGAGGCTTCTAAGGAAGAAGTTAAAAATAAAATTAATAATTTTAATTCGATTTCCCGGCCCCGGCTCTATTTATAAATAATTAAATTTTAATATTAAAAAAGTTAACCGCCTTAAATATAAACTTATTTATAAATACTTTATAAACCGTAAAAATACGTCTCGCTCGAAGTCTACTAATAAGAAATAACTAGTAATAGTTAGTAATTAATAATATTTCCTCTTTTTACTCTTTACTTTTTATACTTTTTTTATCTTTATATTCTCTTCGAATTTTTCTCGTAGTTCTAGCGCGTTATTTAAAGTATTTATATTAACTTATTTATTAAAGGTCTTTAGTTATTTTAGTTATTTTATAAAGTAAAATAACTCGCCCTTTATTTTTTTCTTTTTTAATACCTCTTTTATTTCTTATTCGTTTATATTATTTATTAATTCCGGTAGAGGTATATTAAGAATCGAAATATTACTCTACCGTTAATAATACGACTCTAAAAGCGATATATAGAAAATATTATAAATATAATAACTAGTTAGTAATCCTAGGTAGTATAGTTATATTCCGATAATATCTAAAATCTTAAATAGTTTAATTACTTTATAAGAGAGTTTCTTATTTAATTATTTTTATATTAAGTTTTTAGTTAATAATAATATAAGATTATTTATATTAAATAATTTCGGTTTATAACTTTTATCATAGTTATATTTCTACGCCTCGACCGCGATAATCTACACTTTTATTAAATACTCTCTTAAAGTATTTAATTTTTTAATTCTTTTTTATACCGATAGTATTTCTCCCCCGTATATCTCGCTCTCGAGACGCGGTTTAAGAGATAGATTATAACTATATATAATTATAAATAATATTTATTTTATTATTATATACTACGTATTATAGTATATTTATTCTATTATAAATAAAAGTATTCTTTAATTATTATACTCGTTTAAATAGAAGGTTCTCTAGTAGTATTTTAAAGTTTAATTCTAATATTCTATTTAATTATCCGTCTATGAATAAAATACGGTATTTAAGCGCTTTTTAGTTTTTATTAAATAATGTATCTTTAACTAAAACGTATTTATAAAGATAGAACCTCTATTAGAAATAATCCTATTAAGAACTCTAAACTTTAGGATAATTTTTTCGAATATTAACTCTATTAACTTTATAGAGTTTATTATTTCAATAGTTAAAGTATATTATAATATCTATATATTTATTTATAATTATAAAGATCGTATTATAAACGCGCCTATATTATTTATTTAGAGGTAAATTAATAATGGAATTTATAATAAATTCCTTTTACGGTCCTATAGAATATAGTCGAGAACTAATCTCGTTATAAAAGTAATATCGATATACTTTAACCCGCTAGTATATATTATATATATTAATATATTCTCGTACGTCGGCCTTAAAAGTACTTTAGAAATATTTTCTAATAAATAACTTTATTATCTTCTTAATACTAAAGTACCCCGTTAATATATTATTATAATATTATTCTACTAACTCTTCGCGGACTAATCCTTCTTTAAATATATAAATTTTATTATTATATTTAAAAATTAATATAAAATTTAAAGTTTATACTCTAGCGGAACGCTAGTAATCCGTTTATATAATTTCGGCGATTTTTATTTACGAGAAGGAATTATTCTTTTATAAAGCGCGAATTATTTTAATTATTAATAAATTTTTAACGTTATAAGTCGTTTCGTAAAATATTATTAATTTAATAATAATACGTAGAATAAGTAGTTTATAGTCTATAGTTCTAGTAATAGGGTTAAATAATTCCTCTATTATATCGTAATTGATTTAAATAAATATTTTATTTAAACTTTTTAAAATTTCCTATTTAAGTATTAACTCTCTAGGCCTAGATAAATATATTATCGAAGAATATACTTTTTTTATAATAAATCTTAAAGACCCTAGTAGTATAAGTTTTATATATATTAGATTTTACGCGATATTTATAAATATATTATTTAATACCGGCGAAGTACTATCTACCTCTAGATCTTTTATATTTATAAATATATTTTATATTATAACGAAAATAGGGTCTTAACTAGTACTTTTTAAATTTAATAACTTTTATTATAATATAAATAATATATTATTTAAAAAGTTATTTTAACTTTTATAATTAAAATAACGTAAAGAGTTATCGGCTAGATTACTCTTTTTAGAATAATACGAAATTAAAAAATTAAAAGATAAAAGTCTTATTACTTAACGCGTTTAACGATTATTTAATTACTTAATATTTATAAAACCCCTTAAGTTATTATAATTAATTAAGATTTCTACTTTATATAAATTACTCTCGAGGTAGTATCGCTATTATTTAAATATCGTAATAATTACGAGGAACTCCTTATTATAAATCTCGTATCGAATTTCTAAACCTTATATCTTACGGGACTAAAAAGCGACGAGATATTATTTATTATTATTTTATAATTACGTTAAAATTATAGTTATAATAAAATTAGAAGTATTTATTTTAATCCAAATTTTTAATTCTAGATTAAAGTATATTAAAATAAATATATACGAGAATAAATCGCGAAGTAAATAAAATATTTACTTTACCTCTTTAGGTTATTTAAATAAATTAAATCTTTTATTATTTTAACTACTTTTTGACAGACCCGTTAATAGGCCTATTATCTACGAATAATAATAAATAAATCGGCGATAAAAATTAATAAAGTCTAAAAATACTTATATATTATAAAAGAACTTTGGTTTTAGTTAGGACTAAATTATATTAATTCTATATTCGTTTATTAATATACCTTCGGTATTTACGATAAATTTTAGAAATTTAATTAACCGAGTAAAGAACTCGTATTTCTTAAAACTCGCGAATAAAGAATATTTTCATAGACGTTCAAGTATTTATTATATATAATTAATATACTCCTCTTTTAAATTTAAATAAATTAGGATAGTATCTAGATAAATAATATAAAATATATTTATTAAATCTATTAACGATTTATTAATATAAATTTAAAAAGTAATAAGTATATTTATTAAATTAAATAATATTACTATATATTCGAAAAGATTATATTATATACGAAATATTATCTTCTATTTATCGCCTTCCTTAATTCTTATTTAATAATAAATATCTTTTAAATTAAATTTCGTAAATTATATAATACTATTTAGGCGGTTTAGCGTCTCACTAATTAAGAGTAATAAATAACGATTCTTAATAGTAATTTTATTAAGACCTCGGTAGTCGATATATAATTATAGTTTTTTTTTTTTTTAAAATAAAAAGGATAAAAGCCCTAGCGGGGTTTATGAAATATTTAATTTAATCCTTTATTAAAATATCGTCTAAATATCTCTTTAACTTTATTAATTTTAGATTCGATAAATTATAAAGAGGCCCGTATAGCGAGTTACTTTTTATATTAATTATCTAATTACCGCTTTTATATAACGGTAATCGACCTACTTCTTTATTTAAAAAAATATTATTAAAATCTATAAATTCGTCGGGAAGCGTAGGCGGTATAATAACGAAACTATTAAAAAATATTATATTAATAATAATATCGCCTTTCCTAGCCTCGTTCCTATTAATAGGATTTTAATTAAAGGGACTAGCCTTAATATAAATTAATATATAAATAATTAACTACGTCTTTAATAATTTCGTAAGATCTTTAAATAATTTTAATATATACGTATTTAGCGCGATACCGAACCGCTAAATATATATATTATAATCGGTTTAAATCTTTTCCTTTTTTAAAATTAATATATTTATAATAATAAATAAACTTTTTTTATTAATAGAGTAAAAAATATTATTATACTCTCTAGTTTATTCCTATAAATCGGTTAACCAGTAGACGATATTATAAATATAATAATAATAAATAGATTACCCGTTTATTTATTTAAAAGTCGGTAGCGGCTCGCTTTTAAAACGCTCTAGGTTATAATATTATATAAATATTTTATTAATAATATTTATCTCCGCTCCTAGATCTTTATTTATTTTAATACGAATAATTTTTATATCGATATTAATTAGGTTCGTAATAATTTCGTTATTAATATTTATACTCGGTCGGGGTTTTTTTTTTATTCTTTTAAGATAAAGACTTCCCCGAGGGTTTATTATTTTTTAACTCGGCGGTATAATCGCCGATATAATTAATAATCTTTATTTTCTTCTTTAGATATTTATTAAAGTAGTAGCCGAATTTATAATAATTAAAATACTTAATATCTTTAAGATTTTTATCGCTCGCGCGAGTTATATACGTTTTATTTATATTTCTACGATTATTATTATTAGAACCTTATCTCTTTATATTAAATTTATTTTTATTATCTCCGCTTTTTAACTTTTTTTTATACCTCTTCCGAGGTCTTAATTATTTATTTTAATTATTATTTTATATCTTAAAATCTCGATTAAGATTATATTCGTAATATATTATAAATAATATAAATTCGGTTTATTTAATAGGAATATTTTAGGCTCGGTTAACTTTTTTTAAAATATTAAATCTTAAACGGGTTATTAAATAAATTATCTATTACTCTTTATTATAAGGAGGTAGTTCGATTTTTAAAATATTAAAATAAATATCGAAATCTTATATTAATTAATTATTTCTTTAATATATATATTAATATTTAAAATTCGTATTTATAACTCGGTTTAAAGGGTTTTTAATTATATTAAATAAATAATTTATAAAGAACTTCTATATTAATATATTTATTAAATAAAGTTCCTTATATTTATATTATAACTTTTTAATTTACCTCTTTAAATAAGGTATCGTATATAAAATCTTCTTTTTATTTATTCGAAAGTTTACGGGTATTAAACGGAACGTAGTTATTAAGGTATATATATAGAATATATAATTTTATTAATTTAGTAAAAGATATTAATTATCTATAGAGGATTTGGCCCTAATATACTAGAATCTAGCCAAGGCGCTAGTCCTATTATAGAAGTACCGAGGTTTAGTTTAATAATATTTATACTAGAGTCTACCCCGTAATAGATCGCCCCTTTTAAAGAAAGACGTTAACGCCCTCGTTAATACGCGGATATAGAGTATCGTAAGTAATGACGTAAGTGGCGTCTATATATAGAAAATTAATAGAGTAGGTAAATATACTAGTATATCCTTAGTTTTTAAATAGTCGGTACGGGGTAGCTACGGGAGTACCGTAGAGTTTTAAAACTTAGCGTAGAGCCGTAAAACTAAATTATTAAAATCGCGACGGCGAGGTAAAGCGATAGGGAGGTATAGGGATAATATAAATAACTAGCGGTAGTAGCTATAATATTAATAAAATAGGGGCGTATACGTTTAGCGTTATAGGAGTATTAGTATTAAAGGACTAGGGCCTTAAATAGTCGGTTTCTTCGTATATAAAAGTGAGGTCTTAGTGTAAATTCATAGCCTTGGCGCAGTTTTTAAATAGCCAGCGATTTTCGAAAGTAGTCGTTTACCGGTGTTTTCGAAGTTAAAACTATTTTAGCGCGGTACTAGTCTAGATTCGGCTAGCTCCTAAGTTTAGTCTTTAACTATAACTTAATAAGTATTATACTCTAGATTATTAACGTCGTTACGCTAGTTATATTAACTACTAGCGAAGTATAGGGGGTAGTCGGTATTAGTAGTCTTCTTCTATTCGTCGCTATCCTTATATCTCTCTAGTTAGGTAGTATAAGCGGCTAGCCGGTTATTCTAGTTATTTAGTTTATAATACTTATAATTATTAAATAATTTATTATTAAATAGTTTTAGATTATCTTACTAGTAGGTTTACCGTTAAAATTACTACTACTATCGAAGTTAAAAGTAAAGTGGTTTTTAAAATAGTATAGGGCTACGTGCTACGAAATCCTCCTAAATTACTAACTTACTATCGATATCTTCTAGGAATTAACTTAAGGTTATTATTATTTTTGGCTTAAGGATATCCCGATATATATTTATATAGAATATATTCTAAACGGTTAAAAGCTAGGAGTATATTAAGGTAATATTTATAGATTTAACGAGGTAGAGTATATTCTAAATAAATACGTAAAGATACGTACCCTTCCGAATATCCTAGGGCGTATATATAAAGATAGCGATCTTAGTTATAGCTACTAAAGTTCTAATTTTAAATCGGTTAATAAGGGTAATATACTACTACTATAAATCGGAGACGGTATTACGTAGGAGTTTCTTTTTAAGCTTTATTAACTCGACTAAATATTATATTAAAGTTAAGCTACGAAGGTACGCGGGAAGGAGGTTCTTAACAATAGCGTAGGTATTAGACTTTATATTTATTATATTCTTAAATCTATCTATAAAAACGTAGACGTCTTAGTAGTAAACGTATTTACCGGCGTTTAGTACTAGGGCGTTATTTCTAGGCTTGTATTAAGGGTTAAAGAAACTAACGTCTTTAGCCTTTAGTTTATTAGTTTTAATAATAAATTATAAAAGATTAAGAAGCTCGACGTTATCGTCTAGGGTATACTCTTCTAGCTAGTATTACTACTAACTAGTAAAATCGGTTAATACTTACTTTATAACTTGGTTAATAGTAGTAGTTATTATTATTTATAGTAACGTAGCCTATTCGGCGGTAAAGCCTAGTATAAGGCCTAGATTAAATATACGAAACGGAGGAAGTATATTTTCTTAAGGCGGTATTAACTCCTATTACTCGGTATTTAAACTTTTACTACTAGGTTATTTCTAGGAGCGAGTACTATAACTGGCGTTACTTAATATAGTAATAATAATAATAGGCCTATTAAAAGGGTCGTTTCTAAAGTTTATCGGATAGGGAGGGACTATATAGGTACTAGTTTAAAATAGGTAGGCGTTTTCTCGTATTAAGGTAAATAGAACCGTTAGGTTACTAGTTAAATAAAGTAGGCGGAAGCGTCTTAATAAATAAAGTAATCGGTATAAACCGTTACTACTATTTATTAAGGTGTGTATATAGAATATATAGTTTTATTAGTTTAGTAAAAGATATTAATTATCTATAGAGGATTTGGCCCTAATATACTAGAATCTAGCTAAGGCGCTAGTCCTATTATAGAAGTACCGAGGTTTAGCCTAGTAATATTTATACTAGAGTCTACCCCATGATAGTAGTCTCTACGTTATAGATTTATTCTCGATAATTTTACGGATTCTTCGTATAAAAATCTCGTAGTTTCGATAATTATAAATTACCTTAATTTATATTAAAACCGATTTAATTATAATTTATCGTCCGGTCGTTTTTATCTTTTATATTTAATTTTTAAAGATTATTTTTAATTTCCTTATCTACTTTATTTACGATAATACGTCGTAGTTTTTTAATATTCTTTTAAATTATAATAATAAAGGCCTTTTTCTTAAGGGCTTTTTATTTATATTTTAATTTTATAAATTATTAATTTATTATAAGATTAATATTCTTTAATAAATCTCCTATATTTTTATTTAAAGTATTAATCCCGTACGTCTCGCCTTCGGGATAATTATTTCTAGAAAGATCTTTTATATTTCTAACGGATTATTATTTAAAAAGATTAAAAAAGATTAAAACTATTAAATTATAATATTTAAAGTATTTATAATAATATAAAAATAAATATAAAGTCTTAATAAGAAAAATAATCTTTATATTTAAATAATAGAATTAATTTTCAAAGAGTTAGAGTAAGGGCTCTAAACTTCCTATTTCTAAAAAAACTTTAAAATACCGGAAATTATAATATAATACTATAATATAAATAGTGTAACTACGCCGTATACTCTCTTTAAGGGATTTATATATTATATTTAATAACTATTATAAAGCTAGTCTTAATATAATATAATACGCGTCTAATTAAAATATTTAGTTAATTACGGGTTATTTTTTAAATAATATTTATTTTTATAAAAAAAACCTTCCGACCCTATTATTTAAATATATATATCGTTTAAAATTAAAACCTTTACTCTCTTTTTATTATAAAGTTATAAATATAAACAATTATTAACTATTAATCTCTTCTTTATATTATCGATATCTACTCGATTTTCTACGTCGATATTCTTTATATAAAAATCTAGATCTAGTTTAAATTCTATATTAATATATTTTATTTAAGAATCCGAATCCGATTTAAATTCTTTTAAATTATAATTATTTTAATAAGTCTAGGCGTTTATTTAATATTCTAAACTCGTTCGAATCGAGTTTATAACGCCGATATTATATTATTTAACTTTTTCTTTAGATTTATTTCTCTCTCTTTCCCCGTTATTTAAATCGTTTACGACGGTAATTTATATTCTAATTTTAATCTTATACCTCTAAGTCTTTTTATATTATTCTTTTTTTAATTTCTTATTCTTAACTCTCTTTTATTTATTCGTTTCCTTCGATAAAGATAATTTCTAAAAATTATAAAATTCGCCTTTATTAATTATTCTTTATACTACTCGCTTTTTCTCTTTAATATAAAATAAATAGGTCGGATCGTAGGAGGTATAACCGTTATTATTATATATTATATTAATTTTCTTCGTTATTAAGGTCGTTATTTTATAATTACGTATATTATATATTTACCTATACTCCGCGTAATATATTTTCTTTTTATATATAATAACTATATATCCGTATCTTTAGTACTTATAATATTATATCGACGAGGCCGATTAATTATATTTTTCGACTAGTCTTATCTTTTAACTTATATTTATTAATCTCTTTTTAATTATTTTATTTATTATCTCTAGTATAACGGCGTTTACTACTAGCGATAAATATCGCTTTTTGATTTTATCCGCCGCCGATTTAAATATATTAAATATTTATTCTATTTTTATAATCTCTAATATAAAATAAAGAATCTGATTTTCCTCTTCGATTTTTTTCTATATAACTACTAGGTTATTTATCTTAAATCTTAATTTTATATATTATAATTAAGAACGGTTTTTATAGGACCCTCGTTTATTTATACTTCTCGTTTAATTATAATATATCGCGTTTTAATCTTTCCCTCGCTTTTATTATTATTATTTATAAAAGTATATCCCTACTTTTTAATTAATTTATAATTATAATCTTTTTAATATAACCGGTCCGAACGGACCGAATCTTTATAATTTACTCTTCGTTTATTATACTTTTTATACTCTCTCTTCTTTAGGATCCTCGATTTTTATAAAGATTTATTTTATTCTTTTTAAATTCCCCGTCGTCTCTTTTTTTTAATATTTAAATATTCCGCGTAATAACCCCCCTCGTTATAAAGGCTTTTTAAAATAAATTTCCCTAATTTTATTTTCTTAATAAAGGAGAATAAAGAGGGAGAAGAGAAAGGAATAAATTTCTAATAAATAAATCGCGTTTAATTAATATATCGGTCTAATTATTTATATTATTTTTAGTCCGTATCGCGAGTTACGTTTTTAATCTATTAACCTTTTTTTTTTAAATATAATTATAATTTTATATAATTTTTCGATATACGCGCTCGTAGCTTTAATTATTTTTTATAAAATTTATTATTTTATTTTATCGATTCTTTTTTAATTTTTAAACTTATTTAAAATAAATATTACTTCTTATATTCGTTCTTAACACGATAACGCGTATATCTTCTTATATTATTTATAGTTAAAAACTAATTCTATTAATAATAATCGCGTTATTTATTAAATTATTTCCGTTTTTATTATTATCGCGTCGCCGCCCGCTCCCCTCTCCGTATCGGCGGCGATTTGATTCTCTTATTAATAAACTTCTTTTATACTCGCCTTTATATTCTCTTTCGTATTAATATCTTCTTTATAAATTATTAAATACTTTATCGTTTTTCCTTTATAATATTAACCTACGTTTATACGCGCTATAATACGCGATTTTATATAATTCAATAATCGACTTAATATTTTCATTATAAGGCGAATTTATAACTTTATTTCAATATTCCTCCGCGTATTAAATATATATTTCTCGAAGAAATAACTAGGTTTAGACGATATTATAACGATTTCTTTACGAAAAAAACTCGTAAATAACTACTTCTTATCTCTCTATATAATTTACGTAAAATTAAGAGAGTCTTTTAAAAAAGAGGAATCGAGATATAGGCTCTAACCTAGAATTAACTAATTAAAGAAATAAATATTAATTATAATAACTAAATAATTAAACGAGCGCTAAAATCTATAAATTATAGAAAGTATATAAATTACTAGAAAGAATAAATTTCTCCTAGATTAATTAAATATTATATCGACTAGTACTAGATAATATTAAAGTATTATCCTATATTTAAAAATTAGTATAGAGTATATTTCTCCGAGGAGGTTTACTACGTTTATAAAGTACGTCTACTACTTTATATAATTCGAAAACCTAGAGAAACTATTATCCGGATTATATATAATAGGAGGATAATCTTAAAGAGATAAAAAAAACGAAGATTTATATATAAATAATATATAAATATAATTTTAAATTAATTATCTACTTCTATAATATCCTAGGTAATAAAAATAAAAAGATATTATTAAAAGATTATAAAAATTAAATCTTTAATTCTCTCTTTAAAACGAAGATTTAACGTAGAAATAACTTCGTACTCGAAGAGGATATCGATTCGAGTTATAGAATTAATAAATAAAATATCGTATATAAATAAAAGAGAGAGAATAGGCTAGGTTATTATTTTAATTATTTATCCTCGTCGGATCTATCTTTAAATCAAGAATTATTAGTAATTTATAAAAGAGGAGATTTATTAATATTTAAATTAAAATAATAATATTATTAAAAATCTTATACTAGTCGCCTAGAAATATAAAGTTAATTAGAAACTTATTATTTATCGGGTTAAAAGTATTCTAGTATATTTTAAATATATAATTAAAGTTTAAAGAGAGTAATTTACGAGGTAAATATAATTTAAAAATAAAACTTTTAATAATAATAATTACTAAAATTATTTATTATTAAAATAATAATATAGAGAACTTTATATTCAAATTAGTCCAGATATTCTATATAATTAATTTCAATAATTATCTATTACGTATATAGATTTTAGTACAACGCGGATAATATATATAAACTTTTTTAATATACGCGTATTTATTTATATAAGTAATATAATTAAATTAAAATAAAAAAAGTATATCGAGATAAATATCTTAATATAGTTATTAATATAGAGTTTTTAAATAAAGATAATACTATAAATTACTAGAGTTTATATCTAATAATAATAATATTCTTTATATAACTAATTGTCTTTTATTTTATTATTGAAAATTTAGAGTATTTTTATTTATTAAAGGTCCTTAATTCTCGACTAGAGAGTTTCTTAATTTATAAATAATTATTTTACTAAATATTTTATTAATAAAGATATATAATAAGTTTTCCTTTATTTTTAAATAATATTATTTACTCCTCTACGTAATATTTGAAATTTATATTTTAATAAATTATATACGAAATAACTACGTTATCCTCTAGATTATATTTATTATAGTAGATATTATATTATTTATATAAACTTCGGTTAATCTTTATTACGAAACGGAGATTTATCGAGAGTAGTTTATCCGGGCCTCTCCGACGTCGAGATTTAATAATAATTATCTCTAGGATAAAGACCGAGTATCGGTAAATCCGGAAAAATAGTTCTATAAAATCGCTACTTAATTAGTACAAAATACGTATTTTACGTATTTCGCAGGCTATTAATAAACGAAATATAATATAATAAAATATAATTAAATTTAATTTATCTTAGCTATATTTAAATTAGATAAATAATAATATATTATTATATAGATAATAGTAGAGATAGTCGAAATATTAAAAGCGCGCTTTTTTATATTTAGGCTAGATTTAAATCAAATCTAGACTAGATCTAAATCTAGATTTAGATAATATCTCTAACTTCTTTATAGATATTATAAATATACTCGGTAATATATTCGTAAATTAATATTTCTTTTTTGTTATTATTTTAAAAGTTTTTATTAATAACTCTTAATTCCTAGGGCCCCGTATCGATCGTAAATTTAAAAGAAAGTTAAAAAATATATAATTAACTACCGCGTTAAATAACGGTAGATATAATTAAAATATTAAAAGTATAAGTTCTTAATAGCGAGTTTAGAAATTAAATAGAATCTAGGTTAGGCCTAAAAGATATTTAGGCTAGATCTAGGCCTAGATCTAGACTAGATATAATACTCGATTTTTTATTATCGTTTTTAAATATAATAAAGTAGAGGATTAAAATCGTAAGCGATAATAACGTACTATAATAAATATTATTATATAGAAAATAAATATTATTATATAGAAAAGTATATAAAGAGGTAATAAATTTCCTAGCTTTTACTCGAGCCTAAATATTTAACGATTTAGAAACGTAAAAACACTTTACTAAAATAACTAAATATTATATCTATAACTACTCTAACCGCGCTTTTATTTAATATATATATTATTTTCTTAAATTGTCTTTATACTTTCCTTAACATTATTACTAGCCGTAGTATTATTAATATTCTAAATATTATTATTATATCTAGGATTATTACCTCCGTTAACGTTTTTTATACCCTCTATATTCGTTATATTTATAGTTTTAAATATATTTATTTTAAAATCCGCCTTCGATTTCCGCCTCCCCTCTATATACTCCTTAATTCCGATATCAATATATAATATATATTAAAATATTTCCTTTAACTAGGTTATTTAATATATTCTTTTCGATATTTATTTATATAACCCGATAGAGTAGAGGGGCTTATAGAATAATTATAATTATATATATAAAATTCAAGTTTATATTTATCTACCGGGTAAATTTAATTAAAAATTTAAATATACTATTCTCTATTAGTTTACGATTATAATTAATTTTTCGTATTAATATATATATAGTTACAACCCTCGCCTTATCGGTCTCGAAGAATATTCGTATTTTAAATTTAAACTCCTCTCGGATATATTATAATAAAGAAAAGTTAATATTAAATACTATATTTAGAAAAGAGAATACTATATTTAATATATTAAAAAAAGCGAGTTTAAGTTTTTTTATATTAAAGATTTTAAAGAAAAGAAGGATTTACCCGTTTTATTACTAAATTCTTTTTAGTAAATAAAGATATAATTAATATATTTACCCCTTTATATTTCTTAAAAATAAAGGCGATAATTTTAAATTTAAAGAATTTCTTTTTAAATATTATATAGTCTCTACCTAGGATATAATCTTCTTATATCCGATTATTATTTTTATTTATACTAGAGGCCGCGGCCGTATTATTAATCTACTTTTTATTAAGAGTTTTAAAGGAGATAACGAGGGTAAATAAAAATTTATATAATCGAAGAACACGTAGTATAATAGGTACTATATTAAAATAAACTAAAATTAAATATTAAAGACGTTAGTATAGGAAAGAGGTATTATAGTTTTAATATTCCTCGGGTAGTTTTACCACTATTAGAGTCTTTTTAATATAATAGTTTTTTTATTAATAATAATCGACCTAAATCGCGGTTAGAGTTCTAGTAAATAAATAGTCGTAAAGTCTTTTTAATAAAGTTTCTTAAATATTATAAAATATATTTAATTTAATTACTCTTTTTATATTATAGTATCGAGGTATAAAGGAGTATATTAATAAGGATATTTATTACTTTAATAAATCTCTCCTATACTCTAGTTTTTTTATATATCGAGTAATAATACTCGTAGACTTTTCTAGGTTAATAGGTCCGAAGTATTAATAATTAAATTAATAATTATTTTAATAAATATCTTCTATAGTAGTCCGAGGGGCTATAATATCCTTTTAGTTTTAATTAATAATCGTTTTAAATATAATTATAAAATAGAAATTATATTTAGGGCGAGTCTTCTTTATTTTTTATAAAGAATAATATAAATCTTTATTTAAATTTCTTACCCTATTATATTCGCCTACGATTACGAAGTTATATTAGAAATAATAAATTACTTCCTTTATAGTCTCTTTTTTCTTTTATTTTATATAGAGATATTTATATTCTTCGTCAAAAACCTTATTAGAAACTAACTATATCTACCGTATAATAACTATATATAGCGATATATTTACTATACTCGGGGAATTATACTACGTAGGGTTAATATTTTTTTACTTTTAAATTATATTACTTTAAAGTTCTTTTTATTATATATTATTACTAAACTCTTCGGCGCCCTTTAATTTATAATATAATTATATTTCTAGTATTATATTAATAATTACGAGCTATACCTCTAGGTTTTTAAAATTGATTATTAATTTTAATTTATTAATTTAAATACCGAGATCGGGCGGCGGGATAAAGAATAGTTTAAATTTATTAATTAATATAATATAAATAGTCTTTAAGCTCGGTAAATATAAATATTCGTAAAATTATCGATTTATAAGATATTTAGAGCCCGTAGGAGTATTTTTATAATAATATTAAGACTTTATTAACTATTTCTTTTATTTATATTAGATTTCTATTTATTTTTAGTATAAATAGCGATAGAATATAATAGCGCCTATAACTTTATAGGTCTTTATATAATTAGAATTAATTAAAGAGTTTAATAAATAAAATTATAGATTTTATATTTTCTATATCTATTTATATAGTCTAGAAGAATATTATAATATTTTAAATCTTCTTCGTTATTTAATATAATTATAAATATATAGAGTTACTACTAGTAATAACTTAATTTTAATATTCTAGGAATTATTATTATATTATAACCGCGAGAATTATTAGGGTAGGCGATTTTCGCGAATATAATAATACATTCCTATATATTATTATAAAAATATTTATATAAATAATTATTACTAAATTTTTTAAAGTTGAGAAAATAATTAATAAATATAATATTATTAAAGAAAACATCGATTAATTATTATTTATATATTATAGTTAACTCTACCTTCTTTTCTCTAACCTTATTATTATTATTATTATTATTAATAACTAGTTTAGAGGATTCTTTAATTATAAATTTATTCTTTTAATTTAATTACTCGGAGGACTTCTTTAAAGACTTAAGGGATTCGCGAGGCTTCTTAAATAAAAACTTCTTTGAAGGCTATTTCTATAATAACGGTAATAAATTATTTTTATTATTATTAAAGTTTAAAAGCTTCGTCTAGCTCTTTAATCTTTTTATTATTAATAAACGAATTAAATCTTAATAAAGGGTATTAGGAGAAGAGCGATATTTTAAAATTATAGAGAAAAGAGGTTAATCTCGAAGTAAAGAAAACGAGAAATAATAAATAAATATAAATATATTTTCGGTATTAATTTCTATAATAACTCCTTGTTTTCGAGCTCCTTCAGGCGCGATAATAGGTTTTTATTTATAATATATTAAATACCTAGAAAAAAGAAGAACGGAGGAGGAAAAAAATAAATTTAAAATCTTAATAAAAATAAATCTATCTCTTAAATTAAATTTATATTAAAGAATAAAGGATATAATTAATTAAAATTATTATTTATAATAAATTTACTTTTTATTAAATTTATACCCCGGTCCTAGAAATATTAAATATTATTCTATAAATCTCTATCTTCTAAGATATTTATATAATACGCGTCCTCCTTTATTATATAGAAGAAATAATCGAGTATTTAATCCGTTATAAAGTAGCGAGCTATCTAATATCTCTAGAATAATATAAATTATAAATAAATTATATTAAATTCTTTATTTAATAAATATACGAAGATTATTAAAAACCGGATCTCGTATATAAAATTCCGTGATATAAATTAACTTAATATATAGTCGATTTTAAAGATTTAGAAAAACCGAAAAGAGGAAAGATTATAGATAGTATTAATTTTTTATTTAAAAAGAGTATCGTTCGAGTTAATTATTATTATTATTTAACTTTATAAGTTAAGACGTAGTATATTATTAAAATTATCTTTATTTTTAATTATTTAACTAAAGTCCCCTTAATATATAATAATATTAATATATATTTATTCGCCGAAGTCTAAATATATCGGTAAAGCGGTAAACCCGTATTCTACCGAAAAAGACGGAAAAGGCGCTTAGATCTATTTAACTCATATACTAGCCCTAGAGATCGATTTAATACCTACTTTCGTCTAAAGTTACTAAATACGCATTTAGTACCTCGATTTATTTTAAATAATTTTAAATAAATCGGAATAAACTAGTCTAAGTAGTACTAGTAAATAGTTAAATATATATAGTAATAAATGAATTATATAGTCTATAATACCGCGCTAGCTTAGGGGGTATTAAGCGCGTATATAATTTTCATAAATCGACGTAATTTAAAATCGAAATTAGATTAGTATAGTTATAGCGCTCTATATAGCCTTAGCGAGCTACCCGGCGCTAGTAGAAAATCACGGATTTAAAATCTTAAATCCGAAGTTACTATCTTTAGGGTTTTTAGTATATTCTATTTTTTTTCATTTTTTTTCAATATTATTTCTAATTTTTAGTTCTAAAACCGTGAAATATATACCCTAAGCGCCCTAAGCGGATTTAATACCACGACTTTTTTTATATAGGCTCCCGCTTTACCGATATAGTTTTAGACCTCGATTTACTCTTTAAAATTAAATATTAAATATTTACCCTATTAAGTTTTTTCTACTTTAAGCGCGTCTCTATAATCCCGCTAGTATTTAAATATATCTTTTAAATAGCGATATTTATTAATAAACTCTTTAACTCGTAGTAGTATATCGTTAATATTCGTATAATAAATTAATACGGGTATTTTTCTAATATCCCGGATAATCTAGTTAATTTTAAATATTTTTTATTATATTTAAATAATACGCGCCGGGGCCGTAGCGCGATAATAGTAATAAATAAATAAATTTAATAATAACTTTAGAGTAAAAAGAGTATAATAATTCGCGTAATTTAAATAACTAGTTATAATAAGGTATAATAAATTTTATAATAAATTAAATTAAATCTAGTCTAATATACCGTAAATATCGGGCGATATTTAAATAAAATTATTAAAAGAATAAAACGATAGGTAAAGAGGTCTTTAGGTTATTATATATAAATATATTTAAAAAAGTCGTCCTTAAAAGGACGATTAATACTTAATATTTAAACCTATATATTAACCGTTTATACTATTATAATTTTATATAATATAATTATTAAACCGTATTAGAAATAACCTAGAGTATAGTTTATAATATAATTAATATTATAATTAATAGATTTTTAGGTCTTATATAACGAGTTTAAATAAAAGTAAATATTAAGAGGTAGTAAGAAAAAGCGTTTATATATATAATATATTAATATTAAGCTAGTCTTCTAGCGCTTTAAATCTAGCCTAGATTTTATTTAAATTTTCTTTAAATTTTCTTTAAATTTTATTTAAGTCTAGGCTAGATCTAGGCTAAATCTTTTATATATTATTAGACGAGGATAGTTTCTTATAGATTAAGAGTAGAATATATAAAACTTTTAATATTATTTTCGCGCTCTCGATAGCTAAAACTATATTTAATAATAATAAATTATTCTTCGTCCGCGGCCTTAATTATAATAAAGTACCGGAGATAATAATAATTAAAATAAAAAACCTAATTAACCTTTCGGCTTCTAGCGAAGATATTAAAGAGACGAAATATTCGGAGGAGGATATAACTTTACTCGATAATAATTATAACGATTTATTTAATTTTAAAGGACTATTAAAGAACGCTTAACTAGTATTAAATTTAATTAATTTATTCTTATTAAACTCTATAGAGGACTCGGTTTATATTCGTTATTTTATTAACGATAATAGTAGTAAGAAGTTAAATAAGATTACTAAAATAATTAAAACGATAGTAATATTAATTATTAAAAATATCTATATACTCTCCCTAGAATTTAATAACTCTTCGGAGTAGTATTCGTTATCGTTTAATAAACTAGTCTCGGCGTCGATATCTTTCTCGTTTAATAATTAGGATAAAGTTATTATCGTTAATATATAAAAGAAGACTACGTTTAATATCGAGGTAAATAACGTAGGTTTACTACCTTAAAAATAAAACGTAGATAAAGTATTAAAGGTAATAAAGGTGTTAAATTATTTACTATCTTTAATAAATATTATTAAAGAAGCGGGAATAGTTAAAACTTTATAAAAAACTACCGATATATTAATCCTATTAAGTTATATTATTTTAGGGAGAAATACGGAGTTCTTCGACCCTAAAAAATATTACTAGGTTATAAAAATTAACCGGTAAGAAACTAGAGTAAAAGTTTTGTAATTCCCTAATTTTTTTAAATATAAAATACGCTTTACCCTTAATAATAATAAATATAATATTTATTATATCGTCCGTATTATAGGTCTCCTCTCCGATATTATTATAATAAAGTTTTTAAAGAAAATTCGAGGTAGTATAATATTTAATACGAAATTATTAAATATTAAGAGTATAACTAGTAATATAACTAGGCTCGTTATATTCTTTTACGAGTATATAATTATAATTTATAAAGAGTATATTTAATAGTATCCGATTTTCTTTAACGGTCTCGTAGCCCGAATTAAAATTATATTAACTCCGATTTAACTTATCCCGATTAATTAACGAAAGACTATTAATAATAAAACTAGGTATTATTTTAAAATATATAATTTTCCTCGTATTATTATACTAGTAATATTAAATAAAGGACTAGCGGTCTCTTAAATAATTAAATTTAATACGGTCGAGAGTATAAATATAAATAATAATAATATTTTAAGTTTATATTTTTCTTTTATCTATATTACTAAATAGGTTTCTACGTTATTTAATTATACCGGTCGATATAAGGGTTATATCGTTATATTTATATTAAATCCGTATATTTAGCCTCTAGAAACCTTTCTCGATAATAGTAATAATTAACTCGCGGTCTTTTAATTATCGGTAAAATATTCTATTTATTTTAAAATAACTAGGAGGGTAAACCCTCTCCTATACTTTTATAATTTAAAGCGGCGATATAATTTAAAGTTTAAGCGGGGGCTATATTAGCGATAACTCTTAAAATAACGAGGATAATAATAACTAAAAAGAGGGTATAAGTAAAGGCGAGGATAATAATAAATAAAATAAAAATAAAGATAACGGCGACGATAATAATACTCGCTCGGATAGTAGAGAAATATTATTTATATTATTTATAATTATAACTTATAAGGGCCGGACGATTTTAACTAGTAATAATCTCTAGTTATCTACTCCGATATTTATAATATAAATATTAATTATAAGTTTTTTCGGTATTAACCGCGGGGGGAAAATAAAAGGGTTAAGAATAAAAGTATATATTATAGGCTCGTAGAGAGGTTTAGTAGAAATATTATTAATTTTAATATAAATAAAATTAAAGTATAAAGAGCTTAAAGGATTTAAAAGTTCTATTAATAATAAAGCCGCCGTTATTACCTACCCGCTTTAAAGTATAGATAATATTTTATTATAAGTAACTACCCTATTCGAATATTAAAAGTATTATATATTTAACTCTTCGATATTTTAAATTTCCTATTTCATTAAGGTTTTCTCTTTACCCTCGAGAAATTTTATTTCTTTATTAAACCGAATAACTCGAGTTTAGAACTCGATTTATTTAATTATAATATCCCGAAGCTTTTTTATCGCTTTCTTCTAATATTTTTAAATTCGATATAATTTTACCTTCGAGAAAACTAACTTATATAATAGGTTAAATATTATATAAGTTATATATGAATCCGAACCCTCTCTAATTTAATAGAAACGATCCTTTTATATATAACTCTTATATAGTCGAATAATTAATAGTACGCGATTCGAGGACGATATTATCTAACGACGACGGATAATACTTCGAGATAAATTTAATAACGCGTAGCGAGGTATAAAGAATTAACAATTTTTAAAAATAGAGATCTTAGATAAGGAATTTAATATTACGAGTTTATTAAAAATACTTAATAGTACCCCCCTAGGTATAACCCTAAATATAATCCTTAACGAAATATTATTTAAATAATTATAAATTTAAATAATTAAATAGTATATAATTTAATTATTTAAAAATATAAATATTTAAACTAGGCGGCCTTAATACGACTTTCTTTTACTATATAAATAATATAATTTCTAATAAATTAAAACTCTGTATTGAATTTCCTTAAAATCTCTTAATTATAAATACTAAATATAAGTTACTTTTTTATACTAAATTTAATTTATATTTTATACGAAGTTTATTATTCTTTAATCTTTAATACTCCTCTTTATAAATATTAATTTAGATTTTATCTACGTTTTATTTTTATTAAACGGAGACCTTTAATATCGGAGCTCGTTAATTTTTCTAGAGTATATAAAAGATAATTTCTTATCGATTAAAGAAATTATTTATATTATTAATATTAAATAAATCTACTTAATAAATAATTTGAAGAGAATTATTTTAATTTCTAGAAAAATACCTCGTTATTAGATTAATTAAAGATTATATTCTTTTCCTTAAAGAGTTTAATTTAAAATTACGCGTGGTTTTTACTTTATATAATTAATTAATTATAGTTATATATATAGGATATAGTAGAGAAATTAGTAATTACGAGATTTATTATAATATTAATAATTCGTACGAGATTATTATTATATTATTTATTATTTTTATATTTTTCGGCCGCTTTTATTATCTCGTAGAATTAATTTTATAATCTAAACCTTTCATTACCTTATATAGAAAAGGATAAAAATAATTATAATTTTTCAATTTTAAATTATTATAATAGACGTCCTTAGTATTATAGGGAATATATATAAAAGTTATTAATTATTATATATAAGTAGATAATTTTATCCTATTCTCCGTTAAGTTAATAAATTAATAAATTAATATAATTAAATAAATACTCGTTATCGGCCCGTAATCTCTTTATATTATTCTATAGTAGTTTATAACTCTTTATAAACTATATTAAATTTTATAAAATAAACTTCTTTTTTAATTTATTTTCTAAAAATATTCTATAAAGAATACGGGTTTTATTAATATTTTTAAAATTTTATAAATTCTAACTCGGCGTACTAAGTAGAATAAAGCCGGATTTCTATTTACTTTCCTCTTTTACTATAGATTCTATTAACAATAATTTATCTTCGTTTTTATTAATTATAACGACTAAATCGTCGATAACGATTATAGGAAATAAGAATATAATTATATTTTATTAATATAATCATTTTTATATTTCTCGCGTAGATATATTTCTTAATCTCGGCCTCCGTCTTTTAGTATATTTATTTTATTTTAGGGTCGGACTTACTTCGTAAAGTCTCGAAAAATTTTCTTTTTTTAGAATAAAGAATAGGAAAGAGTTTATAAAGAAGAAAAAGTTATTATTAATTTTTAATTTCTTTTAAGGCCCCGAATCTATTAAATTCTATAAAAGTTTATACTTCGCTATTTTTAATAATTAAATAATATTTTATAAAAATAAAAATTTAGGCTCGTTTAGTAATAATATATTTATTATATTATTTTCCTTAACTATTACCGACGTCGAAGAAAATATATATATTATATTCGATATTATCGAATTTTCGCTAAATTATTTCTTCGCTTTTATTTCGTCGTGTAATTAATTGTTTTTTCGACGGAGTCCTAGTAAATTATCTTAATCGTAGATTTTTTACTAGTTTTCGATATAATAAATTACATTAATAAAGAATCTATTAATTCGTTAATTTATTCTAGATTCTTTAAAAATATATTATTAATTCGTTAATTTATTTTAAATTCTTTAAAAATATATTATTTATTTTTAATTATATTTAAAGTTTCTAGTTAAATATAATTATTATAATTAATATTTTAGTTATAATAATTACTATTTTCTATAAAAGCGACTTTTATTATAATATAAAAATATTTATAACGGGTAATATATTTTAGTCCAAATATCTATATTTATTTAGAATATTATATTAATTATTCAGTATATTTTTAATCAAATACGACTTATTTATTATAAATAATCTCGCTCTTTTATTATTATATATCTAGGGGAACTCGAAGGTAATTATATATATTAGTTTATTCGAATTCGTCTATAATATAATCTTCGCGATATATTCTTTATTCGTTTATTGAATTTATAAATAATTCTCAAAATAAAATATATACGATTACTAATTATATCGCGTTTTATAAGAAATTTAATAATATTTTATAATTACCTAAACTTATAAAGAAAAAGAATCGTAATTAATAGGAAACTAGATTATTATATTATTTATTAATTTTAGATATAATTTATTAAAAGGTAGTAGTATAAACTCGTTATTAAAGTTAACTCGTATTATTTATATACTTATAATAAGAGTTTATAATAAATAAATCGTAGTATATAGAGTAGTTTTATTATATAGAAAATATTTAATAAAGATATTTAATAGGGTATAATAAAGAAGAGTAAAAGATAATAATTTTTCTTTTTTTTATAGAGCGCGAAGATATTATTATTTATAATTAGGGGTATTAAGAGCTTCGGGGTAATTTAAATCGAAATATCTTTTCTATAATTTTATTATATTATTAAAATACTTAGTTTTTCCTAAGTCCTAAATAAATAATTAATATAGATTTTTATACTTCGTTTTATATTTAACTCGACGATATAATTATTAATAAATAAAAAACTTTTAAAATTTATAACTCTTCTTACTCTACCTAATAATTATATATTAATATTAAATTATATTTCTAGGGAGATTTCGCTATTAAGTCTTTTACGTTTTAAAGATATTTCTTTTTATATTATTTAATCTAATATAGTCCCTAGTCTTTTTATTTTACTAGATATTTATTTATTAATATTTTCTCTCGGCCTAGAAATCTTTTAATCCTTATATTTAAAAGATATTTTATTTTATAATAATCCTTCGTATCTTTAAAATTATTATTAAAAATAAGATTTTATTTTATTTTCTTAAGCTAGTAATATAAATTCTTATCTCTAAATATTAATTCTAAAGTAATAATATATATTACTAGATATATAGATATTATCGGCGATAATTTAAATTTATAAATTAAGTTTTTATAATATTTAAGAATTTAAAAGGTCTAGTTCTTTAATTAAATAATCTATAACTTCCTAGGCTAAGTAGGAAAGTAGTATTTATTATATAATTTAAAGAAAATTATTTCTCTACCTTCTTTAACTAAGAAGATATATTTATTATTAAAAGGAAATTTAATCTTTACTACCGCGAACGAGATTATATCGATAACTTTTTATAATTTATATTTTCTATATTAATAAAGTTTATTTATCCTACGAAATTACCCGAATAAAAAATATTATTATTTAATTTTATTTCGTAGATAATTTCGTTAGGGGAAAATATCGTAGTTAAATTTAAAATATTATTTAATATAACCCGTAATACGATAGCGAATTCGTTTTATTAAATATTTAGGAAATAAATTGAATAAAACTTTAATATAATTTCTACTATTTAATTTATTAGTTCCGACTATTTATTTAACTACGGTTAATATATTATTAATATTATAAATTCTATTCCTAAGACCTTAAAGATGATTTTCTATAAAATCGAAAGAAATTTAGAGTTTTTATTAGAAATAATAGTATTAAAAATACCCTATTCGATTAATATAAATAATAATATCTTAGTTTATTTCTTAGTAGACTATATATCTTTTCCCGAAATACTAATTAACTTTAATATAAAATTATTAATAAAGTATTATATATATTTCTTAATAAGGAAAAAATTATAATAAAATTAATAATAATATATTAGTAGATTTTTAGAGTTATTGAAATTAGTTTTATAATATTATATAAAGTATAATATTTTATTTAATTAAGTTAGTAAAGCGGATAATATAGTATATATTATTTTAATCTCTTTATTAAATACTTTATATAATAATATAAAATTATAATATATTATATATATTTACGTATTATTATTTCCGTAATATTATTCTTTATTTATTTATCGATATAAGATTCTAGTCTTAATATCGCGGAGTTTTAATTTTTAATAATTTTATATTAAATTAATATTCCCTTATCTTTTATAGAATCTTTAAAGATTAGTTTTATTATTAAATTTAAAAATTTAAAATTTATTTAATATTGAACTCTATAATTACTTTATATTTTTTATATTATTATTAAATCGCTAACTCTATACTAGTATCCTTAGACTTTATAATTTTAATCTTTTATACCTTTTTAAAGAAAAAACTTATCGTCGTTATAATATCGGGGTTATATTAATTAAAGATATTAATTAATTCTAAACCGGATTAATAGTAGTTTAAAATTAATTTTCATAATTTATAAATTAAAGAACCGGTCAAGTTTACTCATAATTTTAAAAATAAATTAAATATATTCGTTATTATATATACTATAATAATATGAGATAAATAGGAAGAACTTCCTAATCTATAGATTTCTAAGAAATTTAAAAAGTTTTATAATATTTCTTTTAACGAGAAGGCGAGTACTCTATTTATTTTTAAATAAAGAGATTATATTATTAAAATAAAAATTAATAAAAAACTACTTTATAGGCCTTTTTATAATTTATTTTAAATTAAATTATCGGAGCTACGGTATTATTTAGAATCCTTATTTTATAAAGATTAAATCCGTTATTTAATCTCTTTAAATAAAGTATTTATTCTTTTTTTATTTAAAAAAGAATAATAGTTTACCTTTTTATATTAATTATTAAAGTTGAAATATAATAATTATTAAGAATTAATACTAGTTATTCTTAATTATTAAGATATTAGATCGTTTATATAGTCTTAAAATCTTTATAAAGTTAGACTTTAAGGATGTTTATTATAAGATCCGGATTAAAGAAAACGACGAGTAAAAAATTATTTTCCGAACTTATTATAATTACTTCGAATATTTAATTATACCTTTTAGGCTCGTTAATATACCGGCGATATTTTAAATTTATATTAATTATATATTTATAAATTTAATAAATATAATATACGTAGTATATTTAAATAATATCCTAATTTATAATATTAAACCGGTAGAGTATTAATAATATATAAAATAAATACTCGAATAATTATATTAATTCTAATTATTTATTAACTTTAAGAAATATTAATTTAATATCGAGATAATCGAGTTTTTAAATTTTAGGCTTTATTGTATTTATTAATAAAGTAGTTATAGACCTAGAATATATTAAAATTATTAAAGAATAACCTTAATTAAAAATTTATTAAAAAGTATATATTTTTTCAAATTTCGCTAATTTTTATAAATAGTTCATTTATAATTATTTTAATATAATTACACTATTTATTAATTTACTTCAAAGTAATAAAGTAAATATAAAAATTAATCCGTTAAAATAAATAAACGGCGCTGCGGAAGCGTTTGAAATTTTACGAGATATATTCGTAAACGCGTCTTTCTTATATTATTATAATCTAATTAAATAATTATATATAAAGACGAATACTTTGAAATTTAACTTTAACTCTATATTATTATAATAAAGCGAGGATAATTATTAAAATCTTATTATATTTTAATCGCGGAAATCAAATCTTTTAAAATAAAATTATAGAATTTATAATTAAGAATTACTCGTTATTATAATAATTATATAATAATAACGATATTATTTAAAAAATAACTCTCATTATATTAGAGTTTAAATTAATTGTAATAATTTAAAGAGTTTTATAGAATAAAAGAAATTAAATTCTAAATAGGCTCGTTGAGTATTTAAATTAATTAATTATTACTTTACGATCTTTCATCGGGTTAGAAAACTAGATTTTATTAATATATTATCGCGGCGCCTTAATTATAATAGAGTATTACTATTAAATATTAAATTATTATTAATACTTTAGAATAAACTTACTCTTAAAATTAATAATTAATTATCGGAAGGAAATAAGAAAGTAAAAGTAACTATAATCTTTATCTTTTAAATTATAAAATTAAGATTCATAATTTTAAGGCGGGAGGTTATAATAATATTTAAAATTATATATAATAATCTTAAATAATTTATTAAAATGTTAATTCGAGAATTATAAATCTTTAATAATTAGGTAACTCTTTTCGAATTAAAGCGAATATACCGAAGGACCGCCGTTATATAAAGAATAAAATATAGATTATAAACTTTAAGAGATTATTAAAAGATAATAATTACTTCTATATATTAAGTAATAAAGTTTTGAAGGAAGAGTTTATAAAAAAATATTATAATAATTCTTTAATAATTTATTTTAATATTATAAAATTATATAAATTATTTACCCGAAAATTCTTTTAAGAGGGTAATTTAAAATAAATTATTAATTATATTAAAATTAACGATATATATTAACGGACGAAGGTATTAAAGATATTATTTATATAATAAATTAAATTCGCTTCCTATTATTATTTAATTATAAAAGGAGATTTTAATAAATTTTATAATTTCTTTTTACTATCTAGTAAATATAGAGGTACTATTTATAATATTATCTTTATTATTATAAATCGATTTATTAAAATAATTAAATATATATTTCTAGTTATTAAAATCGATATCGTTTAATTAATAGATATATTTTATTTTAATATTATTTATCGTTATAATATATCTAATAATAATATTAATAATAAAAACTCTATTTTTACGAGCGCCTTCTAGTCGATTATATATTTTTATTCGAAAATTAAACGACGCCTAAATACTATTTTTAAACTTTATTAAATACTACTTTTTACCGTTAAATAAATAAGTAAATAAAAGATTAGAATTAAATATTAAAGTATTATTTACGTATATTTATTAATTAAAAAAAATCTAATTAAACTAGATTATTATTTATAATAGAATTCGTAATTAATAATAATTAGAGTATTATCGTCGGAACGATTTTATTTTTCCGTATATATAATTATTATTTTAAAATTTACTAGAAAGTCGAGAGCGACTTTAGGGAAGGAAAAATACTAGTTATTAATAATAAAATACGATAATTATAAACGTTAAAGAATAAAGTTATAAAATATCTTTAAAATATTAATAAATTATAAATTAAATAATATAATAAAATATATAAATTATAAAGTTATAAAGTTAGTAATTTAATTATATTAATAATAAAAACTTTAAAAAAGAAATATTTAAATAAGAAATTATCCTATAAGTTTATAGAGCCCTTTAGGATTATTAATAAAATAAAATATAAACTTATTATTTATTATTATTTATTATTATTTTTTATATATATAGTTTATAATATAGTTTATATATCGTTATTTGAATTATATTATCTTCGCGATTATATTAATATAGCGGAAACTTTTATATAAACCCTTAAACTTTCTAAGAATAATAAATTATAGGAGGTAGAATAAATAAATAATAAAATTAGAAATAAGAAAAATATTTAATAAAAAGTTAAATTAATTAATTAAAATAAAGAATATATTATAGAATAAAAAAGGGAAAGAAAAGAAATAACTCTCGCTTCTTTCCCTTTTAATAAGGAAGGGAGTAGAAGAGAAGGAGTAAAGATTATTAAAAAAAAAAGATTATTTATTATCCTCTACCTCCCTAATCTCCCTATAGAGCTACTCCTATATATAGTTATATATACGCGTATATATATTACTACTCTTATATAGTTTATATATACTTTTATATATAGTTTATATATACGCGTATATATACCCTATTATTACTTTTATAAATAATTATATATACGTATATATATACCCTATTACTACTCCTATATATAGTTATATATACGCGTATATATATTTTATTATTACTCTTATATAGCTTATATATACCTCTATATATAATTATATATACGCGTATATATATTTTATTACTACTTTTATATAGTCTATATATACCCCTATATATAACTATATATACGCGTATATATACTCTATTAAGTGGTACAAAGATTAAGATAATTAAAAAAGTAATTAAGAAATACTAAACTTTATACCTAATTTAGACTAGCCTCCTAGTATTAATTATATATAATATATAGAGGTAAAAATGAACTATATTTTAAAATAGTAATAAACTTATATATAAACTATATATAAGAGTATAAATAGAGTATATATACGCGTATATATAAGTTATATATAGGAGTAGTAATAAGGTATATATACGCGTATATATAATTATATATAGAGGTATATATAAGCTATATAAGAGTAATAATAAAATATATATACGCGTATATATAATTACGCTGCGGAATAGGGAAGGGAAGGGAAAGGAATAACCCTCGCTCCCTTCCCTTCTAGTAGGGAAGGGAGCGGAAGGGAAGGAGTAAGGACTACTAAGGAAAAGAAAGAATTATTTATTATTCCCTTCCTCCCTTCCTAGGTAGAGCTAATAATATAAATAAACCTAAATATCTACCTAGTACGCTTACTAGTTATATTAATCTTTATCCATATCGCGATTAATAGTAGATATTAATATACTTTAAGTCTCTAAAATACGTCTTAAATTAATAGAAAGAGGGTTTATTTTAATACTACCGTAGTAAAACGAGCGCTTTATAAGGAAGGATATATACTTATAAATTTAATTAATATTAATTAATATACGTTTAATTTTTCGAATAAAAGTATACTACTTAATTAAAGTAGATTATAGAATTTAATATAGAATTTACTATACGCTAGCTGCGTAGTATTTATATATCGTTGAGGTTATTTATATTTAATAACGTTATTACCCGTTAGATCTATTACTAGCGCCGCGCTAGTAACGGCTCTCTAAAACGCCTCCGCTTTTCCTTTATTTCTAGATTTAACGAACTACCTATTTTATAGATAACTTCGTTAAATCGTTCAACTCCTTTATTATTTAATTATTTAATTATCGGTTCTTATACTATCGTACTTGAGTCGGTAGTAAATCCTATTTATTTATTATTAAATTATATAACTCCTATTATTAATAACTCTTAAATAAGATTTTAGATCGAAGTCTTAATTTAAGTAGTATAAAGATTAATATAAATAACTAGACTAGTATCTACGGCCTTTCTTTATAGTAAAGCTCTTTATAATAACGACTAATATATTATAAAGAAGAATAATCTAAAGTCTAAATAAATAATAAACTATAGTTAAAGAAGAAGAAACGCGAGACTAATTAATATCTAGATACGACTTCGGTTTAATATTAAATTATAAGTCGTCGGAAACGTTAATCTTATATACCTAATATAAATAGTTAATATTAATAATTAATAGAATAAATTCTTTTAGAAATTCTATATTACGAAGAGGCTAAAGAGGGCGTATACTAGGTTTATAACCGAAGAGAAAAACCGAAGAATAGTTTTCTAGGAACCCTAATATAATAAAATTAAGAAAACGCCTTTTATTATTATTAAAGGTAGACGCCGTTATTAAATACGTAAAAATTATAGATACGAAAGTAGTTTAGCGAGCCTAAAAGAAAGTAAAAGATTAATAAAAATAGGACGTTCTTTTAGAATAGGAATAATAGAGATTATTAAAGTAGGTTAAAATCTTAACGATTAATAAAAGGTTTATATTAATCTTTACTTATATTAATATATTTTATTTAAAACGGATATCGTTAATATATAATAGGATTACTGTGGGTAAATATAGGTAGGTTATTACTTAGGTAAACGGGGTTTCGTTAATTAAAGAAATTGTAATTAATAATAATAAGAATATAGATTAGGTCGATAAATAGCCGCTAGAGGATATCGATAACTCCCTAGACATTAGTAATTATATTCTTAAAGTACGTTAATAATTAAATTAGGACGAAATCTATAGTATTTAAAGCGAATATAAAAAGTAAGCCGAGGCTCGTAATATTTAGGCCTTATTTAATTTATAGGTAAAATCCGGGGACCGATCGGCCTATAATATTATTAGAGGATATTAGATTATAGTATTTAAATTACTTCGCGCTAAAATCGATTATTACGATAAATACCGTCTTCGCGTATATACGTATAAAGGGTTTTCGTATTATAAAAGATATAATCTTAAGATATATTATTTATACTAATTTTTATCCGGTTATATATTAATTATAAATTAATATAAATAAAAAGACTTACTAAAGAGGGACTTATAAATTTATTATATCTTTATTTTTACCGAACGTATTATTTAAAAGAATATAACCGCCTAGTTTAATACGAATTTAGAAAAATATAGACGGTATAGCCTTAATAAATAAAATCGGCGTTATAGAATAAATATAGATCTCGTATTTACTTAAGTTAATAACGGGTAGGTTATAATACTAGGATTATATTATCTTTACCCCGATAATTATAAATACGAAAAATATAACTAGAGACCGAATAAAAATACGAAAGAGGCGCGGAAAGCGTTTAGGATAATATTAAGGCCGGAGTATACCTAGGTTATAAAAAAGGCGAAGGATATTATTCGTTCTAAAGATTAAGAGAAGATTTCGAAGGGGATAATATAAATTATCGAATCGGGAGTATTTTTAAGGCCCTCTTTAGGTTAAAAAGAGGTTATATTATCGAATAAAGTTCTAGATATAAACGTAAAGGGTATATCTAGTTATATACTTAATTATTTAATATAGCTAGTTTATAAAGCTTCTAGTCGTAATTATACTAATCTTTATACTAGTTTTATTCGATTTATATTATATATCTCTACTCCTTATATCTCCTTTAACTCCTTTTATACTTCGAAGTTTTACTCGTTTTTTTATAACCCCTTAAAGATTTTAAGATAAGATTAAGTTCCTTACGTAGTTTTAATAGAATTTATTTATTTTCTTATTTATTCTTTAACTCTTTAAATCTATTAATTACCTCCGGTTTAAAGAATAATCTTATATTCGATTTCTTCCTCTTTATTAAATAACTGGACGTAAAGTCTCGAGTAAAATATATATATTTCGAATTACTCCCGTTTATTCGGTACCCGGAAACTCTAACTTTTAGGTTACTTTCCCGAGCCTTTTTACTATTAATACGGTTTTTACGCGTATTTATATTACTTTATAAACTCTTACCTAGGGGCTAGATTCTTTAACTTTTTCTTAATTATAAATTAAACTAGTAATTAAGGCTAGAGGTTCTTTACTTCCTTTATTCTTATTATTAAGTCTTAAGATAATAGTTTCGTCTACGAGATTATTATACCCGCCTTCGTCTTCGTTATTTATAAAGTTATTATTACTCTTTATCGTAGCCTTATCCCGCCTTTATATCTTTATTTCGTACTCTTTAAAAGTTATTATTTCTTCGTAGTTTAAGTCCTATTAAGATACTACTACCTCGTTTTCTTTAAATTAAAAGCGATTAAGGATTATAAAAGTTAAGAACGTCTTAGGACTATAGTATTTTTAGGCTATATATAATTAGGTAGCGATATTAAATACTCGCTTATATTTAACGCCCGTATAAAGTACGGCTAGGATATTACGGGTCGCATAAGAGAGATAATTAAATATTAGCGAGAGGTCCTTCTATTTATTAAATATAGATTTATTATTATTATTATTAAACGCTATATATAATTAATAGATATATTTATTAATATAAAGATTAGTATAAATAAAAGATTTACTCGCTTCCCGGTATTTTCGAAGTTCTTTACTCCGATTTTTCGGGTTCGATAACGCCTTATTTTTACCCTTAATTAGATATTTAAGATTATTTACCTCGATATCTCTTTCAATATAGATTTTCTTTTATTAAATAACTTACGGGCGCCGGTCGAATTACTCCTTAAATTATTCTTAATAAAAATCCTCCTACTCCTACCTAGTCTCTTTATTCTATCTCTAATCTTTAAATATAATCGTCTTTTAAATTAATTCTAAAAGAGTTATTATACTATATAACCCGCTTAAAGTTAACTAGGTCTAAGAATAATATTAATTAAATTTATCCTACGTCTTTTTTAGACCCTTTAGTATAGACTTCTTTTAAAGCGTAGTCTTCTTTATAAACTTTTCTTCTTTACTTTTAAGATAATTAAATAACGTATTATAAACCGAAAAAGTTATATAAATAATTAATATACGTAATATATTTATCGCTTATATATATTAATAGAACGGCTTATAAAGTTCGATAAGGTATTTTACTTAAGTCTATTTATCCTTATTTAATTATAGTTATTCCGCCTATTTATAGAAAAATTCCTTTAACGCCGGCCTTAGCTTTAAGGCGCGGATTAATATATAATAAATTAAATCCTATCTAGTCGCTACGTCCTAGAAGAGCTTTAGCGTCGTAAACTTATTTCGACGTTTCTTATCGTATATCTCTTATACCTAATTCGGCCCGGTTAATTAATATTTTTTATTATTTAACCGCTTTTAGATATCCTAAAAGCGCTCGCGTCGTTAACTACTTCTATTAAAGTAGGTAGAGGTTTTACGAATTTATATCCCCTAGTATTAATAAAGAAATAGATATCGATATAAAAATTAATATATTATTTAAAATACGGAAGTACCTTTATTAAAGTAAACGGGATCTTAGGTTCTTTCCCTATTTTAGAAAGTTTTTATTTATTTACTTTATCGTTTTAATCTTTCTAAAAGTCTTTATTTATTAATAAGATTTTAATTACCTTAAAAAGTTCCTTTAAGCCTAGTTAAATAATATATAAAAAGTATAGGACGCGGTAAATTCCGGTATTTATAAAAGTATCTTAATTATTATAGAAATCGCGGATCTTATTTTCTAGTTCCTTTTTTATAATTAAAAACTAGGCCTTTTCCTCCGGTAATATAGTTTCGAGGGCTTAATATATACTATTCTTATTAGAGGCGTTGTCCGTAGTAATTAATATTATCCGATCCTTTAATTTATAACGATAAATAATAATATTTAGGTACGAGGCTAGGCTAATATTATTATATTTTCTCTTTACGTATTTAAAAGCTAGGAGTACCTTATAGTACTATTATCGCTATTCGATAAAGTATATATTTATAATTATATAACTTTATCGGTTCTTAGAAGACTATAAATCTAGCGTTATAATAACTTTCGTACCGTCGTTAAATAAATTCCGAAGGAGTTAATCTTAAATATCGTTATATTTCTTTATAATATAATTTTTAATTATAAATATAGAAGAGAGAGTAATTAACGAATTCGCGTACTTAAACGCTCGTTATATATCGATATTATTAATAGATCGTAAGGAGAGCCTAAGCCCGATAACTATTTATATAAATAATTTAGGGAAGTCCTTAAGTATTATTTCTCGGCCGTTAAACTATAGTACGTTAGCTTTTCTTTTACTTCTCTATAATTAGGATTATAAGTATTTATACTAATCTTTATACCTATATATTAAGTGGGTTAGAATATACCTAGTCTCTAAAGAATAGTATAGTCTAGATCGGTTCTATACTTAAGTATAAAGCTTTCCTCTTATATTAATTTAATATAAAATACGTTTTTATACTATTCTAGGCGTTAATCCTTATAACTATTTAGTTATATTCATCGGCAAGTCCGGAAACCCCGATTTTTACGTATTTTGTACCGAAATTATATAAAATGCTGGAAATGCGTATCTGCTCATGTCCCGCATTCTAAGCACATTATGCACCGATTAAGCAGCGATATTGTACCGATTTTGTAACTTTTTTTTTTTTTTTTTTTGAACTTTGACTTTTTATAGTATCTAGACCAGGGCCCCTATATAGGAATATAAATATCTTACTAAATCTATTTTTAGCCTAGATTCCGAATTTTTAACTAGATTTTTACTAGCGTTGCCCTATAGGGCTATAAAGCTATTTCTAGGATTAAGTTTAGCGCTCCCGCGCAGACCTTAACTCTAACTTAAAAATCTTGGCGCCAAGATTTACCAAGGCTGCAAAATGCGCATTTTGCACCGATTAAGCAGCGATTTTGCAGAACTGTTTTTCCGGACTTGCCGATGTCTTTTATAGATATTTCTCGGCTCTCTTATACCTACTATAGTATCGTTATAAAAGAACTCTTATTCCGGAGCCAGTTTAGGCGACGTCTAGGAGAAATTAAATATATAACCTTTATATTTCTAGTTCTCTTACTTGATCTTTTAGGTACGATACTACTCTTATTTATAAAATTATTCGAGAAAGACGGTAACTATTTCTACTATATATATATAATAGTGTTTATCGGAATCTTTAGTCGTTAAACTCCTTATAAAAGAAGTATCTCGGGTAACTAAACTAAAAATAGAAGAATATTAATTATTAGATTTAGAATTATTAATAGCGAAGCTACTACTTTAAAATATTCTAAATACGTATTTTAGAAACTAGTAAAGAAGGTAAGAAAGTAAGAGGAATTATTAACTCTTTTATAATTATATAGTCTATAAAGGTACGCTATATACGGTAGTTATAATTTAATTATATTAATACCGGATAGGAAGATTATAAAGATAGATTTATATTTATCTTATACGTTTTAGGTTAATATCCCGCTAAAAAGTAATTTTAAATACGTAGTAAATTAATATTCTAACCCTTTTTTAGAAATTCCTTTTAAGATTTAACTATATCCTTATTAATTTAGGTTAATAATTATACCTTTAGCCGTTAATAAAAGCGTAACCGATATTAATCTTAAATTACTTAAAAATCTTAATAATAACGCGAGAGTAAATTAAAGCCCTCGATTATTAAGAACGCGACGGAATCTAAAGGTAGCGAGGAAAGTACTTAATATATAAAAAGTATATATAAGGAAACCTCGGGTAAAGAAAGTCGCGGTACGGGGTAGAAGATTAAAGAGTAGTAGTTAATAGGACCTTTATAATTAAAATACTATTTAATTTAACTCTCTAGTTATTACTTTATAAGAAATTAAATTTCTTTAAAAAACTATTAATCTTTTAATCCCGAAGCTACCCTTTATACGCCTTATACGCGAAATTATATATATCTTTTATAAACGCTATTTTCGTATATAGTTTATAGGTCTAAACGCGTTATAGGAGGCCTCGGAGGCGATATTAATTAAGGAATTTACGAATAAATAACCTAGTATTATCTTTATAAATATATAGTATTAATCTTAATCGTAGTAATTAATCTTTACGCGATTTATAATAAGCGGATTATTATAGCCCCGAAGGATATATAGTTTATACGGCGATTAAAGGCTATATATACTAAGTGAGAATATATTATAATTAATATCCGAAGGTCGACGCTTTATTATATTTATCCTAATCTTTATACTAATTAAATTAGTACCGCTACTTTTACTATGAAATTTGGACTTAATTATAAACTTTTGGACTTTCGATTCTATTTTAGAATAATCTATTAATCGTTTATAACTACTACGATTAATATTATAATTCATTAATACGAGATAGGATAAGAGATTATTTTAATATAAAAGTCGTTACCGAAGGAGTATAACTTTTTATTATAGGACTAAAGTGAATAATAACTAGGGATCCCGCTTTTAGCGCTATAGATCCGATTATTCTATTTATTTATAACCTCGCTTTCTTTTATACCGAAGCTATATTAACTACGCTATTAAAAAAGTATTTATCTTAATTTAAAATACCGTATAGTATATTTATATATATAAGGCCGGTATATTTAACTACTAATAAACTAATTAGTCGTAATCTTCTCTACGTTTATCCATACTTTAGTCCTTATAAATAAAGTGAAATTAAATAAAAATAGGTTATAAGTTAATAAAATATTAAGCTATTATAATCGTGTAATCGTTAGTATTTAAAATACTAAGTAAGTATATTAGGACAAAGATTAGGATAATTAATATTAATTTAATTCATAGAAAATGGCTCCTTAGCCCCTAAATTATAGAGTAATTAATCTACTATATAAAGGGGTAAGATTACTAGGATATAAATTAAAATAAATAATATTAATAAAGTCTATAATAGTCGCCTAAATATTAGGGCTTTAGAATAGAAGATATATAGAATAACCTTAGCTTTCCGGTAAATCTTACGGTATAAATATTAAGATAAATAATTCTAATAAAATATACGAACCGTAGTTATTCGGTCCTATATAAGAATAAATCGACTTCGACGATATCGTTAATACGAATTAATTAAATATACTAGATTAATTCTTTTAACCTGTCTACCCTAAATTAAAGGATATAATTTAATTAATATTTATTTAACTATATAAACTACCTATACCTAGGAATAAAGTAGAAGATAATAAATATAATTTAAATAAAGACGTTAAGATTAAAGATAGCGATAGTACTAGCGACGATAACGAGGCGACCGTCGATAATAATAACGACGTAATAGGGTTAGAAGGCTATATAAACTATATAGATAATAATAATATATACGAATAAGTTAAGGATAATTTTAAATATTAACGGCTATATTAAAAATATTAATATAATAATTACGAATATATTATCGAAAGGTAGGATTATAAAATAGGGGATATATATTTTTATTATCCTTATCCGGCTAATTCCTCGAATAATACCTAGATTCAACTAGTAATACCCGAAGACTATTAAGAGAATAACGATTAGGATAAAAATTAGGACGATTCGGCCTTAAATAATTAAGATAAACCTAAATTCGATAGTATTAAGTTTTATATAAATTATATAGAAGAGTATATCCTATACTCTTACCTAAAAGAAGTTAATCCTATTTTGCGAGGGTATAAGAACTATCGGTAGAATAATTTAAATTACTTTATACTCGATTACTCCTATAATAACTAAGATATAAAAGATATAATAATAAAAGAGGATATTTAAGACTCTTCCGATTAAGATAAAGATCGGGATAAAACCCGTAGTAATAAATAATTAGAGTAGATCTCTTATATTAATAAAAATAATCTATTAAGATTTAATACGGGCGAAATACCTCTCGATCGTTTAAAGGGTACTATTAAAGAAATATATACTACTCGCTAGGTAATCTTTAGGAATTTAAAGATAAGTTAAAAAATAATAAAAGAGAAAGAGAAAGCGAGTAAAATATAAAAAATTAAAGTTATAACTAAAGATAAAGGTTCGCTATCTTATTATATATCCTAGCTTTATCGTAATCTTTATATTAATCCGTTATTATAAAGGCTCCTTCGAGACGCGGATATCCTCCGGGAAAAACTAAAATAAAGTAAAATAATAGGTAATTTACCTTAATCTTAGCTTTATCGTAATAATTATATTAATATTATATAATTTATTAAGGTCTTAAAGTATAAAACCCTATACGTAAAAACGCTAGGAGTATTTAAGTTTATAAGTTTTTTTTTATACTAGATATACTATAACTTTTATATTAATTTCTAGATATTAATACTAGCTACGCCTTTATTTTAGGGCTTTTTATTTATTAATTAGATCTTTATAAGAATACGGGCGGTTAAAGCTCTACCTAAATCTTTATTTAAAGACCGCGTTTAAGCCCTAAAAAAGAGGAGGGGAAGAATAAATTAAATTTTTATATCTACCCGACGACGTATAAAGCCCGGTAGTAAGTTTTATATTATCTTTAACTACCTTTATCCTAATTAAAGTATTAATCCTTATTAACGAAAATACTCCGGGAAATTAAAAGATATTAGAAAACTTTCGATTTATTAATTCTAAAAGTACCCTTTTCGTATCTAGTCCGCGAAATCTATTACCAAGACCTTTTTAAGGATATACGATTTTAAAATAATATATTTAATATTTTATAGGAGGTTATAAAAGATTATCTAATATATATATTCTTTAATAAATTTATTCCTTATATTATCCCTAGATAAACTAAGATCTAATTTATTTAATAGTTAATTTATATATTATATATAATAAGCGTATTACTCTTTAGCCGAAGGATATTAAGTTATTAAAGACTTTAACGAAAATATTAGGCGGGTAAATAAATATTAATAATTAAAGCGAGAAGGGGTTTCGCTAGGAGATAAAATCTTTATTAAGAATTAATATAAAGATTATTATAAAGCGTTAAGGTAATAGATTCCGACAGGGATTAATTAATAAATAAATATTTACGATTTTATTATAAAATAATCTAATTAATCGTTTAATAATAGTACGAATAATTAATTTATATATTAATATATTATGATACGAGAGCTCGTAGAAAGATAAAGGTCTTTAACGAAAGTATATAACTTCGAAGAATAAACCAAAGTAAATAATAACTAAGAATCCCGCTTTTAGCGCTATAGATCCGATTATTCATACTACTTCTTACTTTACTTTTATTTATACCTAAACTATATTAACTACGGTATTAAAAAAGCGTTAATCTTGATTCGAAATCACGTTTAATATATTATATATATAAAGATCGGTATAATTAACTACTAATAACCTAGTTAGTCGTTATTATCCTTATATTTATCCTTATATTTATCTCTCTAGGTAAGTTCGATTTAAACTAAATTTTACTACTACCTAATAACGTATCTAGTTATCGGAGTTATAATATTATAAGTTTAGTTATTATTTAATATAACTATTAAGATAAAGATTAGGATAGATAATACTAATTCGATAAATAGAAAATACCTCCTATACTTCCTCTCGAAGTTAAATAAATAAAGTTATTACTCTTAATACTATTATTAATAGTATTAATTATACGTATTTAATATAATAAATACCTCCTCTTCAGGGCGATAGATTTATAATATCGGATATATTTAAAGTAAATATAAAATCACCGGGATAAAGATTAAAATAAATTATATTAATTTAATTTATTAAATATAATCGCCTATACTATAAGTCTTTTATTCGGGACTAGGCCTTATAGTAGATCCTTAGTTATAGGTAAAGTTATTAATATAAATCTTAAGGTAAACTATATTTACGAAATATATAAAATATAATAAATTATACCTTAATTACTAGGAGTCGGAGGGATTAGATATAATATCTTTGATTTCGTTTATGAAATCGCCTTTAAATACCTCCTAGAGATTAATAAGATCGAGAACCCCTTAATTCGTTATTTATATTATATACTCTATTAATATCCCATAAAATAATATAAGATAATAATCGGTATAATCGTAAAAACTAGCCTAATAATAATAACGGTTTAAAATTAAATTAATCTTATATAGAATACGAGCGTCGGGTTATTTACTACTTATACCTATACGGTAGCTCTAATCTAATTAACGCGTATTAATACTATAAATAGAATAAGCTCTTTTATATTCTCGAAGATAAAGATAAAAAGGAGGGTCGTACGAAGAATAAAGAAGTATTAATACCGTTAAGGAATCTAAATAAAAAAGGAAAATCGGTACTACGGAAAGAACTAGACGAATTAAATTAAACTAATCTTATAATACTAGAAGTAGATTAGGATAAAGATAAGGATAATTCTAATAATTAAACTAATTTAGGTTTAGGGTCGTATACGTTATACTTAAACCGGAATTTAATATATAATTATAAATATTCTAACGTAGTATATAGAAATTATATAGATTAAGAATTCGAATATCTTTTTTAGGACTCGGAAATCGACTCGGATATAAATAAGAATCTATTACCGCCGGATATAATATTAAATATTAATATAATACCTTTTAATACTCGTCGATAACTTAAGAGTAATATTAAGTTAGAACTTAATACCCCGATTACTCGCTAGGTAGAAAGTTAATAGGTAGTAAAAAATAAAGAGCCTATAAGGGAAAAAAACGCTAAGGATATAACTAAAAATAAATATTTACTATTTTATTATATATCCTAGCTTTATCCTAATCTTTATACTAATCTATAAATCTAGATATAGTCGCTAATAGACGCGACCGGCCCTAGAGGAATTTAAAGACCCCGTAAGGTAATAAATATATTACCTCCCTTCCGGCCTTATCGTGATCTTTATATTAACCTTTAATTATTTATAAAGTCTTTAAAGTATAGAAATTTAAATTTAAAGATAAATTTAAAGGTAAGCCTAAAGATAAACCTAAAGGTAAATCTAAATATATAAATATAACTAGAAATAATACGTATTTTCCCCTCTATAATTTTATATAAACAATATATTAATATATATAAATAGGGAAAGGAAAAGACCTCTAGTTAATTTAAATAGTATTATAAAATAACGGGGAGGGCTCGAGTATTAATCCTCTATTAATTTAACCTCTACCTAGTAATAAGACTACTACGAGATTAATACCTAATAAATTTCTACGTAAAGCCGCTTCTCGTATCCTTAAGGCTAAGCGGAATAAGAGGGGAAGGATAAATTAGATTCCTATATCTACCCGACGATATATAAAGCCGGGTAGTAAATTTTATATTATTATTAATTACCTTTATCCTAATTAAGGTATTAATCCCTATTAACGAAAATACTCCGGGAAATTAAAAGATATTAGAAGACTTTCTATTTACTAATTCTAAAAATACCCTTTTCATATCTAATCCGCGAGATCTATTACTAAGACCTTCTTAAAAATATACGATTTTAAAATAATATAATTAACGCTTTATAAAAGACTATAGAAGGCTATCTAATAAATTTATTTCTTATATTATCCCTCGATAGACTATAATTTAAATTATTTAGTAACTAATTTATATATTATATACGGTAAACGTATTACTCTATAGGCGAAGGATATTAAACTTTTAAAGACTTTAACGAGAATATCAGGCGGGTAAATAAATATTAATAATTAAAACGAGAATAAGATTCGTTAGAGAATAGAATCTAAAGGAGGGCTTAATATAAAGATTAATATAATTTTATATACAGAGGATACCTATTAGAAATTAATATATAGATAACTACGATTCGTCGTTTTAGGATGTTATAATATATATTAATTACTTAGATCGAGGGTAGTATAGTAGTTAATCTATTTAATCGCGCTATTAAATCTTAATATACTTTATTTATATTATTATTATTATAATAGCCCTAAAGATACGCGTAGATATAATTTATTAATAGGAATAATAATTAATATAATTAATAATACGCTATTAGCGACCCTAAAGATATCGATTATTTATATTAATTATTATCTTAATTAATAAAGTATATATACGCGTATATATAAATTATATAGGGCCAGCCCTATTAGGAAGGGAGGAAGGGAATAATAAGGAATCCCTTCCCTTCCCTAGATTAGGGAAGGGAATAACTTTATATCTATCCCTTCCCTTCCCTTCCCCTTCCTCTAGGGAAGGGAAGGGAAGAGAAGGTAATTCTTACCCTATTCCGTAGCGTAATTAAGAGGTTAGTTTAAAATAAGTATAAAATTTAGTATTTCTTAATTACTTTCTTAATTATCCTAATCTTTATACTACTTAATAGAGTATATATACGCGTATATATAGTTATATATAGGGGTATATATAGGCTATATAGGAGTAGTAATAAAGTATATATATACGTATATATAATTATATATAGGGGTATATATAGGCTATATAGAAATAATAATAAAATATATATACGCGTTTATATAAACTATATATAGGGGTAGTAATGAGGTATATATATATATATATATAATTATATATAGGGTAGCCCTATAAAGAGAGTAGAGAGGAAGAGAATAATAGGGAATCTCTTCTCTTCCCTAATTTAAAGAAGGGAATTACTTTAGGTTTATTTCTTTCTTTCTTTTCTCTTTCCTCTAAAGAAGAGAAAAGAAAGGAAGTTAATCTCTATCCTATTCTATAACGTAATAAAGAATATAATTAATAATTATTAAACGAAGAGTTTATTAATATTAATAAACTAATTAAAGTCTTTAAATAAACGAGTAATAAAATCTTTAAAAAGAATTAAATTCTTTAATAATTATTAAAAGATTAGATAAAAGTCGAATTAATTAGATTTCCTAACCTTGAAAGTTTTAGAGGTACGAAATTAATTAAAATAAAAAAGAATAAAAAGAATAAAGATAGAATTTAAAATATTAAAATAGAGAGTAGATACGAACTATTAGCGCGTTTTAATATAACGAAGATATTATAATAAATAAATAGAACTAGTAATTAAACGAGAGGGTATAAAGGGGGTATAAAAATATTAAAAGAATTAATAATAATTATTATAAAGATTATAAAAGATATAGAATTTAAAGAGATATAGTAAATAATATATTATAAACTATAGTTAATATAGATCGCGCTAGGAATAACCTTTAATTATATATAAAAATTAATAGAAAACTATAAACTTTAGGAGGTTTAAATAAAATTATTAATATAAAAAATCTAAAGATTTAGGGCGAGAGGTATATTTATATTATTAATATAAAACTAAACTAATATTACCCGTAGAAATAAATTTATTCTATCGAGGTATATAGTCGAAACGAACTCCCCTCCTTTCATAATAATAACTAGCGCGAAAGCGAAGTAATTAATAGTTAGGATAAATAATATTAAAGTTAAAAAATAATAAAAGAAAGTAATTAACTCTTTAATTAATTAAAATATTCCAGAATAAAATTTACTTAATAACGTAGTCGATTATTAAAGTAATATAAATAATAAAAAGAGATTTCGTTTTATATTATATAATAATAGAGATAAGATAAAAGTTAAAGAAAGTAATTAAATAAATATTAAATATTGACCCCTCGGCGAAAATATGAAAATAAATCTATATAATAATATTATATAACGTAAAGAAGGAGGCCGTTAATATAAATAATTAAAAAACGATAATAAAGATATTAAAAAAAATTATAAATTATACTCGGGATTAAATATTATAAATATAAAATAATTACAATTCGGCTTAAAACTAAATAAATACGGTCGTGAAAAAAATATTTAATACTTTTTCTTAAAATTCCGGACCTAGATATAATAAATAGACTAATAATAAACGGGTTCCTAGAAAACGATTAATTATTATATGAAAAATATAAGAGAATAAGTAAGCCGAGGTAATATTTTAATTATTAAGAGTAAAATTATATAACCCTAGTTTATAAAAATTAATTTAAATATAGGATATATATAGAATTATATTAATTATATAAATATAATATTAAAAGCCCGAAGGAAAAGTACTACGCGGTCTACTCCGGATATTATAAATTCTAGAGTAGAATATACTTAATTAAATAAAAGAAGATATACCGAATTTAATAAAAACTAAAGAAGAAATTTAGATAATTCGTAATATTATTAAAGATAATACCCCTAGACTCCTAAGTATAATTAATTAATAATAAATTTATAATAATATTAACTAGAGGTATAAAAAAGAGGAAAATAATAACGAATATAATTAATAAAATTTAATACGTTATTATTATATTTAGGAAGGCGGGAAGGCCGAGATAAAATAATAAATTAATAATAATATTTGAAAATAATTTCCTAGTAATAATATTCGATTAACTAGATGAAAACCGGCTAGAATTAATACTATTATATAATTAAGAAATAGACGAGGAATTTATAAATACGATATTAACGTATAATAAATTATAATATTTAATTTAAAGTCGTATAATATAATATTAAAAAGGAATAAAAACTAATAATAAAATTACTCTAAAACGAGTAAATTAAAGATATCGATATTATAATTATTTAAAAACCTAGTTAGAACCCTATTACCTAGGCGCTATATAATAATAATATTAATTATTTCTATTTAGTATATAAAGGAGGTCTAGAGACCTCTATATATTTCTATATAAATAAAAGGATCGATATAAATAACTAGGAGTTAATTTATTATAAAGACGATTTATACTCTATAAGAATTATATTAAAAAAGCGAAGAAATAAAAAAGAATCTCGGTCGGATAAAGTCGGGGAGGAGGAGGTTATTAATCGAGAAATCTCTTAATATAAAAGAGTATAAATTTATAATATATAGAATTTATTATTAATATAGTATACCTCGACTAATAATATATTAATATTATTATTATTAGAGGAAGTATTAACGGAGGAAAATGATTTTCTTTAAAGAATTTTAATCTTTATTACCCTAACTAGAATAATATTAAATAATATATATATTATATTATAATAGACTATCTCCTAGGAATAATAAAATTAAAGGAAATAAAACTAGGGTTATTAAAAATATCTATTATATAGAAAACCCGAGGATACGAAAATATAATCAATTTATCGTTTTTTATAAAAAGAGTATACTAGGTTATAAATAACTCTATAATCCGCGAAAATCTATATTATAACTCCGATTATAAATTAATAATAACGGAATTCGAGTAAATAAAAAAAGAGGTAATATTATATATTTATTATATTTAGAAGAAGATTAAGGAGAACGTTATTTAGGAAGAAATATAATAAGATATAAAATTCCTCTACTAGGTATTAAAGAAGCTAAAACTCGAAAATAGAGAAAATATTAATTAATATTTAAATAAAATAATAGGAGGTTTTTAAGAAATTATTAAATTTATAATTTTATAGGCCCGTTTATATTAAAGAGTTCAATTTTACTAGAACTCCCGTTATATTTATATTATATTAAAGATAAAGGAATATATAAAGAAATATAAACGAAGTTAAAATATTTAAATAAAGGAGGTCCTAAATATAGTAAATAATAAAAAAATATATATAATTTAAAAAACGAAAATATTCTTTTAATAGGAGAATATATATAAAGCCTTACTAAAGTCGACGAGAGTATAAAAATTTATAAAATAAGAAAAAAGGAAAAATAACTATTTTAAAAAACTTCTTTAACTCCTAGTTATTAAAAATAGTAAAGAAAGAAAAGTTAGAGACTTTAAAGATAAGGTAAAAATCTTATAAAGAGTATTATTCCCCTCTCTACCGATAATAAATTTAAGTAATATCGACGGAATAAGATACCCGAAACTCGTTAAAATAAACTAGGAAATAATTAAAATAAAAGTATATAAAGTAATATAATACCTAATTACCGATAAAATATTAAGAATAACTAGAATCCCGAATTAATTCTTAAAAATTATAATAGAAACGAAAGTGATAAATATTATTATTTATTTATTCTAGGCTTATATCGGTAACTTGGGAAACCCCGATTTTTACGTATTTTATACCGAAATTATATAAAATACTAGAAATGCGTATCTACTTATGTCCCGTATTCTAAGTATATTATATACCGATTAAGCAGCGATATTGCACCGATTTAGTAACTTTTTTTTTTAACTTTAACTTTTAAGAGTATCTAGACTAGGGCCCCTATATTAGAATAAAAATATCTTACTAAATCTATTTTTAGCCTAGATTCCGAATTTTTAATTAGATTTTTACTAGCGGTACCCTATAGGGCTATAAAGCTACTTTTAGGATTAAGTTTAGCGCTCCCGCGCAGACCTTAACTCTAACTTTAAAATCTTGGCGCCAAGATTTGCCAAGGGTACAAAATGCGCATTTTGCACCGATTAAATAGCGATTTTACAGAATTGTTTTTCCGGACTTACCGATATACTTTAATAAAAATATTATTTAAGGTATTTTAAAAAAGTTAATATAATAATATTTAAAAAATCGAAGAAAAGTGATTATTTAAAGCTAAAGTTATATAGACTTATAATACTCCTCGATATATTTAATAAAGCGCTAGAAGTAGTTATCTCTAGAAAGTTAAATAATATAACGAAGGAGTACGAATTATTATTATTATAATAAATAGAGGCTAGATAAAAGCGTTTAATAAAAATCGCGCTAAAGATTATTATAAATATAATATATACTATATAAAATTATAATAGGAATAGGAGGGGAAAGATAGTAAATCTATTATTATTAAATATAACGGGAGCGTTCGATAACGTCTCGTATAAAAGACTATTATATAATTTATAAATAAAAGATATTCCGAGCCTAATTATTAACTAGATAATAAACTTTGTATCGAATAAAACTATATCTTTAATATTTAGAGGAAGAGCGAGTATAATAAAGAAAATAATAACGGGTATTTTATAAAGTTTATTTATTTTACTAGTACTTTTTTTATTCTTTAATATATTATTAATTAAAAGTATACTAAAATAAATCTATTAATATAAATCGGAGGATTTATAAACGATATTTATTTACTCGCCTATAACGAGAGTATAGAAAAGAATTATACGAATTTAAAACGGGTTTATAATATCTCCTTAGAATAAATAATTATTTATAGAATATTATTTACCCTCTAGAAATATAAATTAATTTATATATCTCGAACGCCGAAGAAATTTATTATAGAAATAATAATAAATATTAGGAACGTAGTTATTAAATCTAAAATAAATATTAAAGTTTTAGAATTATATGTTAATTTAAAATTAAAATAGAGATTATATTTAATCTAGATTAAAATTAGAGCGACTAACTAAAGCCGCGCTATAAAGTATTTAATTAATTCGATATAAAGCGCAATTTTCGCAAAATATAAAATAATATATAATATAATAGTTAGATTAATATTAATGTTTACGACTCCGATATAATATTAATCAAAAAGAACGACGGAGGCTTTAAAGAGATATATAAAGAAATTAATAAATATTTAATATAATTACTTTAAAACGGTCTTAAGAGTATTTAAAATTATTTTAATTCTAATATTTAAAATTAAATTAATAATTACGTTAATTAATCTTTAATTAAACCGCTTAGTAATACGATATTAAATAAATCGAGGGACTTATTTAATTATATTTATAAGAAATATACGGACCTAGAGTAAACTTGAGTATAAAAGAAGTAAATAACGATAAATATCTTTAATATTAATAACGAAAAAAAAAACCTAAATATTTCGCGCCCTAAAATTTAAAGAATAGTATAAAGTAACTATAATATCGGTAAAGCGGGAGTTTGTATAAAAAGAGTCGTAGTATCAAATCCGTTTAGGGCGCTCAAAATATATATTTTATAATTTTAAAACTAAAAATTAGAAATAATATTAAAAAAAAATAAAAAAAAATAGAATACGCTAAAAACCCTAAAAATAGTAACTTTGGATTTAAGATTTTAAGTCCGTGATTTTCTACTAGCGCCGGGTAGCTCGCTAAGATTATATAGAGCGCTATAATTATACTAATCTAATTTCGATTTTAAATTATATTAATTTACGAAAATTATATACGCGTGTAATACCCCCTAAGTTAGCGCGGTATTATAGACTATATAATTTATTTATTACTATATATATTTAATTATTTACTAGTACTATTTAGACTAGTTTATTTTAATTTATTCAAAATTATTTAAAATAAATCGAGGTACTAAATATATATTTAGTAATTTTAGACGAAAGTAGGTATTAAATCGATCTCTAGGGCTAGTATATAAGCTAAATAGATCTGAGCGCCTTTTCCGTATTTTTCGGTAGAATACGGGTTTACCGCTTTACCGATAAATTATAAAAATAAATAAAAAACTAAATAAACTCAATCGAAGATATCGAAGAATATTAAGATATTAAAGTTATTAATTAGAGGGTAGAGAATTTAACTCGTTAATAATAATTAAATAAATAAAAAAGTTATAAAAAACGATTTTTATATAAATTATTAACCTAGTTTAAAAGAGAGATTTATTCGGGAACTAGTTCGATTATTATAATTAATTAAAGAAGATTAAAATTTTTATAATAATATAATTAAAATATAATAAAATCGAATTAAATAAATTCTTATACCGAATAAAAATATTTATAGTCCGTAGCGCTAGTTATTAATATAGATAGAGGAAATAAAATATAAAATATATATTATTATTTTACCCGAAACTCGTTTAGAGTAAAACGGAATTAATAAAATAAATAAATATATACGATTTTAGAAAGATATTAACGTAGGTTTAAAAAATATATATAACTACGTAGTAAATAATAAAAACGGGATAACTCGGCTAATTCTCTTTTATTAAAGAATAATTAATATAATTAAAATTACTACTAGGACCTAGCGATATATCTAGACTTATAAAGAAGAGAAAGAAAAAAAAGAAACTACCGGCCGGAGGGCCGTAAATATCGATTATTTAATAAATTTATAATAAAATAACCTATAAGCCTACAAGATAAATAAATAAAATTAAAATAATTAAAATAAAAGAGAAACCAAAAGAGAGATAAATAATATTTAAAAATAATTATAATTATCGGTTACTATTTAATAAAAAAAGATAATAAATTATTAATAAATTAAAGTTTTTAATTAACGAGGTTTCTTTAATATTAATAAACGCCGCTAGTAACCCTATTAAAAAAATATTCGCGGAACTCCTTTATTAATAAAGTAGTTTTACTAGAGTAGGTATATAAATAAATAAATAAATAAATAAATTAAACGGGTAATAAATATAAATATATAAATATAAATATATAAATATAAATATATAAATATAAATATATATATAATTAAAAAGATTACTTAGCCGTAAAAAATAATAAAGTAAAATAAATAAAATAAAATTAATATAAAATATAAACAATATTACTTTTATATTAATATTTATATAACGGATATTCTCTTCTATATTTATAATTATATTACAAAGCTTAGAGTATAATTAAATTTAATTATTATTGGGTTTATTTATATACGATAGCGAAAAGATATCGTAATTAAAAAAATGTTTTTATTTTAAATATAATTTATTTAAATACCTAGAATATATTATTAAATAATATATTTATATAGATTTAAGTAATACCGATTGAAGAATAAAAAGAATTCGATATTATTATTATATTATACGAAAGATTTAATTACTATTTCATTCTTATAAAAAGATATAATATATTTTAATTATTTTAACTTCCTCGGGACTCTCTAGGTCTTATTTATATTAACGAAAACTTTTAATTTCTTCTTCGAGAACTTTATTTATTACCTTTAATTTCTTAATATACTAATTCGTTACTATTAATTAATTCTATAAATTAATAATTATAATAAGGGTTTACTTATTAATTATTACTATTTTATTATATACTTTATATTATTAAATAATTTTCTTATTTATTTATTTTTATTTACGTTTTTCTTTAAATACTTTATTATTATTTCGAGTATATTAATATATAAACCGCTTAACCTTCCTCGGAAGAACTTAGAAATTCATTATTATAAATATATATTTAATTTTAAAACTTACGACTATAACTTATTATTATATAATAATCGATTCCGTAGTAATTAATATAGTAGAGTATATAAGGAGGGGACGTATACCGAATATAATTATTATTAAAATTATAAGTATAGACTTAGTAGAAAAGTTACGAAGCGGAGTAAATTATTATTATAATTAATATTATATAATCGCGCTAATAACGGCCTATTTATATTTATTAATATATTTATAACTAGAATTAATTAGTATAAATAAATAATATTATTAATTAATAAGAGGTATTTATAAAGTTAGAAGAAGATTATATATAATAAAAGTATTATTTATATATTAGTTATAATACTAGAACGTTATCGTAGAGTTAAAATAATAATATACGAGAGATATTAAATAAGTTACGAAGAGAGAAAATAAATAAACGAGTAAGTTTATTTTAATAATAAACTATCGCGTTAAATACTTTAATATTATTATATATTAATACGCGCCTCTACTCCGTTACCTCGTTTTTATTAATAAGTATTATTATTACTTTAATAATTATATTATTATTAATCTCCGGATATAATATTAATATTATATTATTTATATATAATACTTCGCTACTAGTATCTATTATAATATAATAGGAATATATAGTAAAACTAATTATCTTTATTCTATTATTAATATTATAAGTATTATAAGAATAATTTAATATATTATATTTACTACGAGTACTATAGGCGCTATAAGGACGATAGTATATATTATTTTACTTTATTATTATTATATATTATAGTATTATAAGGACGAAAGAATTATAATTTAATTAATTACTATTACTCTATATTAGCGCTATAAGGACCATTTTATAAATATATTATTTATTTAATATTAATACTATTATATAGTAGGAGTAATAAAATAATATTACTTTTTCGTTACTAGTATTATTTAATAGTATTATAAGAATAATTTCGTACTATTTTATAACTAGTACTATAAAATAGCGCTAAAGAATTAATAGTATAATTAGAATATTCTTTTTCTTTATATCTTAATAGAGTCTAAAGATTCTTTAATAAATTTCGATTAATTAATTAAATATTATTCTGTAACTAGTATTATAAATACTAAAGAAATTAAGTACATAACTTTATATTCAAATTATTATTATAATAACGACGTTATATTAAATAACTTTTTTCTTTTATTTCGCTTAAGGGGTTTAAAGGTTTTTTAATAAATATTTATTAATAATATTTAAATATTAAATACTTAGAGACTAAAATTTAAAAAAGAAGATAATTCTAAAATAATAATATATTATATATACCTACGTATCGTTACCTTCGTAATATTATTCTTTATTTATTTATTAATACGGGCTTTCAATCTTAATATCGCGGGGTTCTAACTTTTAATAATTCTATATCGAGTTAATATTCCCTCGTCTTTTATAGAATCTTTAAAGATTAGTTCTATTATTGAACCTAGGATTTAAGAATTATTTAATATTAAGCCCTATAACTAGTTTACGTTTTTTATATTATTATTAAATTATTAACTCTACGCTAGTAACTTTAGACTTTACAAATAACTAGTTACGATTTATTTATATATTCTATAAAAACTAGAATAACTACGCTTATTATATACAAGTTTAAAGATTTTTTATTTTATAAATTTCGGGATATAAATCTATACTTTATCGTCGTACTAGTCTTTATATTAAATAAAGGAATTACGGAGTAAAAAAAATATATTCGGTCTAAAGATATTTTTAGTTTTAGTAGTACTAGAATTTTTTTTTAATTTATTCTTTTCGTTTATAAAGAAGATATATACTTTCATTTATTTTTTATCCTTAATATAAATAAATTCTAATTTCTATTTATAGTTAATAGATATTTCTACTAGTATTATATAGAAATCGAATAGTGCGCTAAATATATTAGAAGTATTTATATTAATATACTTATTCTTCTTTTAAATTAATCGTAATAATATATTAAATATAATATTCTATTTTCTAGAATACTATCGAATATCGAGGTTATACTATAATATATATTAAGAAATTGATACTAGTCGTAGATTTATCTTATTCGAAGAAAACGATATTGAAATTATTTATTTTATAATATTAATAGTCGCGGAATAATTAATAAAATTAATTATTTTCTTTATCGATATTTAAATTAAAAAGTAAAAGATTCTTTTTATAATTTATATTAATTCTATTACTTTCAGTTTCGTAAATTAATACTATAATTTAATAAGAATAAATAACTTAAATAAGAAAAGAATTAATCAAATATCCGTTCAAGGGAATATATTACCCTAGAGATTATTTCTTATATAATATATTATCGCGCTAATTGAATACGACTTCGAGGTATTAGTATTAATATATAACTAGTATATTATATCCCGATAATAGAGATATATTTCGGAAATAATTATCTTTTATAATAATTTATATAATAATAGTTCTTTCTTAATAGAGATAAATTAGGTTTTCTTAATATAAACTTGTTATATAGTCCTACTCTAGGAAAGAAAATCTTTAGTAATTAAGTTTTTTACTTTTATAATAACTCCGAAATTAGATAAAGTATTTAATATTACTTTTAAATTAATTCGTTATATTTATATAGATTTTTAAAATATATAATATATCTAGAAAATAAAGGTATTTAATTATTATAATCTTTTCCTTAATAATTATTATATTTAAATCGTTAATCTTTTAATCTAGGAGTATAACGGAAGGGTATATTAAGAAAAATTTCTTCGATTTCAAGAAAATCTTAAAGATTATAAATAATATAAAGATTATTATTAAATATTAGAAGTATATAATATAAAAGTATAAAAAGATAATAATATCGTCGATATAATATCTTATAAACTCTTTATATAAATATTAAAAACTATTTCTTTTCTTTTATATATAAAATATAGAGCTCTTCTAACTTAATATTATATTATTATAATATTTAGAGTCGCGGTAAAAAATAATAATAAATTTATAAGAATTATCTCTTTTAATTATAAAAAGATAGAATTATCCTCTATAATTAATAATATTAATATACGTAAACCTTTATATCGAGGAAACGATATCGTTTTATAATAAAAGAGAGTAGTTCTCTAGAATAATAATTTTATTTAAATTACGGATATCTACTACTATTTTTTCTTTATATATTAATATTTTCTTAAGGCTCTTATATATCGTTTTTTAAATTATAAATACCGGGAAAATAAAAGAGGGTAGCTCTATAAATTAAGATATCTTTTTTTATTAATTTATTTTATTAAACCTTTTATTAACTAGGACTTTAGTATCGAGGTTTAAAGAATAAATCTTATATTTAAAATTTATATCCGATAATTACTAATTAATAATAAATAGGATAAATAATTATTTCGATTTAAAGAGGTTAAGAATAACCTCGATATCTTTTTATATATAAGAATATTTTTTTATAATTTATTGAATCGCGGTAATATCTTCGTTATTATTATAAATTATAATTTTATTTAATAATTTCGTTTTTATTAAATAATTAATACTAGTTTTAAAAATTAATTTTAGGTTATATAAACTAGTTAATTACGAAATAATTATATCTTCGAGAAATCTTTTTACTATTAGAGAATAATTATTAAAGTTAATAAAATGGGCCTTCTCTATTTTATATTTAATAATAAATTAAATATATTAATATAAAGAATAATAAAGAGTATATTCTCGTTATTTCTAATATTAATAAAATTGATACCGATATTAACGAAGTAAATATAAATATCGTCTATTTATAATTTAAAGAAGAAATTTTTATTAAATAAATAAAACCTTCCTTTTAGAGAAATTATAATTATAACTATAATTTTTACTAGAATTATCTAGCGTCGTTCCGATTTAATAATATAATAGATTTTAATATTATCTCTAATTAAATATAAACTAGACTAGTAATTAAATATCGTTAGAACTATTAAATAAATTTTGATTATATAATAAATCAATAATAACCCTCTCCGGTCTAATTATATTTATATTTTTAAATATATTAAATTTAAGATTATTTACTAGGTAATAATTTCTAGTAATTTTAATAATATTATTCTAATAATATTCTTAATTTTTTTATTTATATAAAAAATTAAAGAAGTTTACTCTATTATTAAATAGTAGTTCGACCTAATATTTATAAAATAATAAGTTTATTATAGATCTTTATTTAAGATTCGAGTTCTCCGTATTTTAAAAATACGCGGTCGATTATATTTATTAAATATATCGTATCTAGGTATTCTAGTTCGCGAGTACTATTTAATAGAAAGTTTATTTAACTATTAAGATTATATTAGAATCGAAAGATTATATTATTTTTTAAAAATAAAAGAGCCGTAGATTTAATATTTATTTTATTAATTAATTCTAAAATTAATTTTAGTATCGAGGTAATCCTTATAAAGAAAATTAATTTAATATTTTCAAAATTTCTCAAGGAATTAATAGCGGTAAAAAATTTAAGATTCTTTTATATTAAAATTTTTTAGTAGTATAATCTTTCTTTACGATATATATAGAGGAAATTATTCGATACGAAGACCGTCTTATTATTTTTATAAATAAAATATTAATATATCTTTTCTATAAAAATATAATATATAATTAAAATAAACTCGACGTTGATTTTATTTTTATTTTTCGTTTATAATTACCTCTTAAATATTATAAAACCTCTTACTAGTACTAGTATAGTAAATATAATAATTTTTAAACGAAGTTTTAAATATTCTAAAATAATCTTTATTAGTTTTAATAATATTATAATTATTATTTTCGAATTCGAGATTATTAAGATATAATTTATCGAAATAAACTAGTTATATTTACGCTTAATTACCGAAACTAATATATAATCTTAGTAGATAGTATAGACGCGTTTTATAATTCTTCTAATTTCGGTCTTATTAGGTCATAGTGCCTAGGGTATTTATAGTAATATAAAAGTAAATATAAAGCCTTAGTGGGAAAATAATCTTTATATTTAAATAATAGAATTAATCTCTAAAGAGTTAGAGCGAGGGCTCCGAGCCTCTTATTTCTAAAGGGGCTCCGGAGTACCGGAAACTATAATATAATACTATAATATAAATAGCGTAACTACGCCGTATACTCCTTATATAAGATTTATATACTATATTTAGTAGCTACTATAAAGTTAGTTTTGGTATAATATAATAATTACCTCCCCTTCTAGGGGTTTCGCCCTCGAAATTAATAAATATTAATTTAACGTTTTAATACTCCGACGAAGGAGTATAATATAAGAGAATCTAAATTAAATAGGGCGTACGCGTAACGCCTACGCCTTTTATTTAATTTTATTAATCTCCTATCTTTATAGTAATAATATATTAAGAAAAACCTCTAAACCTAGTAGGAAAAAGGGAGGGAAATAAATTATATCTTAGAATTTAATAATACGTCGTATATAGTTCGTAATCGGCGTAGTTATATAGTCGTAGATTATACTAGGTATTTAATAAAAACCTTTAAACCTAAAGGGAAAAGTAAGGGAAAGAATATTATAATTATTATTAAAAATTATAAGCCTTTATTACTAGTAGGGCTTTAGTAATATCGGCGGTAGAGTGAATTATTCTACTCTATTATTTAGGAAGAACTCTAGTTATAGGAGTAAATACGTACGGGTAACGGTCTTAGCGTAGGTACGAAGCCTTCGCCGACTTTCTAACTTTTCTTTTTCTATAATATCCTACTATCTTCTATATATATAAACTCCTATATACTACTATCGATAGTTATACTATATTTAGACTTTTATTAATTTATAATAATGTCGGCCGTATCTTTAAGCTCTTTCTTTAAGGTCGTAAATATTATATATACGTTCCGTAGGTAAGGCCAGAGCTAATATATCGTAGTTTAAATATATATTTTTTTTTTTCTTCTTTTAAATTCTTTCTTTAAACTTATAATTATTAAAGTAAATAAATAACTTATTCTATCTTTAAATAAGGTATTTATTTATATTTTAAAAGAATTAATATTATCGTAATATTTATTTTATTTTTAAATTATTAGTTTTATACCTTACTTTATTAGCGATACGTATATAACTAGATTACTTTAATACTTAGTATATTAGTTTAATCTTTATAGTATATAATATTAACGATAATATTTAGATATTTAATACGTCCTTAACCCTCGCTCTTTATAAAATAACCGCCCGCTTTACTCCTACCCCGCGTTTATTCGTATTTTTATACCTCCGTTACTCTAAACGGATAAACCTAAATAACTACGTCCTATATAATAAGGTATTATATATAAAGTATACCTATTACGTAAAGAATAAGTATTTATATAATCTTATATATCGTTAATATTCTAAAACCGAATTATACTAACGTATCTAGATTCCGTCTAAATTTTATACCCTTATAAATTTTCTTCTTAATCGTTTAGAACGTCGAGGCCTTAATAAATATCTTCGCGAGTAGGTCGTTAAGTATATAAAAGATATCGTAGTCTTCCTTCGGGAGATTAAATTTAAAAGCGGCGATATTAAGAAAGAGAAGGATATACTATAATTAATATCTCGGTTTATTACGAGCGTCGAGGGTATAAATAATACCTTTTATACTCTAGTAAATTAATATAGTTTAGATACGATTCGTATATTAATAACTTTTTAGGGAGGGATTATTACCCGGGATATAAATACGCCTTAAAGTAGGATTATGTAGTATTAGTTTAACGATCTTCTTAAATTAATAGACGAAGATAAAGCCGACGATAAAGACGAAGACGATACTCGTACTCGTCGTATACGAGACGCCTTTAAATATAACTCTTCTCCCGGCCTTAATCCCGTTATTAATTAATTTAAAATACCTATTATTAATAATCTCGATATTATTAATCCTACTTTATTCTCTAGCGGTATATAAAGAGTTATAATATCTAGTCGTAAAGTTTTTTTAATTAAAGATACCGTAGAGCCTCGCCCTTAATACGCCGGTATAGAGGGTACGAGTCGTTATATCTTAAATAAATTAATATCTTCTCGCGAGGCTTCTAAGGAAGAAATTAAAGATAAGGTTAATAATCCTAATTTTAATTCTATTTCTACCTTTTATTTTTTAATTCGACTTCCCGACCCCGGCCCTACTTGTAAATAATCGAGTTTTAATATTAGGAAAGCTGGCCGCTATAAATATAAACCTACCTACGAGCGCCCCGCTAGCCGTAAGAATACGTCTCGCTCGAAATCTACTAGTAAGAAATAACTAATAGTAGTTAGTAATTAATAACGCTTCCTTTTCCTACTCTTTATTTTCTATACCTTTTCTATCTTTATATTCTCTTCGGATACTTTTTATAATTCTAGCGCGTTATTTAAAATATTTATATTAATTTATTTATTAAAGGTCTTTAATTATCCTAGTTATTTTATAAAATAAAGTACCTCGCCTTTTATTTTCTTTTTTTTTAATACCCTTTCTACTTCTTATTCGTTTATATTATTTATTAATTCTAATAAAGGTATATTAAGAATCGAAATATCACTCTACCGTTAATAATACGGCTTTAGAAATAATATATAGAAAATATTATAAATACGGTAGCTAGTTAATAATCCTAGGCGGTATACTTATATTCCGACGGTATCTAAAATCTTAAATAATTTAATTACTTTATAAGAGAGTTTCTTACTTAGTCGTTTTTACGTTAAGTTTTTAATTAATAATAATATAAGGTTATTTATATTAAATAATTTCGGTTTATACCTTCTACTATAGCTACGCTTCTACGCTTCGACCGCGATAGTCTACGCTTTTATTAAATACTCTCTTAAAGTATTTAATTTTTTAATTCTTTTTTATACCGACGGTATTTCTCCCCCGTACGTCTCGCCCTCGAGACGCGGTTTAAGAGAAGGATTATAACTATATATAATTATAAATAATATTTATTTTATTATCGTATACTACGTATTATAATATACCTATTCTATTATAAATAAGAGTATTATTTAATTATTTTACTCGCTTAAATAAAAGGTTCTTAAATAATATTTTAAGGTTTAGTTCTAGCGTTTTATCTAGTTATCTATCTACGGATAAAATACGATATTTAGGCGCCTCTTAATTTTTATTAAATAATATACCTTTAATTAAAACGTATTTATAAAGATAGAACCTCTATTAGAAATAATCCTATTAGGAACTCTAAACTTTAAGATAATTTCTTCGAATATTAACTCTATTAACCCCGTAGAGTCGATTATTTTAGTAATTAAGATATATCATAATATCTTTATATACTTATTTATAACTATAAGAACTATATTATAAACGCGCCTATATCGTTTATTTAGAGGTAAGCTAGTAATAAAATTTATTATAATTTCCTTTTACGGCCCTATAGGATATAATAGGGAACTAATCTCGTTATAAAGGCGGTATCGATATACCTTAACCCGCTAGTATATATTGTATATATCGATATATTCCCGTACGTTAGCCTTAAGAGTACTCTAGAAATATTTTCTAGTAAATAACTCTATTATCTTCTTAATACTAAAGTACCCCGTTAATATATCGTTATAATATCGTTTTAATAGCTCTTCGCGGACTAATCCTTCTTTAAATATATAGATCTTATTATTATATCTAAGAATTAATATAGAATCTAAAGTCTATACTCCGGCGGAACGCTAGTAATCCGCCTATATAATTTCGGCGATTCTTATTTACGAGAAGGAATTATCCTTTTATAAAGCGCGAATTATTTTAATTATTAATAAGTTTTTAATATTATAAGCCGTTTCGTAAAGTATTATTAACTTAATAATAATACGTAGAATAAATAGTTTATAGTCTATAGTTCTAGCGATAAAATTAAATAGTTTCTTTATTATATCGTAATCGATTTAAATAAATATCTCGCTTAAACTCCCTAGAATTTCCTATCTAGGTATTAACTCTTTAGGCCTAGATAACTATATTATTAAAGAATATATCTTTTTTATAATAAACCTTAAAGACCTTAATAACGTAAGTTTTACGTATATTAAGTTTTACGCGATACCTACGGATATATTATTTAACGCCGGCGAAATATTATTTACCTCTAGATCTTCTATATCTACGAATATATCTCGTATTATAACGAAAATAGGGCCTTAATTAATACCTTCTAAATTTAATAGTTTTTATTATAATATAAATAATATATTATTTAAAAAGTTATTTTAGCCTTTATAATTAAAACGATGTAAAGGGTTATCGGCTAGGTTACTCTTCTTAAAACGATACGAAATTAAGAAATTAAAAGATAAGAGTTTTATTACCTAGCGCGCCTAGCGATTATTTAACTATTTAATATTTATAAAACCCCTTAAGTTATTATAATCGGTTAAGACTTTTATTTTATATAAACTACTCTCGAGGTAATATCGCTATTATTTAAATATTATAACGATTACGAGGAGCTCTTTATTATAAATCTTATATCGAATTTCTAAACCCTATATTTTACGGGACTAGAAAGCGACGGGATATTATTCGTTATTATTTTATAATTATATTAAAATCGTAGCCACGGTAAAATTAGAAGTATTTATTTTAATCCGAATTTTTAATTCTGGATTAAAGTATATTAAAATAGGTATATACGAGAATAAATCGCGAAGTAGGTAAAACGTTTACTCTACCTCTTTAGGCTATTTAAATAAACCAAATTTTTTATTATTTTAACTACCTTTTAATAGACTCGATAATAGGCCTACTATCTATAAATAATAATAAATAAATCGACGATAAAAATTAATAAAGTTTAAAAATACTTATATATTATAAAAGGACTTTAGTTTTAACTAGGACTAAATCGTATTAATCCTATATTCGTTTATCGAGATACTTTCGGTATTTACGATAAACCCTAGAAACTTAATTAACCGAGTAAAGAACTTATATTTCTTAAGACTCGCGAATAAGGAATATTTTCGTAGGCGTTCGAGTATTTATCGTACGTAGTTAATATACTCCTCTTTTAAATTTAAATAAATTAAGATATTATCTAGATAAACGACGTAAAATATAATTATTAAGCCCGTTAACGATTTATTAATATAGGTTTAAAAAGTAGTAAATATATTCGTTAAACTAAATAATATTATTATATATTCGAAAAGATTATACCGCGTATAAAATATTATTTTTTATTTATCGCCTTCCTTAATTCTTATTCGATAATAAATATCTTTTAAATTAAACTTCGTAAATTATATAGCGCTATTTAGGCGGTCTAGCGTCTTATTAATTAAGGGTAACGGGTAACGATTCTTAATAATAATCTTATTAAGACCTCGGTAGTCGATATATAATCGTAGTTTATTATCCTTCTTTAGAATAAAAAGGATAAAAGCTCCGACGGGGTTTACGGAGTATTTAATTTAACCCTTCGCTAAGGCGTCGTCTAGGTATCTCCTTAACTTTATTAATTTTAAATTCGATAAATTATAGAGAGGCCCGTATAACGGGTTACCCTTTATATTAATTATATAATCGCCGCCCTTATATAACGGTAATCGACCTATTTCTTTATTTAAAAAGATATTATTAAAATTTATAAGTTTATTAAGAAGCGTAGGCGGTACGATAACGGAATTATTAGAAGATATTATATTAACGGTAGTATCGCTTTTCCTAACCTTATTCCTATTAATAGGATCTTAATTAAAGGGACTAGCCTTAATATAAATTAATATATATATAACTAGCTACGTCTTTAATGATTTCGTAAAATCCTTAAATAATTCTAACGTATACGTATTTAACGCGATACCGAACCGCTAGGTATATATACTATAATCGGTTTAAATCTTTTCCTTTTTTATAACCGGTATATTTATAATAATAGGCGAGCCTTTCTTATTAATAAAGTAAAAGATATTATTATACTCCCTAGTTTATCTTTATAAATCGGTTAACTAGTAGACGATATTATAAATATTATAATAATAAATAGATTACCCGCTTATCTATTTAGGAGTCGGTAACGGCTCGCTCTTAAAACGCTCTAGGTTATACTACTATATAAATATCTCGTTAATAATATTTATCTCCGTTCCTAGATCTTTATCTATTTTAATATAAATAGTTTTTATATCGATATTAATTAGGTTTATAATAACTTCGCTATCGATATTTATACTCGGTCGGGTTTTTATTTCTCTTTATTCCCTTAGGATAAAGACTTCCTTAAGAGTTTATTATTTTTTAACTCGGCGGTATAATCGCCGATATAGTTAATAGTCTTTATTTTCTTCTCCGGATATTTATTAAAGTAATAACCGACTCGTTTATAATAATTAAAGTATTTAATATCCTTAAGATTCTTATCGCTCGCGCGAGTCGTATATATTTTATTTATATTTTTACGACTACCCTTATTAGAACCTTATCTCTTTATATTAGATTTATCTTTATTATCTCCGCCCTTTAACCCCTTTTTATACCTCTTCTAAGGTCTTAATTAATTATCTTAATTATTATTTTATATCTTAAAGTCTCGATTAAGATTATGTTCGTAACGCGCCGTAAATAATATAAATTCGGTTCGCTTAATAAAAATACTTTAGGCCCGGTTAATTTCTTTTAAAATATTAAATCTTAAACGGGTTATTAAATAAATTATTTATTACTCTTTATTATAAGGAGGTAATTCGGTTTCTAGGGTATTAAGGTAGGTATCGAAATCTCGTACCGATTAATTATTCCTTTAACGTATATATTAATATTTAAGATTCGTATTTATAGCTCGGTTTAAAGGGTTCTTAATTATATTAAATAAATAATCCATAAAGAATTTTTATATTAATATATTTACTAGATAAAGTTCCTTATATTTATTTTATAACTTTTTAATTTACTTTTTTAAATAAAGTATTATATATAAAATCTTCTTTTCGTTTATTCGAAAGTTTACGGGTATTAAACGGAACGCGGTCTCTACGTCGTAGATTTATTCTCGATAATTTTACGGATTCTTTATATAAAAAATTCTATAGTTTCGATAACTATAAATTACCTTAATTTATATTATAACCGATTTAACTACGATTTACCGTCGGGCCGCTTTCGTCTTTTATATTTAGTTTTTAAAGATTATCTTCGATTTCCTTATCTCCTTTATTTATAATAATACGTCGTAAATTTTCGATATTCTTTTAAATTATAATAATAGAGGCCTCTTTCTCGAGGGCTTTTTATTTACGTTTTAATTCTATAAATTATTAATTTATCGTAAGATTAATATTCTCTAGTAAATCTCCCGTATTTTCGTTAAGAGTATTAATCCCGTATATCTCGCCTTCGGGATAATTATTTCTAGAAAGATCTTTTATATTTTTAACGGATTATTATTTAAAAAGGTTAAAAGAAATTAAAACTATTAAGTTATAATACCTAGGGTATTTATAATAATATAAAAGTAAATATAAAGCTTTAATAGGAAAATAATCTTTATATTTAAATAATAAAATTAATTTTTAAAGAGTTAGAGCGAGGGCTCCGAGCCTCTTATTTCTAAGGGGGCTCCGGAGTACCGGAAACTATAATATAATACTATAATATAAATAGCGTAACTACGCCGTATACTCCCTATATGGGATTTATATACTATATTTAGTAACTATTATGAAGCTAGTCTTAGTATAGTATAATAGGTCTCTAAAGAATAAATTCTAATTAAATTATATATTTTCGATAGTAATTATAAAGAGTTACTTCGGAACTAGAAAAGTATTTTGTAATTAGTTTTATCTCGTTATTTTAAGAGTTTATTACTACTATTATTATAATATAATTTATTAATTTTATACGTAAATTTATTATTTATAAAGTTAGAAAAAAAGAAAAACGGGAGTAATTATTTATTAATATTTATACGGATATTAAAAAGAGTAGAAAGATATAATTATCGCGTATTATAAGAGCTAGGAAATCCAAGAGTTATTAAAAAGTATTTTTATATTTATAAACCTCTACGTTTAGAAAGGTTAATATTAATTTTATTATTAAAAATAATAAAATAGAGAATTATATCTACTTTATTATTATTACGACTAGGATTTATCTTTAGATTTATCTTCTCGTATATTGAATTTTTATTCTCGGTTTTCAATTTCATTATAATATTCTTTTTAATCCTCTTTCTCTCTTTCTCTCTTTATATTTATATATATTATTATAACTCTTTTCGACTCTTTAATTATTTAATAAATTAATAAATAATTTAATTAAAATATTATTTATAAAAGAAGGGATAATAACCTAGAAATTAATATTTAAATAATTCTAAATTTATATAATTTATATATACTCTTTTATATTTTCTATTTAAATAATAAATTTATTTATTTAATAATATTTTTTAAAATATAAAATTATTAATTAAATTTCTTTAATATAATAAATATTATAATCTTAAAGTATTTTTAAAGGTATATAATTATTATAGTATAGCCTTATTTATCTTAGCCTAGCTTAATTTATTTTAAATTTAATTTAAATTTAAACTAGTTTCCCTATTTCTATCTTAATATAATCGGGATAGGAAATAAATAAATACTCCTTATATTAGTTTTTATTTAGATAATAGCTAGCCCTACCTTAAATTTCGTTCTTTATTTTTTATCTTAACCTACTCTTATACTATAACTAGGTTATAGTTTAATAAACCTAGTTATTAGTTTAATAAATATCTAGATATTAATCCCGTTTTATAATATTATAAAAAACTAACTACCTAGCTAGTACTCTCTAGTATTAGGATAATTATTATAAAGAATTAACCCTTTAACCCCGAAGACCGCGTATAATAATTCCTCGCCGAAGTTTAGAATAATTTTACTAGTTTCTTAAATACCTTCGATTAGTTATATATTTAGGTCGAGAGTAATTCCTTATTCGATACTTTATCCTCGTTTACGCCTTCTTTTTCTTTTATATTAAATACGTAATCCCTAGTTTATATTATCGTTTAGGTAATGGCCTAGGTTATATTTATTATAATTTAAATTATACTTTAGCCCCCGCCCTAGGTATTCGATAAAAATACTTTTAATAATATTATTATTATAGGCCTACGCTCGTCTCTCTTTTTAAATATTTAATAATTTACCTCTTTACGATTTCGAATACCTCCTAAATCCTAAAAGTTTTAAATATCTCGAAATATAAAGGGGATTAAGATAAATTAGATATTTAAGAGTAAATATTAATATAGCGGATATATATTAATTATAACCGTTACCCTATTAATAATAATAAGATCGTTTATATAAAGTTTAAATTAGATATTAGTAAAAAGGCCTTTAATTTAATAAATCGTTATTAAAAAAAGGGTTTCTATACCTTAACTAACTTTATTAATTAACGAAAGAAACTACGGGAAGTATATAATAACCCGTTTAAATAAAAAGATACTCGGAATTATATCCGGGAACTTAAGTAAAGCTTTATACTTTTTAATAAATACTTTAACCTTGTTATTTAAAAGAAGGAACGTTCTCGAATAAAGAACGAATTCTTAATTAATATTATGAAATATAATATTAATTATACTAACTAATAGGCCTTTATCTTTTAGAGGAAAGTTAATAATTAACGGTTATATACCTTCGATAAATACGTCCGTATATACTCCGAAATCAATTAAGAACTTTAGTAGATTAAGTATTATTTATCTTATTAGAGTATTACTCCTACTAAATTAGGATAAACCTCGAGGAGGTTTATTATATCTTTATTAACTTCTACCCTTGTAGCTCGCTTTATTATAACGAGTATTTTTATCCCCGTTACCGCGGTTTTAACCCTCCTATTTAGGGAGTTAATAAACCTCGATTCTATTTAAATTATTATTAAAGATAAATTAACGAGAACCCCGGTTATTAAGGTTATCTACGAGAAATAGAGGCTTTACTTTTATTATAAATCGTTTAAATATAATATAAAAGTTTATTTAATTAAATTAGCTAGCCTCCGATTTAATATTATAATTATCGTCGATAACGACGAGAGCGTTATAAAAGAAGTTATTTTAAATACGGGAAAAGAATAGTCCCGGTATAAAATCGCGTATTAAGACTATAGGTACCTAGAACTTTATATATATTTTCTTATTTATCGGTTATATTATTTAATTTACCTTCGTTACTAATTAAATTTTCGTCTAAATCTATTATATAGCTTTTTAAAACCGACCCTACTTTTCGTAATAAATATATAATTATTTTTTATTAACTACGGAATAATTAATCCCGAATTTAAATTAAAGCCTTGATTAATATTAATATATCCGGTTACTTTTTTATCGATTATAATTTTATATATACCTAATATTTACCCCTTCGTTTTCTTCGTTATTTCTATATCGTCCGACTCTTTAATAATATACCTACCGTTATAGGACGTATTATTTATATCGTAGAAACGATTTTAAATATTTATAATTATTAGGAACGAATAATTTTCTTTATTACTAAATTTGATTAATACCCCGTCGTAATCGGTTTATTATACTTTTATTATTATAGAGTTATTACTAATTTTTTAGATAATTCCTTAATCTTCGCTTTATATTTTTATTTAAGAAATTATACCCTTAGTTTTATAAAAGTCTTTATAGAAAATAAACTCTTTTTTATACCTTAAGAAAGTTTCTAAATCTAAGAATTTTAATCTTTAGCTTTATTCGATATTTATATAAAATAAACCCCGATTTAAAAAAAGTCGCTAATATATAGAGAGCCGTTATTATTTATAGACGATAACGTTATTATTAAATAAGTAATTCCGACTCGAGAGAAGTTACTTTAGTTCTAGGTTTATTAATAGTATATTTAATCCTAAATTTATAAAAAGTAAACCTCGATTTAAGAAGAGTTAACCTAGTTCTAGGTTTACTAGAAATAAATCTAGTCTTTAATTTAACCTAGTATTTATATAAAATAACCTAAAATTTAAAAGGAGTTATTTTAATTCTAGGTTTATTAATAGTAAATTTAGATTTAAAAAGAGTTTTCCCCGTCTTAATCCTAGTTATTTATTTTTATAAAAACTAGCTATAATAACGAGTATAGTTATATCGTTATTATTATTAAATAAAGAAAGACACTTAAGATTAAGTATTTTAGTTTAGCCTCGTTTCGTTTTAAGTCCTAATATTAAGAATAGCGAACCTAGTACCTAGCTACTCTTAATATATATAAGATAAAATCTCGATTATTTACTCGACTCGTTAGGCTTAACGAGTAAACTATATTTAATCTATTATTTATAGAAATCGATCGGTTCCTAGATATTTTAGAAGAAATCTCGATTTTAAATATTTAGTTTTATTAAGAATTTAAATATTATAAAACTAAACCCCGCTTTAATTAAAACTTTAAATTAAATATTTACGATTAAATTTAAAACCGAGTTATATTTAAAATAAATAGGGAGCTTTATTTTACCTCCGTTATTATTTAAAAAGAATTTTAAGCCTACTGAGATAATAAGAATATTAATTTAACTATAATTTTACCTACGCGGTATTATAAATTCCTAGATATTTTTTTAAGAAAAGATATTAATACTTTACCCCCGTATTAATTATATAATTATATTATTAAGTTTAAAGAAGGGCTATAACCTCCGTCGTCTAGTTTATATAATATAAATTATAATAAAATCCTAGAACTCGGCCGTTACCTAGATAAGAATTTTAGTAAAGATTTTATTCGAGTTAATCGGTCCTATACCGCGTTCTTTATCCTATTTATAAAGAAACCTAGCGGAGGCCTATATTTCTATATTAATTACCGAGGGCTAAATATTATTATTATAAAGAATAAATACTCTTTACCCTTAATATTAGAAACCTTAAATTAATTAAATCGTATTAAGGTATTTTTTAAATTTGATATTATATCTACTTTTAATCGCCTCCGCGTTAAGGAGAGCGACGAAGAATTTATTATATTCCGTACTTACCCGATTCGGCTTATTCGAATATTTTATTATATTATTTAGATTATATAATAGCCCTACCTCGTTTTAATATTATATTAATAATATTTTTCGTAAATTTCTCGATAAGATTTATACTATATATCTCGACGATATTCTAATCTATAGCGATATCGAGGAAGAGTACGAAATCTATATTAAATATATTCTTTAGAAACTCCGCGAGGCGGGGCTCTAAACAAATATTATTAAATACGATTTCTATATTAAAAAGATTACGTACCTAGGATTAATTATTACTATTAAAAGAATTAAAATAAATTTAAAGAAAATCGATATTATCCTAAATTAATTATAATTAATTAATATTTAAAATATTCAAAGTTTCCTAGGATTCGTTAACTTTTATCGGCGCTTTATTTATAAATTTAATAAACTCGTTATACTATTTATAATCTTAATTAAGAAGAGTACTATCTTCGAGTAGAGTATTTAATATTAAATAGTTTTTAATACCTTAAAGAAGGTCTTTATCTCTAATATTATCTTAATTTATTTCGACCCCGACCGTAAAATTATAATAGAAATAAATATATTTAATTACGTATCTAGGGGCGTTTTATCTTAATATAACGATTAAAATATTCTTCGCCTTATTATTTATTTTTTAAAGAAGTATAACCCTACCGAGTATAATTATAAGATTTATAATAAAGAGCTTATAGTAATTATCCGTATATTCGAGGAATAATATTTTAAACTAAAGAGATCTACTCTCCCTATCGAGGTAATATCTAATTATAAAGTTTTTAAATATTTTATCTTATTTAAGGTATTATCTCGTCGTTAAATAAAATAAAACGAGTTTTTATCCCGTTTTAATTATAAAATTACCTACCGGCCTAATAAAGAAGGTAGTAAACTTAATATATTAATATATCGGTTAAAAGACCTTCTTAAAGAGGGGGATAAATTAAACCCTAGATATTAATATTAATATTAAATTATATTAAAAAGAAAAAACCTAGCCCTAGAAGTCCTTAAGGACTATATTTATAATATATCGCTAAATATAACGACCTTAACCTTAGTCCTAGTTACTTTAGTTATATTAATAATAAATTTAGAGATTCTTATCTAGCTCTTTTAGTTATACCTCGTATTAATCTATACGACCCCGATAAACCTCGATATAAATGTCGATTTAGAACTTTAGACTCTATTTACGTCCTACGAGTTTAAATTAAATAGAGACTAGCCTATTAATTTAAATAAAGACTTATATAATACCCCGATTTATTAATTATAGGATATAATTAATTAAGCCGATTAATTCGTTTTTAAAATCTTATAAATACTACGTTCTAAAATATATTACTATAACGGAATTCTCTTTATTAAATACGAAGATAAAGATAGAGTTCTCTATTTTCGAGAAAAGAGATATATTCCGAATTTTAATAAACTACGCCTTCGTTTAATTTAACTAGTTTATAATAATATCGTAGCCTACGACGCTTTCTATTAGAATATATAAAAGCTCTATAAGCTACTAAATATTTTTATTTCGGATCGAGGATTTTAATTTATATCGGAGTTCTAGGAGGCCTTATATAAATATTTTAAAATTAATTAACGTATATCTACCGGGTACTATTCTTAGACGGATAATTAAACCGAGTAATTTAATATTATAATAAAATACTACCTCCGTATATATATTAATTATATATAGGATAATTAGGTGAAATAACTCTTTAGAGTAGAGTTTTCTAGTAATAATATTAATTCTTTTAATACTCTAGCCTCGCCTTTCTTAATTAATTATAATTAATATTTATATATCGGTTTCGAGTTTATTAAATTTTTATTTTAAAATTTTACCGTTTAAGCCCGTATTTATTTAATCGCTATTAATGAATTCGTAATATAAATAAAAGCCTTAAACGATTACCTCCGCGATAAAATACTTATCGCCTAAATTATCTTTAAATCCTCGATTAACTAACGAAGGCGCCTATATCTAATATATTTAATAAATAACTAAGTATAACTAAATACTAAAAATCTGAATATTATATACTTTTTAGTTAAACTCGACGATTATAATATCGGCTCTTTTTAAATCTTTAAGGTTTTCGATAATTCTTTTATAATTTAATTAGATTTTTCATATTCTATAAAAATTTACCCCGTCTTCTACGCTAGCCTATTATAATTAATAGTTAATAACTCTTTACCTAGATAAGTCTAGTTTATCCGAGAATTTATAACTACCGAAGATAATTAATATAAGTAGTATATTGACGGTATTTTGAATTCTAAATATAATCGCCGTTATAGTCCACCTTTATTAAAGTACTACGTCGATCAAGAAGACTACGTCGTTATATAAAAACTCTTCTAGTATTTTACCCGTTATTAATAGTTTATTAATAAATATTATATCTCGAATCCTAGCGCCGCTAGCCCCCACGAATTACTGTATATTATTTAGAGGTACTAGTATAAGGAGCCTCTACTATCTTTATCCTAATCCGATTTTTAAAAAGTTAACCCCCGTTTATACTATAGTTTATTCCCTATTTATTATTATCCCCTCGGTTATCGTTCTATATCGGCTTCGACCGATATTTTATATTATTATATAAATAAATAGTACCCTATAACCTAGCCTCGCCGTTATCGTTTATAGATAATAACGTTAATACTTAACTTTATTTATATACCGCCGTTTATTCCCCGTTTTATCCCTTATCCGTTACTATCGATGACTCGAATATTTTAATATATTTTTATTTTAGCTATTTCGTAACCCTAAATAAGATTTAAGGTTACGAAATTTAATTAATAAAATTAATCGTTTATTTATCTCATAGGAGCTCGATTTTAAAGAGGGGGTTATTATTATAATATAATTTTACTTATCTTAACCTAGCCTAATTTATTTTAGATTTAATTTAGATTTAAACTAGTTTCCTTATTTCTATCTTAATATAGTCGGGATAGGAAATAAATAAGTACTTTATATATTAGTTTTTATTTAGATAATAGCTGGCTTTACCCTAGTTTTCGTTCTTTATCTTTTATCTTAACCTACTTTTATATTATAACTAGGCCATGGTTTAATAAACCTAGCCGTTAATTTAATATAAATCTAGATATTAATCCCGTCCTATAATAATAATCTTGTATTATAAATTATTTAGAAATTATATTATTATATATTTCTTATTTTATAATAAAATTTTAAGTTATTAATTCGTTATAATTTCTTTAAAATAATATATAAATTCTTTCTAATAATTTTATTTCTTTTTATTATTACGGAATTTTAAATTTAATTATAGAATATATAAACCTCTTTAAATATTAATTTTTTAGAATTCGAAATAATATTACTAGTACTTTAAAATCTATATTACGGAATAGAGTAGAGATTACTTTCTTTTCCTTTCCCTTCCCTAGAGGAAGGTTTAGGGAAGAGAAGGAATTCTCTATTATTCCCTTCCTCTCTACTCTCCCTATAGAGTTACTTTATATATAATTATATATATATATATATATCTTATTAATACTCTTATATATAGTTTATATATATATATATATATACCCTATTACTACTTCTATATAGTTTATATATACGCGTATATATACCCCTTTACTATTTTTATATAGTTTATATATACGTTTATATATACCCTATTACTACTTTTATATAATCTATATATATATATATATATACTTTATTACTACTTTTATATAGCCTATATATACCTCTATATATAATTATATATATATATATATATACCCTACTACTACCCCTATATAGTTTATATATATATATATATATACCCCTTTATTACTCCTATATAATTTATATATATATTTATATATACCTTATTACTACTCCTATATAGTTTATATATATATTTATATATACCCTATCTTTGAAATATACGTCTAATTATAAATATTAATAGAGGTTGAATAGTTAATTATTATTTATAATATTATTATTACTATATACTTTACTTTAGTCTCTTAGACTTACTAAGTTATTATTAAATTTCTTCGGGTTAACTCTTGTTTACTAAACCCCTTCGGGTTAAAAATATTAATTTTATAATTAAACGGCGGTAGGTCTAAATATAAAACCCTATATTTTTATTAAATTCGTATTATTTTCGCGGGCCGCCTATATAAATTTTTCCGTTAACTTTTTTCTTTATTAATAATTAACTTTACGACGCGATCGTTATTTAATTATTTTAGAATAAGATTTAAATTAATCGCGCGTTAATATTTCTATATATACTCCTTCGAATATAGTTATCTATAATATTATCTATTGTATATATAACGAAATAACTATAGGTTATCTAAAAATCCTTAATTATAATTTAGGTTTCGACTATTATTATAATAATTATTATTTATTACTAGTTCTTATACTTTATTATTAATAGGTCCCCTTCGTTATAAAACCCTCCGCGAAATGTATTTAAGGTTAAAATTAATATTTATTATATTAATACTATATATAGTAGGCGATTTCACGTCTACGCCTATTATAGTAAAGATAAATAATTTATCTAAGACTTTAAATCGAGAGTATATAGAAGGCGTCGTAATATATTACTTCGAAATCGAGTTTAAAAAGAAATAATATAATGTTTTAAATATATTATTAAACTAGAGAACGAATTTAATCTTAATTACGAAAACTAGATTTAATAAAAATATCGTTTTTTAAATTTTATTATTAATATTTTTACCTACTAAAGCGGTATTAATTATTATATTTTTGAATACTTTATTAAAAGAGTAATATAAGAAATTAAATTATATATTTAATTACCGACTCTTCGTTCTAAATAGCGATAGTAATAAACCCGTTAATATTATCACGATATACTCCAGCTACTTTACCTACGGTATAATAATTAAATATAATTTATAAATAAATAACTAATAATAATAATCTTTATAAATCTTAAAATTACTAGTTCGAGTAATTTTAATACCGACGTACTACGGTATATTAGTTTTATATTACGGTTATATTTATTAATAATCGACGAGTTTTATCTAATAACCGAGTAAAAGGAGTTTCGATGAATATATTTTAATTTAGGTATCCTCCGAAAATAATTACTACCTAACGTCCCTCTTTTAAAGGTCTTTATAGCGCTCGATATAGAAATATTTAAAATTATATAAAAGCGATATACTTTCTCGGAAGATACTATTATTATAAAGACTTCGTTTAATCGGTTCAATATATATATTTAAATTAATACTACCTATAATCCTATTAACGGTATATTTAACTTATAGTATATTTTACTATCGTAGATTACTACCGGCTAAGATATTTCGAAGACGATTATTTTTAAAGATTCCGTAACCTAGGTTAGGGATATATATTAATTAATATATATATAAATAAGACGATTATCGTATCCGATCGAGGGTACGAAGTTAGTCGTATCTTTTTTCGCGGCGATAACTACTCGAAATAAATAAAATATCGCGATATATTTCGGTCTATTATCTACTTAAGGTTTATCTTTATATATTATTATTATACCCGATTTTTATAGGCTAGGGGTTAATAATCTAGATATAAAGAAAGTTATTTAATAACTACTCCCTTCGTTTATTTAGAAAATATACTAATATATAGGTCGCGCGATATATTATAGTCGGGGGTAGGTATATTTTACTTTATTATATTTATTTCTTTAAAAATAGTATATCTTTAACGGAGCCGGCTTCGTTTAATAATATAATAATAAAATCTTTATCGAGGCCGAGAAGAGTTTATATAAATTATATAAATATTAATTAATAAACTCGAATAATATTTACTTTATATAATCTCTTTAATATACCTAGGAGTAGTTATATTCGCGATATCGGCCTCGCCTTTTTTAATAATATAAAATATAATATATCGAATTATACGAAGTTATTCCCCTATTACTCGGTTTATAATCTAGAATTATAAATACCTATTATTATTTACGCGGAGTTAAATAAATCGGTAGACGAGAATTTATTTAAATATTTATAATATATATCTAAGCTTCGAGCTTAGCGATATTAAAAATTAAATAAAAAATTCGTCGATTTATATTAATATTTCCCTACGTCTTTAATAATACCTAATAAAATCTTAAGAGATTTAACGACGTAGGTAGAGAGTATTCGCGATAAACGAATTATATATTAATAAATTAATAACGCGTAGTCTAGCCTCTACCTATATTATATTAAAATATTAAATATCTTAAAGTAGAGACGATAAAATGAGTTAAATCGAAGTAAGATATTCGATATATAAATAATATATAATAATATTAAAAAAAAACGGCGGCTAGATTCGCTATTTAATAAAAAGTAAATTAAATTTAAAGAGCGAAGAAATAACTAGCTAATTAAGGTAGGGTATAAATTAATAATTAAGAAAATATATATTAAGAGTAGAACCGTAATTAATAGAGTAGAAGTTAAACGATTAAATATATTTATTATAAAAAATAAATCTTATATTAAAATTAATACGGCGGAGAGTTAATTTAATAAATTTTAAAATATAAAATTAAAGATAACCTAGTATAAAGATAATAAATATTATATTATTAAAAAGTAGTATAGTAGTAAAAGTTACGCCTCGTAATCTAGTCTTTATAATAAGACGGGTAAATTAAAGGGGGAATTAACGATATTATAATAATTATACTAGTTATTATAGGAGGTATCGGCGAATAAACTAGTAAAATTAACCCCCTCTCGATCTCGTTAATATAAATAATACCCTACGCGATTTTAAAACTAGTTAATAAACCCGCGCCGCGCGGATTTATTACTAAGTTAATTAATAAATATAATACTCGGAGGCTTTAGGGTAGAAGTTAGGATTAAAAAATTTCTTAATATAAAATTATATTTAACCTCTAGCCTAGCCGTTAGAGTATTTTTATATTTATTATCCGTTAATAATATATACTCCTAGGTATACTACTCGTTATATTTTAATATATTCCTATTTAATTACTTAAGTCTAGTATCGAAAAGATTAATAATTAGGTTTAGAAAGAATTTATTTTATTTAATATAATAAATAAACGACCTATAAACGAGGTTAAAGGCTATATTTTAAATATCCTCGGTAACGCTTTTAACCGGATATATAACCGAGGAGAGTTTTCTAAATATAAACTCTATTATCCTCTTTAACTCTAGAAAATATAGGTTATTAAAGACTTAATTCTTAAATAATATATTACTATATTTAAAATAATAGGACCGATTATATTAAAATACTTTAAGATTATTATTAAATAATTTAAAAAGGCGGTCGAGTTTAAAATTTATATCCGCTATTCCTTATAGATTTATAAGACTATTTATTAATATATATTTTTATAACTTTATTATTATTACCGGTAAATCTACTATATAAAGTATATAGAGTAGGGTTTATATATATTTTGGGGTACTAGTAGTATCGATTTGAAAAAGAATTATAATATAGTATAAAGCGTAGCGGAGTAAATTAATATTAATATATCGTAGGGTTAAATAGATTTCGACGTATATATAGAAATTTTAATAATTTTAAAATTATTAATCGCGAGTAGATAAAGGTTAGGTATATATAATTTTAGAAATCTTTTTTAATATACGAGGCTAGGTATTAATATTTAAAGTATTTTATACCGCGAGCTAGAATATAATATCCTCTATATATTAAAGATTTATAAATTATTACTTTAAGATTTTAACCTATATTTCTACTATATATATTTAGTAATTATAAATAATTAGGTTTTTTAATATTTAAAAGTTTATTAATTAAATAATCTTAAAGTAATCTTAACGATTAGTTATATATTATAATATAAATAAATCTATAGAGTTACTAGGGTCTTAATAAATCTTATAGAGTAATTATAATATATTAAAACGAAGGTACTAAAGATTTAAACCCGGTAATAACTAGTTAAAAATATTAAATAAGAGCTCGGAAATATCGTTATATAAAATCTTAATAAATTATATACGTAACTATATCTTAAAGTTACTATATATTAATCGAAAATTAATATTAAAAATAAGACTCTTATTATTTAATTTAAATTAATATTTGAATATATTCTTTAATATATAAATATTATTAACCGTTATACTCTGATCTTTAAATATTAGTATTATTAAGAAGTATTTTATTATTACTAAGTTTAATTTCTTTAAAACCGGTATCGCTTTTATTTATAAAGACTTTATATTATTTAAATAAAATATATATACTACCGAGATTACCGACTCGATATAATATAATTAAATATAGAACTTTAGTTCGTTAACGTACCTTTATTAATATTAAAGTATAAAAGGAAGAGTAATAAAATTAAATTAAAAAAACGTACCTCTATATTTATATTAATTAGTATTAACTAGCGAGCGATTATCTTAGTTAATAATAATATAATTATCGGGTATTATATATCCTACCGAAGGGCCTTTTTATCGAAGAGACACTCTTCTAAAATTAATATAGTAGTAATTAATCGGAATTCTCGGTAGTCGTTTATTCTTTCTCTATACCTTCTTTTTATATATTTAAAATTATTATAAATTAAAATAGTACTCGCGGTTTACCTTATTATTTAAATTTTTACTTTAACGTCTTTTTTAGAGTTATTATACGTCGCTATAATATTAAATATAAAATAATTAAATTAAATTAATATAGAGTATCGAGAACTCGTCGTTATACCCCCTTTTAATATAAATAAAGCTCTAAAATCGTCTAAAAGTTAATCGACCTATAAGGCCGTATTAAATAGTAAAGTATTAATAATATAAAAACAACGGGCTATTAAGTAGTAGGATTTATTAATAATAATAATAAATTATTCAATTTATTCTTATAATAAATTCGGTGGAAAATATTAAATTACTACGGGGCCAGCCGTAATATAACTAGAATAATATTTTTAATTAATTATAAAGTACTATCTTTAAGCTCTTTTATAAATAGATAAAAAATATTAAATATTTTATACTTCCTTAAGACTTTAATTTCTCGTTAAAGTATATTAATAATTAACTAGCTCTGCTTTTTAACTAGCGAGTCCTACTATTTAGATATTAATTATTTTTCGAAATAAAAATTACTAGGTAGCTCGTTATAGGCGAAATTAAAAAATTACTTTTATATTAAACGGAAAATATAAATCTTATATAGTTTATAAAGCGCTTTTAAAAATCTCTTTATATTTTATTATAGATTAGTTATTACTATTAATATACTAGTAATCTTTTCACTCTCCGTCTATCGTCGACGATATTTTTTATTACGTATTTCCGTCTCTTCCGATGAATTATTACTACTAGTAGAGATAGAGGTAGAGGCGGAGGAAGAATTTAAAAAAGAGGAGGTAAAGATTAACCTATTTAAAATTATATAAAAACGGAGGTTTAGGGTAGAGGTACGACGCGCTCGCTTAAATAAATAATTTATAGTTTTTATATATAGCGGAGATAAACGGGGAGGCGATATTAAAGAGTTAGATAATAAACTAGTAAATAATAATATAGTTTCTATTTTAATAAAATTTATAACGCGGATTATTAATATTAAAGATTAATATTAATAGTTAATATAGGATTATTATAATTAAAATTAAAATAACGGAGTTAGACGAAACCGCGCCGCGCGGTTTTACCCTATAATAAATAATATCCTATACTATCTATATAGTTTAATACTAGCGCCCTTTAATTTTATTATCCGCCTACCGAAAAAAACTACCCTCGTTATAAAATCTTTTCTCTATTTAATTTACTTTACTCTAGGTTATTTTAAATAATTTTAATATTTTTAAATAATATTCTTAAATAACCTTCTATACGCGTACTCGGTTAATTTTTTGATAATTTTTTAATATAATTTTAAATAACTAGGTCCTCCTAAGTTACTTTATATATTAATATTTAATTAATAAATAATATTAAAACGAGTTAGGTACCGGCCGGAAATTAATAAAAATTAAATTAAATTTATTCGATAACTCCGATAACGTAAAATTTACTACTATTTATTTTAAATAAATAAAGGCGAGGTCTAATTATTTATTAAACTCTTTATTATTTAAAATCTCGTTATCTTCTCTTACCTTTACGAATTATAGAAGGATAATTCTTTTAAAGGTAATATCTAAACGGCCTAATATTAAATTATATAATAGTTTAGGCCGAGTAATCCTTACGTCTCTACGCGTATATAATACCGGAACGAATTAATTATAATTAACCGTATCTACTAACTCCTAGATTTTATTTATTTTATATATATAATTATTTATTACCTTTCCCCGCCTCTTTACTCTTTTTTATTATTCGGTTATATTTTTATAAAAACCTAGAATAATCTCTATATAATTACTAATAGTCTCGTCGTTAAGAGATATTAATTTCTATATAATATTAACTCTATACTTATAGGCGAGATATTTAGGTACGTTTTTATCGATATATTAAAAAAAAATCGAATCTCTAGGCCGAGTATATTTAATATAGTAAAAATATAAAACTAGTCGGTAATTACGATTAGGTCGTAGGTATATATATAGAGCCTAGTATATCGGATTTTACTAGATAATTTACTATATTAATAAATAAAATATTATCCGTAGTTACTCTTTATTAGGTTATTCATTCCGCTCTATTTAATAATAAAGATATATATCGAACTTCTTCGTTATAATATTTTTAATTTTAACTTTAGAGCTACCCTTTAAGTTTACTCCCGTTTATAATTAATTAAATATATTTTTAATAATAACGTTACCCGTCTCTTCTTAGATATTTTATACTTCTAGCCGTCCTATTTTACGAACGATAGACCGCGATATTTAATTAATTAAAAATACTCTAATACTCGTTTTAATCGTTCGGTATCTATAGACCCTATATTTATTATCGTCTATTTATAGTCGGGCTATTATCCGTTATTAACTTTTAATAATTACGTTAATTTTAAAAGTATCTATATTACTTCGATAATACTAGTATTTAATTAATTATAAACGGATACTCTCTTTATTTAATAATTTAGTCTATAGGCCGAAATATCCAGTTATAATATATAAATATATATTATAAATATATCGTAAATCGGACCTAGTTTCTATAAATACTCGGAGGGTACCGATTTGACTAGCCTCGCTATTTATATTAATAGTTTTTAGATTTTTCTTTATTATTTATTTAAAGGAATTAACTAATAGATTTATATAATTATAACCGAAATATTTAACCCGATTATTTATTCTTTAATTTTTATCACTATTATTATTATTATTATTATCGTCTTTATTAAAGTTATTACTCGAAGATACTATATTTTTATTCTCCGAGGTATTATTTAAATCGTTATTATTAACTTTATAATCTACCGATTTAGATTTAATCTCTTTATTATCAACGACTCGACGATTATATCTTTTATATTTTCTTTATAATAAAGGTCCCTCGTTATTATTTATTTTTAATTTTATTAAATATTTTCGATTAATTTCTAGTTTTATTAATTATTTATCCGTTAAGCCCGACTTAATTAAAAGAGTATAAATATTAGTTTTATTTAAATTGTTTAATATTTACTAGTCTTTCGGGATACTTTTACGCGTAGATCCTCGTTTATAATTATTCCGTTTTAAACGGTTAAATATTAATTAAATAATTATAGAATAAGTATTATTATAGGTAAATTTCTTAGCGATTTAATTTATATAGCCGAGGTGATTTTCTCTTATAGTATCGAATTATTAATTTTATACTACGGTCCTCTATATATTTTATATATCTTTAACGTATTTCTTTTTTCGTCTACGATTAGTTATCGCTTATTTTCGTATATCTTATAAAATCGTCGAGTCTAGCGCTTTATACGCTTTTTATTTACTCGCGAATCTTATTATTTAAAGTTTATTATTTATTAGTATACTTTATACCTCGGTAATAATCTCGTTAACGATCTCCGTATTATTAACGAACTTTTTTAATATATCCTAGATTAAATTAATTTATACCTTTAATTCTCCGGCCTAATATATTATTTCGTTAATTTTCTAGTATATATCTACTAGTAATTTATTCGTCGCTTTAATTATAAACGCGAGAATCGAGGCTCTAACGACCGTTAAAGAAGAAGAATCTTTACGAGATATTAACGAGGATAATATAATAAATAATTAAATAATAAGTCGATGAAAAGTAAAGAGAGGTAAAGAGCTTTAACTAATGAAAATAATAAAGATTCAAATAAAATTAATAAATAAAGTAAATTATTATACTATTAATAATAATAATAATAGGGTTAGTATAGTAAATATTAATAATAATATTAGTAATAATAATCGTTAATAAACTTTACGTACTAAATCTTAATATACGAAATTATTACTCTAGAAGATTATTTTGAAATTAGAATATTTTTAACTAGGAGGTAAAGTTTAAATAAATATTCAATATTAATTAATATACCAAGTTAATACTTTAGAAAATTATTTTAAAATTTAAATTATTTTGGCTAGGAGGTGAAGTTTAAATAAGTATTTAATACTAAATAATAATATTCTAATCTAATCTCTCTATTTAATATTAATAATAACTGAATCTTAGATATTTTTAAATTAATTTAAAATTTAAAATTTATTTTCAAATAATAAAAACTTACTTTTAAATAATATAATTATTAATAATAATATTTAAGCGCCCCTAGCCCCGCCTAAAAATCTTTAAATTTCAAAATCATTTTTAAACTAGCTTTTATTTTAATTTTTACTTTTTTTTTCTCTTTTTTAAATTAATTTCCCTAATCTCTTTATTTAATCTTTATACTTTAATACTAATTATAATAAGGAATAATAATATTTATAATTTAATATTAATTACGGAGATTACTAATCTTTTAAATAATATAGTTTACTTTAATAATAATAATAACGAAGGGGATCTATTAAATAAATCGTTCTTCGATAATATAAATATAAAAATAACCTTGGGCGAGATACTCGAGGACGGAACTTTAATAAATTCTACTTATTAATCTCTACCGCCTATTATATTAATATTATAACTAGAATTATTTTACGGAGGATTATAGACTAATTTTCGAAGATAATAATATTAAATTAAAATATAAAGGGCCTATCCCGAAGCTAGGTATAAAATATAAATTATATAAAAATAATATATTAGTCCCGAAAATGAAACCGGCGGTATCTAAAACTTAAAAAATTAAAAAGAAATAATCGATTTATAATAAAAAGAAGAAGGAAAAGATAAATAAAAGTAATAATAACGATATATTAATTAATAACGACGATATACTAATCGATAACGATATTAACTATAATTATAAAAATATAGAGGATTAATTTAATAATAAGAAGATATTTATTAAATATAAATAAAAAATATTTATTAAATTTAGAAAGAATAAAGTTATAGGGTTTATTAAAGAAACGTTTATAAAATAAAGAAAAAAGAGAATAAATCTTAAAATTAAAAGAGACGAGGACTTTAATAAATTTATAAAAAAGAAATACGATATTAAAACTATTAAGCCTCTAACCTAGAGAATAACGATATATAATACTATTTATTATAACCTCTATAATTTAGTTAAAAGAATATTAATAGACCCGTTAAATATTTATATATAATTTTCGTAACCTATAATTATCTTATTTTATTTATAAATTTAAGAATTTTAAAAATCGACTAGATCCCTAAATTTAATATTTATTTAAATAATTAAATTTTTTTATTTATAATTAATTAATACCCGGCTAGAATTTTTATAAATTAGTTAAATAAATTCGATTTAACTAGAATAATATATAGTTTAAAATACTCTCTCGGTTATATCGCTAAATAATAAAAAGCGGTAGAGGATACAAATATCGATAGAAATATATTAATAACAGGGGAGGAAGAATAATACTATATATAAATAAAGAACCTATATATATTAAATAGATAAAAAGTATATAATATTAATTTATATTTTAAATAGGTAGTTAGAAAGAAGATCTCCAATAAAAACTAATATAAAAACGATTTTATAAAATATATATTTAACTCGTATTTAGATACTTTAACGACCCGACCTTCCTAATTCTATTATTATATATTAACTTATTATTATTTATAGAGGGGGCCGCCTAGGAACCCTCCTCTTTAATTATAAATAATATTATTATAGTATATTAAGTCTTATATTTAATTAGGACTAGTATACCCTTAATATTAACTATATACTAGTTTATAACTCTATAGACTCTAGATAATTAACTTATTATTAAAAAACTAATTAAATTATTCTATTTATAGTTTAAACTTTAACTATATAGTTTATTCTTTAATAATATAGTAGTAATAGTAGAATAATTTTATTCTTTAGTTATTTCCGTTTATATATTAATACTTTAAATTAGGAGATTATATTATAGACCCTAAATTATCGCCTCTACCTATTTTAATATTAAATTATTTATATATTAATATTTTAAACTAAGAGACTCTAATAGGCCCTAAATTATTATTTTTAAATTTTATTACTTTAATAGTATTTACCCCCGAGTCTTTTATTAGGTATTTATTATATACGCCGTTATAAACCCCCGTAAAAACAAGGTCGCCGAAAAGATCGTAGTTAATAAAAACGCCCTAGGCCCTAGTAGTAACTATTAACTCTTAATCGAAGACGAAAACCCTAAATACTCCTAGTAGAGTAGAGAAATAGGCGGAGAAATAAACCGAGAAATTATATATTCGAATATTAATATAGGCGGATATTATTAATTTATTATTTAGGATATTTTATTTATTCCCGGTTTCTCTACCGAGTAAATATATACTTTTATAAATCTTTTTTCCGAAATACTCGACTAAAAACTCGACTAGAAACTCGACGAATATTTAAAGTATTAATAGAATATCCGTATCGAGCCTCTTAAACTAGAGTTATTTATTTAATTAATATCTCTTATTATATATAAACGATTTCTAAAAGCCGAAGAAGTCGGTTATTTTAACCTAGATTATTAGAAAGAGTAAAGATTTATATTAAAGCCAATTATTAATACTAAGAAATATATCGTTTATATTAATATTTATATATTTATCGATCGATTTAAGAATCTAGTTTATATACGAAATAATAATATTAAAAATATTATTATATTTTACCTACAAGACTCTACTTTTATATAATATATTATTGAGTTTATAGAGTTTAAAAAGACCCTCCTACGCGACGCCGAGTTAGATAAATAGTATATAATATTAATTACTAGGTTTAAAATATAGACTTTAGTTACCCTAATTTAATTTACCTCCCGTATTTATAATTTAAATAATATTAAATATATACCGCCCCGAGTTTAGATCTAGTCTATACTCTATTTAATTAAAATAATTAAATTCAATTCTATATTTGACTAAATTACTTTTATATAGAATTAACTAGCGATTAATTTTAGGCGCGATATACCGGTACTTTAATTAATAACTTTACTAAATTTATTTTTAAAATAAATTAACGTTAAGACTTTTATTTAATAAAAGTTAATTATATAATTTTTATAATAACGACCCTATTAATAGTAGCCTAGTTTAAATAGGAATAATTTTAAAAGTAAAAGTTATAAAGAGAATAACTTTAAGAGTTAGGGCTAGAATAATAAATAATTCCTAATTAATATATTTATTTCGGATAGTAAATATTATATATATTTAATAAGTATTACCCTAGAAGGATATAACGTCTATAAGGAAAAAGATAACTAAGAGTATTATACCGAAAATAACTAGCGCCGCGCTAAAATAATTCTAATTATAAAGATATTATTATTCGATTTAGTTCGGGCTAACTAGAATAGTATTAAAATTTTATTCTATAGAATCCTATTATTTAACGCGTTTATTTTTTTTAATATATATATTTACTCCCCTAATTAGTTAGCCTTATAATATATATCGATATAATTATATTATTCTATAGTATTATGATCGTCGTTAACGAGGACGTTAAGCTTTTTCGTTTTCTATAGATATATTATTATAGTATATTAAACTTTATATTTAATTAAAACTAGTATACCCTTAGTACTAATTATATACTAGTTTATAACTCTATAAACTCTAGATAATTAACTTATTATTAAAAAACTAATTAAACTATTCTATTTATAATTTAAACCTTGACTATATAGTTTATTCTTTAATAAATATTATATAAACTAAAATTAAAAAAATAATAGTAGTAATCTAATAAAATATTTTTAAATATAATTATAATAATTTTTAATAATAGTTAGAAAACTAGTAAATCCGCGCGGTATAATTTTACTATATTATTTATAATAATTCTCTAGATAGTAATATTAAACCTACGAATAATTATAATAAAGGTGAAACTTCGAATTTACTACTAAAGTCCAAGACCGTAAATATATTAACTCTATTTTCTATAACTACGAGTATATTAATATTAATATCCTAGATTTATAAATAATAATAATAATAAAAACTTATATATATTAATAATAAGATTATAATTATAATAATAGTAAATCTAAAACCTTAATATTAATTAACTAAAGTTTTAATTTTAGATAATTAAATTTTTAAATTTCAATAACTTTAGGCTCGACTCTTAGAGTATATTTATTATTAATTATTCTTAAGAGTTTAATATTAAAAGACTAGCCCCCCGCTTAAAACTTTTAAATTTTTAAAGTTATTTCCTAGATTAAAACTCGGTTCTAATAATATTTTAAATAATCTCTTTCGATTATTAATTTATAATATCGGAATTATTATTTAAATTATTAATACCCTCTCTTCCTAATACCTATTATAATATAATATATACTATTATTATTCAAATCGTTAATACCCTCTCTTCTTAATACCTACTATAATATAATATATACTATTATTATTTAAATTATTAATACTCTCTCTTCCTAATATCTATTATAATATAATATATATATTAATTAATTTACTTTATACTTAAGACTTATCGGACTATTATTATATTATAATAATATTCGAAATACTTCTAAAAGAGACCCGTAACTAGATTTACGGGTATTATTTTATTTATACCGAAGAAATTATCTTTTATTTAATAAAGAACGAGAGGTTAATATTTAAAAAAGACTTTCGTAAACTAGTAAAATATAATATAGATAAAGATTTTAATATCCCGATTAAAGACCCCGAAACGCTCGAGGGGGTTATTTATATAGCGGATTAATTATATATTACCCTACTCGGCGTTAATAAAACTATTCGTAAAAATATAACGAGTATTCTTTTTAGGTATAAATCTAGCGCTTAAATTATCCTAATTACTAGATTAATAATAAATATAATAAAGATCCTAGATTTATAAATATATAGTTCTATTTTAATTATTATTTCCGTTATATTAAAATCTATTTATCGATAAAAAATAATCTTAATCGTTTTCTTATTATAATAAATACTCGAGCGGAGTAACGAAATATAGGATTCGATATAAAAGATAAAGTTCACGGAGCCCTAATAACGAATTTAATAAACTTTTTTAAATAAAAAAATAAATATTTAATATTAATAACTTAGTTATAATCTCTAATTTTTAATATAAAGAATTCATTTTATCTAAATAATTACTATTATAGGGAGGTTTTATATAATTTATATTACTATATAATTTAAAAGGGTCTTTAATATAGAAAGGAGCTCGATCTAGTGAAACTTTATAATTATATTAAAATTAATAATATAATTCTTAATAATAAGGATATACTAGATATTAAAGTAAAATCTAAAACGAATATAAAAATAATCGGCCTCGATATAAATTAGGATAAACCGACGGAAGGGGAAAAAAAAGAAGACGGGGTAATAAATAATAACTGGGATAATAAAAATACGATCTTTATAAAATTCTACGACTTAAATACGTTATATTTTATTAAAGGGGCTAGGTAAAGAATAATCTTTAATCTCTAGCGATAAATATATACTCTTTAATATTTAATAAATAGCGATAATTAATTAATTAATAAATACTTTTAGTAGGATTTTTATTATATCGGTATTATAATTTTATAGATAATAATAAAAAAACCTATAAATAGTCGTTTATAATTTAAATTTTACTAATATTAAAATAATTATTAATTATAATATTTCGTTATTATTAACGGGCCTAGTTTTTTACTTTTTAGTCGATAACTTTAATATCCTAGTATTCTTCGACGTTTTCGATTAAGTTTATCTAGTCTTTTCTCCTCTTTATAGTTATAATTACTTTATATTATTCTTTAAATCCTAGGGCGCGAATTACCTAGGTTTCTTTTTCCGTCGTCGGTATTAAAGATATTTATTATTACCTCCCTCCTTTACACTAGAGTTTATTCTAGATTTATATATTTTTTATAATCGTAACTAAATAGGTCCCTCGATTTATTTAATATTATATTATTAGGCGGTTTAACTAGAGGTTAATTAACGCGATTACCGACTCGGCCTTGAATATTAGAATTAAAATAATTTTAAATACTTTTAGGACCGTCTTAAAGTAATTATTTTAAATAATTATTAATTTCTTTATATATCCCTTTATAATCTTTATCGTTTCTTTTAATTTTTACTATATCGGAGCCGTAAATATTAATATCGGTTTAATTACTATATTATATATCGTTTTATACTTCGCGAAGGTAGCGCCCTATATCGAATTAATTAACCGCTTTAACTTTAATTTAGGCTAGGTATAATTCTTATTTTAATTTTAAATCGACGTATAATCTTAAGACTTTAATATTTATTTTAGGTTCGATAACTACGTTCCTAAAATTTATTATTATTTCTATATTAAACTTCTTCGGTATTCGAGATATATAGACTAGCTCGTACTTCTAGAGGGTAAATAATATTTTATAAATAATTATTTACCTTAAATAGATATCGTAGGTTTATTTTAAATTCGTATAATTCTTCTCTATACTCTCGTTATAGGCGAGTAGGTAGACGTCGTCTACGAATCCTCTAATTTATATTAATAAATTTATCTTAATATACTCCTCGATTAATAGCGCGTTAAAGAATAAAAAGAGTACCGGTAAAATAGGCGATCTTTATAAAATACCCGTTATTATCTCCTCTATTATACTCGTTCTTCCTTTAAGTATTACGGATATAGTTTTATTCGATAGAAAGTTTATTATCTAGTCGATAATTAGGCTCGGTATACTTTTTATTTATAAATCGTATAATAGTCTTTTATATAAAACGTTATCGAACGCTCCCGTTATATTTAGTAATAATAGGTTTACTACCTTTCCTCTCCCGTTCCTATTATAGTTTTATATAGTATATACTATATTTATAAGGGTCTCTAACGCGGTTTTTATTAAACGTTTTCGTTTAATCTTTATTTATTATAGTAATAATAATTTATACTCTTTTATTATATTATCTAATTTTTTAGAGATAACTACTTCTAGCGCCTTATTAAGTATATTAAGGAGTACGATAAATTTATACGATTTTAATTTTAAATAATCGCCTTTCTTCGGTTTTTTAAAGATTATTATATTAATTTTCTTAAAGTACCTCGGGTAGTATCCCTATTTAAGGTAGGCCTAGAATAAATAGATAATAATATCTATTACTTCCGTTTCTATTATAGTTTTTAGAAATCGGTTTAAGATTCTAGTTATTCCTAATACTTTATTAATAACTAGGTATTATATTACTTTATATATTTCTATTTTAATTATCTCCTAGTTTATTTTAACGGGCTTTAAATACCTTATTCCGTTAATATTATTTAAGTCTACCGTTTATAAAAGGGGAAATAATACTTTTTATAAAAAATTTATTTTACCCTCGAAGTCTCTAGTTTTTCCTTCTCTACCGCTTTTAATAACTAGGAATTAAGGGAGCTCCTTTAAGTAGTTACTCTTCTCCCTTTTTATATTTTACGAGTTTTTATACTCCCGTCGACTTTAGCGAGGCTTTATATATACTTTTTTATTAAAAAAATATTTTCGTTCTTTAAATTATATATATTCTCTCGTTATTTATTATATCTAGGGCCTCCTCCGTTCTAGTATTTCGATTTTATTTATACTCCTTTATATATTCCTTTACCTTTAATATAATATTAATATAACGAGAGTTTTAATAAAATTTGGCTCCTTAGTATAGGCGGGCCTATAAGATTATAAATTTAATAATTTCTTAGAAGTCTTTTATTATTTTATTTAGGTATTAGTCGATATTTTCTTTACTTTCGAACTTTAGATTCTTTAATACCTAATAAAGGGACTTTATATTTTATTATATTTCCTTTTAAATAATATTATCTTTAATTTTCTTTTAAATATACCGAGTATATAATATTACCTCTTTTTATATTTACTCGAATTTTATTACTATTAACCTATAATCGGAGTTATAGTATAAATCTTCGCGGATTATAAAGTTATTTATAACCTAGTACGCTCCTCTTATAAGGAATAATAGATTAATTATATTTTCGTATCCTCGGGCTTTTTATATAATAGATATTTCTAGTAACCTTAATTTTATTTCCCTCGACTTTATTATTCCTAAGAGATAGTCGGTTATAATATAATATATATATCGCCCACTATTATTCTAGTTAAGGTAGTAGAGGTTAAAATTCTTTAAAAGGATATATTCGCCTTCCTCCGTTAACGCTTCCTCTAGTAGTAGTAATATTAACGGATTATTAATCGAGGTATACTATATCGGTAATAAGTTATATATATTATAGATTTATACCTCTTTATAATAGGGGATTCCTCGATTAATAACCTCCTCCTCCCCGATTTTATTTAACCGAGATTCCTTTTTATTTCTTCGCTCGTTTAATATAATTCTTATAGAGTATAGGTCGCCTTTATAATAAATTAACTCTTAACTATTTATATCGATCCTATTATTTATATAGAAATATATACGGGCCTCTAGGCCTCCCTTATATATTAGGTAGAAATAATTAATACTATTATTATATAGCGCCTGGGTCGTAGGATTCTAACTAGGCTCTTAAATAACTATAATATCGATATTTTTAATTTACTCGTTTTAGAGTAACCTTATTATTAGTTTCGATTTTTCTTTAATATTATATTATACGACTCTAAATTAGGTACTATAATTTATCGTATATTAATATTATTTCTATAAATTCCTCGTTTATTTCTTAGTTATTTAATAATATTAATTCTAGCCGGTTTTTGTCTATTTAATTAAATATAGTTACTAGGAAGTTATTTAGGACCTAGAGGACTATTTATTTAAATATTATTATTAGCCTATTATTTTATCTCGGCCTCTCTATTTTCCTAGGTATAGTAACCGCGTTCTAAATTTTATTAATTATATTTATTATTATTTTCCTTTTCTTTATACTTTTAGCTAGTATTAATATGAATTTATCGTTAATTAATTATACCTAGGAGTTTAGGGTTATTATCCTCGATAATACCGCGAACTACCTAAATTTATTCTTTAATTTTTATTAAATTCGGTATATCTTCTTTTACTTAACTAGGTATATTTTACTCTAGGATTTATAATATCTAAAATAGACTATATAGCGCTTTTCCTTCGGGCTTTCGGTATTATATTCGTATAATTAATAAAACTCTATATATATCTCGTATTTAAATTAATTCTTATAAATTAGGGCTATATAATTATACCTCTAGTAATTAAAGTACTACCTCGGGTTACCTATTCTCTCCTACCTTTTATATAATAGTAGTTATTCGTTTTTTAAGAGCCCGTCCGTTACTAGTTTATTTACTTTATCTAGGTCCGGGATCTCGAGAAAAAGTATTAAATATTTCTTCTCGTAACCGTATTCGTCTAGCTTAAGGGCGAATCTTAATTATTTTATATTTATAATATCTAGTCCCGGGTATAACCTATAATTATCTTTCTTTAATATCTTTATTACCGCTTTTTAATTACTCGTATCGACGGCCTCTTTCTTTATACTATATATTATTATTATATAGGTTTATTTTAGTACTCTCGCCGAGGGGTTAATACTTTTTGTTTATTTAATTATTTTCTCTAACTTTTACCTTACCTTTATTATCGTATAATATAAAACGAAGTCTTTTTTTATTATTTATCTTACTCCGATAATCGACTCCGTTACCGGGTAGGCTCCGTTTTAAAATATTTTAATTAATTAAAAATTAGTTACCTTCCTAAATTATCCTCTAACTTTAGTATTATTAATCCTAATTATTAATTACTTCGCTTTCACGCTAGTCGCTATTACCGGGGGAGAGGGGTTCGTTTCGGTTATATATCTCGATAGGATAAATATATATCTACGGATAATATTAACCTAGTTTTATATTAATAGCGTAAGTATACTCCTCGCTCTAAATTTCTAAACTTTTTATTTTAACGAGTTTATTTAGGCCTCCTAAAACCTACGCTCTTCTATTAATTTTTATATATAACTAAGGATTATTCCTAGCGCGATTTATATTAATTATAACCCGTAGTATATTATCTATTATACCTCTTTATATTCTATATCTTTTATAGCCTTTATTATAATTATTATTAATTCTTCTAAAACTTTTATACCCCCTTTATACTCTCTCGTTTAATTACTAGTCTTATTTTATTATTACGATATCTTCGTTATATTAAAATATATTAGTAGCCTACTCTTTATCTTAATATTTTAAATTTTATCTCTACTATCCTTATTCTCTTTTATCTTAACTAATTTCGTAACCCTTTAAGGTAGTGAAATCCTATTGACCTAGCTTTCGTCTTATCTTTCTATTAGACTAGTATACTTTAATATTTTCACATTCGTTTTATAAAATATATAAATTAAAAACGATAATAAACTTAAATTATATCTCTTTAATTATTTGTTTATTTATTTATTACTACTCTATTTATCTATAATTTATTATTTAATATTAACTTTTATTATAACTATTATTATTTCTCGAGATTCTAAACTACTTTATATAATTTTCTAAATTTTCTAGATATATATCTCTATTATCACTTTTGTTTAATATTATAGAATTCTATTTATAATTTATTATTAATACTCTTTATTAGATTTACTTTACTTTTTATATATATTATTTTATTTTATTATATTTATTTAGTTTCTATAATATAATTAATATATTATTTTTTTATATACGAAATATATATAGAGTAGTGTTTTAGTTATATCTAAAATAATTTAATATATTATAATAAATATAAATAATCTAGTATTTTAATATATTTAATATAAATTCTTAATATATTTTTATTATTTTTATTATCTTTACTACTTTTATTTCTCTTCTCTTTCTTATTAATAGTAATATATAATTATAGATTAATAAAGTATTTGTTATTTTTAAACTATTTTACGATATTTTAAATTTTAAATTTATTCTTTTATTTATAAATTATGAAACTATTTTAAAGTTAATTCTAATATTCTAATATTTATTATTATTTTAAATATAATTTTTATAATTCTATATATAATTAATTTATTATAAAATAGTAAATATTATTAAATATATATTATCTAGATTAATTTAAATATTAATAATAATACTTTTATATAATAAATTATTTAAATATAATATTAATTCTCTCTATATATCGGAGTTTAGATTGAATTATAATAAATATCGAAATAAAGTAAAAATAAAAAGTAGTAATAATATATATATTATCTAGTATATATTTATTACAAATTATTTTAATAAATTTTATTCTATTCTATACTATATCTATATCTATATTATATTTATATTTATATTATTATAAATAGTAAAAATTAGAATCTAAATTATAAAGTAATATATAAAATATATAGAATATAATTTATAGACTTATCATATTATTTATTTTATTATATATTTATATAAGTTTCTTATTAATTTTCTAATAATAATATTATCTTATTATATATTTAGTATGTAAATAATTATTTTAATATCTCGAGTATATATTACTTAATATATTATTATATAAAGGTTTATTATAAAAATAATTAGAGAAATAAATATAATATTAATTATACTATTAATTATAATTTTAATTATCGAGTTAATTATAAAAGTAATTATAAAATTATTTTAAAATATATTTCAAAATATATTATAAACTATTAATAAAACTATTAAAAATTATATTATAGATAATAATAACCTAGTAGAATTATTTAAAGATATATTATAAAATTATTATAAAGATATTTAATAATATATGAGATTATTTAAAAATAAATTATAGAGTAGTAATAGAATTATTTAGGAGTATATATTATAAAGTAATAATAAAAGTTATTTAAAAGTAAATTATAAAGTAGTAATAAAACTATTTAAAAATATAATATAAAGTAGTAATAAGGGTATTTAAAAATATACTATAAAGTAATAATAGAGTATTTCGGAGAATATATTATAGGGTAATAATGGGGCCGTTTAGGGGTATATTATAAAATAATAATAAAATTATTTAAAAGTATATACTATAAAGTAATAATAGGGCTATTTAGGGGTATATTATAAAATAATAATAAAACTATTTAGGGGTATACTATAAGACAATAATAAAACTATTTAAAAATATACTATAAAGTAATAATAGGGCTATATAGAGGTATATTATAAAGTAGTAATAAGACTATATAGAGGTATACTATAGAGTAATAATAGAGCGATTTAAAAACATAATATAGAGTAGTAATAAACGTATTTAAAAGTATAGTATAGAGTAGTAATAAGACTATTTAGAGGTATACTATTAACTAGGATTTAAAAAATAAAATCACGTAAGAAATTATTCTTAATAATATATTATAACTAATTTTTCTTAACGGCTAGGCGGAAAACTTAAAATATTTTAATATAATATAGATATTTATTATAAATATTCTAAATAAAAATGATATTAAATAGGTTTTTTTAATAATTTAATAAAGACTTTAAAACTATTTATTCAAGGTAGTAAAGTATAATATAGAAATATTAAATATATATAACGTAAATAAAGCTCGCTATCGATATAGAATAAATTATTTTAAATATAATAATTAATAAAGAGTATATTAATCGTTTTAGAAATTATTTTACTATTTATAATTAATATAATCGTTCTTATTAATATAAAAGAGGTATAATTCTACGTTAATATTTTTATTACTATTATTTAATACGGGGTTAATATAATAATATATAATATAAAAAATATTAATTATTCTATAAAGAATTTAATTTTAATATATTAGAATTTTAATATTATTTTACTCTCGATAAAACTAGCGGTACGGCTTAGCCCGCTATTTTTATAAATATCTATAATAATACTCTTACTAAAGTCTACCCCGTAATAAATATTTCCTCGAGTACTTTAAATATTTTTATAAATATTTAATAATATATTTAATATATCTCTAGATTTATAAATATATAATAATAAACGTAGATTCTTAGTAGTTTTTAAATATATACGGAGTATAAAAAGAGTATATAATATATATATAATTAATATCGGAGTTCTAGGATAAAAATAAAAAGAGATTAATCTTTCTCTTTATTATTTTAAATATTAGATTTATTTTTATATATTAGACGTAATAGAATATTTTAGTCTTTATATAAATATATAATATATAATTGAATAATACTCTCCGTCGAAATAAATAATCGAAGAAATTTATTATCTAATATTATCTTTTTATTAATTAAAAATAAATTCGTATTATATATTTATCGAAGTATAAATTATATATATAATAAATATAAACTTCGTATTTATTAAATATATACTAACTCTATATTTTAATAATTTTTATTTTCGAATTAAAATTAAAATATAATCTCTAATATTAAGATTTTTATATATCGCCCGTAGAGAGTTTTAATTATATTTTTATTTAAAACTCGGAAAAAAGAGTAATATAATAAAATACTCTATATATTATAAATATATATTTTAATATTTATTTTATATATATTAATTTTATTTATAATTAAATTTAGTAAATTAAATTATTTAATAATAATAATAATATCCTCCGCGATATCTTTAAATAATTTAGTTAAATATAAAAAATAATATATAAATAATCTATATATAATTAATATAAGGAATAGGCAATAATTTTAATTATTCGGGATATAAAAATTAAAATATAAATTATATATTTATAAAAATATTATACTAGTTTTAGAGTAAATAAACTCTATTTATCTTAAATATATATTAAATATATATCGTATATATATTAAAATTAGGGAAGGTGATTTATTATATTTAAAATAATTATTTATTAAGTATTTTATATAAGTATAATTTATAAATAAAAGTATAAACGATTCTAAAAATCTTGATTTACTCGGAGTATTTAAGGTTATTAAGGATTCTTAATACCGGTTTAATATCCTTAATACCGGCTTAATATTCTCAGGGCCGCTTAGGGCCGCTTAGGCCCGTTTAGAATTATTTATTTATATAACTACCTTTATAGATATGTGTATATATAGCTATTACTATTATTATAGATATACGTATTTATAGCTATTACTATTACTATAGATATATATATATATAGTTATTCTTGCCCCTATAGATACGCGTATACCCTTATTTACTAGGGAGTCGCTATCTCTATAGAGAGATTATAGGAGTGGTAGGGTTTAATACCGAGGTATATAAATAAAGTCACGTAATATTAAACTTTATATAATACTAAGATATCGGTAATATTATACGCGATCTAGGACGTAAATATATAGTAGATAAAAGTAGAAAATAAATACCTAGACTTTTATTAATAATTTATATATTCTATAATACCTCTAAAGAAACCTAGTAATTTATATTACTCTCTAGTAGGTACGTATATATAGAATCTATATAAGAAATTTATATAGACTTATATTTCTTCTTTATATTAACTTTTACCGTCTTTTATATATCGTTCCGAATTATTATAATTAAATATTTCTCTCTAAAGAGTTTATATTAATTCTATACTATTTTATATAAAGTAGTATATCTCTTCTTCTCTCTTCTACTAATATATATATACTAATTTTACTTTTATATTAATTAATACTAATTAGTATTATAACTACGCCGGCCGAGGACGACAAAAATAATAATCTATATAACTTTATAATAATCGCGTATCTCCGGTATATCTTTTTATTTAATAGTATAATTAAAGATTTAACCGTTATTAAAGCCGAGTAGTATACTATAGAGAATAAAGCGCCCGTATAATAATATACTATTATTATATTAAAGATTTAATATAATATCTCTTTCCGTTCCTAGATAATCGCACCGGTATATATTTTTATAATATTATACTAGTACCGTATTAATTTATATAGAATTAACTCCGTTTTTTTAATATTAAAATCGTTTTTTTATAATCTCGTATAAGTATCTACTAGAAGGAAGATTAATAATATATAAATTATATTAAAAAAAACGAACCCTTTAAGTTCTATAAAATTCTAGAAAGTTATTATAACGGAATATATATTAATTACTTATATAGAGGGGAGGGATTAAAGTGTAGTTTCGTATTTTATATATATTATTTAATATTATCCGGTATAGTAACTTTATTAATATTATATAGAGGTAATCCGAGATTTAAAGAAATATAAAATTAAAAACCCGCTCGGTAAGATAGAGTACTATTATATATAGATTTATATTAATTTATATAATTAACCCAAAATTTAAAAAGAAGAAAGTAACGAAAGCTACGATAAAGAATTTAAATATTACAAAATTATATAAGAGGATTACGGTTTCGTATTAAAACCTCGCGATTCTATTCGAGCGCCTTATAGAGGCTGTAGGGGAGAATTAAAAAGAGTATAAAAATAAATAAAATAATAAATAAACGATACTAGATAGTACTAGGCGGTACTAGGCGGTACCGGGCGGTATCGAAATATAGTATTTATACGAGGCTATAATAACCCTATACGGGTATTTATAATCGTATTATTTATAAATAACGAATAAAATCTTAATATATCGAATCTATACTAGTTTATACTATCTCTATATACTCTAATATAGACGTCGTAAATATAATATAAATTATATAAAGTTTATTTAAAATCTATTAAAATCTAATTTATTATTAATAAATAATAGCGCTTATTTAATAAAAAACCGATAAGGTAAGAACTATAAATATAAAGATTTCTTATATTATATATACTATTAATACTATAAATTAGATTTATTATATATTTAATTACTACGTTAAAGTTACTACTTTAGAATAAATTTTATTATTATATTAAAATATATAATATTATCTTATTTAGCTCTAGACGTTATTATTATATTATAAAATATATAATATAATATTAATTTATAATATATCGTATAGGAAACTTTATAATATATATTATAATTATATTTATAAATTCTTTAATTAAATATATTTAGTATAAAAATATAATATAAATCCTCTACTCTAAAGTTAGTTTATATTTATATAATTTCGTAATATTTTAATTTATTTATTTAATATACTTTAAATAATTCTTTATAAACTAAATATTATTATATTTATAATATAATTCTTTATTTATATATTAATATAAAGTATTAATTTCTAGTATTACGGGGTTCTAATCTTTAATCTTTTAATAATTATATATCGAGTTAATATTCTAACGTTTTTTATTATAATTTTTAGAGATTATTTATATTATTAAATATAAAAATAAAAATAAAAAGAATTTAATATTAAACCCTATAATTACTTTATATATTTTATATTATTATTAAATTAATAACTCTACGTTAGCGGCCTTAGACTTTATACACTCTAAAATAATTCTAAAATATTAATAATTTAATAAAAATTCTTAATTACCTAGTTAAGATATTTATAATAAATTAATTAATAAAGTAAATTAACGAATATAATAGAAAATCGAATAAATATATAATATATAAAATAATATAAAAGTATTAATTAATATTAAAATTTATAAAGTTAATTACTTTTATTATTTATTAAATTTATTAAATTTAAATTTATTTTAGAGTTAAGAATAAAGAATTCTTAATAGTAGTTTATAATAATAAATATAAAACACTACTAAATATAATTATTATATATATAGAATTAATAAGAATTATATTTAATAAGATAATTATTATATATATAGAATTAATAAGAATTATATTTAATAAGATAATTATTAATAATATAAATATTTATAAATAAGAAGGGTATTATTAATCTTTTATTACTATATATATTTTAAATAAGAAATTTATTATTATTAAAAAAGAGAAAAAAATAATAAAATTAAAAGTAGTTCTTCTCTTTATTATTAATAGAAATTAATATATATAAAAATAAAATAGAATATATAATTTATATATAGTATTAAATTTATTTAAAAAAAAACTAATTATTATTATATAAAAGTATCTCGGGGTAAATAATATTATCCGTATATAAATTTATATAGGGGAGAAATAAAACCGTAAATCTTCGTATATTCTTTATATAAGAGAGCGCGATATAAAGTTAATTATAATTAAAATAGGATATTTATAAATCGACTTCTATAACCGATAACGACTAATTTTACGACTTATTAATAGTTATTATAAAATAGAGCCGAATCGGGAACTATTTATAAATTAATATAAAAGGGTAGTTATTCTCTTTACTAGTTATTTTAATATAAGGAATTAATTATATACTACTATTTTAAATACCCCTAGTAATACGCGCTTCGATATAATTCTTATATAAGCGCGAAATAATTAATCGCGTACTATTATATATATTTTCGTTAAGATATAGATTCCGTAGTAGTATAATCGGAGCCCCGACCTTTAGTATAAATTATAATATTAAGAAATCGGAAGATTTAAACCTTTATAAAATCTCCGTAATTAATTAATACCTCTCTCTACTTTAATTATTAAGAGTAGTATTAATAAATAAGAATTCATACGTAGTCTTATATATATCTTCGATAATTAGGCGATTAAATTCTTTTACTATATCGTTCCACGGGTATAGAATAGCGCGATTTTAAAAGAAATCCGGATTAATATAAATCTACGCTAGTTTATATAGAGGAAAAACGTAATTAATAAATATCTATATCTTATCGAAATAACTCATAACTATAGGCGGTAGCGATCTTAAACTATATAATATTAAATTATAAAATATACGACCGATTTAATCTATAAAGACGATATTATCCTATTTAATAGAAATATATATATTTCGGTATAGTCGTAATACGCTTAAGGATAACTAAATTTATAAATTATAAATACTAACTTTAACTTATAGAGCGCGATTATTATAAAGTATAATAAATATAGTTTATATAAAGTTATTATTAAGAATTATAGGAATTCCGCCGAAGAGTCTCTAGTCGCTATATATATTATATAATATCGTATTAATAACCGAGAAATAATTTTTATATTATATAAAAACTTTATTTTAAATAATTATCGCGGTATAATATAATAGCGTAGTAAAATTAGACTATAAGAGAATTATATAAATTATATTTTCTATTAAAACGATAGGGATTTTAAAATATAAATATAAAATCCTTCTATTTAGTAATAACGTAGTTATAATATTAATAAATACTATATATATAATAACCTAGCCGCGTATACGAAAGTAATAATATAAATATTTATATATAAATATCTTACCCGTACTAGTAGGCCCGTATATAAAAAATCTAAAAAGAGAGTAGATATAACTATAACGATAATATTAAATATATAATATTACTCGGGATTTAATTATATTACTTTTTACTCCTATAACGAAATCTTATAATTATAATTATAGTTTAATTCGGTCGTAAAGAGATTGGATCGGGTATTATTAATCTACGCTAAAATAGGCGTAGGAAGATCGAAGCGCGGAAGAGACTTATCGTAGATTTATAATATATAGTTAATTAAGAAAAACCTATAATTTAAATATATATCGACGAAATTAATAGGTATAGAAGGGAACTAGGCGATATAATAGAATAAATTATTATATATATTCGTATAAAATTATTCCTATAACGCGAGCGGATTAATAACGTCTTTATTTAATAATATTATAATGAATAAACCCTATAAAGATAAGCCGGTAGAGAATTAGACAATCTTTTTAAAATAATTAATTTATTTACCGTCGTCGTTTAATAAATATAACTTAATATAGGTAGCGCGGAAAAACGAATAAAACTAGTTATTAATTATATAGAGATATTCAAAACTACGTAGCCCTCGTATAATTATTAATAGAAAGCGTATATAGAACTTCTCGCTCTACGTAGGATTATACTAATATATTCGGCTAATAATACGACTTTTTTTATATATTATTTAATACCGCTTACCCCGTTTATTATAATAAATATAATATTTAGAGAACTCGTAATATAGAAAATAATAACCGTCTATATATTCGTCGTTATATCGTAGGAGATAAATTAGGGTATTATCGGTAGTATCGAGTAATTTTTATAAATATATAGGATCCTACCGGTTTATATTAGAAAAATAAATTGGAACCTACCCTAGTTTATATATAATAAAGCGCGTTATAAATAGATCTTTATAATAACTATAAAATTCAAATAATTACTATACCGCCTATATAAGGCCGATATACCGACTATTAAAATACTATATAACTTGGTTTTTATTTTGAAGTTATATCGTTATCCGATCGTCGCTTTTATATATATATTTATAGATATATTTAATAAATATAATAAACCCGTATATTTTAATATTAATATATATATTATATTTACGAGTAAAATACGGATTATATAGAACTATCTAGTTATTATTTATTTAGATATTACGGCTCGTAATATACTTTACTTAAATATATAGATTATAATAATAATAATATAAAGGGTACCCGTCGTTTTATACGATTATTTTTTTCTAGAATATTTTAAAGAATTTAACTTTATATTTACGGGCCCCTTTATTATTTTTTATATAAAATAAAATTAAATTTAATACCCCGTAAAGTCTATACGTTATCTATATTTTAATAATAGTATATAAAATACTATTAAAATTAAGCGCGGGATCGGGTAGCTTTATATAAATTAATTTATTAATATAGAAATATTCTATAAAATTATTATCTCGGTATAGAAATAATAGGATATAAAGATAAAGGAGGTTATATTTTTAATATTTAATAATCTAAATAATCTTATTATACCGGTCGTATTAATTCTTAAGGTCCTATAATAACGCCTTCGTCTTTATATAGAAGACGCGGGCGACGATCTTAAAGCGATCCTATATAATTTATTTAAAAAAAAGACTCTTAATAATCTCGGGCCAATATAAATTCGTAATAAATATTATAAATATTATAAGTTTATTAAAATACTATACGATAGTTATAGAATCGTAGTATAGTTATTATATAACTCGGTTACCGCCCGTAAAACTAGATAGTAGAATAATACGGCGACCGAGTTTTTATATATCTCTAATATCGTAAACTAGCGTATCCGTAATACTATTATATAAATTAATACGGATAGTATTCTAATTATTATAGTATTAGTTTAAAGTAATCTAGTCGATAATTAAATAACTATTAACGATATACTACTAAAATAGTCGTATATTTCTTAATAATATATTATACTTCTTAGCGCGCTAGAATAAATAATAATATAGTTATATACGGAGAGAGTACCGGGTCTTAATATAATAATTAATATTAATATAAAGTTATAAGGAAAACCCCTAGCCTAGGTTACTATATAAAAAGAATAATATATAATAAAGAGAAAAGTATATAAAACTTTTATAAAGAATTCGATAAAAGTATTATTCTTTACCCGTAGCGGAATACTCGGTATTAACGATATTACGGTATTTAAAGAGGTTATATTTATCGAGAATAAATACCGATATTTTAATAACGGTAGGTAGGTTAATATAATATTTATTAAAACTTTACTCGAGGATTAATTATATATAAGAATTTAAAATAACCCGTATTATATTAAGTCGTAATTATATAGCCTCGATCTACTCTTTTATAAACTAATAGGTATCGATAAATAAATTCTAATATTTTTATAATATAGTAGTAATCCTCTTAAAAAGGTATTATTATAGATTAAGATTAAATATAAAATACCTAATAGTAGCCTAGGCCGGATCTATAAAATAAAGTTATATAAAGAATAATAGGGCGCCGTTATTTAAATATAAAGAGTTTTATAAATAATAAAACTCGTCGTAAATTATAAACGACTAAATATTATCCTTAAACCGTTTATTTATAATATACCGATAGAATATAAAGGCTAGCGTAGTATTATAATAATAAATAGAAATTAGGAAATATTTAAATTCCGGGGTATTATTTTTAAATAAAATTTTAAAAATTAATAAAGATTTTATAGAAAGTTTTAAAATATTATTACTTTTAAAATAATATATAATAAAACGGTATAACCTCTATTTTCTCTTTATAACCTAGTATAAAGCGTTATAATAAGAATATTATTTAGATATAGTACCGAGGTAGTAAGTTTCGGTAACGAAGTTCGAGATTAAACCGCGTAGATAGGTAGGAACCTAAGGGGGTAGAGAAAGAGGCGGTATAAAAAAAATAAACGGGCGCGTAGAGGGAGTTATAAAATATATAAATAATAGTATAAAAATAGACCTTATACGATTTATAATTAATATAATACGAGAGGAGATCTATAGACGCGTCCGGTTTTATATAGAGGTAATATCGAGTCGGGGGGTATTTATACGGGATTATTTTAATTATCTAGAAAAAAAGAAAATAGTAAAATTCAAATTAATATCTTATAAAGGACGTCTAGAATACTATTTCTAAAATATAAATTAATAAAGATATTTAATATAGCTAGGGAAAGTTGAATACCTAAATATAATATTATATATATAGAGATAAAAGACGCGTAGGATTAAGACCTTAGAATTTAGAAAACTAAAATATATAAACGTATTTAATATAAGTTCGCTAAGATATAAAAAAGAAGATATAGAGTTATATAGAGTTAATATATAATAGTATAAAGAGGTAAAGGATAATAGAGATTTATATAAAAATAGAAAAGAGATAATAATAGAAAATCCGGAAATAAAATTACGTGAGGAGATATTTAATATTAAATTATAATTAATTAAATTAAACGAAACCTTAATATTATAATACTTTATAGATTATAGATAACTTATATATATATATATATATAATATTTTATAATTATTTTTATCGATAATAACGACCGCTTAGAACTACTTTTAACGCTAGTAATTTTTAATTCCTAGATTCGATCGATTCGCGCGAAATCTACGCGGGGGTAACGCCCGAGCTATATATTACTAAATATATAACGACGTTTTACGAGGTATAGTTATATAATATAATAATAATAAAATCTTAATTATAAATAGAGGCCTTGATTATAAATAGAATATACTATAATTATAAATAAAATACGCTATAACTATAAATAAAATAGGGCTATAACTATAAATAGAATAAAATTAAAATTATAAATATAGTTATATATAGAGGTTATATTAATAGTATATTTTAAATTTAAATATTCTTATAAACTAAAAATATTCTCAAGAGTATTTATATTATTTTAAAATTAAAATATAGTATTACCCCGTTTAAATTAATTTAACTAGTTTATAAATATTTATAATATTTAAAACCTACTTTATATTTTTATAAATATTCTTTTATATAAATTATACCCCGAGTTTAACTAGTACCCGAAAATAAAATAAATTTATTTATATAATTATAATAGAGAGTAATTTTACTCGATATTATAATTATAATTTATTATTTAATAAATACTCTATAAAGATCGACTTTATAATATTAATATAAATTTCTTATATACGAGATTTTTATTTATATTATTATACTCGAATATTTATCGGTAAATCCGGAAAAATAAACTTATTTAATCGTTATTTAATTAATATAGAATACGTATTCTATAGTCTTAGTAAATCTTGACGCCAAGATTCTAAAATTAGAGTTAAAGTCTACGCGGGAGAGTTAAATTTAATTTTAAAAATAACTTTATAATTTTATAAAGTAGCGCTAGTAGAAATTTGATTAAAAATTTAGAATCTAGGCTAAAAATGAATTTATTAAGATATTTATATTCTTATATAGGGGCCCTAGTCTAGATATTATTAAAAGTTATAATCCAAAAAAATAAAATAAAAAATTGTGGAATCACTATAGAATCGCTATTTAATTAGTATATAATATATTTAAAATACGGGATATAAGTAAATACTTTTTTCTAGTATTTTACGTATTTTCGGTATAAAATACGTAGAAATCGGGGTTTCCTAAATTACCGATATTATTAATTATCGATTTTTATACTTTATTATCTCGGTTATTAAATATATATAATATAAACTTTATATATATTACTCTTTAAAGAAAGTATTATATTAATATTTAATTTATTTTCTAAATTATTAATCGATTAATTATTTATATATCGGGCGATTAAAAGAGGAATTTAGTTATAATTTATTAATATTCTAAACCCTAATTCGATTATATACTCGATATAAAATAAATATATTTTAATAAATATATTAATAATATTTAATTTTATTATATTTTTAGTAAATCGAAAACCGGCTCTAGTAGTTTAAAATTTAAATATAAATTACTTTAAGTATTTAAAATAAATTTAAAGTATTTAAATAATTTTAAATATTTATTAAATTCCTATCGAGTACCCTTCGAGTATTAAATTACTCGATAGGCGCTCGACGGGTATTTAAAATTATAATAAAATAAATATCGAACTCCCTACGAGTATAATTTAAACTCGGAGTTTTAAAGGCCTTAATTTTAAAAAATTATATAATATACTACTTAAACTTTTCAAAAATCTTAATATTCTATAATTATCTTTATTAATAATAGCGACCCCCTAGAACGATTTTTAATACTAGTAAATTTTAATCTCTAAAATCGATTAATTCGCGCGAAATCCTCACGGGGTAACGCGTAGATTATATATTAAAATATATATTAACGATATAGAGGTACGATAATAATAATTATAAAAATATAATAATAATAAAACTATAATTATAAATAGAATAAAATTATAATTATAAATAAAATAAAGTTATAATTATAAATAGAAATTATAAATAGAAATAGAAATTAATAATATACTTCTAATTTAGCGCCCGTTAATAGTAGTTATAAATTTACTCGGTATATATTTAAATAGTTTTAGGCCCTTTAACTATATACCTCGGGTTTATATCTAGTTAATAGATAAATATTATATTTAAAATTCTTAAAGCGCCCGTCGAGTATCTTGAATTATAATCGAGTTACTTTTCGTTTTATCGACGATATAAATACTCTCTTCTAGGCCGTCGCTTATTAATTACTTTTATTATTTTTAATTAAAAATAATACTTTAATTTTTTTTTTTAATTTTTTATTAATTTATTTATATCCGAATTAAATCTTAATAACGTTTTAATAAAGTTTGATTTAAATTAAATATATATCTCTCGAATGAATTTATAATATTTTAATAATCTTCTCTATTAAATTTCGATTTAATATAAATAAAATAAAGGATTTTATTAGGATTTATATCGAGATATTCGGGTATATTAAAATAATCCTAAACTTCTTTAATTATTATATAGTAATTAATATTTCTATTAACTAGAATATTTATTATTTAAATTATAATTTATTATAATTTAATATATATTTAAAATATTATATTAAAGAGTAAATTAACAAGAGTAAAATCTATTTAAAGAAGATTTTTTAAAAACTATAATTTTTTACCCTCTTCTTTTAAACCTTTTAACTCGTTAATTTTAAAATTATTAATTTATTATTATCGCTACTATTATTATTATCTTCGAATTAAATTTATATTTAATATATATATTATATATTCTTAATACGTATTTACCTAAAATCTATTTTATTAATATTCGATATCGTAGGCGGTTATAGTAATATTATTTAAAATAATAAATATTTTAATAATTATAATTTATAATATTATATACTCGATATAAATAAAATAAAGTATAGGTATTACGAATAAAATTATAATATATATTATATAAAATAATATAAAGTAATTAATTAAAAGTTTCTATTTAATATATACGAAGTATAAATTAAATAAATAAAATATTAAAAGGGATTTTATAAATTATATTTCTATTTAATTTATTAATTCTAGGGCCTTTAAACGACTTTAAAGTAAAATTTTAATCTAAAATTAATACCGTATATATACCGAGTATATTTATAACCCCGGCTTAACCCTAATATTAATATATATATTAAGGATATATTAACCCGGCCGGAGAAACTTTAGACCCCGTCCGAGTTACAAGCCCCCCTCGGCTAACCAAGCTAAGCGATACGTCGACATCAGGTGTCGCCGGAATGGCCTGATATGCATCTCCGCAAGTACCGTATTTTCACCGCGCCTTTGATGAATACTCCAAAGCATTTCTGACGCGGTGTCGGAATCTCGATATTCACCATGGGCTTTCAAGTTCTTCCTGCAGATGCCTTGGATCTTCCAGAGATGAATACGCTCTATCATGATGTATTCGAGGACAATGACATTCGTATTCATCTATGGCCCAACGTGCCTAAGGAAGAAAGCTTAGGGCACCAATTGCGTCGATATTTCAAAATGTCTACTCTAGACGACTCACGCTTTGTCAAGGCAGTAGATTCAGAAAGTGGGTGCGTGACGATGCGGTCGATACCTCTCAGGCATGCCCGTTTAGGAAAGCCTGGCTAGTCGTGACATTGCATTCTGATGCTCGGCTCTTACTCAAGTACTGACTATTGCAGCAAAATTGTTGCATTTGCCAAGTGGCAGTATCCGCATACTTTGACCACGGAGCAGTACGCCGCAAAGGAGGCCGCGGACAGGAAAGCAGATGAAGAGAACCCGTTGCCAGCCGGGACAAACAAGTATCTGTACGACGAATTCTTTGGAGCACTCAAGAAGAGGCGAGAGTTGTTCTTAGATGACAGCAAGGACTATTGTCAGTCTTTTCTCTTTAGATAACGCCCCCTGCTGAATAGCTTCCCACTGAAATCGATCACACGCTACATGAACATCATCATCACATTGACCCTATAGGAAAGCTGATTCTCATATCAATAGACCTTGATATCCTCGCCGTCTCAACAACCCATCAACGTCAAGGTCTTGGTGCCCTGCTCCTCGACGAAGGCTTGGCTATCGCAGACGAACACAACGCCAAAACATACCTCGAGGCCTCACCAGCTGGCTTGAAACTGTACAAAAAATATGGCTGGAAGGACATTGACGAGATTCTGGTCGACCTGAAGCCGTATGGGGGAAGCGGACATCATTCGGAGATTTGTATGATGAGGCAAGCAGGTGGGAAGTAGCCTGTGTCTATGGAGACATAGAAACTATTCAATTGTGCGCGAATTCTGTCAAATGATATCATGATTGCTTTTTCTGAGTTTGAAATGGTCACAATCTTTGCAGCCACTGATACAGTAAACTGGGGCAATCTTCGTGACTTCCACAATCTCTTGCGATTGCCCCAGCGTTGTTCTGAGAGAGACCTATCAGCGGACTTCCGAGGCCCTAAATCATGGCAAGCCCAATTATGGCCACGGCACGGCACGGCACGTATTGACTCCCGTCATAGGATATCTCGTCGGTGGTGTACTGGTAGCTGGCACACCTGCCCCAGCTCCACAAACACTAAACGCAATTTTGGGTATTGAGGTCACAGGCTTTACCAAAAATCCTAGTATGGAAGGACCATTTTTTCCGATCATCAACCAACCGCTTCTGGGAGCTACGGTCATGGCGCAGGTTTTTGTGGAGTGGATGCAGTATGTAGGCCTCAGTGATGCAGAGTACCTGAGGCTCTTCAAAACGACGAAATATCAATCGAGGTGATTTTGAGTGAGTCGCAGGGCCTCTTCAATTTCTACTTCTCAGGATGTAGGACTCATCTTCGGTAGGCGTTTTTGCGAGGATTGCTCACCTGATGCCGCAAGTTGTCGGCGCTAATCCACCACCGGGAAATGTGACTATTGACAAAATTCTGAAGGTCAGTAGTGATATCACAGAATTGTATGCGTAAGCTGACTGGACCTTTCTGAGTGATTTCCAGCAAAACCATCCCGATGGTTCCAAGGGCGCATATATCGAGGAATCCCCGAAATCGAGTTGTTTGAGGGATATTGGAGTTCGCGAACTGTTAATTTGCGAGGCTTCGGACAGCTTACAGGTTCACAGAATCAGAAATCTCTTTCCTCGGCTTCTACAGGCATGCCCGGTATCGAAGCTGTCTACAAGAGTAGAGCTACGGTGATCTTGCACGAGGTGCGCCAAATTCGACTCTCATAATGAATATAGCACACGCTGACGTGGCCTCAAAATTGATGCACCTTGTCTCTTGCGAGATGCCTGCTTTCGAGACTATCACCAGGGCCACTCAGTCCATTGATCCTACATTCGAAGGCGGTCACTTCGTTGATGTGTCCTCTGGCAACTTCTTCTTCCCACGGAATGATCCCGCAGTCTTCGCGAGGAGTCAGGATCTAGCCTCTGCTGATATAACAGTCTATCTACTCTCCATTCATCGGGTTCCGATGCGTCATTGCTGGGAGCGTTCAGGCGGGTGTAGCAGCGGACCACGTCAAACGAGTAGAAAGGCCCATGGCATAGTCTTGACACCGCTGCTCGCCCAACTCAATCAGGGCGATCTGGCGGCTGTATTGAATGCTGATAGCTATATGACATCCGCTGTAGGTATGTGAAATTTTATTTTCCTGTCTTTTGTACTTCATTACCATGCTGACTGTGATGATACAAAGGCTGTTACGACGGCACTTGCCTGCAATTTGAACCAAATCAGCAGCTTCAATAGGGACCTCACAATGACAGACATGAATTCTTGACGAATTGGTACGATTTCAGTCCTAGTCTTATCAGGAATGTCTAACTGAAAGACCCTTTGCATCAGATTGAACCTTTTGAATTAAGGGAACAACTCACAAAGGACAGCGATTATACAGCATGAAGCAAGAGCTTTTTGGGGTATCCGCAATCAAAACATACACCGCGCCAACCTTACAAATTTCGAATTTTCCTCGAACGCCAAACCTCGTGTCCATACCAACCATGTTCAACAATTTCCTCAAGTGCTTCAGTGCTCCTCAACGAAGCTGCAACGATTATCGGCAGGGGCTCATGTCCAGCCATAAAGGCTTGACTTAGCAGTCCTTTTCATGCTGCTCACAAGCGCCAGCAAAGTTGTACTTGTTCTTACGATCCTTCCAATCATGGCGAACAAAGCTTCTTCTTAAGTTTTCGATAGCTTTCCCAGTCTCACTGTCATCAGAGCACATATGACACTCGATTTCGACATCACTCTTCCCTTGGTCATTCAGGTCCAGCACACCCTGCTGAATTGCTCACAGTAGTGAGCAGTCCCATCTGGAAGCGGTGGTGCCTGTCCTTTGCGATATGCAGCTCGTCGTTCTTGCGGGTGGGAAAGTGCCACCCGAGCTCGCAAAGGGTCTGGTACATCGTGACTGGATCGGTCTTGTCGACATCAAAACTGGTTTGGCATGCTTCTGCAAGTCCTTTGCCGTTGTCATACGCCACCCAGGAGTCCATGTGCATCTCGGAGATGAAAATTTTCGTCTCGTTGGCAGCCGTGCCACAAGCGCAGGGAAGTGCGTTGTCGAGATTGTGCTCCTAGGTGTAATCCTGCAATGGTTGTGGGGAGAAGCAGACTGGCAGAGCAGAACAAGTGGCTCCAGAAGCAGGCTTGTTGTTCCACACCTCGTCGACACTGGGCAACATCGAATCGTTGCTATATCATGTCGTCTTCCAGTGGAGGTATGAGCCCTTCAGAAATTCTTTGGGGCTTGTACCCCAGACTTCCTTCTTTCGGGCGTCGAGACCAAACATCTTGATCTGTTTGGTATCTTCCCAATTCTGCCAGCATTGCGGCTGGCATTGTACTCCTTGCTCGGGCTCGAAATGGAACACACCGGGCTCCACTACACCCGCATTCCCGGAGACGCCCTGCTCGAAAGTGTCGATGTCATGCTTCGTATAATGGATGGAGCATATGGGACTTTTTAGCGTGAGAGAGATTGCTGTATTCTGAAAGTATGTCGTCATTGCTCTAAGAAGCACAGAATTGGTTAATTATGCCTTGAGTAATGAAGAGCAATGCTTACTTTTCGAGCTTCGAGGGTTCGTTGATGTAAACCTCCTCCTCCTCAGCACTAAGCTTGATATATCTACCTGTGAAGATCTCGTCTGCCACGATGCTCCTGAATGGATTGATGAAGGCGCCTGTAGCCATCTGCCAGGATTGCCCTGTTCATTAATTTGTCAACGGCAGCTTCGAACCCACCGTTCTCTCCAAAAACCGATACCGGCGTTCATATCATGCATAGCAGCATCGATACTTTCCCGATATGCCTCGCCCGCCTGAGTGACAGCGGCGTTCAATCCCATTCGGGTTACCTTTTCCTGTTCAGGATTAGCATTCGGGTGATGCTTGCATCACCCGCAACAAAGGTCGGTATGGTCGAGAGCATGTTCAGCGTCACTCCAGTCTTCCCCTTCCCTGCAGTGGCCAGACCACCACGAAGCCTGGTGAGCCAGGGTGTCTTAGGAACCTTGGTCATTCGCTTCAGCACCGTCTCTTTCACAGATCTCGCTGCTGTTTGTTTTGCAGCCTATCCGATCTCCAACGCTTCCTCCTTTGACACTCCAGCGTCGAGAGCCTCGGCATCCGCGTCCAAACCAGCTTGAGTAATCTCGGCTGTCGTTGCTTCGACTGATTCGAGACCACCCGCGACGACAACAGGGGCCCCGACCTCCGAAAGCGCTCCTCCGACGCCCGCCACCGCACTCCCGAGTGTGCTCGCTTCCACGCCAGCCGCCGCGCCAGCTTCAGCACCGGCCACGGCGCCGACATCAGCCACGCCAGCCGCAGGAGCAAGCATAGGCAGCGCGACTAGAGTGCCGATCATTAATGCCATTATCGCTGCTTTTGCGATACCAGCCTCCAAAGAGCATTGGCTTGTCGGTCGAGGGATCGTGTAGCAGATGAAGGTATTAGCCATCTGTTTAGTCTTGGCTATACTTGCTAGTTGAGCGGGCAAGGTTTGCTCCTGCATCACAATTAGTACATATCTAGGAAATGTCGAAATCAGGATGACGTACATGCAAGTTGCCAGCAACCCAATTGACGTTGTTGATCGACAGCAATACGTAGCAGATTTGTCGAGCGTGCTCTTTGTGTCATACCCTGGCATACACATTCCGGCATGTGGACAAATTCGAACAGCTTTTGCACAATGGATATCCTGGTGCCAATTCAGGAGATCTTTAGCCATAAAGTCGGCCATGTTCCTCCTCTCTTCCCACTCACGGGTAGTCTCCAACACCATGATGGTGTAATCAACGAAAGCTTGCCCCATTCCCGAGGCAAGGATGTTTTCATCCGTAGTCTCGAAGAAGGCCTCCTCGTACTCTGGACCATCGTCATTCATGTGTACATGCTCCGTCCCGAGGCCTCTCCAGCCAGTAGAGAGGGCGACGGTCCCACTGTAATGGGTACTGTTTCTGGCAGCGGAGACCGAGGAGGGAGAGGGGAATGGGGAGGAGGACGAGAGGGTTTCATTGTGAAGGGAGCCATGAGCCGATGCGCCATCTTCGGCGGTTTCTCTATAGACCACGGAGTACGACCACACCAGGTTCGGTGACCTACCCGTTGACGACACCTACAGCAGGACGGGAATGTAGGTGGAGAGCTTCATGGTGAGAGATTGATGGAGGTTTTGGGTTTAGGATAGCCTGAAGGGGCACTTAGTTGGATTTGGGCGCGGTGAGATAGATCGAGTAGAATAGGTAGGACAACGAAGGTAAGTTGAGAAATTTCTTTGACTCCGAAATGGTGGCTTTTAAAGGCCAGCTCGTTCTTATGCCAAGGTCCCGAATCCCCATTCTCATCAAAGCTTTTGTGGAAGGGCGCGTTGACCGCCCTAAACCCCACATTGTGATTCAACATTTGTTTTGTGGGAACATGTCCAGTTCACTACTGAAAGAATGCGAGCCGATTGTAACCCTAGACAGCCACGAAAGCGTGAATTTGATTGTACTATGGCGAATGAATAGTCGAGAATCAAACACAGGTGTGTAAATACACGATTTTGATAGACAGATATCAAGACCGGGGTTATCACTCTGATCTGGGCTCAAAGCTTGGTAACATTTCACCGAGTTGATAATCACAAGGCTCATCAAAGTTTTACTCGGACGATACATTCAATCTAACCGACTCCTTCTAAGTACAGAGTCGACTTCGGTGCACTTGTACTACCTCAATTCACATACCACAGTCACCATATCAGCCCCTTTGTCAAGCGTGGAAGAAGTGCGCGCTAATGATCAACCCACAAGTGATTGACATTGTTGCAGATTTGTGGCACACGCTAAGCCTTGCGTGATTCTTTGACTTTTCAAAGGGGCACCCGCCTCCACCCGAAGGCTTCCATGAAGGCCGAAAATGCTTATAATGGCTCTTGAAGGCAGCCTCGAGTGGGGCCTGATACGAGTCATAGGAGCCCTTAGGGAGTTGCGGAAGCATGTTGAGATCTGATCAGATTGCAAATTTGTTGTGACTTAGCGCATGCGAGTGCACTCGATCCTTAGAATACTTACTGCGGATTCATTGATGATTTCACAGTGAAATATATATATCACATACACGGACCCTGTAATCAGCGCAACGAACTTGTGATCTCGCAATAAATGTTTTCGCTCTCTGCTCGGAGCTATGATATTCGTACTCCGCTTTCATTTGGCGATGAGCTTTGATGGAAAAGCTTCGCAAGGTTGAATCCAGACTTTCCTAGTCTAAAACTTTGTTGGTACTGCTTCACACCTCAATTACAACCTCAAATGAACACTGTACAATGGTACGCTGATTCAACTACCAATGTGGTTGCAAGTCTCCTTTTTAGTGGTCCGATATGAAGTGTGGATATCCAGATTCGCAGCGAGAATTTAGGCCAACCTCGGAAGACAGGAAGAGTCGCAGAAACGGGACAGAAGAATCATAAAGAGGTGCTCGTGGAAGTCTTTATCCCATGGGCAGCGCAATTCCTCTGAGATCAATTCCTTCTCAGCATCGACTCCCTTTGATGATTAGCTGATACTGCGCATCCTATTTGAACCCTACAGTGATTCCTATCCAGATCATCAAGCGTTGCCAAACATTCATTGCTCGTTGCAAGGATGACACCACAATCTCCCTTCATTGCCAGTGTGCGGAGATATATCAACCTACTCTTGTGGACGCAAGCCCTACCGCTATGGCCCACACGCGTCATTGCAGCAAGATTACCCATTGAAGTCTGGATGACTAGCGATGCACACACTGGCCTCCTCAGCTCCTACAACTCAACAAGATTGGGCCACATCATCAATAATGGTACTCAAAACAGCACGGATTCGCACTCACAAGTCTGGCCAGACGCTTACCACGGCGTCGGCACCGATGCAAAGCACAATGTCGGCATAGACAACCCATTCGGCTTCGACAACGATTTCTTCGAGGCCACTGAAGCCAACGTCAATGCGTCCAACGTCGCCGAGGCATACGACCGCTGGATGACCCTAGTAGAGAAGAACAACTCGGACTGGGAGAAGCGGACATCGGAGCTACAGTTCTTTTTGCAGCAGACATTGGACTGGACAGATAACGTCGAGTGTAGTCTTACGATCAAGGGATGTCAGCAAGTGCCATCGCCCAGGGAGGTCAACAACGTAATCTGGAACAAGGAGCACGCGAGGCAAATCTGCTTTATCATTGATCATGCCTCGCATATCAATTTGGAGGCTGGGGTCACTAGTGTAAGTCCTTCAACCACTATTACTTTTACCCTAGGCTAGGTATCAGAATTCATGACATTCAAGACTGCCACTTGCTCTTGATGGTTGGACGGACTTGTGGTAAAGTTGGGCTGACGTTATACACAGGACCTGGCTCTAAATGCGGAGGTCACTCTTCAGGCCGAGGTCGAAGCCATGGCTCGCACTTTCTATTGGCAGTTTGACCAGAGCATCGAGGACAAATGTAAGCACGAGGCAGCGATCGTTCAAGCGGTCATAACGGCAGTTGAAATGGCCGCCATTGCGGTACGTACTTTTTGAGTCATCGTTACCCAAGTTGGTCCATAACTTGGGCCGAGAGACATTTTGAATAGTCTTCGCTTGATAGCAAGTCTCCGAACATGTCTTATGACTCCCTCAGGAACTGGAAACAGTGATGCTGATTTCAAAATCGCGTAGTTCGCGCCGATGCTTCTTCCTGGGGTTGCAGCTACCACCGGAGCAAGTGCCGTGGCGATGAAGGTCGAGCAGGGAACTGTTAAAGCCGAGCGGGGAGCAACTAAAGTCGGTAAACTTCCAGGCTTTCTGACCGGGGTGCGAGGGAAAGTTGGCAAAGCAAATAAGGGAAAGACCAATGTTGCAATCAACGCTCTCAAGGATTTGCCGGGCTTTGTAAGTTGCCGAAATCTCTTTTTCTCTTGAAGAGCAGGCTGGATCTCGGAAGTGTCGATCTTGGGTGCCAGCGGACGCAAGATGCTATCGACTCAACTATTTGATGAACTTTTCTACCCTGTTCTGGTCAACACTCTGTCTGGAGATTACCCTCGTAACCGCCACTCATTCTCAAAACATGCCTTGATGATAGGATTTTGATCATCTCACTAATTTGATATAGCTTTCTGGCCCTGCCCTGGAGAAGGCAATGTGCGACCGCTATCCGAACGCGAAGAAAGGAAGCGAGGAAGCTTATAAACAGGAACTGGCACGTTGGATCTCCAAAGCTTCGCTCGAATATCAAACCTTTATCGACTCTGAGATGGCCGATCTCAACAAGGGTACTGGACTTGGGGAAAATGGTAAGCGCTATATCGATTGGCTGGGAACGCAGTAGACTAACCCAGCATGAAGGATCATTCGCCAACTCTGGTCAGACAGTGTTTGCTGCTTCGCTCTACGATGATCATGTCATTCTATCGCCTTGGGAACATGAACATTACCTGGAAAACCCTCATCTTTTGACGGAGTACGTGCAAAACAGCGTCGTGAAGCCACGATCGTGCTGACATTTGTATTCTCCCAGGATACTGATACGGTACTTCACGAACGCAGCAATTTCGATGGCTCTGGAAAGATCTATGTGCTACTTGCATTGTACTAGTGACCCGGGTTCACCATTAGTGAACGCAACTCACCAATTTGTCCCAGAAACCGGCGTCGTTTGCCAAGCCCAGTGCTTGCAGGATTGGAAGACTCCCAAACAGATCGGAATGTTTGGCACAAAGCAATTGGACACAGATGGCAACGAGTACGGCATCAATGCCACAGAGTACTGGCATTACTCGTATGAAGACTGGAAGGAGACTCGATACAGCACGGACCCGACTTACGCGATGCCTACCATTAGTGATCTCTGGTCTGAAAATTCCACGGAGCTGACTAGTGGTGGTTCTTCCCTCCCCGTATGCTTCTCCCCACAGCCATTGCATGATTATACCAACACGAAAGATGACCAAGACAAGCCACTTCCGTGTATCTGCGGCGATGAATTCGGTAATGAGACGTTACCCTTCCAGGTCGCGGCGAAGTTGAATACTTGGACCGCTTTCGAGGATGGAAAAGGCCTTGCTGAAGCATGCGCAGAGAGCTTTGAAACGGATCCCGTTTCGCCCGTCCAGACTTTCCTGACCTATTGTGACCTAGAATGGCACTGGCCCAACCATAAGAACAAGGAGCTCAACGTCCCTCACGACTCTCATCACCTCTTCGCCAACAATTCTGATCCCTACTGCGGCGCATTCAAAGACGAAGTACAAGTGCTCATTGACAAGAATGTGACCTTCGATGAGACCAACTGTCAAATGTGCGCAAAGAGCAACACTAGCGCAGGAATTTTCGAGCACCAGAAAGACAAGCAACATGTCAAGGGCAAGCCGTCTTACAACCACGCAGGCTACATGTGGGAGGGTTGCTTGGATTTCCTTTTCAAAGACAACAGTCCTTGCGAAAAAGACCGAGATGCCTTTTGCCGCATGCCTCGCGCCGACGATCTTCATGTTAAACATCTCCACCACGAGTACTGCAGGAATCGGAAGCCTGATCGCGTGTAAGCTTTGGTGATGTTTCATGAAGGGCATAAAACTCTTTAGTACCATGAAAAGAATTCAACAATCCAATGACTACTGGTTTTACACTTGTCAGTCTCATGCGTCCACGATCTAGCTGCAGCTCCGAGCAGAAGCCACTGGAAGACAGACTACCGGCAACCTCAGTCAGCACCGGTAGTCATCCGACTTGATCTGAGTGCATGGCATGAGCTGAGGTCAGGACTAGAGATACAAGATGCGGTGATGAGGCCATAGGCATCAGGCTTGGTGCCAGAATAAGTGGCAGTCCAGTTGATAGGTGGATGGAGGTTTTGAAAGACCCCTTGACCCTAACACAGCACTCGCACTACCAAAGGTAGTCATCACCTAGCTCATGGATGGCCACCGTTGTCAATGTCTTCGATGCAATCCCAACATCAAAGAAGATCTATAAAAGAAGAAAAACATGGATAAGAACGCCACGGCAATGACCGTAGCAGACAGGAACGCCATGACAGGCAAGAAAGACAAGAACGGGAGGACCCTAGCCTCGCTTTCCCAGTCCAGGCTCGATCTCATCGACCGCCAGTCACTCTCTGACGACGAGGAGATGTCCGAGAACAAGCCTGCCACCGCCACCAACGAGCCCGTTACAGTCAGCAAAAACGCGGCAGTGGCCATTGGCGAAAAGATGGTGTGCCTTACCCTGACCAGCGAACACTTGGACCACGTCGTCTGGAGGTATGAGACTGCAATGAAGCAGTCCGTGGAGAAGTGGAAGCTGGTGCTAGACATGTTGGAGAGCGACGAAACTCCTCTGGCAGATGTTATCAGGGCTGTCAAGGTAGAGAGGACCAACATGAAAGCAGGCTGTTATTGCTGCCAGAGACTCAGGCCTAGCAGAGTTAAAGGAGGATACGCGAATCCTTCAAGTCAAGAAGTACATAGCAGAATTTCGGAGTAAGGCACGCGAGGCAGCCCCTGATAAAGCGAAAGCAGACGCCGAATCGGAAGTTCATCAGCAGAAGCTGGAGGTGCTTAAGAAGGAGTGGATGGCGTCACTACGAAAGCAAGTCGAAGAAGAGATTCGTCCGAAGCTAGCAGACCAAGTGCGTAAGGAGTGGCTGGCTAAGTTGGTATCTCAGTAACGTGTCACGCTTCATGAGAAGTGCTACGTTGATGCTTGTCTTTCTTTATGAGAAGTGCTACGTCGGTGCTTGTCTTTCGTCGGTTCTTGTCTTTGGTCGCAGGGCTCGTCCTAAGAATAAGGGAGTAGTTGATTGGTTGAAGGTGCGGGGGGCTTGTTAGTCAGCAGCTTCTGCTTTTAGCAGAATCCATAGCAGATAGAACCATCATGCTTCCAACCCACAAACGCATGACCCTGTTGCTGTCCATGTTCTTTAGTCCCAGACTCTCGTGCAATTGAGTCAAGCCAAAGACGGGCTCGAGTCAAGTAACAACAACAACATTACAGCTTACTTAAAGACTGTTATATACTGGGCCGCGACTCGTACGGAGTGCTGATAGAAATCCGCTTGAATCTGATTGCTGAGGTTCTCGATCTCTATAGTCGTTGGAGACCGCCTATTTTGACAGCTTGCCTGGCGTGTACAGGATTCCGTGAGGAAACAGTTCATCATGCATATTGAGATATTTCGCAAATCTGATGATGTGTGGCAGGGTCGTCGAGTTTCGAGAATTAATCAAAAGGATGTTTCTGATTTACTTTAAGGGCCGCAGGGGGTTTATAATTAACATAGCAGGATATACAATAGGACAGATATACCGGGAGCCTTTTATTATTTCAGGAGATCCGCTAATCAGGAGACTAATGATACCGCGATACTAAGTCAGCGGTAAAATATAATACTAGGCCATATGAGTACCGTAACACACCCTACACGCCTATAGAGCACGCTTATAGAGTACCCTTAATAGGCGCAGATTACTCTACCGCGGCGAAATAAACTGAGTTCTTCGAATCCATTATCAGAATATTCCAGGTGTTGATGCGTATACCGTTAATAAATACCCGAGTTATTAATATAAATCCTTAGCGCTCCCTGTTTTATAAATAATCTCGTATTAAATTAATAATACTAAGTTACGCTTATTTCTAGGATATCCTTAGCCCTAGGAGATCCCTTATTAACAAGGGTCTTGTCCTGATACTAGCGATTATGTAATTAAGCCTTTTTTAATTACGATCTCCTACGCTGTAATATAAACTATGATACTCGTATTCTAACGAGACTATGACGATACTTGCTACTGAGGGGATTCATTCGGCATGCTTGCGCAAAACCCCCTGCGGCCCTTAAAGTATTAGAGCGAACAAAGGGTGGATTAGTCAGTAATACAAGAGTCTTCTAATTAGTCAATTGTATCAGTACCAAGAACCATTTTTCACTCTACTCATCCACAACGCTTATCGCGCTGTCTACTTGTTAGCAAACTTGTAGCAGACAGTGATCTGTGACAGGCCATTCGCCTTATCATGCAGTTGCGATTGAAGCTGACCCTCAGCACCGTCTGGGATGAGCAAGGTTCAGGTCCTGATTGACCAGGCACAGCCCCTCCCATACACGCCGGTTCATGTTGGCAAAGTCTTATCAAACATTCGAAACATCCTTCTAGTACCTCCACCGTGGAAATGATGGCTCTGGAGATTGAAGGTCGTCGACCGCAGTGTTGGTGGGCGATGATGGAGTCTTGCTCTCCTTCTGCCTGTCTTTCCAAGCAGTGCTTGATCTCCTTTGAATGTGATGCTCTTTTTCAATTGACTTTTTTACCCTACCTTTCTGTTCTCCATTCAATATGATGATGCTATATGCTTCCTTCGCTATACTCACATCCTCTAGGCGCACACGCAGCCAAGACACGCCTTCGAGCACCTCAGCGTACGTGATAGTCGGTACCGGCGACCCTATACCAACAGCAACAGGCCCTGTCTGCACTCAACTTCGTCAACCTATCGACCTCCCAGCAACCTCCATCTCCCAAACCTTCGCCAGTGCCTCCGCCGTTCCCAATGCCTGCAACATCTCCCTACAACAACGAGCTACAGATGGTCTAAAAACAATCATATATTATGCTTATAGAGGCTACATGTTCAACATATCGCGTCCCACCGCCGCGCAGCGCGATGAAGTTATCTCGCCTGACCTCTGCCCGAACACTTTTAACCAGATCATAACATCGTGCATTGGAGATACTGCGCCACTATACTGGGGTGGATTCTGGTCGACTGGCGTTACGAACTACTCTGTGACCAACAACGAGTCCCCACCAATCCCTTTGAGAACGTAAATCTGATTGGGGGCGCTATATCAGATGGAATTGTGGGACAGACTGCTAGTTCGACAGCGTCTGTTGGAGGTGCGGATGCATCAGGTGGTGGAATATCAACTGGTGTGGAAGGTGTATCCGCGGCCAGCGCTGCGAGCGTGAACGGAAGTAGTGATGCAGGAACCGCTTCTGTGACCGATTCTGCAGGTGGCCCTGGTGCTGGGGTCGTCTCCACAGCGTCCACCGACTCAGCGTCCACCGACTCAGCACCACAAGGCGCGAACATCGCAATAAATACAGAAACAGATACAGAGAACGGCTTCGGCAACGGATTCAACGGGCGGTCTTGGTGCTGGGTCCCTTTCTACTGCGTCCACCGACTCGGCCCATCAAGAGACAAAAACTACAATAGATACAGGGATAGGCAATACTGCCACCAATATTATGACTGGAGTTGGCTCCGATTATGCCACTTTAACTTCATCTGGAAGTAACATTGGCCCCACTGGCGGAGCTACTGTAACAGATAGTGGCAATCTACCGTCTACCGGGAGCAGCACACTAGATGGTGGAGGTGTTGGATTAGGTACCACAGCAGCGCCCCAACAGCCCGTTGCTCCAACGAGTGCGGATACCGCTATACCCTCTGGCGACACGAGAGTAATTGCAATCGTCAGCCCGCAGGCAGTCAGCGAACTCTTTGCACCCTACGTTATCCCATCCCTCACGGGGCTAGCATCAACGTTGACAACGACCTCTACTGATGCTCAAGGCAGTCCATTCACCATGGTGATTGGTCCCGGTGGCACTGCTTGGACGCCGGTTGCCCACTCGACTGGGGCTCCAGACCTACAGCCACCAATGGATCCCCCAGTGAATCCCAATGGTATCAGTGGAGTCCCTACTATAACCGCCACAGCTACGATCTCTGCTTCTAGTGGCGCCTCCGCGGCTGAAATTCTTATTGGCGCTGCAACAGCAACAGATTCCGCTCTTCTCGCTGCTGTATTTGGCGGCACGAACACAATTACTACTCTTACAGCGGGAAGCCTGGACATCATCTATCACAAGGAAACCTTTCCCAATCTTGTCGGCATACCCAGACCAACCACTATCACAACGCCCGTTGTGGAGACTAATAGAGACGGCAGCCATTGGACTATTAGTGCTGCAATAATCATTGTTCATACAGATGGTAGTTGGTGGAACGGAGGCATTGGGGGATTTGGGCTTGAAGGCCCCAGATGTATATGGTGAGTTATCTTTTCGTAATCACATCATCCTGTGTAATTTTATTGGTGTGAGACATGTTTCATTAGTGTACTGTTCCTAAGATGTGTATCACGCCTCGGTTTCTGTCCTGAAAGAGCGATACTGAATCCGGAATTAAGGCCCTTCTGCCCACCAGGTGGAGGAGGAGGAGGTGGAGGCGGCGGTACCAAGCCTCCGCCAGGAGACCCAGACGATCCACCCCCATATCAAGGAGAAGATCCACCCCCAAACTACGATGATCCGAATAATAAAACAGATGCTGAAGACGATCATAAGACCGATGACCAACAGTCGAATACCGAGGACAATCAAAGTCAGACGACTCAAGCCTCTACGCCCTCCTCGACCGCCGCCCCAACGACGGGAGGAACAACTCAAACTTCGTCGCAGTCTACAACCGGCATGATGTCGGCTTATCCTATCGAGACCCCGGAGCTATTATACTCTCCACAAGACGACGATGCTGCGATTCAAGCTCAAGCAGCTATTGTGCTGGCTAGAATCTCGTCTCTAGGGCTTCTCATTCCTGGTATGGAGGGCGGTGTAACTGGATCTGTGAATAGTACAGGAGCCGTCACGCCCACAGTAAGCGGGTCAGGCACGATTTCGCTCGGAGGTGCATAATACAGTGGCAACTCAGGCCTCATAGGGGCTTTCAGCTGCGATGGACTAGCCGCTACAGCAGTATCATGTGGGCCTCCCTCGGCGACAGCCACAAGCTGTACAAATGGCCATAACATCCAAGCAGATGATTTCAGTCCTCTGGTAGTGTGTGCATGGTCAAGCGCGCCGCCGCCTGCGCCAGTCTCAACGCCTGCACCGTCACCGCCGGCACAGACATGCAAGATACAGAGTATTGCTGGTGGAAAGGTAGGTATTATGGCAAGAGTCTGTGCCTGTAATACCGGTCCTACGCCTAGTCCCACCACCAGCGGTGGCTTGTACGTCTGTCCGACAGTGGCCGCTGCGAAGAGAGATTGGGCGGACAGTGGCAGGGTGAATAGATTTGCGCATATCGATAAAGCTAAGTGGTAGATATCGAAATCAACTTCCATTAACTTTATCTTAGATACGATTGGGTTTCTATCTAGGTGGATTCTCATGTACAGGTAATCTTCTGCTAGAATAGCCTAACTACTACACCAGAAAATATCCAGCATCATATATTCATACTGTTCAGTGAAGCATTCTCCCTCTGAAGCGACTTTCATTCTCTACTAATTTGCTCTTGAGCCAGAGGGAGTCGGTATACTTTTATGACAGCCGCCGGGGTGTTTTGCCTGTCCGTGATTTAGCCGAATTTCGTTCACCGGTTAGCTAGTCAGACTTTGTTGGGCTTTTACTTTGCTCGACTCCAGAAATTTCCTCTTCCCCACAAAGCTACTTTGTTTTTGCATTTTCGCATTTTCACATCATCACAACGTAAAACGGATGCCCAATAGTGTCATTGCCAAGGTTGAATACTAGTAGAAATCAACTTACACTCATGTCGAAGATTTACATCTCACCAAAGAATTGCTGAATTCAATCAAGATCTTCCTCTATCCTCAGTTCCCTCCAGAGAGCACTAGCACAAATTTGCTATATTAGCGATCGTTGTACTACTTTGGTGGCAAGGTCTCACACATTTTGCCCGGAATCCCGCCCATAGCACCATGTCAGCAGCGAGCAGCAGCAGAAATGATGAATGATGTCCACTACCGAGCACGGACTCCACCCTTGCCAGCAGTAACGATGGACTGGAGTCGTCCAAGGATCTGGCAACTGATGCCTCCTTCACAACGCAGGTCGAAAGTTTTTCTGTCGCTGTCCGCCGTCCAAAAGGTAGCCAGTCGTCTCCGTAACACATCAAACTCCGCCGATGTGACGTGAATAACAGATTTAGTCACACTGACGAGGGAACTTCATTGTTCGACCTCCAACATGTTTTGAGTAACTCTACCTCCATCCTCCATCCTCTACTAGATGAACCTTCCCGACCTTGTCGCCTTCAATATTCTTCAAAAACCATGTGACAGGAATTTCACTCCAAATCTCCATCGTCACAAAATATTCAGCTATACATGATTCGACTGACAACTTCACGGTACAAACGACCAAAATAATTCCCAATATTACTTTCAACCCCAGGACTCACGACGTCGATTCTCGACTCTCGGCACCTTTCGACCCCAAGACCAAGAAGGCAATGACCATCCTCACTCATAGCAGCCTAACAATCCTTCCAGACTTGAAGCGTGAAGACATGAAAGGCAACTCCGTCTTCGTTGGCACAGTAAAACACCAAGACTCTAAATAATATAGTCACCTCCCTTGCGCCACCGGAGACTTAGCTGGGCGTGAATCAGTCCACTTTTAGATCCAGTCCCAAGACTGGCGTGGCTGCGCTGTTTTCGATGACGAAGACTAGCTCGACGATGCAGCGAGGGCTGCCCAAAATTTTGCGCAGGAGACCATACTGAAATACCTAGAGGTACCGGCAGCATCGTGGCAGGAGATGATGAAAGTAAATACCGAGGAGCTGAGTACTCTCGAAGGCGCAGAGGATGACCACCAGGTAGTACGGGAAAAGTACTTCTCCATGATCATGAAGACTATTAAGTTGTACGTTAAGCTGTCTCTAGTCGAAGCGCGCAAGAAGGAGCTTAAGGAGTTCCGCGCCATCTTTGAGAAGAGTGTTTGGCCCGTGGATTTGAAGGGGGTTCGAGAAGTCTATAGACGCTGTGGGTATGCTGTGTTGGCGAAGATGCAACCTATGGAGTTGATGGGATTGATCACAGTGGGGGCGACTGTTGATTGAGGGCCCTGGGAGACGATGGTTCGCTGGGGTGGACTAGTCGGGCATTTGAGAAGCCTTAGGGATGTGGAACTCTACGAGAGCTCGAATCTCGAGAAGGCATGCGTGGATAGCACATACAGAAGTTCTTCATAGTGTGCGATTCGAGTTTGACCTGAACGATAGGCTTCAAGATCTAGTGAATGCAGTGAGCCTCTTTTTGTCTGGGGGAACAAATAAAATCATGCCTACCTGCCTAACCCAATCTTGGAGCATGAGAGATTCGAGCCATCTGTCATGCGAATACAGTTCAATATCCTAAGTAATCACTGCCAAGAGAACAATCACCAATCATACGATTAAGCACTTCACTCGCCGTTTACCCAACGGCGCGATCGTTGATTGCACAAATAAACAGCCCACTCGCCACACTGAAAGCTGTAACAAGATATTGTGACCAGCGCATGATGCAAATCGAAGTGTGGCAACATCCCCTGTGACCGGTGACTGTGTCCATAGTCGCCTCACCTCATACAAGGCGCCAGGAACCAGTTGTTGGCAGCCTCGGTCTGTGATACAGTTACACGAAAGTGACGATGTGCAAGTACAACAAAGCCCCACCCCGCTCTCCATGACCTCCCTTCTTTCAAATTCTCTCCTGCTTAGAGACGCATAGGTCCATCATTGGACTCAGATAAAGTATACGCAATGGCGGACAGACCACGCACCTCACGCCGAATGTCTGAGCTGCGCCCAACGAGCGTAGCCATCAAACCAGGTGTGCTACCTGATATCGCACCGCCAAATGAACGAGCAACCTCAGCACGGCGCACGAAATTGCAAACCTTCCTCATCATGACTGCCATCTGCATGGCGGCCTTCCTCGCTGCTCTCGATACGACAATCATTACGGCGGCCCTACCTACGATTGCGAAGGACATAAAAGCCTCAGACTCGGGCTTTGCTTGGATTGGAGCTACTTACCTCATCGGCAATGCTGCATCGACGCCTCTCTGGGGCAAGATCAGTGATATATTCGGGAGGAAGCCTATTTTGATTATCTCGAATGTTGTTTTTATGATTGGGAGCTTGATATCTGCTCTTGCTGTCTCTTTGAACATGCTGATTGCTGGAAGAAATGTTCAGGGAATCGGGAGTGGGGGGCTTCTTGTGCTTGCGAATATTGCTGTCAGTGATATATTCAGCCAGAGAGATCGTGGTCTCTATCTTGGGTTGGTTGGGTTGACTTATGCTTTTGCCAGCGTCATTGGCCCGGTGGCTGGAGGACTCTTTGCGGAGGATTTGAGCTGGAGGTGGTGTTTCTGGAGTACGTGTATATCCTGCCACAACGTGGCTAAGAGATCGCTAACAGCGCCCATAGTCAACCTACCCTGTGATGGACTCTCACTCATCCTCATTTTCTTCTTCCTCAAGGTGCACAACCCACGGACACCGATGCTCGAAGGCCTCAAAGCAACTGATTGGCTCGGAGCTCTGACAGTCACTGGAGGTACCGTGATGTTCTCGCTGGGCCTGGAATTTGGTGGTGTCACCTACCCTTGGAGCTCTGCTACTGTTTCCTGTCTCATATGTCATGGCGTCTCGACCTTCTTGATCTTCCTTCTATTCCAGTGGAAGATCGCCAAACACCCCATCATGCCATTGTGACTTTTCAATCATAGATCAAACGCCGCCGTCTTCATCGTTGTCATCGCACAAGGAATGGCATTCATCTCGACGGCGTACAAGCGAGTAACATGGAGTAGCCAAAAAGCACTGCCATGCTCTCACGAGCCCTAGGGTACATCCATATGATCCTGCCTGACGTCCGCTTACCACATCTCCTTTGTTTCTCACCCTCCGCCCGAATGACGAGGACAGCGGTCCGCCACATTCGCCTATGACATTGCTGATATGAAAGGAGATGTTCTAGGTACACAAGATTCGATTGCTGGGCATTAGCCTGTGGTATTCAATATCGAGCGGACAGTCTGTTCTGCCATTGGTTCATGGATGGTCTGCCGAGACGGTGGAATGAGAGTTCATACAAAGGTGTGAAAAGAGAATTTGCCTGCGGAAAGAGCCGCCATGGTACAACACAAGTGACGTCTATATGTAGCTGGAGGGGCTCAAGTCGGGTTGTGTTAGAGTGGGGCCAACATACTGGATGTCACGCGCTCGAGCTTTGGCTTGATGAGGCTTTTCTGCTCACAGTGCTCCGGTCCTCGATGCAGCTTCAGACATCACCGTGGATAGCCTCAGCAGACTCTTCCGCAAGAACAAATGTCTGGAGTAATGCTCCAAACGCTGAGATGAGAGACCCTTTCGGCCTCACTTGGCACATGATATGAATGCAGAGTCGAATTTTGAATTACAGCGAGATCGATTGGTTGCACATTACGTCAATAGTGTATCACATTACGAAGTGGTGATGTTATTGAAGACGAAAGCGTCGAAATAGCTGGTGAGAACCGCTACGTACTTTATGGTGGGATTAAGATTCGTCAACATTCGCCCTCTATACGGCTTTATTGATTACGGAACCAGCATTGACTCTTCCGAAGCTGCCCGCGATGCCATTCTTCGAAGAGCTCCCACCTGCAAAATCTCCCCGCTCAGTCATCCGCTGGTGATGTACGAGTACAGGGTTCTCACGTTTCTTGTCAAAGTTCATGTCAGATTCAGCTTTCCTCGCTATCTTCTGTTTCCGTTTCTCGGTCATAATACTTGTCTCACTACTCTCAACTAACCCCTTCTATCGCATCGCGCCTGGGATCTCATGCAACACTGGAAGCCTAATGGGATATGGTGGTCAATCACATTCTTCGTCGGCTAGGATTATGCTATATTCAGAGCACAAACCCACCAGCTGTCTGCAAAGTTCTCGATTCAATAAGGTCTCATCACGAATTAATACCAGATATATAAGAGACACTCCGATATCACTGCTCTTGAATCCAATTTATGCATTGATCTTGAATCCTAGCTGCCTTTCTCTCAAAGTGTAAGTAATCGTGTTCGAATAAGGAAGACAGCATCTGACGGAAGAAGTACTTCTTCACCTTGAATCCAGGTACCCATGCATTGTCCATGTGTAACGTTGAATCAACCACTCCCTTGCACTCTCCCCTAGTTGGCGAGCCAGCTGACATACTTGGCGAAATCCCAATGTCTGTGACGTATTCAGCTCCGCTTACGCAAGGTATAACCCGGCGTCGTTCCCTGTGCTGATTTATACTAAAAGTCGCCCTGCAGCTTGCGCACTTAATGGGGGTGCTAAAGTTGGCGTAACCTGTTTCTCTCAGCTATGACGCGAGTGCGCTGGGTGGGCTGGATACCGCGACCGACAGGACGTATGTGTATGTGAGGGGATTGATGGTAGTGTGGTTATGATTGATCTGGCAGGGAGTAACAGCGAGAAGGTGCCAGTAGAGATCCGACGTTATTCATTGGCGGCCGAGGCCACGAGGACAGATTGGCAGGGCATGGCTGTATACGCCTCTTCTTGAAGGCAACGTTGTCCAGAAGAGGGCAAGAAAGACTTGGCCAGTGAGTCTTGATTGGCATAAGTTCTTTCACTGGCAGAGTTTGGCGAAGAGTATAGGTTCCTCTTACCTACTGATGTGTTAACTCTTTAATATGTGGAATATAATACCAAAATTCTCTTACTGTTCATTAACCTCTTTCACTGCTTGTATTTTGTTCATCAGCCTGAAAGGTTCACGTTACACCAAGATCTTTTGTTGTCACCCTTTGAGATTGAGAAAAAGTGTCTAATTATAGACTTCGCCTTTGTCCCCAAAAGTTTAATGACCAGTGCACCAAGATCTACTCATGATCGAAGGCCCAAAACCTACCTTCATTTCAAGTCACAACCTGCAAGACAAGATTTCTCGCAAACTTCCTCAGCAATGAAGCTACTTTTTTCCGCTGTCGCATTCGTAACCACAGTCTTCTCCATCCCAGATGATCCTTCTCTTGCCCAGAGCTATGAGCCTGGCCAACAAGACCCTCAGGCCTTGACTATCTTCACGTTCACAAAACCTAGCTGTAAGGGAGATACGATCGAAATCCCGGACGTACTGCTTGGCTCAGTCAACCCGATGCAAATCCGATCTTATAATCTTAGCCGTGACCTAGTGCAGGGCTACGAGCGACTCGATTTCCGCAACGCACTCTCCCAGGGCGGTCCACTCGATACGTCCTTCGATGGTAATATGGCGGCATGTGCCACATTAACTCTGACGGCGCAAGGGAAGCAGCTCAAGGAGGGTTGTCATACTTTGGACAATCCTCAGGGATGTCTTAGGGTTTGGATTCCTCAGACTGCGCAATTCCACAATTAGGAGGGAATACAGGAAACTTACGCGCTGTGGCTTCGATCATGTTGTTGAATTAAAGTCTCTGGCGTGTAAGAACGACCTGTCTATCGCGGAGGTGTGCTGCAGCAATCACTAGTGTTCTTAGCTCTATCAACTTCTTTTCCATGCTCCAAGGAAATATATGCCCAAGAGTCTCGCAACTTGAAAGACCTGAATAGCCAAGAGCTTGGCGTGTTCGACGTGAGATTTAGGTGCCTTGGCTCATGCAGCCCTAATGTCAGGATTGATTTGTTGGCATGCTAGTAGCGCACATATATCAACGAAGTCCTCTGCAGCATCAGAATATTAAAGCACCACGCAGTGGGACTTGGGTGGATGAATTTTAGATACGACCGATGGACCCAATTCGCATATGGAAGTACGCTGAGGAGTCTCTCGGGCAAATGCTATCATGGCCGGAGCTATACCGGATAATTCTAGATTGATCTATCGACCTCTCCAGTATAGAGAGATCCGCGTGGTAACCTTGGCACCAGGTCAATGGAATGACAGGCTCTAATGTTCCCTGAAGATCGTCTCATTCGATGACAATCCGGCGTACGAAGCTCTGTCCTATGTCTGGGGAGATACTACCATTAAGAAGAAAATACGACTACAAGACTATGACTTCCAAGTAACCCGAAGCTTACAGGTAGCGCTAAGGCATCTTCGTTATGAGCATTCTGCGAGAACAATGTGGATCGACGCGCTCTGTATCAATCAGACTGACGATGTGGAGAAGTCCGAGCAAGTAAAGCAGATGCAATTCATATATGCGCGAACCTCCCACCTGGTCCTCTGGGTTGGCGAAGCGAGCGCGGACAGTGACCTAGGAATGCAGATATGCAAGCTGGTTGGTCCTGAATTGGAAGAAGTCAACTACTGGGACGTCGATCTGGGACACCTAGCTTTAAACAAAGACGCCCCGACTGGGATTGAAGCCTTCCATCCCAAACCTTGGGTTACCGTCAATCGTTTGTTTCACCGAGATTGGTTTGAGTGAGTTTGGGTACTGCCTCACCTCTTTATCGGTGAAATCGAAGCTCATTGGTTCTTGTAGGTTATACAGGAAGTCTGCATGCCAGCAGAAGAGATGTCGTTCGTTTGCGGACGGGAAAGCATAAGTTGGGAATCTGCATCACGAACCTCTCGAGGAATCCAAAGATTCAATTGGGGCCTCGATCGAGCCCTCTTCCTTTTCCAAGCAGGGTATGACTAGAGCAGCATTAATCACCCTGTGGATCTCGTCAGAGAGATATGGAAGGCAAAGGGAGTAGAGAACCATAGTACACTCATAAAGAATCTCTAGGCTTTCCGAAGTCGGAAATGCGGGAATCCACGAGACAAGATCTTCGCTATACTAGGTATCTGCAAGAATCTTCGAGTCGGAGATATTCAGGTCGACTATTCGTCATCTGTTGCACATGTTTATGCCCACGCCGCGAAGCACCTTTTACAGAGGGACCGTAATTTCCAGCTGTTGAGTGCTTGCCAAGCTGAGGGCAGCAGCGTTGAAGGTCCTTCTTGGGCCCCTGACTGGAGCATCGATGCGAATTTTTCACCTTTGAGACCGATCGCAAGCTGGGAGGATGACGAAAGCCCTTCACTCGAATTCTATGCTGCTGGAGATTTCTCGGCCCATGTGAAGGTTTCTGATGATCTACAAGAATTGAAACTCCAAGGGCTTCGTAACTGACAAAACATCGGTCTTGGGTGTCCCTATCGATTGGGATACAACCAGTGTTGACGAGAGGTTCTCGCCACTGATACAATCATGGTGGCCGTTAGCTAAAAGCCAGACACCCGACATTACAACTGCTGGCGAGCGAAGGTTTGATGCATTCTGGCGCACCATTGTTACGGATATGAACATGTTCTGCCGGAAGGCCCAGACAGATGAAGAAGGTGCGCAATTCCGGCGGTGGATGAATAAATTTGATGCTTCCGCTTTCGATCAGGAGGACCTGGCTATTATCTCGGGTGTGTACCATTTTATGGAATTTGTTGCTAGCTTCGAACAAGTGTCAAGAAATCGAGTCTTTTTCATCACGGAGGAGGGCTACATGGGAATGGGTCCGCGAAATACGAAGCTTGGAGATTTCGTGTGTGTGCTGCTCGGCTCGCGGGTGCCCTTCATTTTGCGAGCAGTGGACGACCATCACGTGCTTGTTGGCGAATGCTATTGTCACGGTATCATGGGAGGGGAATTAATGCATGGAGTGGACACGGGCAAAGTTGTCCTACGAGGCTTTGTCCTCAGATAGTCTCCTGAATTCTTGAGCCATTGGAGTTGGGTGCAAGGTTGATAACACGAGTAGCAGTCCCGACGTTTGCGGCTGATCAATGATTGGTGCATCTGGATCTTCAGCTAGGGCTACCTAATGCATGAACGCGACTTTTAGAGGGCGCTATAGCGCACCGCTCATTCATAGCGAATCCTTCTGAGCTATAATTGTGTAATCATGGTTGCAACGCCGCGCTTCCCCATGATCTTAAAGCACTTAATTTGCGAGTTTCCGAAGAATCGGCATTGAATCTGTCTTTCTCTTTGATCTCCCATCGACATGGACAAAGCAATTTCTACTCCTGGATTCCATGTTCTGGTTATTGGAGCCGGTAGAAGAATCCATTCAATACGTCATAAGGCCTTCAGCTAACGCAGAGTACTCGTCAGGCTCAGTAGGACTGTTGATAGCGCAAAGCCTCAAGACGGTACTATGCACTCTGCTTGCCTTATGCCATGGAGCAATTTTGACAAGTGGGCCTTTCACTATTTAGTTGGGAATCAAGTGCACAGTTTTCGAGCGCGAAAATTACCTGAACCAGCGCCCCCGCGATTGGAGCTTCGGCATTTACTGGTCCCAATCACCACTCGAAGAATGTTTACCAGAAGACATCAGAGCCAAGCTGAAAAACGCCTTCGTTGATCCATCCAGGGTCCCTAGCGCTGATGATTACATACCTTTGCTTAATGGGCAGACAGGAGAGACTCTGATGAACATGCCCACGAAATATGTGATGAGATTGAGAAGGTCGGGGTTTAGGGCAGTGGTCGGAGAAAACATCGATGTGCAGGTAGCCAGTTCAGAGCATTCTCGTAGCAGGCAATGACTGACGCCCATAGTACGGCAAACGACTCAACGGTATCTCAATTAATGATTCTAGTAAGATGGTCACAGCATCATTCGAAGATGGATCCAACGATACGGGCAATTTGCTGGTTGGCGCGGACGGTGCAAGGTCAATGGTCCGAGAATATCTACTTGGTCCTGAGAAGGCGTCATTGCAACCGCTTCCTTTGATGGGCTGTGGAGCTCTCGGGTCCATCCCAGCGCATCTTGCACTAAAGCTCAAACAAGACCACGACCAGGTTTCGACGCTCTCATACCATCCCGAAGGTCTTTGCGCATTCCTTGCATGTAAGTAGTTGATTAAACTTACTTACCCCCAGCGTCGTGCTATGGGACGACGGGTATCATATAAGACGGTTGCTTATCATCAGAAGTGCATGAGGTTCCCGACAAGGATCGACCCGAGACTTGGAAGTGGATGCTGCATCTGACCTGGAACGACTGCGGCGAAGGGAACATAAATGGCAGTGAAGCAATTAGAAGCGCATGGAATGAACGGAGCGAGAAGCTGTTTGAGCCGTTTCGCTCCGTATTTCTCTCACTACCAGAAGAGGCAACGATCTATTGCAATCGTCTCGCCCAATGGCCTACTGTGGCGTGGAACAATCACAATGGGTCCATCACCTTAGCCGGCGATGCTGCCCATCCTATGACATACCGTAAGTTTCTATTTCCCATGGATTGGATTGCCAAAAATTTGTGGGATCTTGATGTCTGACATTGAACTTGCTAGACCGTGGACAAGGCATGAACAACGCAGTATATGATGCCGCAAATCTCGGGCGGGCTTTGCAGGTACACAGCCGCGACGGCAAACCCCTTGAGGAAGTAATCGCTGCGTACGAGGCGGAGATGATCGAGCGAGGCAGGGATGCGGTTATATTGTCTGGTCAAAACTCGATGATGGTCCATGACTGGGAGCAACTGAAGAAGTCTCCGTTGTTTACCGCAGGTCTCGTACAAGACAAGAAGGAGTGATGCGCTTTCCGGAATTGTTGTTGTCTAGCGAACTGCAACGAGGTTGACAGTCGAACATCTGAACCACGCCCTGCTGTCTAAATAAACACTGGCTGTTGGTCATCTAATTTTCTACTTGTTGTGCTTATCCCCATAGTAGTCCCACTGCTCCAGTGAGTGCCCACCCTGCGCCCAATGCAATAAGTAAACGTCGCAAGTCATTGCTCTTCCTGATTCCCTCGTTGAAGCCAGTCACAAACGGGACCTGAACCTTCAGCTTCCAAAAGTTCGTGATATGCGTGTAGGCGGCAGCAGTAGTGGCCACGTTGACCAATGGCAGAAACGGCGATACACTGGGGCGGAAGAAGAGTGTGACGGATGATATCACAGAGAGAAGTATCTAGACATGGTCAGAAATTCTACCTCGGAAACCAAATCGGAAAGCGAAATAAAAGCAGAAGAATCTTTCAATATCGGTATTCTTGCTTGTGATATCTCCTCAGAGAAGACCAAAGCACTTTCTACCTTTACACAAAGGACAGGCAAGAGACTCCTAGTTAGGAAAATGCTAATCGAAAGACAAAGTATGACATCAATGTTTCGGGGGATTAATGCGTACTGCAGCAGCTCCGCTAGCCTGAGTGACTCGAGTCTTGTACAATTCATGAGCCGCTTTGTCAAAGTGTTTCGCAGCTTTTTCGCTTTTCTCTTCGTATTGTTGGAGATTGGTGATGGCGATATAGGATTTCTGGGATGCGTACAGGGATAATAGTGTGAGGACTGGCGCAAGAAATGTTGAGGGAAAGGTTGCCATGTTAGTTGTTGATTCTTTACAAGGCTTGATTGTAAGAGAATGACTTGATTTGGAAGGCGGATTATTGGCCGCACTACGTCAGGCTTGGCGCTGGCTCTTTGCTCGCCCATTTTGAAACCGCCTCGTCGTCAACGAACTTCGGCTACCAGGAACCTATCCCAGGCTTGATCGTGGCTATGTGATGGCTAGCAAAATTCTCAATAGGTAGGGCGCCGGTGACTTCGGTAGACCTAATGCGCTCCGCACCGACCCTATGTCTCCCTTGGATCTCTGGGTCTCTAAATCCCTGTTACCTTTGACAACAAGGCCTTGTCGTCAGGATAGGCCATTACAAGCGCGGGAGCATGTTTCATGTAAAAAGACGATGGACGTTTGTTAAGCCTAGCTGCTTTGACGAGGGGAGGGATGTGGAAGGCTACAAAACCGTGGGCGAGTTAGCTACCGAGATCGATGGCAAGCTGGAGCAGGAACAGAGAGCATAGGCGGACAGAAACCGGCTACGGCTTTGGCAGGCTATAAACGACAATAAGAAAGTGGACGTGGAGTATAGTCAGTGGGAAAAACAACCCCCACAAGATCGATCGAATTGCACGGCTAATACTATCACAGAGCTGCCTCTAGACCATCTACCTCTATACCCTATCACCTTATCTAGGCGAAAGAGAAGTGCTGGGAAGATCAACGGCTGGAATAGAAGACAAAGTCAGCGAGGCAATAGTATCCAGCTCTATAAGTCTACAAATTGTGTCGAAACGCTACCGGTCCATTGGGCGTCGTCGCTTTAGGAATACTTGCTAGCGAAATGTCAACGACAATGCTGATAATACTGCCAATCGTTGTCGACTGAGAGAGCGCTCAGCGATGTTCGTGAATGGGTCCTTGACCTGGAGTGGACATGGGTACGAGCCACGAAATAATTCGGAATATCAATCAATACCTTTATCATCGTTCAGCGCCTGCGAGGCGTGCTGTTCGGAAAGGACAGTTCATACATTTTAGCTGCCAATCGGCCAATGGGCTTTGTAAAGGCCTGCGGAGAGCTCCAAGAACACGTAGCTCTTGGCTCATAGACGCCTTCACGCGGAGTTCTCTCACCTGCTTGAAAGACATGGCTGTGTTAATTCATCAGAATTTAAACATTCCTGCCTTACGAGAACGTCTCTTATCCTAACGATGCGGCCTCTTGCCATTGAATCCTAGTTGTCATGACCATCGACGCTCTGGTTGTCAGCAATAGTGCTGCTCCAGTTCCAATGACCGTTTTGAATCAGTCTTAGGTAACCGTTTTGATTCTTCACATGTTCAGAATTTGATTGCGCTGGCTACCACATCATCAAATCAAGCAGGGTGATTGAGATCTCCGTGTTCCCGTCTACTCCTTTGCTCTCCCAAGGACCCTAAAGTGGTATAACATCCAAAGAGAAGTGGATACCTGCATAACGCCAACTCACTTCACACCGTCTTGGCTTTTCGTCTCTGTTGATACTAATACTGTCTACTGCCCAATGTGCTACCGTGGCAAGCTAACCTCGTATCAAACTCTTATTAAGACAAGTCCGATAGTTGACCATGTCTCCTACCGCTCAAGAAGTCGAAGAGAGCGCTATCCGTATCTGCGTCTCAGGCAAGAAATATGTTCTGTGCTGCCGTCCTGTACTGATGAGGTCTCCGAACCAGAGTGTCTTTCATTGGAAAGTTCTTCACTAAATCCAGTATTTATTCTAGAAGCCTGAAGACTTACTAGATCCAGTGGATGATGCAGCAACGAACCCCGCTAGGTCGAACTGGACCAAAGGTTACCTCATGCATCTCACCGCTAATGCTACTAGTAACTTGCCCCACGCTTAACACCTTTTCCGCCGCTGCATCGTGCCCTCCACTAAACCTTCGTTCTAGGGTACGCGGTTCTACACTTTCAACGACATGAGCAAAGTGAGCACTTTTACTATTACTGGTCGTGATAGCAAACGATTCACCAGCCTTGTCACGGTCCCATGAGTCGACATAGTCCGGTTTGTTGGTGATCAGCATCGTCGTGGATATGAGGGTAACGAGGCGGCGACTGAGGCACTGGTCTATGCACTATATCACTAAGTGTGCACGGAGAAGTTGGCCACGACAAATATTCCAGGGTGTCTGGTGCACAAGGGGGAAAGCTCTTGGACGAAGTAAGAGCACGTGTTGCATTTCGGCCACATCAAAAAGAAAGTGGAGCAAGGGGAATGGGATGGGGTAGATTATTCTGCCGGCGAATTGAGGTTTCAGGGTCAGGCAAGGCAAATATATGACCAAACCATTTGAGCTTACAACATACGTGTTAAAGAGCTCTGATGTAGCATCCAAGCCAACAAGACAACGCTCCATCTGGCCGATTTTCCATCGCTCGCTAGTCCAATTATTCAGTGAGCTAAACTCAGCCATACGGTACAAAGCACCAATCCGAGTTGGAAGCATTCTCTCGGGACGCCCATAATCCTCTCTTCAAACGATAAAGCATAGTCTACCTACCTCCTAGCAAGCTTCCGCCGCTCTCTCCATGTTTTGTATCATGTTGGTCAGGCGTGCGTCGCAATGTCACATTGAAGCTTAGCCTTACAGGGCTCGGCGGAACTTCGGCTAGTTCTATCGGCGATAGAGCCTGCCCAAGGATTCATCCACATTGTGTTTTTGTATTATATACTACCCATAGAGCAGGTCTTAACAACTACTGTTAGTTGTACGTATCTACTCAACCTGGCAGTTTAGTAAATGGACGCTGACCACTGCTGAGAACCCTTACTGCAAGGGATTGTTCTTCTTGCGATTAATCTGGCCGCCAAGCTACGGCATTCAATGACAGACACACCGTCGAGTCAGAATTCACGAAGGCGGGCAGAGGCCGACATTGTATCAAAGCATCTACCTTCTGGTTACACTGCCGAGCCTGACGCATTCTCGAGTAGCCATGGCAATGCTTCCGCGTCGGCCTCAGACCTCACAACACCAGCAGAGCCGCAGGACTCACTGAAGCTACAAGGCGGCGACATTCACCGAGAGATCTTCAAGATCGAAGCTAGAGCTAAGCTTCACCAGAGATCTGCCACCTTCCACCATCCAAGCATACGGAGGTCTAGCACCTTTCGTCCTCGCAGAAATGACATCACACCCAGCGAACAGCGTGCTCCAGGCGGATTCCGCCGCCAATTCATCCAGCGGCAGAAGGAACGTCTCAACAGTGTAACAACGCCGGTGACCAGAAATTTTGTCTCATTCCTCGACCTTTATGGAAGCTTCGCAGGAGAGGACCTCGCTGAATCCGAAGATGAATCTAGCATTGACGACCCCGAGGATGAAGAAGAGGCGCAATCTGGCGAGACCAGACCATTACTAGGCAGGCGCAAGAGCTCAAGGCGGGCAAAGGATCGAGGCGATGCGGGGATCTCAAAGTCCTTTTTCACCTTGCTGAAGGCCTTCGTTGGAACGGGTATCATGTTTCTACCAAAGGCTTTCAAAAATGGTGGCATTCTCTTTTCTTCTCTTACTCTGATTATGGTTTCATCGCTCTCTTGTCTAAGTTTCTATTTGTTCTTGCAGTGTAGGAAGCGGTACGGCGGTGGTTATGGTGAGCTCGGCGCAGCGATCAGAGGCCCAAGGTTCAGGGCTTTGATCCTTGGATCCATCACAATATCGCAGATAGGCTTCGTCTGCACTGGCATGATTTTCGTCGCCGAGAACCTTTTTTCGTTTCTAGACGCTGTCACATCGGACCATACAACACCACTCGGTACCAGCGCCTTAATAGGCCTACAACTCGTTATACTTATTCCCCTAGCCCTAATCCGCAACATCTCGAAACTGGGTGGCGCTGCTCTCCTGGCCGACGTCTTCATTTTCATCGGCCTCATATACATTTGGTACTATGATATTGCCACGCTCTCAACGCACGGCCTGCATAAATCCGTAGAACTGTTCAACCCACGCGACTTCACACTGACCGTCGGCTCCGCAATCTTCACCTTCGAAGGCATCGGACTTATTTTGCCAATCCAATCCTCAATGGCCCAGCCTGAAAAGTTCTCACGTCTTCTCTTTATTGTCATGTTCATTATCACCATCATCTTCATCTCCATTGGCGCGCTCTGCTACGCCACCTTTGGCTCTCAAACACGTGTGGAGATCATCTCCAACTTCCCACAAACCAGCAAAATGGTCAACGCGGTGCAATTCCTCTATTCCATGGCCGTGCTGGTCGGCACGCCAGTGCAACTCTTCCCTGCTACGCGCATCATCGAGAACAGTATTTTCGGAGAACGGGTCTCTGGCAAGCGTTCTTCGGCGACGAAGTGGAAAAAAAATGGCTTTCGTACCGCGATCACTGTGCTGTGTGGAGTCATTGCCATACTGGGTGCCAGCGACCTGGACAAGTTTGTGGCGCTTATTGGCAGCTTTGCGTGTGTGCCGCTAGTGTATATTTATCCTGCGCTGCTGCATTACAAGGGAGTTGCGGAGTCGCGGTGGGCGAAAGCTGGCGATGGAGTACTGATGGTGGTGGGGCTTGGGGCGATGGTTTACACTACTATCATCACGGTGTCGAGATGGATACAGGAATGAGTGGTGTCTTGAGGAGGGATACCGTTGTTACATAGCATCCTTTGAACAGGAAAGTCTTTAGGAGACGTTAACAAGATCTCTCCTCTTTCTTCATACTTATCGCGTCGGTAAGATAGTCCAGAAGATCACCAATCTATTGGAACGATTAGGACGTATGAGGAAGATTATGAGGCGCAAAGGCTACGTAAGCAAAGTGACAGTTTACTACTGAAGGTCCTCATCCTCTTTCCCTATATCTTGCAGCCTGCGTGTGCATGTAAGCTTGTTTCGCCAGTGTTGTGACACGCGAAATCTCTGCCTACGTGAATCGAGAATGCCAGCTGCTTCAATTGTCCCAAGAGCTATTACCCCAAACATCTAGATATGATCCAATATGCTTCTGTATACTGTATGATGTATGGGTGTTGATGTCCCCATGTGAAACTCACTTTTAGTTGGATTCAGAAAGTTCCTGAGCGGACGACCCTAGTCTTTCCCGGCCCCCCATGTTGATATCGTAATACAGAGCCTGTGCTGCACAGCTATCCAGTGTATATTTAGAGATGGCCACGATGCCATTCCTACCTGTGACGCTTTAAAGACACGTTCAAAAAGCCACTTCGAAATCGAAATGACACTGTAGATGTTGCTAGAGTATGTGAAGGGAGACTAGCAGTCGAAGCTCCGTATTGTATAAAGGGAAACCAAGGGTAATATTCGATATTCGGATACTCAAGATCTTTATGTGAAAGCGAGGGGTACTTACGACGCAAATATCGAGATAAAAGTTTCTATTCAGTGGTGCCGCTTCTTTTATATATAGAGCGTGTACTGGCCCACAACAATACGACTCGAATATTAGCATCTTCTATATCCAAGGGTATTTTCAGGCGACCTACAGACTCTTTCCTCCCCTCCCTAATAACCGACATCTCCTATCAACAACTAAGATAACGCAACTCGCTAACAACCACCTCCTTTTCTCCGCCACTATCCTTTCCCGCTTTCTCTCACTCGACCATCGCACGCGCTCTACCATATAAACCTTCGCCCTCCATGTTGAACACTTGTATCGACAGCGGCAGGATGGTGTTCTCCTCTGACATCCCACAGGCGAGTTGAGAGCAATCCTACACTACTTCTTGTGCGGACATCGGCTCGGGTTCTTGGCAATGTACCGACACTCTGTCTGCCGGAAGTGGTACCGCTGCTGCTGGCGATGGCTCGACCGATGGCTACTAGGCTCGGCGAGAGGATAACGATGACAATGAGCGAGTCGAATGTGCAACCCTTGTGTTACAGTCTTCCCTCGCATCGAATACAAAGATTGACATGGTTGAATGCATTCATGAGCAAGGGGGTAGGGGAAGCAAATCATCAGATTTCTCGTTCTGCTCCGCAATTTGGGCGAACTTTGTATATATCTTAGCGGTCTCCGCATCATTCTGCTCGATTGACTGCCCGCGTTGTGCTTCGGCTAGCAATTTCATAGAGAGGATAGATTTGTATTGGAGCACCAATTCCGTGCTTTCCGCTAACCATATTGTAGCTTTTCTCCCGCTCATTAGCGGAGATAGAATTAAGACCTTTGCTTGTTTAGGACCAATGTGCGGTGACTGTCGTACGGCCACGTCCATATTCGAACGACGTTAATGCTATCGAGTTTGTCGTAAAGCGTAGGGTGCCGAAGCCATCACTCCTTGTATTCAGCCACCGTCGCTCGTAAAGTCTTGCTCCGCAAACACCTCTTCTACTACCTCTTTACACGCCATAAAGGTTCGTTGCTCTCTACCACTCTCTTCCTTTTGAAAGGAATACACCCACCATTCCACGTTCACAGACATGGACTGTGGAGACCGTGTGTAGTGACGGACAACGTTATATAACGTATTCTAGTCTTCCCCTCTGCCCCCACATGGGTTCTCGGAAGCAATAGAAGTCGATTGTTAATGCCAATCAACAGGAAACACTTCTTGTTGAAAGGAATTGTGAACAGGAGACATTTGTCGAAGCATGTCTCGTCATGCATATTATGTATGGGACGAAACATTACCGCAACTTACATGGCCTAACCTCCTACCTCGCGGAGACTCACAAGGCACACGAGCGTCTATCTCTCGACGACCCGACTCCTTAGAGAAACGCATCCGTGGACACGTCCCCTCCCCGGACGAAATCGTCCAAAAGTGCGCTGGCCCTTTCGAGAGCACCAATCCCGACGTGGTCCTGTCTCCGCCGGCCTTGAGACTACGATACAAACCACACTGGTCCTACTGATCCATGCCTCAATCAAGACAGGGTTGATGGGCTGGTTAGACGATACGTCGCTCCACTATCGCCTTCGGCTCCTCGACGTCCGTCATCCTCACAAAGACGTCCGTCCCCCTCGCTATGAGGACGCGATGCAACGTGGAATCTACTCGTCCACGATCAAAATACTTAAAAAGGCTATTGCCTCCGAAAGGTCCAGAGACTCCACGTTCATGGGGCAACTCCTTGAGCCTCTGACACACTATGGGCCAACAGTGAGAACGTCGAAGCTGGGCGACCTGTGGAAAATTTCCGGCTCAGCTATGATGCGAAAGCTCTTCTACATCACCACGGTATACACGGTCCCATCAAACCCCAACCACACCGGCTCAACTGATCGCTGCGAGGACACCGAATGTAGCCACATCGACTGTCAACTCAGTTTCACAAGTGGCAAATGATTGCAGAGGATAAGAATGCCGAAGTCTGTGTAGAAATCCTGCTTTCCCTTCACCGTTTACTTCAACTTCCTTTCTCCGAAAAACATGACTCACGCCAAACCACATCAAACTGAATGCTTGGCCAATCATGCATGATAGGTAATGGAAAGAGGTATCGTACAGGTCAAATCCTCCAAGAAAACGTTGGTGGGCACAGGGGAGTGCATATTTCCCGAGCGCTGCGATGTTTGTAATCTACATAAACAATGACATTCTCTGGCAAGGACTCGCTAATTCTCCCCTACCTTCAATCTATACCTTTCTTGGCAAATGGCGTTCAGGCGCTAATCAGGTGACCCGCATTGTAAATAGCTAGATTCAACCCTCCATAGACCCTTTTTGCAACAACATCGACATCAAACTCATCTTGCCAATGTATCCTTCAACTCACACTTATGAGCTCTGCCTGTGGGATTCTCGGACAGTGGCTCTTCGACCTTGTGTTTCCTCAAGTCTTCGTCTTTCGATGTACTCGGCTAAGATCAGGCTTACGGCCGTGATACCGACTGCTAACACTGGAGGCGTCCATTTCTTCTGCCGCGCAGTGGCTGCCCCGGTTGACGCGCCAGCGAGTATCGCTAGGACTAAGGACGCCCTTCTGAAAGCTATTGACCAACCATATTCGTCATGTCGTAGACGATCATGGAAAAGGGTATTGACAGCGCCTGTACAGATAGGGAGAGGCAGATCGGGTACGTTCAAGAGCTTGATGGAGGAGAAGCTGAATCCAGACCAGACTGAGAGGAGAACACTGACCGAGAAGCTCGCAGGACTTTCGATGTTGTCGATATCGAGGCTTAGGAAGGCAGTACTAAAGGCGGTAGCGATCAAGAATATTGAGGCCAAAGATATCTCCAGCTGATAGCTTCGCATTTGCGACAATTCGTATTTCCCTGAGAACTTTTTGAGTCCATAATGGCCGCATAAAACAGAACCCAAGACAAAGCCAGCAATTACGAGGAAGGCATCGTAAGGAGGTTTTGAATTTGATATTGGGCTAGAAAGGTTCTGCAGGCGAGAAGCAATGATGACGACAGTCCCGGTGATGAAGCCAGCGAAGACGCCAACACTGGTAAAGGTGAAGCCTTCGATGACGCTTTGGACGAATATTTGAAGAAAACAGAGTACCGTCATCGAGCTGGGAGTGTAGACAGGATGAGGCTTCAACCTTTGCCAAAAAGTAAAAGCGAAAGCGTTCCATTGCTCCATTTTCCCGTCTTGACTCTTGACGCTTGCTAAAGAGTGTTGGAATGAATGGTTTGGGCCGCCTGGGAACGGCAGCTAGGACTACTTTAAATTGCCCGAAAAAAAAAGTAAAGACCCTTGCCAACTCCTCCCGGAAAAAAGGTCGGACCGAGATCCGTCTAACAACTCGTCACGATGGCTGTGGACATAAGTAAAGGCATAGTCCTCTTTGGTCATGTCACACTCACCCGTTATATCGCTGTATAGGTGGAAGAGGCTTTTACCACTCACTCCGAAGACCTACGTTTATTTTATTGCCATTCCCAGGTGAAGCAGGCTTCACTCACTCAGTCGCCATGTCGCAAAAACATCAAGCGACCGCCGAACTACTAGAAGAACCTCCGCCAAGAACTCACAGCCAAGGGCCGCACTGCCCCGAAGTATACCGATAACACCAAGAGAAGCACGCCGATAACACTAAGAGAAGCACATGGATGGCACTAAGAGAAACACAGTATCACTCCTAAAGAAATAAAACAGGTTAGTTATACTAGGTCTTTCGCGCTCGCCGTCTATAATTAACCAAGAGGTTAATAAAGTACTAGTAGATTCTACTCCGAGATCGATAAACTCCTCGAAAACTTCCTTTGAAACGCCTTCGTAGAAGATTTTAAAACGTTCTTATAGTAGACCTTGAATCGCTACCCGAGGGTACGAGCTAGCGAAAGTCTAGATAATTACTAGCGAGTTTTATATATATATATCTACGATTAATATAGTCGAGAGCTAGATAAAAGTATAAGGAGAAATATAATTAATATAAATAACTATATTATAAAGAATAAACCGAGTTTATTAATTCGTTATTAATAATATAAAAAAGTCCTCGTGAGTAAATATAAATATCGGAGACTCTCGAAGTAATAAAATCTTAATAATATCGATAATTTATATTATATTATTTTCTCTACTATTAAATATATAATAATACTATATATCGAGATAAATAATAACGAATTAATATTATAACGAGTTTATTTTTAATTTTCTACTTAAATTATTAATTAATATTAATATTTAATAGGAGAATAAAGTTTAAAAATAATAATAATATTCGTAAATTTATTAATTATCCTCTAGTCGCCGGGAATCCGAATTCTTTCAATAATAATTAATAAAATAAAATAATTTTAAATAATATAATTTAAGATAATTAATAAATAATATTTATTAATTTCGACTATAAATTTAATTACGGCGGCGATATTAATATATATAATAATAATAATAATAATAATAATAATAATAGTAATAATAATAACGATAATATTAATATTAATATAGATTTTAATAAAATACTATCTATATTTTAAATTATTATTATTATTATTATTTATTATTATATTCTCGGAGAACTTAATATTCTCTTTATTAATATAATAATTATATATAAAAAAGGAGAAAATAATTATTTTCGAGAATCTATATTATTATTATTTCTTTATATTTAATATCGTTAATTTAAAATTCTTTATTAAAAAAATATTTATTATCGAGTAATAAAATAATTATCTCTTTTATTTATTTAATTACTTTCTCTATATAATTCTCTACGAGGATATATTTACTATTAAATTATTGAAAAATATTAATAATATTTTCCGAGTTTAAATTCCTTTAAAAAAGGAAATAATTTAGTTAAAACTAAATTTTTTTTTTTTTAAATATACTCTTTTTTCGTAAACTCGAGTATATTATAAATAAATATTATATATTATTTACGAAGTTATTATATTCGAGTATATACTTTAGTTATTTTCGATAATTCGATTATAACTCCGAGTTAGAGAATTTCTATATTTAATATTATATATAATATAATTTAGTTAATATTATTTATAATAAATTAAATATTTTATTATATTCGATTATTTCCTCTTATAGTATCGATATTAATACGTAATATTTTATAAATAAAATATTATTATTAATACGAGATTAATTTATCGATTATTAATTTAATATAATTTAATATTAATTTAATCGAGAGATTCGATTTAATATTTAAATTATTTTTCTATATTAATAAATTAATAAATTAATATTCTATTTATTAAGAGACGGGATTTATATCTAGATATTTATTAAATTATAATTTAATTATAATATAAAAATAGATTAAAATAAAAGATAAAAGACGAAAATTAAAATAAAACTAACTATTATTTAAATAAAAACTAATATATAAAATATTTATTTATTTTCTATCCCGATTATATTAAAATAAAAATAGGGAAACTAGTTTGAATTTAAATTGAATTTAAAATAAATGAAATAAATTTAAAATAAGTAAAATTATATTATAATAATAACTAGTAAGAATATAGTGTTAACGAAATAAGATACGTAAGAATTATAGTATTAACGAAATAAAATAGTAGTTAAGATTTAGTCTTAATATATTATATATTACTTCTTCTATCTAGCGGTACGAATAAACTACTATCTTATATTAAGGTACTAGCTTTTATATTAAGGTACTAGTAATTATAATAGTTACTTTTATAAATAAAGGCCTTACGTCTTTAAGGCCTCGAAGTAAAAGTATAAATAAGAATAAACATTATAATCGTTAGTATAGTTTATTTTTTATTACCTCGACTTAGAATTATTATAAACGCACTATATTAATAGGAAGACGACGACGTTTTTATTTAAAATCGTCGAGACGGAGATTAGCCGTTAGGTTATAAATACTAGATAGAGGAGTATCTATAATCTTTAACGTATTTACTATAGTACCTAACTAGGGTTCTTAATTATCGGTAGTTAAAACGTCGGTAATAGGGCGTTCGTTATAACCGATAGTAGTCGTAGTAATTTATATAGTCTTATTATCGGTAATAATTTCGATAACGGTACGATCGTTATAATCTAAGGTAGTCTACGCGGCTATACCGAATTAGATATATAATTTATCGCTCTCTTTAATAAGTTTACCGCTTAGTATAATATTAATAATTATCTATTATTTAAACTTCTCTCGATTACGTATTTATTTTAAAGCCGGATATCTCTTAATTAACGAGTTTATATTTACGTTAATATTAGTTAAAAGATTATTAACGAAGTCTTTAATACCGCTAACGTTTTTAACTCTTTAGATTAATTTTATTTATTTACTTCTAGTTAATTAATCTTTAGATATTTTAATTTTTATAGAATCGAAAAAACCCCGTAGTAAATAATCGACCCTATATTAATTTAAGAGGCGGGTATAGTATTAAATAAAAGTAGTATAAAAGACTTCTAGAATTAATAAAATACGGATTATTTTATTATTAATTTTAATAATAAGGCCTTCTAAGAAATCCACGTAGTTATATAAAATAGTATTATTATTTTCTAGGAGGTTATTTCTAGCTACTAGCGCGTTTATACGGTTTTCGGATTTAGCGAATATTTTCTTAACGATCTCGATTAGGGATTCCCCTTTAATATTATCGTTTAAATCCTCCGACGATATAGAAATATCTTTAATCTCCCTTTTTATTTTTAACGGTTTAGTTTATTTATTAAGTTTTATTTTCTTCGAGCGCTTTATTCCTAAACCGGTTATATTCGCTCCCGTAGCCTTAAATAAGAAAACTTATTTTATTATACCCTTTTTATTTATAATAGGGCTAGTACGGTATATATTATTTATTATAAAAAGTAGTTCTTCGACGTCCGTAGTAAATTAAGTATTTAGGTAAGGAGTAATACTTCTCGATTAATAATATATTAACTCCGTAATCTAGTTCCTATTAGTTTATAATAACGTAGAACTATCTTTTATTAAAGGCGGTACGATTATTAACGATTTACTCGTTATTATAGAAATACCTATTATTATCTACGTTAAAGAGGCTTTTTTTATATTTAAATTAATTAAGGTTTTATCCCGTTTAATCCTTTTTATTATATACTTTACTCTTTTTTATTTAAAGCTTTTAAATATAATAAAAGAAGAAATAATTTATTTAAAAGCGTCGGTTATAAGGAAAGTCGAAGTCTAAAATATAATTTAAGGTATAATTAAGAAATCTTCTTTACCGATTTCGACCTATTATTTTATAACCGTAGGTACTATAATTTTCTTATTTATTTACTTCTTCGAGGGCGTAGATAAAGTAGCCGTAATTTTCCGCTTTAAAGAATTTATAGTTTTAACTTCGGTAACGACTTTTATTTTAAATATTTCTCTAGTTTTATTTAATTCTTCTAGTTATATAACTAGGTCGCTGGACGTTTATATAGTTCCGGTATACTTCTTCTAACGTTCCTACGCCTCGATACTAGGTAATTTAATATTAACTAGTTAAGAATCGTTATTATCGATTAATTTTACGAGGGAGGTTATTTTTAAAGTCGATTTCTTCGGTAGGAATAATTTCGTTATTAATTCCTTTAAAGACTTCTTCGAAACCGAAAGTTTCTTTTCTATTTCGGATTTACTCTCGTCGCTCTCGTTATTTTTATTAGGCTTTTTAAATATCGATTTCTCTTATATTAAAGATTTCTTCGAAGTTATAAATTTCGTTACCTTCGGGCCGTTTTTATCTAGTTTCTTCGACGGTATCGAGAGCTCCTTTACTCTCGTTATCTCGTCCGTCGAAAGATAATTATATCCTTCTACGAAGATATATCGGCTATATTTCTCCCCTTTTATTAAAATTAATTAATCTAGTTTTTATAATAAATTCCCTTTATCCCCGTATAATTAAATATAATTAAAAAATAATCGTATATTTTATACGATTATCCCTTATTAATCGTATTATAGTTAATTACCCGTTATTTATCTATTTAGGTTATAGGCTACTTTTTAAATTAAATACTTTTAACTAGTTTTTAAATCGCGTATTTAAGGAAATTTTATCGTATTAAATAACTAGCCCGGCCTATAATAAAGAAAGATATTTACCCGCTAGTAACTAGGTATCTTTATCTTCCGTTATATTATATACGGGTTTATTATACGGTAAATCCTTAACTTCTTCGTTATCGACTTTATCGTCGACTTCGTTTTTAATAACTTACTCGTTATTTATTTTATCGCTTTATTTAGAAGTAGAAGCGCTAAACTTTTTATCTTTATTATTATTCGTTATTTTAATTAGTTTAATTTTAATTATTTTCGTTACTTTCTTTACCTTTACTTTATTAATCTTTAGGGTTAATTTCTTCGTAGCCTTTCCCGAATATAATTTAATTATATTATAATTAAAAACTTATTAGAACGAAGATATCGTATTATACTCGATAGAGGCGAGCGATATAAATAAGTAATTAATTTTAGGATTAAAAGAGGAAAGATATATTAATATTATTTAGTATATAAGATACTATAGCTAAGTAATATAATAGCGGTAGTATTTATTAATTATATCGAGCGAGAAAAAAACGATTTATTATTATTTAAGTGAGTTAGAAATATTATATTAACGTAGCGGGGCTATTAAGAAATTCGTTACTATTAAATAATAAAGTTATCGTCGCGTAATAAAGCGAAAATAAAATAAAGATTAATAAATAAATAGAGTAATATCGTCCCTTAAACTACCTACGTAGTTTATAACGACTTTATATTATAATCGTTAATTACGCCCTCTACGTTTTTAAGATTTTAGTTATTATATTATATATTTTAATAAAGCCCCTAGTCTTTCTATTTAATTAGGTATTATATTATTAATTTCTTTCCTCGTCCTAGAAACTTCTTTATTCTTTTATCTAAAATATATTCTATTTTAAAATAATTATTTATACCTTTATTATTATTATCGAGAATAATAATTTACCCGACTTCTTAAAGACGGTTATATAGATCCCCTCCTAGCGGAGTAGGTTTTAAGGCGGCGACCGAAATAACGGGGTAAATGTTTATTATCGGCGGTAACTCTAGTTTATAGGTTAAACCGTTTATTCGTTTTAGAATTTTAAACGGGCTAGCTCTTTAGTTTAAAAGTTTATAATTCTCTAAACCCGGGATCCTATAATCTTTATATAATTTTAAAAAGACTATATCCCCTTCTTATATTATTAAGGGTATATATTTATTATTATATCGAAATTTAATATTAATCGCCGCGAACGAAATCGCGTTAACGGCTTCTTTCCGGTTAACGGTCTTAATATTAATAAAATTTATTCTTCCTATTATATCTTAAACCGAAATTCTATTATTAAACTTTATACTATAAATAATCTCGTTCGATAAAAGTATTATTATTAAATTTAAAGAATTATTTATAATAGATTATAAAGTGGTTACGAATTTATCCTATGAGTTATTAGGGTAGTATATTAAATGAAATTATAGTATTATTTTTATAATTTGATTTATCCGTTCCGATTAACCGTTAAATTAAGGGTAGTAGGTAGTAGAGATTATTAATTTAGTTTTTAACGTTTTAAAGATTATTTTCTATAAGCTTAAAAGAAACTTAAGATCTTTATTAGAAATAATCGCCTTTAGAATTCCCTAGTCGGTAAAGGCGAGAAATAACGCGCTTATTTATTCTTCGGCGCTAAACGTATTTTTCTTTAAGACCGTAGTAACTATTTTCGAGAATTTATAAATAATAATTATTAAATAATTATATCCGTTTATAAATATAGGGAGCGCTATAATAAAATCGATAATAATATAATAATAGATCTTTGGCTCTATTAGGATTAGTTTTAAAATACTATATAATATATACCTCTTTATCTAATTAAATTGATATTAAGGGTAGTATAAAATATAGCGTTTAAGTCTTCGAGTTAAATACCGTATATAATAACTATCGGCGATATTCTCGTACGTTCTATGAAATCCTATATGATTTCGCTTATTATACGCGAGTTCGAAAATATTCTATTCTATTAATTTCGGGATATATAGGTATTTCTTATTAATATAATCGTCTTTATATTATATAAATAAGTCTTTAAAAAGGAAAGAAATATTAGTATTAATTACGTTAACTTTATTCGTAGACCTTAGGACTTCCTTCTTAAGTCTATTCTTCTTATATATAAGGAAATTCATTACCTTTAATTATTTCTTATTTTTAGAATACGCCTTTTATAATTTAAGGTAGTATTTAAAAGATATTTTAACTAGGGTAAAATAAAAAGCGAAGACGTCGTCTAAAATACTAGGACCTTTAATATCGAGATATTCTTTTTTACCGAGGAGGCGAGATAATATATTTAATATAATATTTTACTTTCTTAAATACTAACGAATATCGAGATCGTATTATAATATATATTAGGAAGTTTATATTAACCGTAGGTTTATCCTATTAAAAGAGGACGACGATAATATTATTTATTAAGTAATATTAATAGTTACCGAGTAATTAATAAAGATAATAACTTTCTTTATCGGGATTTATATAAATAGGTATAGGATCTTCTTTAATATCTAAATTAAATCTACTACTTTTAATTCCGTAGGCTAGTAGCGCGACTCCGTAGGATTAAATAATTTAGATAGGAATAGAATTAGCTATATATTAATACGGGGGAAATTATTACTTTACGAATCTCCCTAAATATAGTATACTATCGCGTTAATTCCGTACGACTTTAATATATCGATATTAATATATAATTAACGAGCTAGATCCCGATAATATAAATAGGTTTTAAAGGTAAATACCTTTTATAGTAATTTAAAAGAAGTTAATTCCTCTTTTATAAATACGAAGTAAGTTTTTTTAAAATAAATCTTTCGTGTATTCCTACCTTACGACGGCGAGCCCTTTAAAAGCTAGGTTTTCCGGTATTAGAGTAATTTAATAATCTAGGCGAAGTATTTAATATTACTTTATAACTAATTTATTATTCCGATATATATTTCTAAAGTTTATAGTATATTTAGGAAACGAAGTTCTTTAATTACCGTAATCCTTTTCTTAATAGTAGTTAAATTTAATTTATCTACTTTCTAGCCTAGAAGTATAACGGAGGGGTAAATTAAAAAGGATTTTTTAAATTTAAGCGAGATCTTAAGGCCTATAAATAAAGCGAAGATAATTATAAGATATTCGATATACTCGGAATAGGACCGTAAGAAAATTACGACGTTATCGACGTAGTATCTTACGAATACTCTATACGGGCGAAGAAAAGTATTTATTTTACGTTAAATATACGGAATTAACCCTTTCTATCCTATTACTGCGACGTTATAGTACTCCGAACTACGGTAAGAAACTATTATAAATTTATAACGATTATCTCTCTTAATTAAGAAGAGATAGAATTATTTATTATAATTAATAATATTTATATAAGTGTACCTTTATATTAACGAAATAATATCGCTTTAAAGCGGAAGAGGGTAGTTATTAAAAATAATAATTTTATCTAAATTACGAATATCGACTACGACTCTACCCTTCTATATCGGTGTTCTCTTAGGGCCTTTATATACCGTCCGCTATATAACGAAGATAGGGAAAACGAATAAGGAAGACTCGATAAACTATAATATTTTCCTTTATTAATATATTTTATCGAATTTCTCGTCTATTAAAGCTTTTATATCGGGGTTTAATAAATAAACCTTATAATTAAATTTCGTATTAAACGATTACTAGTCCGTAGTAAACGGAATCGATAATTATTTAAATTCGGGTAGGTCGATTATATCTCCTATATTTTCCTAAATACGAGGGTATTACTCTATAATCTCTTTAATCGCGGTAATATCGGAGTCGTTACTATAGATCGTAATTCTATTCGGTAGCTTCGTTTCTATAGAAGGATCGACTTTAGACTTTAAGATTAACCTCGGATTATAAAGATTAATAAAATATAATACGATTACGTCGTCTTTATAAGTTTTCGCCGTAAAGAAATAATTATTTAAATTAATAGAGTACGCTTCTTTTACCTCGTATTCTATAATTAATCCTATTCGTTAGCGGCGAGGAATAATAAGAGGTGTATTCCCCTTATTACGAACGTTAATAAAGTTAATTATTAAATTTATAAAGTAAATATAGACTCCTTTTATCTATAGTTCGAATAGGAAGTCTTAGTCCGGTAATTATAATTTCCCTTTTAACGAGATTATTACCGCTAATATAGTTTATACTAGAATTATTTAGCGGTACTTTAATTATATAATATATCGGATCCTTATATTATCCCTAGTTATAAATTAAATAGGGATCGTAATATCTTCGTAGTTACCTAAAATTATTTAATTATTAAGGAGGTCGATAACGGCCTTCTCTTAACCTAGGATATTTATACCGATAAGTATATTAACTTTAAGGTTATCGATAATATAGAAGTCTCTAGTAATTTTAACTATTACTTCTATATTATCCTTCGTTTTTCCGTTTATATAAAATATAATTAAAGTCTACTTTATAGTTAAATAATAGTTCGAGCCGATATCTTTTAAGGTAATAACTTTATTATAAGTTTATAACTAAATACTAGGGATTCGTTACGTAATAAATACTTTATCGATTATATTTATCGGATACCTAGTATTAAAATATCTTAATTCTCGAATAGTATTTAGGGTAAGGCCTATTTAGCCGGTAAGATAGTATTATATATAAAATATTATCCCGTTAATTAGTAAAGGCGGAGTAATAAATTCGATTATTAATCTACTCTTCTATAGAGGGGAAGATTTAGGAGTTATTAATTTTAATATTATTATAATCTTTAGGATTAAAATCTTCGGAGTAATATTTAATTTAGTATTTTTAAATTTTATAGGGGTAGGATTAATTACTTTCTAGATATTAATCGAGTATATATATTTCCTTTCTTTTAGGTATATATATAGAAGATTATTTAACGGGAAGTTAGATTTATAGTTCCTATAAATAGGACGTTAACCTATTTTCCCCGTAGAAATATAATATATAATTAAAACGAACTTAATATTAACGTCTTTATTAACGCTTTATTCTTCGTTTATAATACTCTCTTTAATATTATAATAACTTTTATTAATATTTATATAATAATTATAATAATCTATCGACGGAGTTTTAGGAGAGTTAAAATAATTATCGGTGAATCTAAAAGAGGTATCGTAATCTATATTCTCGTTATTAAAATTATTATATAGCTTATTAAAGTAAATAGGTTATATCTATATTTAATTACTAAAAGTACTATACGGTCTCGGCGGGTAGTATAGGTGTATCCTACGGTTTTTATAATTTTAATTATTATAGCTCTAGTTCCCGTAGCCCCGATTCCTAGCGAATGAATTTTAGTTAAATTAAGTATTTTCGGCGGTAATTATAAATAGTTATTTTAATAATAATAGAGTGTTTTTTAGAGGTTCTTACGGGGGAGGTTTTTAAATTTACTACGATTATTACTACTATTATATTTAAGGTATAGCCTACCGATTTTAAAAATAAATAAATTAATTATAAATATTAATATAAAGGAAAGAAAGTCTAGTTATTTACTAGTATAAAAAAGAACGAGAATTATAAAGATTCGGTCCTATAATAAATAGTCTCTACCTTTAAAAGCCTTAAGACTAAGGACCTTAGGGTATTTAAAAATCTTAAGATTAAAAAGGTCGATATTATTATTAAGGCCGATAAGGTATTAAATTATAATACCTACTTTACCGTTATAACGATTATTTATCTTTAAATAACTATTTATCCTCTTTTATATCGCGATTCTTTTCTCGTTTTTTAATTTCCTTTTAATAATCTTTATAGCCTTCTTTATCCTTTTAGGTTTATATTCTATATTATATCTCCTTCCTACTTTTAAGCTATTCGATAAATTATTTAATCGAAGTATCGTTTATTAGAGGAGGGATAGTAGCCTAGAAATTAATATCGAGGTAATTCTATATTTATATAATTTATATATACTCTTCGGTGATACCGGCTTAAATAATATATTTAGCTACGTTCTAGACGTAGATAAATAAATTACTTCGTTCGGTCGTATCCTTCGATATATATAACTAGCGACTAAGCTCTTTTAGAGTTATAAATATTATAATCTTAAAGTAATTTTATAGTCTAGTAATTTAGTATTATAGATTATTTAGTAGTTATATTATTATATCTTTTTTATCTTAGGAAAGGATTTTGAGTTATTAATTTATAGCGGTACCGTAGAAGTAGTTATTTAGATTCCTCTTTATTATATCTTTACTTTTTATTATAGCGAAATTCTAAGCTCTATTATAGAAAATATAGACCTCTTTAAATATTAACTCTTTAGGGTTAAGGACGATATTACCGGCGCTTTATAACTTTAAGTAATTTAAATAAAAGAAATTTAATTCGCCGGTACGGAAATACCTAGCCTATTACTATATTTATTAAATATACCCGTCTTTACTAACTAGCCTTTATAATTTAGTAAATTTTAAAGGCCCTTTAAAAACTTAACCCTAATTTTATAAAGTAATTTTAATAGTATCTAGTATAATAGATCGTATAGCCTAGATTATAATATTATATAGGTTTAAATCGATCCCTACCGGTAAAGGAGGTATTCGTAACTAGCCTATAATTTCTTATTCCTATTAAAATTAAGGATTAAATAAAGTAAATTAATTTCCTTTAAAGTTATTAAAACCTCTTTAACTTTATCTTAAGGAGCTAGACTAGCCCCTACTATTATTAACTATATTATCGATTTAATTAAAAAGAATCCTTCGTATAACGTTATCCGTAGTAAAAATTAATTCTTATAAAAAGAATTAAAGTATTGATTTTCTCGGAGCTAGTTAAATTATTAATTTAATTAAATTAGATAGTAAAGAAAAAGACGGAGCTAGAAGAGAATAAATAAGAGTAATTAGAATCCGGTCCTTAGCCCTTCTTTAAGAATAAAGTAGTTAAGGGTTTAGAATTTCCTTGTTTCTTTCTTTCTAATTATTAAAGTACGCCGAATTAATATAGTATTTAACGCTCTTAATAAAAGCCGCTAATATTTCCGCGATTAAAGGAGGGTATATCTAGGAAATTAGAAATATAAAAGGGTTTTCTTTTATAGAACTTTCTTCTTCTTAAATATTAATAAAGGTAGAACGTCCTCTTTTTATAAATAACTCGCTACTTTTTAATATATTTAATAGAGGATCTTACTAGTCGATAATAGAAAGAACTATTTCTTAAATTAATCTATTAATATTCTTACTATATTACTCGAAATATTTTTTCGAAAATATAAATAATTAAAACGTTAGAGAGATAATAAGTTTTGATAAAAACGGTTTCTTTACCTCCGCGTGGCTTATAAATAGGGAAAATAGGATAAATTACGTATATTTATAAAGATCTTCTACCGGTATATAGTTCGAAAGTTTATTTTTATAGTATTAATTTTTTAAACCTCGATTATATAAATTAGAAATAACGAAGTAAAAAGTAAGAAGTAAGGGATTAAAAGGAAATTTTTAAAATTCCTACTTTAGCGCGGAGAAAATCTATCGATTTCGCTATAATTCTTAATAGGGTAAATACTACTTCTCCGCTTTCGGGTAAATATAGGTTTTAAATTACGAGAGAAGTAAACTCCGCTCTTAACTCCGTAATTCCGGCGCGATTTAACTTTCCTAATAATTAATTATAATTAGACCGAGATCTTTAAGAAAAGGTAAGGATTTTCTATATAGACGAAAATAATAGTATATAGTATAAACGGCGGCGACGCTTTAATCTAGTATAGATTATTCTCTACGCCTACGGCCGAAATATAGAGTACTCTTTATAGTCGTAATATAGATATTTCTTCGGGCTTATAAAGCGCGTTTATAGATTAATTTATATACCTATAAAAGTTTAGTATAATAACTCGATTATTAGGATTAGAGGTAGGCGTAGCTAGAGTAAGGAAGTACCGTTACTATACGTAATAGTTAAGACGAAAACGAAGCGGCTCGCTTCGTTCGTCGTCGTAGAATACTAACGGTTAAAGGGTTAATATTAATATTATAGCTAGTAGTAGATACGAGGACGAATTATAGTTAATTTATAATCTCTTAGAATAATTCGACCTATATAAAAGAATAGTAGTACGGATAATAATTATATCTTCGAGATATTAATAGAGGATTTAATACTTTATAGTTAGTATTTTAAAAGTTAGTAGCCGGTCTCCTTTTATTTATAAATAGAATTCGACTACGCCGTTACTATTAAATAGTAAGAATATAGTATTAACGAAATAAAATATGTAAGAATTATAGTATTAACGAAATAAAATAGTAGTTAAAATTTAGTCTTAATATATTATGTGTTACTTCTTTTATCTAGCGGTACGAATAAGTTACTATCTTATATTAAGGTACTAGCTCTTATATTAAGGTACTAGTAATTATAATAATAACCCCCTCTTTAAAATCGAGCTCCTACGAGATAAATAAATAATTAATTCGATTAATTAAATTTTATAACTCTTAATTTTATTTAGAGTTATGAAATAATTAAAATAAAAATATATCGGAGTATTTAAATTATTAATAATAACGAATAAAAAGTAGGACGAGAAATAGGCGGCGATAAATAAAACTAAATATTAATATTATTATTTATAAATAATAATAACGGGGCTAAATTATAGAGTATTATTTATTTATATAATAATATAAAATATCGGTCGAAGCCGATATAAAATAATAATTAAGAAAATAAACTATTATATAAATAGGGGTTAATTTTTAAAAATCGGATTAAAATAAAAATAATAGACGTTCCTTATATTAATACCTCTAAATAATATATAGTAATTTATAAAGGCCCGCGGCGCTAGGATTACGCCGCGGAATAGAGAAGGAAAGGGATAAAACTAATCTCTATTCTCTTCCCTAGAGTAGAGAAAGGAATAAATAAAGAAGAAAAGAGAATATTAAAAGAAAATAAAAAAAGGAAGGAGTTCCCTATTATTCCTTATCTCTACTCTCTTTATAAAACTAATAATTATAACCGATTAATATACTTTTTTAATATATATTTTAATTATATTAATCTTTATCCTAACTTTGGGCTATATTAATTATTTTAATATATTTTTAATTTCTTTTATTAAATATATATTCACGATTTATTATAAAGAAAGTAGATATAATATATTAAAATTTTATTATTTTAAATATTATAGAATATTAATATTTCCTTTATATACTCTTATTAGATTTTTTAATAATTTAATATCCTTCGCCTAAATAATTATATATTTAATATATATAATAATAAAATTCGTTATTATAAATTCTAAAAATTAATATATTTAGTAATATAATAGGCTTAAAATTTATTAGAAAGTAATATAATTATATAATACTCCGTCGCCTTTTATAATATCTCTAGAGTAACTAGTTACTATCCGAAATTATAACCTAATTATATATTTTATATAATCTCTCGAACTAGATACTAAAATAGCGCTTTAAGAATAAGAAATTTAGTAGTTTTCTAATAACGTCGAATTTAGCGAAGTATAGATACTAGTAATAAATTAGTATATTAATTAAAATAAAACTAAATAAAAAGACGAAATATTTACGTCTTTAATTTATATAGTATCGACGGGTTATAGGAATAACTCCTATCTTCCGTCCCTACTTTCTAATTTACTATCGTAGAGTTTTTATTATAACTAGAGCTTTTCGAGTTATTAAAAAGTATATATTAATACTTTTATTATTATTTTAAACTAGGTTTTTACCCGATAATTAAACTAGATTTCCGTTTATATCCTTTAATTTCTCTATATTAATAGATTAATATAATAATTACGATAAATCTAGAATAAAAAGTAAAATATTTACGGTTTATAATTCTTTTTAGGGTTTAAGATTTCTTTTTTTTTTAAAATTAAGATTTCTTAACCTTAAAGACTATAAATAATAATAAATTAATAAATTAATATATTAATTACGATAAAGTTAGGATATAAATTAAATATTTCTTACCTCGAGTTTTCGTTATTATTTTAGTTAAGGTAATATATTAATATAATAATTAAAATAATATTAAAAGAAAGGGTTAAGAAAATTATTATTTAAAACTTTATTTTAAATTAAATCTACGATCTTCTTTTTCTCTTTTATCTCTTTATCTTTACGAGTTTTTTAATTTATAAATATTTTATCCTAAACGACTAAACGCGTAGACTTTCTTTTATTAAATAATTTTAAATCTTCGAGTTTTAATTAATTAATTTATAATAAGGCTCTTAAATTACGTTTAATATTAATTAATATCTCGGTAGAATCCGGTTTTTCTTATCTATTAACCGGCTCTTAATATTTAATTACCTATTTAATCTCTATAATAAAATATTATTTATATAATAAATTACTAGGTCTTTTTTTATAATATAAATAAAATTAATTTAAATCTAAATAAAGAAGATAAAATAAATAATTAATAAACGGATTATATTAATATTAATAGTTATTATTATCTAGATTATATTTATTAGGTATAAGCGGATTTATATATAAAATTATATTTAGAGCCGTTATAATTAAAGTAATTAATAACGGTTTACTTATATAATTATATATATTAATTCTAGGTTTTTCCGGATTATAATATATTATAAATTCTTTACTATATATAAACTCGTCGAATTCGAATTTATCTAAGAGAATATTTAAGCGATATTATAATTTATAAAAATAATTAATATTTTTATCCTAATCTTTATACTAGTAACTTTATTTATTTAATATCTTTATATATATTTATTTAGGAGCTACTAGATTCGATAATTTATAAAGAAGGCGTTTTTTATATTTTATAACTTTAATTAATATTATTTATCCTAGACTTTACCCTAATAACTTTATTATAATATTATTTTACGATTAAATAACTTCGGTTTAAATAAGTAGTAGAGGAGTTATTAATTATAATCTATATATAATATTAATATTATTTATCTTAATCTTTATCCTAGTAACTTTATTAAATTAAAATTAAATAATCTTTTAAAGAAAGACTTTATATATAATAATAAAAAATATAATAATAAAAAATATAATAATGATAAATATTATAATAGTTAGGCGTTTTATTAGTAAGTTCTTTAATTATATTTAATTTCACCTTATTTATAACGATGAAAGAATTAAGAGATATAGAGAAGAAAACGCCTATATAGGTTAGACTTTATATATAATAATAAAAAATATAATAATAAAAAATATAATAATGATAAATATTATAATAGTTAGGCGTTTTATTAGTAAGTTCTTTAATTATATTTAATTTCACCTTATTTATAACGATGAAAGAATTAAGAGATATAGAGAAGAAAACGCCTATATAGGTTATTAAAAACTAATTATATTAATTTATATATTAATAAATATATTATATTTTATTATCAATTAATTAAAGATTTCTAGAGTAGTATCGTTAGTATAATTTAAATATTAAAATAAGGTTAAAGGACGAGGTAAATAAAATAATAAAATCTATAATATTAAAAACGGGATTCGGAATTAACACCGTTATTATTTACTTCTAATCGATTAATAAATTATTATATATTAAGATATAGACTTTTATACTAATCTAGTAAACTATAAAAACTAATAAAATTATTTATTAATTTTATAATTACTAAATTTGAATAATTTAATTTATAAATAAATTATAAATAAAAAATTTATAACTCGAAGAAAGACTTTATTAAATTATTAAATATAAAAATAAAAATAAAAATAATAAACTCTTAAATTATATATATATTTTATAATATATTTTTAGTTAGTAGATATACTTTTTAATTATTATATAAAATATATATCTTTCGGGGCTAGAGTAACCCGTTTATTATAAATCGCGTAAAGATTAAATACTATAATCGAAGTTAATTATTATATCGGTAAAGATAATTTATAATTTATATATAAACTTCTTAATTAATATCGCCTTTATAATTTTTTATAACGTATTTAATACCGTAAATTCAATCCGAAAATAACGTTTATATAATATATATATAATTTCGCGGATAAAGCGCGTAAAGGATAACTTCGGGATTAAAAAATCGGGTATTTTTTAAAGAAATTAAATTTTTTATAAAATAACGATTAGTAAATTTAACGAATTCGAGTTTAATATTAGAAGGTTTTATTTACTACCGTTTTTTAATTATTTATTTTATACCGCGACTTTCTTTATTTAAACTTTTTTAGGAGGAATTTTATATATATTAAATATCTTTCTTATTATTTTTAAACTCCGTTAATTAATAAAGAATTAAAAACCTTAGCTAGTTATTACTATATTATATAAACCGTTAAAGAGTTTAAGTTTAATATTAATTATATTTTCTATAATAACTAGAGGTATAATTATTAATATTAATTAATAAGAATTTAGTTAAGTTTTAATAGTAATTTATAAAAGAGGGTACGGATATCGGATAATTATATATTTATAGTTATTATAGTAAATAGCCTAACTTATTATATATAAAAAAACCGTAGATCTATTTTATTATTATATTTTATTAAATATTTTTATTATAAAGTATTCCTTAATTATAAAATATAATTTATTTAAATAAATTATATAATTATAATATAACCGTTAAATCCTTTTATTTTCTTACTCTCTTTATTTATTTATATAATTTATACCTAGAATATTTTAAAATAGTAGTTTCGCCCTAGAGAACTTTATATATAATTGATATTCTTCTCTTCCTAGTATAATACCCCGAGATACCTCGTTTATAATAAGAGTTTCTACCGAATATTTTATAATTAAAAATAGCGACTATCGTTATTATATATATAAACTAGAAATAACTATCGATTTCCTTATATAATTTTATTTATAATAATAATATTATAATTAAAAGAGGAAATATAAAATTAATAAAGTAAAGAGTTATATATTTAATTTTTTATAAACCTCGTAAAAATTAACTCCGGAGTAGGAGTATTTCGATTATAATATTATAATAAATATTAAAGAGCCGAGGAATATTTATAAAAGATATAACTATATAATATTAAAGATTAATATTATAAATAGTATAAAAATATACCTCGAATTAAAGAAATAAAAAAGGAAAGTATTAATATATAAAATAAAACTAATTTAATATATATTTTTATTTAAAGATTAAGTATATTATTATTCTTTTAAATAATAAATATAAAGATTAATATATATTCTTAATTATATAATTTAAAGAATTAAAAAAAAGATTAATATATTAAAATTTAATAATTAGAAAGTAACTTAAGAGGACTTCCTTAAATTATTTATATAAATAATTATCGGGCTTAAACTCTCTTTACGATTTATTAATAATATTAATATATAACGAGTATTTAAATATATTAATATTTAATTTACTCTTCCTTCTACGTTAATAATTAAAAACTATATAATAAAGAAGTATTAAAAAATTTAATCTCTTCTTTTTTAAAATTTATTTAACGATAGTATTAAAATTACTTTTATATTAAATTTATAATCTTTTAGAAACTAGTAGAGCTATATAATTATAAATATATACTTTATCGATTAACGATAATAATATTACGAGGTACGTTTAGTTTTTAAATTTATAAAAAGTAAATATAATAATAAAAGTCTAGCCGGGTATTTAAATACTATTATCTATTATTATAATTTAAAAGATTATATTATATCGATTATTATAAATAACGCTTTTAATAATATTATAATATATTAATTATTTAAAATAATATCCGTAGAGGAGATTATATAATTTATAATTATAAAAAAGGAGTTTAAATACGAGCTTCGCGAAGTTTATAACGAATTAGACTTTTTTACGAATATTAGAATTTATCGCGTCTTATATTTTTCTTATATTATTTAATTAAGTTTAAAGGAATTTCTTAATATTATTAAAATCTCGTTAACGAATAAAGACTTTTAAAAGGATTAAGACGAAAAAATAAATAAATAAGAGTTTTCTAATATAAAAAAAGAACCTAGAATCTTATTTACTTTTATAAAAATATATATTCTTAATTTTATATTAATCTTTATACTTATTTTTATTTATTTATTAAATTTAGGGTATATAAATTCGTAAAGCCTCTACCTATTTTAATAGAAATAATTAACGGCGTAAGCGTTTTTAAAATATTTAAAAAAGGTTTAATAACGAGAAATATTAATTAACTAGGTTAATTTAGAGATAAAGAATATATAATAAAAAATACCTAAATGAATTTACTACGTTGAACTCTTCTAGGATATAATAACTAGGTAGGATTTAATATATTATATATTAATCCGGGCCCGAAGATTAAGGCCGGTATTAAAAAAGTTCTTTTATAAATAGAGGGAATAACTATAAATAAACGATAATAAATAAAATTAAATAAATTATCTTATCGAGTTTAATAAATCGTTTTATTAATATACGTAAATAATTAATACTTTACGTACACCGATTATTTATATAATCTTTTCGGTCTATAATACTCTATTTAATTATTTTAAAAATAAGGAGAAAAAGTTTAAAATTAAAAATATAAATTAGAAGAGGTTTATATTAATAAGTTTAAAAAAGATTTAAATTAAATTAAAATAATATTATTCTTAAATTTAATTAACTTTAAGTAGTTTATATAATATAATAACTTTTTTAGATCTTATTAAAAAGACGACTATATTTTAAAATTAAAGTTAGAATAAAGAGATTAATAAAGAATAAGAGAATTATTATTAAAAATAATTTAAAGAGTAATTTCATCGGTATATATTTATTATTAATTAAGAGAAAGTATATATTAAAAGAGATATAGGCGTAGATATTCTTAAATATTTTATTAAGAGTAAAAAAAAGATATTAATTCCGAAGAGTTAGAGTAATAAATTTTAAAACTACCGCGAAATAAGTAAATCTATTATTTATATTAATAACTATATCGGTTAATTTAATATAGTATTTAATAATAAAAATAAATCTATATTCAATAAATAAAAGGAATTTTCGTTATATTATAATTATTTCTTTTATATTACCCGTAATATTCTAACTATACTTTCTACAGGGGTTAAATACGAGCGAGTATTTAATATTATTAATTAATTATATTTAATTTAAAAATCTTATAGTCCGGAAATCTTCTCGGTTTTAATAGTTCTTAATCGCTTTTAATTTAAAAAGAATAAAATAATAATATTATAATAGGACCTAGATTAGGAAGAGATAATAATATTTAAAAAATACGAAATAAAAGTAAAGAAGCGGGAAGAGGATATAATAAAGAATAAAAACGAAGATTTAATTAATAATATAAATAAGAGCTAGTTTAATAACTTTATAAAAAAAGAATTTAAAGAATCTTTTAAGATTCTTATTATTAATTTAATCTATAAAAAAAGAAAAGTTAAAAAATATAATTCTAGCCCTTAAATAAAACGTCCTATAATAATACTATAAATAGAATACTAATATTATAAATAGACTCGAGAAGGTATAAAAGATAAATCTATAAATCTATAAACTAGACTTTCCGAGTATATAATAAATTAAAGTTTTTCGAAACGCTCGTATTCGACTTAAGACTCTACGTTAAAAAATTTAATAATAAAGAAAAAATCGAATATAGAATTATTCTTTAAATCGTAGGCGATATCTAGGCCTTATATAATAATTAAATATTTAGGTTATAATAACTTAGAGGCTATATAAGAAAACGAGTCTTTAAAATTAATTTTATTAAAATTAATTAAAAAGACTAGACTTTTCTAAAAATCTCTATAAAGTAATAAAAATATAGATAAGACTTTAAAGGATAGAAGGAGATAAAATAAAAACTAGAATTATAATTAATAATAGAATATAAATAAAATAAATATAAAGATTAATATAATAATAATAAAAGTTATTATATTAATAAGTTTCCGGGTATTTTAATAAACTAGTTATAATAAATATTAATTTAAATAGTTAATCGTATATAGTAGAAATATATTTAGAAATTTAAACGAATTTGTTACCTCTTTTTAATCTTATAGTAATTTCGTAAACTTTTTAAATTAAATAATTCGTTTTAAATCCTTTTCGAGTTTCTTATATTTATTAAATTTCTAAAATATCTTTACTCTCTTTATTATCTCGGTATACTCTAGTTTTAGGAGTATCCCGAATATTTATTTTATACTTTCCCTATCTTTATCTAGTATTTATTTATATTTAATAAAATCGTAATTATTAAATTATAATTAATTAGGCCCTAGTATTATAATTTATTTATAATTATCCTCGTCTAGCGCTATATATTTATTTATTCTTTAAATATCCTATTAATTTCCGCTAAATAATTTATAAATCTTTGGATTTATAGTAAATTACAAAGTTATATTATATTATAATATATACTCGAGTTTATCGAAGACTTTATTAAATTATAATAAATATTAAATAGTATATAAATTAATATAAAAATATACTAGATAATTATTTCTTCGTATATACGAGAACCCTATATATTTATATTTCTTTAACGAATATTTATCGTAGTATTTAATCTTCGTTTATAACGATTTAAATACTATAGTCTAGTATCTTCGATAATTATTATAAATTATTTATATTATATTTTATTAGCCTAATATAATTAAAGTCTTAATAATATCTTTTTAATTTTCCTAACCTAAATGCCCTGATGGATCCAGGCTAGATCCATGTAGGAATAATAGTTTTTCCGGGCCGGGGGGACCTGAATCCATATACCCTCTCGAGCGGAATCCATGTGCACGTTTAAGTTAAATTACTCAATATTAATAGAACTAAAAATTATGATAATTTCAGCGATTATAAAGTGAAGTCTACCCTTTTAAACGCGCCCACTTTTATAAGAATCCGTAGAGTGGATATAAAGTTATTAATTTACTAACTTAGGGTTAAAAGTTGAAATTCCTGTACTAAGTTTAACGTTTAGCGCTTCCGCCCGAGGAACATCAAAAAATAAAGTTCGGAATAATGATTCACTTTATATATATGAAATATGTGTATTTTAGCGCTGATTTCAAAAATATAAAAATTATCTAAATCGGGCTAGCGCCGATAAAGATATTAATATATTTAGTTAAGGATTCTAGGTAATTTACTTTTTATCCTTTATATCTCGTACTATATATCTATAAATAGAAGTATATTATATTTATAAAATACAGCGCTAGTCTATAATATTTAAATTAGATTTAATTAATTTATTCGGCTTAATAATTAAAAACATATATATTAAAATAATAAAGAATTAAAAAAGAAAATAATATATTATTCTCTCGAGTAAAATATTACTATATTTATATATTATATTAAAGTATTATAAATATATTAACTCGCTAGAAAATATTATATTTAAATATAATCGATATTATATATTATATATA